>CESX01005673.1_pt1 | contig 20169 bp, 25 predicted proteins | sample 326941 | NCBI WGS metagenome assembly CESX01 (sample SAMEA2622357, study PRJEB7988) | marine metagenome | isolation source: saline water (ENVO:00002010), including
CTCTTGAGGTGTAAAGTTAGCGGTATCGTATCTATTAACAAAAAAATCTCCGATGAATGCTTTATCAATCTGTCTAGCTCCACCGAAGTTAAATACAACGAGTTTATCGAAACTAATTGATCTTATTCCTAACTTGCCTTGGCTTGTTGTATCGGAACTTGTGTTCGGTCCTTCAGTTCCTACAGGATACTGTGCTTGTACTAGGGCTTCATTTACTACTTGATCATTATTAAACTGAACTGAAATATCTCTAAATACAAATTTGTCTGCAACCGAAGTTTCTGTAAATTCGAATGTTCGGAAATGATCTGTGCCCGATACTGTCCCCTTTGTAAGTAGCCGGTTAACGTACGCCGCATTCAGAGTCCATTTAGCGGCTCCGCTTGAATACTCCGCAACGGTTGGATAAATGATTGACGGACCTGCTGGGAGGATCTGAAAATTAAGGTGATCTTTCGCAGTGCCCGATTCAAACTCGTCAATGATGCCACCATACCCGGGAGCATTGTTAGAAAGAAATACCGCTGTTTCCGATGGCGGTTCGTTCTTCTTATTAATAGAACACACAGTTGCGTTTGTCGCTCCAAACTTAGGAAAAGCAACAGAAGTAATAGAACCAAAAGCTGTTGTGCCATTAATTAAATCCTCTGACATATCATCAAGAAATCCAAAAGCGAGCGATACATCAACTTCTACTACGGCATCTCTTCCTGCGAACGTTAAAGGATCTAACAGCCGAAAGCGGACGGTGCTCTGTACTCCATCATCGTTGAAGTGTAAATCACCGACAATGAAATGCCCGACTTCCGCTGTCGAAGTTGTAGAGCCGTCATTTACATCGCAGGATATCTTTACGACTTTCTCAAACCAAGTAAACGCTTGATAGGTTCCGCCGCCCCCGGGAGTCAAAGCGTTATCGCTGTTATCCATTGTCATCGTGCCGTTAAACGTAGTTATCAGCCCGATTTGAACATTCTGGTTTATCTGAAAGCTAAGTACCCGGGAAGTAAAATCAGTTGTACCGGAAGCGTCTACGAACTCGAACTGCCACGTTGTTGTTACACTCATCGTCTAGTAAGGGTGCTAGTGGCTACCGGGGCGGAACCGTTCTCTCGGACGTATTTCTCAATAGCGTTTACAACCGCTGTCGGATCAGCATCTTGAACAGTGATATTTATTGTTGAGTGTCCTATCCCGGTTGATGTTAAACGGTCAAGGGGAATAACGGCCTCTGGTCCTGCTTCTCCAATTAATGAAAGCTGTGGCTGTCTCACAATTCCGCCGGTTGCCATTGGCGTAGCTCCTAGAAATCCAGCCACGCTAGCTCCGAATCCAAGAGTGTCTAGCTGCCCGACATCGTCAAATAACATATTAACGAAACTTTGCGGAACTCCCCTTGTATCTACTCCTATCTTAATTAGAGCTTCAACATTATTTAGGTCACGAACTTGTTGCTCTAAATCACTCAGAACTTCCGTAAGCCTGCGATATTCTTCTTCCGCAAGCTCACCACTTCTAAATGCTTCATCAAGAACAGTTGATTGCTGATCGAAGAATCCATTAACTTCTTCAATCGGTAATCCGACTAGTTCCTTACTTACACCGGCGAGAGAATCAGCGTAACGTTGAGAAGCCCGGAGGAGTTCACCTTCCCTCTCTAGCTGTGTCTTTTCTTCATCGTTAAGCCCGGCGATAGCTTCGACAAGGGTATTCGCCGTTTCTTTTACCCGGAGAAGCGCTGTATCGAACCCAAAAGCGGTATCGACTACATCATTAATCTGCTGAACTAATCTCTCGAACTCGTCACGAACTTCGGCAAGTTCTTCTGCTGTTAATTGACTTGTTGCCTTAAAGGTACGGAAGCGGCGCTCAACTTCTCTTACTGGTTCCTCGACTGTCTTAACTGCCTGACCGAAACCAAGGAAACTAGCGATTCCCTTCTGCGCTTCCGGGTCTGTTAATTCAAGCGCTCTGGCTATCTGCTCCTGCGCTTCAACGTATTTCATCGAATCCCCGGCGGCATCGAGAAGGTTAGCTCCATATAATCCGAGTGACTGGGTTATCGCTATAATCCCTTCATTACTCGTTAGATAGGCTTTTGCTTCGGACTCGAGAGCTTTACGGTAGTCATCGAAAGCGTCCGCTGTTTCGTCAATAGCAATCATTATCTCCCGGGCTTGCTTCGTTGTTAGCTCCCCGGCTGTGATTTGATTAGCAAGCTCGTTTGTTACCCCGGCGATTGATTCATCAGCTTCTCGGAGCTTCTTAACGAAAGCGTCCTCCTGTCGAACAAGATGCTTTGTTTGATCTCCTAATTTATGAAACTCGTCTGTCCCATCCTCGACTAGCGGAATAAGGGAACTCATTTCAATATCTAGCTTCTGGAACTGCGGAACTACGTCACGCTTAATTAGTTCCGAAAGTAATGTTTGGGAACCTACGAAATCGCCGATACTCGGATCCGCTTCTTCAGCGCTTCCCTTCAACTCAGATAGCCGGGAAGCTAATTCTTTAACTCTCGCAGTCAAAGTAGCTGTAGGATCACCGGAATCTTCTATTTCTTTCCGGAGGATAGCCATTCGGTCCCGGGCTTCCTGCGCTCGTTTACGCATACCGCCTAAAATTAATCCTGTTGCGGTTGCAGCAACTCCCATCGCTATAAAGGCTTTTGGATGCGCTTTAACAACTTTTAACAATCCGCCAAGGACTCCTCGACCGCCTGCCCCGGTTAGCTTTCCTACTCCTAATGCGACCGGACCGGCCGCCGCGGCCATCGTTGCCATCGCTACAGCAGTTGATTTAATCGGACCCGGGAGATTACCAAACCCGGAAGCAAGAGTTTTGACGATTCCGCTTAAATTCTCGAGGACCGGGACGACTATAGGAATAAGAACATTACCTAAGTCGATAAGCGCTTGCTTAATGTTAGCCATAGCCTGTGACAACTTAAATGCGGCGGTTTCCGAAGTAGCATCAAACGCCTGATCCAGAGCCCCGGTTGTATCGGTCATGTTCGCAAATATCTGCTCTGTAGTCGCTACGTTCGCACCCATTAAATCCATAACACCGGAAAGCGCCCGGATATTACCGAACACGGATGCCGCCGCTGCTTCATTCCCGGCGAACTCCTCAGATAATGTTTTAAGCGTTGCGAGAAGTCCCTCATCCTTTATCTGCTTGCGTAACCCTTCGGAAGATAATCCCATTCCCTTCAGGGCTTTCTCCGCTTGGACGGAAGGACGGAGGAGCGAAGATAAGATTCCTCGGACCTGCGTTGCCGCTTCCGCCGCATTCGTCCCGGTTCTCGATAGGGCCGCAAACGCCGCACCGACTTCTTCGAACTGGACACCCATAGCGGACGCTATCGGTAGCACTCGGCCCATACTTCCGGCGAGTTCCGATGCTTCCAGCTTTCCTTCCCGGACCGCCGCAACCATTACATCTGTCGCTTTCGTAGCGGATATGTTTGATTCACCGTAAGCGTTAAGCGCTGACGTAGCAAGGTCAGCTATTGTAGCGGTATCGCCTAAACCTACTGCCGCCGCCTTTGCCGCCGCTTCAAGGGTTTCTGTAGCCGCGGCCCCTCGTAAACCAGCCGATGTAATGAAGAACATAGCATCAGCAAGATCCTTCGGAGCCTGCGCTGTCGTCCCGGCGAGTCTCCGAACGTCCTGCTCGAACCCTTGTACTGTTTCAGCGGATAACCCAACGAGGGACTGAATCTTGGTCATACTTGCTTCAAAGTCCGCCGCCGCTTTTATTGAAAGTCCACCAACTGCTATCAAGGGAGCGGTAACTCCCCGGGTCAGTTTTCTCCCGGTAGCGGTAGCTTTCTCGGAGAAGTTATCCATCGAAGCGCTAGCATCCGCCATTGTCTTCTTCATCTTGGAAGCGTCAGCGGTTATTATCGCTTTCAGAACAGTGGTCATAGCCGCCATTAGCGTTTACTCCTGTTCTTCTGTCTAGCCATTTCGTTTGCTCGGTTTCTTTCGTCTGCTTCTATTTGATAGAGCGCTCTCCATCCAGTCATTTCAGCTGATGACATTCTTTCGAGTAGCTCCCCAACTGTCATTGACAGTTCCCGGGCGAGATGAAAGTAAAACCTTAACTCGGGATTTCCTCCTGCGAGTCCGAGGAATCTTTTCCCACTTCATCTACCGAATCAGCGGCGAGCCCGGAGACTCGTAAACACTCAGTTGCCACAAGATCAATCGCTTGCGCTGATTTCTCCTCGAGTAGCCACTCAAGATCATCTTCGGTAAAAGCAGGCTCCCCTGTTTCCGGGTCAAAGCAACAGTGTAGGATTACATTCTCATAGAGCGTCTGTGCTGACTGGTCACCTTCTACCGTCCAGTTTTGTTGCATGTCGCTTCGTTGTTTAGCGGTCATAGAGCGAATGCCTATCTTTACTCCCCACGCTTCAACGTTAAGAATAGTTTCCTCCCGGTCACTTGCTTCTCGTATTAGATCAGCCAATCTAGTCATTTTGTTCTCTCCTTATATTTATTGATTAGTAGGTTCCCCGTGTAACAGCGCCTGTGACTTGAAAATCTGCTGAAAAGCTCACCACATCGCCTACTGGGTTGCTTTGACTGTAGTTAGTCAGAATACATTCTCCGGTGTACTTTACGTTTCCGCCGGTTGATCCTGCTGGGCCGAAAATAAATGATCGACTTGCAGGTTCTGTTCCTGAAAGATAACCGTCAACCGTGGCGTCCCAGATTCCGCTTATGCTGATTGTGGTATCTTTAAGACCTACAATGTAGGATTTGTTGCTTGATCCGAACGCTGTGGTCTCGGCTGTGTCTATTGTTTGAGGAAAGCTAACGTCAGTGAGCGTGTCTGATATATTACGGCTTGAACCGCCTGTATCATCAATCGCAAAGTCTGTTGACTTTCCGTGTGCAAATGTTGGCATTGTTGATTCCTCCTAGAATCTTGCGAAGGCAACCATAAATGTTATGGAGCCACTAGATCCGGCAGTGCTAGCGTTTACCCGGAGGTAACGATTCACTGTGCCAGATACTGCTTTGATTTCCGAAGTCTTGGCAGAACTGCCGACTGCGGTGAATGAAAAAAGATCAGCCCACGATACATTGTTTGCCGAGTGCTGAATCTTGATAGTTGTGTTCCCATTAACAGTATTAGTAGGAACGTGTAGAGTCCCGGCTCCTCCGTTAGCGGAAGAAGCTCCGTTATCTACAGAACTTAGAGCGCCAAGGGAACCGTGTGCAATACTAGCCCCGGCGGTTAATTGAACTCCTCCTGCGAGCGCAAACGTTAAGTTTGAGACTTGGTTTGGCGTGCACTCGAAGTCAGCCGTCACCGTGTGTACGTCTGCAACCGGAGAAGTTATTGCGTAACTTGTTTCATTAGCTTGCGCTATTACCGCCCGGGAGCCGATAGCGGCGGAGCCTTCTCGAAGGGTAATTATCGGTGTTGTAGCATTCCCGAGTAGGGCTTGAAGTTCCTCATCGGAACCATCTGTGTCAGCGGCCCATAACCCGGAGAGAGATATCGTTCCGGCTCGTAACCCAGTTATGAAGGTTTTATTTGAATCTCCATACGCTGTGGTTTCGGATACCTCATTTTCTAAAGAAACACTAGTGTCCGTAAAGTAACTTGTCAGGTCGAATTCGTCTATGTATACGGCAGTATCTTTGCCGTGGATAAATGTAGGCATTACTTAACTCCCTTTTTATCAAGAGGAGCTAAATAGCCTTGCTTGACAAGCCAATCATCGGTTTTCCCGGTTAGCTCTACAGTTTCCCCGGGTTGATAAACTCGTCCTTTAATTTCGATCTCGGCTGTTCCATCCGCTCCGCCGGTTACTTTGTACTTTGGCATATTTACCTCCAGCATGGCGTAAACCAGAGGTCTAGCCACTTGGACATTTGCTCCACTAGGGAGACTAGGACATTATCAGATTACACCCTTCTCCCGGGTTTGTCATGAGTTCTTGAAAATAGTCCGATGGACACTGGGGTGTTATCCTGCTATGATTGATATATGGAAGCAACAAGTAAAGGAGTAAATCCAATGGAAAATATCAACTTTGATGACTTTCAGACCCGGAAGCGGAAGCGCCGCTCTCGCAGTTTAGCAAAGTTCTACATTAGGTGCTTGGACTGTCGAGCGCTTATCGGTGATTGCGTAATGGACAAGTATCCGACTTGCCCATTCTGCGGCGGAGCTAATTGGAGTAATGATTAAGGAGGTGAGTAATGGAAGAACAAGTTAATGAAGATAACTGGAACCCGGTAATCGGTACTTGGTTTGTAACATTTACCAGATACGGCAAGCCATCGCATACGGTTGCGATTCCTAATGTTGAGAACCCGTACATGGATTCTGTTGAAGCTATGGAAAAAGCCTGCGCCGCATATCCGGAATCACAAGATGTAACACATTATATGGTTACAGACTTCTTGCCTGATAATTAGAAAGCAGTTATCTGCCAACCGTCAGCAAAGACATATCGGTGGGGATCCTCCGGGATCCCTGTCCCGATTTTAGTAGGAGGATTTGATAACTCCGGAACCATATCAACCGTGCAACGACAGTTAGGATGCGCAGGAGGGTAGTCTCCTCTTCCTCCTTGCCAACTAAACGACTGCTTTAATGGCACTCGAGTTCCTCCGAGCGGAGTGCAGATATTACATACGTCCGTTGGTCCGGTTATCCATTCTTTCTGGGTTCCGGCTCCGACTAGCCCATCGTTTTGTGTTTGTAGCATTACATCGACCATTCCCCGGTTCTGGGCAAACGCTGTTTCCGTTCGGGCAATCATTCTCGCCCGGGAGCGCCGCAGTTTATTTCCGTAACGCTCACCGTGGTTCTCCGTCCTTCGGATAATCTCCTCTGCTTCAAGTCCTTGATTCGCAAGTCGATTCGCATAGGTGTTCATGCTTCTATCGACTGCTATAGCCCAACGAGGAAACAAACCATTGGTATAAGGAAGGATTCTCCCGGCGTAGTCCGCTCCGGTTATCGGGACAGCGGCGGTTTCTGTAAGAAGCCCGAATAGTCTTCGAGAGGTTTGTTCCGGGGTTAGTCCCGTTACGGTCCTCCCGGTTGAAAACGTCTGCTGGGCTGTAAACCCTTCAGCAACTATTCCCTCGATAGACATTTGTATGTCGTTAGTTACGGAACTTATTATTTCCGCCGCCCGGAATCGGGCATAAACTTTCCCGGGCATATCATCGGGTTGCTGATCGAATAAATCGACTCCGGCAATAGGCGCATCCCAGTCGAAGGGTTGCCATACGAGCTTATCTTTAGCTTTCTCAACTTCTCCCGGGTGTACGATTCGTGCGTCAATACCTAGCTTCTGGAGTTCCCGGTTAATGTTTTCACGTACTCTTTTTGCCATAGTCCTAGCTGAATCAGCATAAACGGCGAAGATAGGAGTCGCTATCCTGTCGGCTTCCCGGGCTAGTTCTTCGTTTAGTTGATCGATTTCCCGGGTTTCATTGACTGTATTGAATAGAAACCTTTGATAGAAGTTCTCCGGGATTTCCTCGATTGTTGTCATAACGGCATCGAATATCCGCTTTTCTTGTGCCGCTAACCTGTCACTATCTGTAGGTCGAAACCCGGGAAGGTGATTATCTCCCCGGCGCTTCTGCGTCCATTCAACTCGAACGGTCATTAATTCACTTGTTCTTCTTCGTCTGCAGGTAATCCTGCGAGTTCTCGCAAGTAATCGTTGAGGTTGTCGTCCGGTAATAAAGCTCCTGAAGCTGTTAGCTTGCTGACGTAATCACCGAGGATACCAATATCTGGATCCCGGGGAGCGGAGTATTTAAGCAAGGGATAGTTTTCTTCATCAACTCCGTTCAATCTAAGTAGCCGGGGAATAGCAAAAGTATTAAATACGTCCGATATTCCTCCAAGCCACGCTTCGATAGTATCCATAAAAAGTTCAATCTTCGATACGGAAAGCGCTTGGGTTCCTATCTTCTCGTGGCCGAGCAATATAAAATCGGCAAGGATGCTCATCGCAATTTTTGTGTCGTATCTGTTAATCACCTGATTCGTATCAAATTGCCTTTTGCCGCCGCTAGCAAGGAGTTCGATATCGTAGGCTTTCTGCCCTGTCTCCGGGTCATAAGCAAGTGGAAAGACCAAGCCCTCCTGCTCATCACGTCTGATGTTTCTGACTATCCTTTTTATTTCTGTCAGCGCGGCGGTTTCTTGGGAAGTCGCATTATCGGAAAGTAGTTGTGGTGGTACATACGCAACCGGGAGTCCGCAAAGGTCACGCTCAATGCCAATCGCTTCAATGGTTTGTATTCTCTTTTGGTAATACCAAGAAGTGTAAGCGGAGCGAAGGATTGATCTTCCCCGGGGATTGTTAAGTTTAGTTGTTGTTCTAAATAGGAGAGCTTTCTCAATAGGGATAAATACTGGGCCGGTCCCGGAGATAGGATTCATTTGTATCATGCCTTCGATACCGCCGTTATTATCAAATTTCCATTGCTGAACAGTATCTACGGAACGAACCGGGAGCTTTCGCCAGCCTATTCTTCCATCGTTATGTTTCGAGGATGTACCATCATCGGTATGTCCTTCCCGGCGCTTATATACAATTTCGTTGAAAGAGAAGCCGTAAGTAAGCATTGAGAGGATGTTATTTAAGGTGTCTTGCCATGAAATGCTCATATCGTTTAGGCAGGAAGCGACAAACTCGGCTTCATCGATAGATGTCTGGCTATCCGGGTCACTAGGCTCGACCGTCCAATCTACGGAACGGAACAACATTTCAATAGCTTGTAAGATACCTCCGATGACCGGATGGTTCTCCGCCATCTCCCGGTATATAGCATATCCACGCTTTCCTTGAAGTTGTCGAAGGAAGTCATCCTCAACTCGTCCGCCGTATTGGACAAGCCCGGCGGATCCTATCTCCATAAAATCGGTTGAAGTTGGTTTAGCCTGTTTTTCCATATTTACACCCACTTAGATATTAACTGATTTCCCACGGAGATGCTTGGGTTGTCCCAAAAGGTATTACCGCAGGCGGCGCTTTACTTCCGATCATTAACTCTGTTAAGCCCCATACCAGTGCATCTAACCTATCTGGGGAGTCACTTTCCGGTGTCCATGAACACATTTGGTCTTCGAGGACCGGGAAAGCTCCTACATGTTTTACCTTCCCTTGCTCATATAAAGCGCTTATTGGTTCAGCCCGGGTACGCTTTCCCCGGGTTGCGTGAACGGTTTTAATCGGTATTTGGCTTTCAACTGTTTGTAATGTATGTCGAACCATATCGCCGCCTTGGTTCGCTTCGACAACGATTCTATCGGCGGAGGAGCGGTGATATAAAGCGATAGCGGCGTTTGCCCATTCCACTGGGGAACCCTTAAGGCTTCGATCATCGAGGACATACCCGGTTCCGTTAGCGTCTACTCCTACCGCTACAATCCCGGTTTCGGCGGAAGATTCCCGAGAAGTAATCGCCGGATCGACTCCGATCACAATTCTTGTTAAGTCAGGGAGATTATTTACCCGGCTCTGTTCGATCATCTCCCGGGTCCATAAAGCTCCCTCAACGTCATCGAGGATTTCTGCGTACAATTCTTGACGGCCCAGTCGGGTTCCTTCATACCGGGCTTTGACTTCTTCGAGGAAGGTAGGAGCTAGATTCATTTGATTCTCGTATGTGCTTCCCCGGGTAACAACAACATCTTCTCGTTCGACTAGGCTCCGGATTAGCCGGGTTGGTCTAGGTGTGGTTGTCGCTACAACTCGAGGATCATCGCCGATACGCAACCCGAATATGAGCTGATCCCATGCTTCCGGATATCGCCACGCCGCAATTTCATCTGTCCAAGCACAGTCATGGTTTGGTCCTCGAAGCCTGTCTGGCTCATCGGCGCTGTAAGTGGTTGCTTTTGCTCCGTTCTTGAAGGTTATTCTTCGCTTGCTTGGTTCATACCGGGGACGCTCTCCCGGGGGAAATATGCGCAATAATCCGGATTCTCCTTCGACCATCGTGTCTCGAACGTCAGCGGCGGTAGCTCCTATGAGCGCTATTCTCCCGGCTTCGTTATTAATTACCTTCTGACGTATCCATTCGGCTCCGCTCCGGGTCTTTCCGAACCCTCTCCCGGCGAGGATTAGCCATACACGCCAGTTTCCCGGCGGAGCTAGTTGCTTCTCTCGAGCCCATACCGACCAATCCCACATAGCTTGTTCTTGTTCTTCCGGGGATAAAGTATCGAATACTCCCGGGTCTAGTCGAAGTAACCGGGTTATTACGCTCTCCCCAGCGTTATTTACGGCATTTGCTTGCATTTCTTAGCTTCCCGGGCTAGTTCCCGGGCTAAGTTCGGCGGTTTCCCCGGGAATGTTTGCCGTGTTTTCGAGTTGTTTTAACCGGGAGCGGAGTAAATCGCCTATATCTGTGCGTAAAGCTCCACCGTCAGTCCCGGCGAGTTCAACCTGTCGAGGAGCGTCTAGACCGTTTAGGGCCGAGCGGCGAGCCGATACCCGGAGAGCGCTATTAACCGCTTGAATTACTGTTACCGGGTCACCCTTAGCTCCTTCGATCTGACTTACTGCTGTTCTCCATAGATAGTCGAGTCGCTCGTTTTCGAGGATTCTATGCTCCTCTACGGCTTCTCCTCCCCACATTTTAATAGCTTCCGTGTACGCCGCCTTGGCTCCGCTTCTCCCGGCGTAACCTACCCGGTCCGCTATCTGCTGGAAAGATAAACCGATTGAACGCAGACGGACAACTTCCTCGTATTTAGCTAAGACTTCCGGCGTTTTATTAGTTTGTATCTTCGACATTTGTACAGAGCCTAGTGTATCCCGGGGGTTTTCTCAAAGATGTACCCGGCGAACTCTCCGACTTGTAGCCATTTAGCGTATTCCCGGCGGCGGAGATGGGTTTCGACGTCTACCGGGCGTTGTACTCCTACGAGAGAAAGCTCCTTTTCGGCTATTTCGTTAAGGGTTATCCCTCCTATTTGCTTCTGTTTCATGGTCCAACGGTGTATTGTCGAGCCTAGATATCCTGAAGCTAGCGGTATTTTATCTACAATTATGATCGCTCCTCCCGGGTTGAGCCGCTGATGTAGCTTATTTAAGAGGGTTTCCCGGCTGTTTACAGGGATAAACATTAATGTTAGGAAAAGGACAGCGATATCGAAGTTATCATATTCGTAGTCGAGAGCGTCCGTTATGAGGAGTTTTCCCGGGGCTTTGTACAGTTCTTGCATCTCCCGAGCGCTTTCGATACCAATTAAGTCGATTTCCCGGGTTTCGACTATTTCGGCTATCGAGCGGCCTATATTCCCGGTTGAAGCTCCTATATCGTAGATTCTTCCCTTCTCCGGGGCGTAGGCTTTAACTAGGTGTGCGGTTCCGTGTGTCGCTAGATCATACCAAGGGAGGGTTTCTCGAACGTGCGAATCGAAGCGTTTAGCGACTTCCGGGTCTTTGAATGTCCAGTTCCCGGGGATCCATGAATCAGGCATTATCGAGTAATTCCTTTACCTTCCCGGCGATCTGCGCTGACATAAGGGGAGGGACCGCTCGACCTATTCGCTCCCAGCGTTGTCGAAAGTTCCCGGTTAGCTCGAAATCGTCAGGGAATCCTCCAAGGCGGCGGAGTTCCGGAAGGGTAAATTTCCTTGGTTCGCTCGGGTGTGTTATCCCGGCGGCTCCGGTAGCTCCGGCTGTTTGCGTAATACATGGGCATGTTTTCTCGGCATTCGCCCGGGTAAGGTTCAGGTATTTGTTGCTCGATTCTCCCGGGCGTAGCTTTAACCATTCATTGTAGATTGCGTAGGGTTCTTCAGGGTTCTTCCCCTGCCGGGAGATATCTGCTGATTCCCACTCGTTCTTGTCTCCCGGGTCTGGATGCCCGGAAGATAGCGCTTTATCGAACCAGTCGCCGGGGAGCTTTCCGTATTCTCCCCGGTTCGTTATCCAAGGGCAAGCATCTCGTATCGAGTAGGTATATGGGAGCGGACTCGGCCATATAGGAGCCATATTAAGGTCATTGCGTACTCCGTAAAAGAATAACCTCGTCCGGGTCTGTGGTACTCCTAAATAACGAGCATCAAGAACTTTAGCTTCAACTCGATACCCGCATTCCTTTAATTCTTTAAGGATTAGCTTGAAATATCCCTTTGCGGATCCCTTTACTAGCCCGGCGACATTCTCCGCTGTGAAGACTTTAGGCTGTAAACCCTTAAGGATCCGGGCGAACTCGAAGAACAAATCATCAGTTTGCTGGGCCGCTTCCGAGTATTTCTTGACTTTACCCCAGTCTTTTTCCCGGTTTCCGGAAGTCGAGAAGCTACTACACGGCGGAGATCCCTCCAAAACATCTACTTCCCCGGCGGATAACCCGGCGATTTCAAGGATATCTCCCGGCGTAACTTGTCGAATATTGCGTGTATCTACCGGGACTCCCGGGTGATTAAGTTCGTATGTTTCCCGGGCTTCCTTGATAAATTCGTTTGCGTATTTAACTTCAAACCCGGCTATTTCGTAACCTAAGCAGGCTCCGCCGCAACCGCTGAAAGTCGATATAAGGTTATATCCGCTCTGTCCTCGGAGCTTCTCGATCTCTTTCATAGATGGGACTACATACGGTGGTTTCGTCATAGTTTCCCGGCTTTCGCTAATTTGTCGAGTTTGTTCATTCCCGGGAGCGGAGACTTTGACCCGGGAGATAGCTCGGATATTACTACTTTGGCGATTGTTTCCGATATTCCACTATCGCCGCCTTGCAATATCTGATGCACATTGTTCGATATTCCTTCGACTTCCGGGAACTCCCTCCTTACGACTTCCTTCTGTCTCGGTTTATTTACTTCATACCAGTCCTTCCCGGCGTACAAATCGAATATGCGCTTATCGAAATATGGGCATATTACATCTATTCCGTACTGTTTCGAGAGGATGGCCCGGCTGATTATCTGGTTGTAGTCCGGCGTATTAAAGCATTTGCGGCGATATTCCTGAAACTTCTCCCGGGTCTCACGGTAATTAATGTAGGCTTCTTTACTTAACGCAAAGTGTCCGTCCGCTCCTATCCCGGTTAGAAGCGTAGATATCTTGACTTCCTGTAGCTTCTCGAAGGTATCTATCCACGGAAACAAACAATCAACGGTTGTTTTCTTAAGTTTAAGATCAAAGTTGCTCCCGGGTAATCGAAGAACTCTGATAACTTCCTCTACCCGGCGGAGGACCGGCTCGGGAAGAACCGGGAGAAATACCGGAATAAACTCCAAATTGAACTTTCGAGCGAGTCCCCGGGCGGTTCTGAAGTCTTTCGATTGCCTATCAGCGAGCGTGAAGCTAATTACGGAAACTTCCTTATTGCAGTCAAGAGCCGCTAATAGCGTGCTAGCGCTATCTATTCCGGAAGAAGTAGCTACAGCGAGCTTCCCGGGGAGCGGAGAAATAATATCCTGAAGGATAGGCCGTAATTCAGAACTCATAACCGCACTTAGGGCAGGTGTTATTTGTTTCGATATCATCACCGAAACTCGGGAAGTCTCCCGGGTCACCGTCACTAAGGTCATTAATTAAATCATCAAGGTCATCCGTATCGAACCCGGTTCCGATTAAGTCTCCATCCTCTATGGCTATTCCTCGGAGGATATCGAGGAGAGCGTGATCATCGTAACTAGCTAGGTCTGATGTTCTGTTATCGGCGAGGAGAATCTTCCGGGCTTCCTTATCGTCTACATCTACCCAGAAAACTGGCACTTCTTCTATCCCGGCGGCGATAGCCGCTTGAAGTCTGTGGTTCCCGGCGAGAACCCGGGAGGAGTTCCGTTGAACAACGAGCGTACCGTAGAAGCCATTCTCCTGTATCGAGGTTACTATCGCTCCGATATCTCCCTGACGGGGATTATCCGGGTGTATCTCTAACTTCTTTACAGATACTAATTCAACCGGAGCTTTATTGCGGCCCACCATATTCTCTCCTTTTTCATAGGTTAATCAGGAGCGGAAGGAATATCAATTATTTCTTGTTTAATGTGGTAATACCCGGGTATTCACGTTAATATGAATACATGGAAGCAACGAACAATCAAAGGAGAAATTCCATGAAAGCAAAAGTAATTTACCAAGGCGATCACTCGATTCCGGGTCTCGCAACCGTTAAGTGGTTTGAAGTCCGCATCGGTGATAAGAATATGGGTGCATTCAACGATGTTGAAAAAGCGATTAAATTTCGTGACGAATATAACTCTTGCCTAGCAGGACTCGTTAAGACACTAGAGAATGATAATTAAGATGACACACCAAATAAAGTTCAAAGAGAATGGCGTGATAGATCACGAATATATCGGATACTTCAACTCGCCAGAGAAAGCAATAGAGTTCTTTAAGTATCTAAGCAGAAAGAAGAACCGTGAAATTATCAGCGTTAATCCGGTTTCAGACGAGTTTCTCTTGAAGCATAAACGATTAGCAAAAATGCCAAGCAGGATAGATAGAGCCCCAGTAGAAGGAGCACGATGGACACCGTAACAAAGAAATACGATATGGACGGAACCCGATTAACTAACTGTTGCGGAGCATACTCTACATATATGGAAGTTGATTATGACGCATCTACTGATGAAGCGGTATTTGATCTCTGCTGTAAAGAATGTTGCGGAATAGTTGAATTTGGTGAGGGTGACGGTAGCGAAACAATACTTGACGCACTTTAACTAACCTCAGAAGAAGCCCTCACTTCGGTGGGGGCTTCTTTTAGTTTTCGGAACTCATATCCGTAATCACTAACCGCAAACCGTTATGTTTAGAGTCTATTGGGGCATAGAAGGATATCTCCGTTATATGCTTACTGTTATCGTCAGGGATAACTCCTGCGTCTACGAGTCCATCGATTCCGGCTTTCACCGCAGGATAGCAGGCTCCTATGTCCGCCATTGGTTTACTACGGTCATTAATTAAAGGAACCGCATCTATCTTTACCCTGTTGAGTCTCGGTATATTCTCCATCTTTGCTAACCAGAAGAAGCGCTCCCGAGTCTCTTTCGTTACCTTAGCTCTCTGCGACCAATGCCAAGTCCTCTCCTTATTCATCGTCCATGGTCGCTCATGATCTTCTAAGTACCAGCGCGGCGGAACTTTCTGGATTTTAGGATTTACCATTAGCTTCTCCCGGGCGATGCTGATTTGATTAACCCTAACTTCTTAGCTTCACCAACGTTATCATGTACCCAGCGATGACACATGCGACAAATAGCAACGGAGTTCTCAACATCTAAAATAGAACCACCGAGAGAGCGGAGGATAGGCTCGTGTAACTCTGTCGAGTATCTCGTACAAACTTCCGGAATCCTAGCTTCGCAGAATTGTCTCTTATCAAGTTCCTCCTTAACGAAAGCGCGGCGCTTCGTATTCGTTTTAGCTCGCCGCTTACTTACCGGGTTGAGGGAACCCGAGCGGCGCAGAGGTGTCTTACGTTTAAGAGGAGTTCTTTTCATTAACCTTCGACTCCATAATATGATCTCATAATCGGCCAACAGAAATCTCGGGATCCGTATTGCTCAACGTATTCCATATAAAGAGGGAAGTCGCCCGGGGCTACCGTGTCGTGGTTCTCGCAGTAGACATCGGAACAGTAACCCTTCTCGATTCCCTCCGCTAGCCACGAATAATAATCTTTCTCAGTTGCTTTCTTCGTTGGTTTTCTCATTACTAGTTACCCTCTCTAACAGTATTGCATACGCATGTTCGGCTTGCAGTGGGACTACGCCATTCCCTAGTAGTTCTAGCTTCCGGGTATATGACAAATCAACGCCAGTTACCCAGCGCGGCGGAACTCCCATCATCCATTCAATAAACTCGGGAGAAACTTTAATTGATCCATTCTCGTGATGGTATGTTAAATCCTCTGGAACTTCCCGGTTTAGAACAGTCTCCCATCTTCCGATTGCTGGGCCGTATTCTTTGTATTTTCCCAATCTTCCCGGGCTATCTCCCACATTATTACCGCCGGGAGAACTCTCTTTTTCGCTTGTCTCTCGTAATCCACTTCTGGCGTGTTGTCCTTCGGATCCTTCGCCGTGGGAGTCGGAAGGAGCTTCGTAATCGATCCGTATTCCTGTATGTGGCGCTGGAGATCCTCGACCGATAGTTTGCTCCCATCGTTTAATTGCTGGTTGATATCGTTCAAAAGCCGATCCAGAAAGACTAAATCGTTCAGATTCACTCGTAGTAGTCCTGTTGATCCCGGCTTCCGCCCTGTCCCGGTAGCCATCCCCGATGTTAAACTCCTCCCCTGCCCGGTTGTCGGAGTCGGCAAAAGTTCTAGATGCGCTAAGACTCCCTGCACGTTTACTGTCCCCTTCGCTCCACTTGGTCGTTTGCCATCTCCTGTCCTCCCGGAGTAGTCCGGCGATTTCCTTGCGTCCCGGTTCGTCATCGTTGGTAGCAACGCAAAACCATCGCTCTCGTTTATGCGGGGCTCCGACATCACTCGCTCGAATAACAAGCCACTCCCATCTGATGTAACCGTTTTCGGCCAACGCTTCACAGACTCGTCCCATAGCTTCTCCGTTGTTAGCGGTAAGTATGGCTGAGACATTTTCAAGGAGGAGGTATCTTGCTCCAGCAAGCCGGGCAACTTTGCAAACATCCGATATGAGCCATCTTTCATCTTTAACTCCTTTTCGTAAACCGCCTGAGCTGACCGGCTGACAAGGAAAGCCTGCGGTAACTATATCGACTTTCTCCGGCTCAAATAATTGTTGTGATATTTCTGTCAGATCTCCTAAGTTCGGTATGTTTCCGAATCTTTCCTTAATTACTTTGTCGCTCCCGGGACAGATATCAGAAAACCAAACCATTTCGGTCTTGAGGATATTTCTTAACCCGAGTTCGATTCCTCCGTAACCGGCGCAAAGCGCTCCTACTGTAAGTGGTTTCATTGACAACCAACTAACTGATTGAATAAATTTGGTATTTTAGGATTTAATATGTTCTCTCTCCAAGAAAGTGCGTAATGCCTACAGTCGGTGCATTGCTTTTTAGGGCATTCCGGGTCTGGTCGCATCCTCCCACTAAAGCTCCACGCCATCGAATCCGAAGAAGCTAGTAAATAACCAAACCGATGCACAGCAGTTGTTTTCATGCCAAAACCATGTAGTCTCAAAGGTTTCAAGCGATATACGATGTTCTCTGCTTCTCCGGTTCCTTGTCTACGACATACCGAACCTATCCCAACTGTTTCATATTCTTCTAAGTCAATCCCGGCTTTAAGAAACATATCAACGCATCGTAGATAATCATCTAAGCTCCATCCTTGTATAACTGGTATAATTGGCAAATCTTCCGCTCTGTACTTTAGTTCTAAATAATTCTCAACCGTTAGCCGTTGATGTTCCTCTACGCTTTTCCCTGTTTTCTCATTCATAAAGGGTTCGCACATCCAATCTTGTGGTGCGGCCCAGTCGAGTTTTCCTATTTCATCTTGATAGCGGCGGATTGCTTTAATGTATTCCCCCGGGGACGTTCGCCATTCATTGTAAAGAGTAAGCTCACTAAATCCACCACTATCTAGTGACCAACTTGTTAAAGAAGGATGTAGCTTCTTATATTTCAATAAAGTCCGATGCGATACAAATAATGGGACATCTTCAAATTCTTTCTCTCTCATCCAGTTCGGATATTTAGTACCAAGATAGAACTTCATTGAATTTCTAAGCGCATACTTTATACCACTCTCCCCATATTTCAATCGGGTGCCTACCTAGGTTTGTTGCAAGCTTGTCAGCTAGCTTCCATGAAATATATTGTCTCTCTCTGTATTTACGGTAAGCACTATAGGAAACTCCAAGCGCTCTACATTTAGCAATGTCATCATGATCTGCTAAATGATGGTCAATAAATTTAATTAGTGGTTCGGTAGGTAACCTTATTGACATACCCAATGTTGCCAACCTCCTGCTCTATGTTCGTAAAGTAGCCAAGCTGACGTATTGATATTTGCTATCGGATCAAACGGAGAAGCTCCTTCGTAACCAGCCATCTTCGCTCTCCACGGCCAATAGTTACTTAAATGTTGCATCAACCCGGAAGCGCCGGAAGATTCATTGAAAGCTGAAGGATCTCCGCCGCTTTCGCATTTCATTACCCGGAGGAACTTGCTAATGTCTGAAGCTGGTCCTCCATATCTTGCTATTGCTGAAACAACTTCGCTTCGATATCTTTCAACCGCTTCACCATAGTCCCGGTCAGGAACAACATACTCGTGTATCGGAACCGTAATATTTCGCTCCATCGCTTCTTGTCTGTGAGCCCGGTTAGTCTGCGGCCCATAGATCCCATCCCGGGGCTCTACCCCTATCCAGTACTGTAAGAACTTAACGAGGAGGGAATTCTCGTACATATCAAAAGAATTACTTAACGTCCACCGCTCGACTTCGATCCAGTTAATATAGGGCTCCGTGTGCATTGCTTCCTCCGCTAATACTTTAACTCCGGGTTGTACGATTAGCCCGGCGATAAGTAAAGCAGAGAACTTCTTAATCACTTAGTTCCTTCCGTCCATTCCCCAACTTCCTCATCGAATACCCATCCATCCTCCGTAACCTTTTTATTACCCAAATTGTTTTTATTTAGTGTGTATTTATTTAATGGGGTAACTGTACCATTACCCTCGTGGGGAGTCACTTCGTTCGTGGTAATCATTTGAGTACCCTCCGGAGCGATTAGGTAATATACGGAAGAAGTCTCTCTCCCTTTGTCAAACCTTCGATCTCTACGAATCAGCCCGGCTTGTTCCAATTCCCTTTTCGCCGCTTTCAAAGTATTTAATGCAGTTCCCGGGGGCATCCGTTGTAATATTGCTTTATTCGACGGCCAACACGAATCATCGTCATAGCAGAACGAAGCGAGCGATATCCACGTTCGGAGAGCACTCGGTGATATTTTCTGAGTTAGTAATGAACGAGGAATCACAACGTAATCCCTCGCTCTCCAGCGTTGTTTCTTCAATTTCTTTCTCCGTAATTAAAATGCTTCTTCAGTTTCGTGAGAGTCTAATTCAACTTCAGCGGATTTCTCTATGACCTCATCAATTAGGTGATATACGTGTTCAAGCTGGTCAGAGTTAAGTAGCTCTCTCCGGGGCAAACGTTGTTCTTTCCAGAGGTGTCGAAGCTCAATCTTCTCCTCGTGAAGGAGCGAGTCTATTCGTTCAACTAGTTTTGCTTGCTCGTCTGCGTTTATGTACATCGCATTTCTATCTACTTCCTCGGCCGATACTTCGCCCATCCCAAATAGATCCGCCGCTGCCCGGTTCTTTGCTCTTGTTTCTGCCGTTGCCGGTATATCATGGTTTGCTTTCCTCCCGGCGTTACGTTCAGCGACACTACAAGCTCCCCATCCGTCAGCAAATCTTCCATTCGGAGCCGTAGCTCTAACAATAAACTCTGCTGATTTAAGGTTTCCGTCATCGTCCCAGAACAAAGATCTGTCCTTGATCTCGAAGGAAACCCCGTAAGCTACAGCGAGCTTCCTCCACGCTGAACGTTTAGGGAATCGCTTCCCCTGTATCGTCTGCCAGTCGTTATCGTCTAGGAGCTTTACGCATAGCTCCTGATATTCTGCCATTGATTCAACAATATCTCCCGGAGAACCCTGCGGTCTGACGAGCGCTAGATTCTGAGGAGATACTTCTATCTCTTCTTGCATTTCCTCTCCTTTAATTATTTAATTTTAGTTCAGTCCTGATCGCTCTATAGCAAGTGCGATGGCATCGGTAGCTGTTCGTTTTCCACAGCATCATAGAACTCGGAAGCGCTGTATTCGATACCCATTCTCTCAAAGTAGATTTCATGAGTATCCCGATTACGATCATCCTTGCATGGCTTCCACCGAACGTGAATCGGCTCGTAGATATCTTGGTCATATCCACCGTTTACGCCTATCCCGAACCCAGTAGTCCCGGTTAAAAAGGTTGGCTTTTCTCCGACTTCCGGTTGAAATACAACGTAATCTTCCGCAGTCATAACGTTAAATAGGATCCTCGTAAAGTAAACCGGATCACTTAGTCTGTCGTGACCAACTAAAATAGCTGACATAACAACCTTATCTAGCTCCTGACCGTGCCAGTGGCTATATAAGTAAAGTGGTTGTGTTTCATCCTGATCTCCCCAAGTAGGTTGATGGACGATTAT
>CESX01016137.1_pt1 | contig 20155 bp, 23 predicted proteins | sample 326941 | NCBI WGS metagenome assembly CESX01 (sample SAMEA2622357, study PRJEB7988) | marine metagenome | isolation source: saline water (ENVO:00002010), including
TAATCGTGTTGCTCCTGATGGTGCTGATTGACCTATTTCTGCTATACCTTCTGCAATAATTGCTGATGGCTGTATTTCTTCTCCAGCACTTAATTGTCCAGTTGCTTCACCTGTAGAACCTAAAACTGCTTGTGTTCCAACTTCTTTTGATCCCTGTATTGCTTTACTTGCCAATGATTTACCTGGTTTCATAAAGCGACCAGCAACTCCTGCACTTACTAAATCAAATATGGCAATAGGTACACCTTTTCTTAACCCTAATTCTCTTGCTTCAGACATTATTTTTTCATCAGAAAAACCTCTTGCAAGATCATTTGGATCTTCAACATTAACACCTAATTCACCCATAACCTCTAACATCTTACCACTGTACTCTAAACCAAGAGATGTCAGACCAGCAGAAGTAATACCACCATATAATGCACCACTACCTGCACCTGCTATCGTACCTATTCCTGGGACAACTGAACCTACACCTGCACCAATACCAGCACCTGTTAACATACCTGCAATTTGTGTCGGTAAAAATGATGCCAATGATTCAACGACTAACTGACTTGTTATTTCAATAGGATCAACTGCTAATGTCTTTAATGCTTTTCCAAATGTATCTGCTTTATTAAACTCATTATATGCTTTTGATCTTGGGATACCTCTAATTTCTGCTTGTAATGATGCGATTTCTTTTAATCTTTCTTCTGCTTCTAAACCACCTTCTAATCCAATGACATTTCTTGCCATTTGACCTTGCTTGTAACCTGATTTTATCGCATTAAAAAATCCTTGCCACTGATTGACTTCCCCAGGTCGCAATCCTGGTTTTATTAGTGGTTCGACTTGTTGTTTAGTTTGTGTCAACTTTCCAGCACCACCACCATAATAAGATATGTCCTGGTAGGTACTTTTTCTAACAGCATCCTGTACTTCAGGAACTTCGTTCTCTACCCTTTTTTCAATCTTCTGAACTTCACCTAATCTCTTTGCAGGATCAGGAGCATTGATAATGTTTTCCTGGCGTTGGCGTTCCATCTCCAGGTCATCAAATGCCTGGTCCAGTATATCGTCTAAATAATTACGCTGTGGTTGTGGGTTTAATGGATCTGCCATTATTTATTTTTTAGATATTGTTCCATTGATAATCTTGACATATGTAATGCCTTTCTTGGATCTATTTTCCCTTCTTTGCTTGGGAGATTTGTATAAAACCTTGCAAACTCACTTGCCTTATCCTTATCAACCGTTTCTTCAAATGAAGATTGACTTGACCTTGCTTTTTGGGCTAAAGATAATTGCTTTTCTAAATCTCTCAATTTTTGTTGCCCTGGTCGCATTTGCTCTGGTCTAAACAATGGATTGCCTTTAGCATCATACAAGTTTTGCATTAACGATTTGTATTCTTTTGTTAATCTTATAATTGCCTGATCACCAGTTTCTGGTTTAGCCTTTTTTACCTCTTCAGCATAGGTTCTTTTTGCTTTTAAGGTATCTGCTTTCTTTTTTGTTTGTTTCGCTTCAAGTGCATCTAATACTGCTTGAAACTTTGATTTATTTTGTGGATTACTCATTATTGACTCAACTGTTTCATTAATTCAATTATTTGTTCATCCGATAACCCTAAACTTGTCATTTTTTCCAAAAATTTATCAGGTTCAGTTTCACCAGATAAATACGATTCAAAAGTATCACTAACTGCTGTGCTATTTTTAATATTTGCCTTTTGAGCATATACCTCTACTGCTCGTTTATCATCTAAAGTAAGTTGAGATCCTGTACTCGGATCGAAGCCACCTTTATACCTGGTTTTACCTGATGGAGTATCGTATGCAACTGCTCTGCCATATTTATTCATAGCATCCATATAAGATTGATCCTGGGCTTGTTGATCTTGTACCTTTTGACCATAGAGATTTCCTGCTGTTTCTATCCCTGCTGACAACACTCCAAGACCAGCCTGTGTACGCTCTGCTTTGTCCTGGTCCATTGCCCTGGCGTAATCCAACTTTGCTTTTGACTTCGCCTGTTCTTCACTTTGATAGATGTCCTTACCAGTATTTGCTACTGTTCTTCTTACATCTGCTTCTGCTTCTCTTAATCCCCTCTGGGCTGATACGCTCCCCTCCATCCCTTTATTTATAAGGCTACCTGTGTATCGCCTATTAGCAAGATTTGCCTGTTTTGTGGCTGTTGTAGCAGTCCTACCCAGTACATTCATTTCTTGTCCTGGAGTTAGGTTACCTTGTTTTTTTCTATCTCTTAATAGCCTACCATATCGACTATTTTGAAACCTCGGTTGAAATAATCGTGACCCTGCCTGTCCTGCTTTTACAGCACCCTGGGCGATTAACATCATTGTTGCTGGATCCATAATTTACTCCGTTTCTATTCTCATTCGTTCCACCGAGAATGGATTGGTACTCGATGGAGTGGTTAGTTCTATTTCAAAGTTTTTTCCATATCGCTTGATAGGAAACCTGTTTACGCCACCATCGGCTGTAATATCTTTTGTAAATGATGCAGAGCCTGATCCATCCAGGTATACATTTACAGTTAAGGTATCTGTACCTGTAAACTGTATCATTCCATAACGAATCAATCTTTTTTTATCTAAATCCATACGAAATCGTTTACTTTTCCAGGCAATGCCTACCGCTTCATCTACATCAAATTTCTTTATGTCTGTATCGGTATTATCCCAGGCTATAGGGTAACTATTTTCTCCATACGCCAATATATCCAGGTTGGTTGTTGTTTCCACCTTTCTCCAGGATTTAAGTACAATATGATATGCCCACACTACCTGCGTTGCTGGGCTACCAGTATTCCAGGTGTATAACACTTCTGAATCTTTTTGGTTATAGACACCCTTAATTTCTTTTTTGCTGTTTGCTAATAAAAACTGGTCCTCAATTGGTAATGATATTTTATCCATAATTGATGGGGTTGCTAATGAACTTGCAACCATATTGGATGTCACCTCATAAATACCATCATGGAATACAAAGAATACGCTGTCATGCACCTCAACGACACCTTCTGGTGCAATGTTTCCTATGCTAAACTTACTTTCTGATACGTTCCATGTATTAGGATCCTCTGGGTTGGTAACATTCATAATGAATATGGCTTGAGGTTTAAATATGATTAATCGATTAAATAAAACTGCAAGACCAGTAACTGCACCACCTTCCCTGTCATCCAGGTTTATTACATTACTAACAGGTCGTACATCGTATTGATTTAATTCGCTATAGGCAATCCAGTCTGAATGATCTTCTGCTTTATCTTCTGGATTTAGCACAATGTCACCCATAAACAACCTACCTTTTAACTTTACAGCGTGTTGTGCATTTACACGATTTGAAAACACAGACTGTATTGTAGATTCTCCTAAATCTTCTAAATTAAAATCCTGGCATACTACACGAATATTCGTGCCAGAGGTTACATTAAATGCCATACCTGGTGTCGTTGCTCCTTGAGCATTAAGTCTTTTAAATCCATTTAACATTCGTACATTATCAAAAACAAGACCAGAGTCACTTTGACTGGTAGAACCAAACCCTTTATTTACTTTTATCCAGCAACCACCTAATGTTGGTTCGTAAGCACTATTGTTTTCTATTAAAAATGATTTGCTGTTTTCTGTGTCAGTTTTAGAGTTACCGCTATCAAACTCTATTGTATAGTTTGTAATTAAAACATTTCCTGCAAGACTGCCAACTGTAAGCGTATTTCCTGTTGTATCGGTTCCTAATGTTCCTGTTATGTCATCAGGGTTTTCAAAGTACAAGAATGCAACCTTTTGACCACCATACGCACCACCAGAGGTGGAAGATTCTGATGTGGTAGTGTATCCTCCGAACGTTTTTTTAAATTTTATTTTCCAATCACTTCCGATCATAGTTCCATCATCTAAAAAGTTATTATCAAAATGTGCATTTGTATCTAAAATAATTTGAGAATAAGACCTGGGCAAACTCGATGCTCTAACTGCAATATTGGTTCCTGTAGCATGGGATACAGCAGTTGTATTATTTGCAGGAGATGGATTACTTACTGGTGCTTGTGCTCGGGTAACATCTACAAGTACGCCACTTGCAATAGATTGAAGTTTAATTGTACCACTTGATCCAGAATATCCCGACCCAGAACTTGCACTTGCTACAATGCTTGAAGAATTAACCTGCGTAATAGTAAAAACAATAGACGATGATAAGTTTGCTACTGTAAATGTATCGTTTATTGCAAACTCATCAGTATTGGTTAATGATGTGTTTAATGTAAATGTAAATGGACCAGAACCAGATATAGTTGATGTATAAATCGTATTTGTTCCAGATGTGACTGTTGTGTCGCTAATGGTGATTGCTTCATCCTCTAATTGCAATTTATCACTATCTTCCAATGTGTTATCTTTTGCCAATGCAGATACAACCATGTACCCTTGAGTTGCTGTCATTGTTCTTTGTAGTTCTGAATGATACACTAAAAATTGAAATGGTCGATTAGATGTGGAACTGGCAGTAGCACCCCTCCAATTCTTTACATCATCTATACCATCAAATCCACCATCTGTTTCTAAAGCGTGTGTATTTCTTCCAAGTGTTTCACCATCATAACTGGTTAAGTCATCTGGATCTTTTAAAAATACAATGTTGTCTTTCCAGGAATGTATTCTGGTCATTACAGTATCTGTAATAGTAGGTATATCGTTCTGACTATCTACAAAAGTCATGTGACCAATTAATTGATAATTACTGTATCCATCAAAGTTCGTGGTATTTGCAAACTCTGTAGATCTGTATACATTTAATCCTGTAATACGCCTGTTTAAGGCATTGGCATCAAAGTCTATATTTAATTCTATTATTTTTTTATTAATGTCTGTGTCTGATAAAATGATTTCTTTGGATTTATCAAACAAGGTTTCCTGTGTACCATCATAGATTGCAGTTACATTGTACTTTACGCTATTCCCTGGTCGTAAAGATTCTCCTGTATCGTAGATTTTTGTGCTACTAATACTAAATGGATTGTTCAATTTATTTGCATAGATAAACCAATTCGGATCAGCAGATACTGTATCGTTAAATAAAGATCGGTTTATGTATCCCAGCCAAACACCCTTTGCTTCGTTATTGCTTATTTTTCCAACAGATCCTGGTAAAAACCTTATGTTATCTCCGTCTACAGCAATCGGATTTCGATCTTTTTTATGGTATATGGAAGGCGTAGTCGTAACATTAGATGTACTTACTTCTTTTATAGAATAGTAACTCATTAAATCAATCCACCTATAGTCACAGTCTCCGCTTCCTGTCCAGGTATTATTCAACCATCCTATATCGGTCATTCTGTATATATCTGCACTATCTACCGCAGGAGATCCAGCAGTCGATTCTGTTCCGTATATAGCAATGTATCCTTTGGCGTGTTCAAAAAAGTTTTGACCACCATGCGTTTCCGTAACACAATCTGCAAAGCACCTGGGATTCCAGGTTGCCTTTACTCCTGTTGTTTGAGCATTTACTTTAGATACTACTAATGTCCTATCTACCAGGTATAACTTTCCATTACTTGCAGGACTTGCTACATTATTAGTTCCTACGACTAAATACTTTGTAGAAGGTGAATTGTAAGTAGATGCAATAAAATTAACTTCTGTCGTGGTACTAAAAGTGAATGAAGATACGTTTGCATAACCATTAATTACGCTGGTATTGTTATGCGTTGTGTATTTTACATATTGGTCTGGTGCATCCTGATAGTGAATAACCACACTTTCTGTTCTACTGCTGTTTTGTTTGAAATCCATTGAGGATATGCTGTATACATCGGAAGCATCAAAAGGTGATCCCTGGGCATACCAGTTTGAATTACCAGTATCCAATAAATCATTAGCATATAACTGACATCTACCACCTGATATTTCTTCTGCAATAAACAAATAGTGATGATTGACATCTGGTCCACTTGATACACCGCTTGAAGTAATGCTATTGGTTTGAACAATCGAGGTTAATCCTCGCAGGTTACTGGCAGTCACACTAATACCAGTAAATGGTACTTGTGAAACAACATCCGATGAAGTGATCTTATATAGTTTATCTCCTTTGTTTAATATATATAAATCACCATTTGCAATGTGCATATACGATCCAGGTGATGCGTTAGCATTTAAACTGGAAAACACTACTGTTTCTGCAATGGCTCCACCGCTTGTTAATTGGTATTTTACTACTGGGTTTAACGCAGTCATCGAGCCATAGGTATAATGGACATATACAGCATTATTAAATCCGATCATACTGCATATTTTAAAGCCAGAATTTCCTTTGTCAGCATTGTATTGAGTGGCTGATAGGTTACTTACCGATGATCCATCATACACTACAATTTCTACACTATTTGAATCTACAACTGCCAGGGTCAATACCTTACCATTCATAGATGCTATAGCAATTTGAGATACGGTGTCTGAACTGGTTGCTGGACTGCCATAATTAATACTGTCTACCACCTGTAAATGGCTTTGTATTTTACCTCCAAAGGATTTGCTAATTACCCCTGATGCAAGTGACAGGTCAAAAAAACTACCTCCATATCCTGTTGCGTTATCGGTGTTGACCCCCACTGTGGTTGTTGATGGAATTACATCAGCCTGTTCGTATACACCAGCACCTGATATACTTGCCTGTGGCGAAGCATTATTTTTACAATCCTGGACCAATACATAATCATCTTCTACAATACCATGTGCAGAAGCAGTTTGAAACCATACAATATTATCTTCAATTTGTAAATGATCGGTTACATCTGGTAACGATGGATCATACCACCATAATTTTACCAGATTATTGGTATCTATGGTTACTAATAGGTATCGGTAGCCTTCACCTGATTCGTTAGCATTTCCTGTTAATTTGTCTGAAACAAAGGTAAAAATATTGTAGACAGTATAAGTGGTGCCTAATGTAGTATTCACGAAGGATAGACCTATTGTAGGAATCCCTGATGGTGTTCCTGCACCAAAAGTTTTCTCTAACTTTCCTGCCTGGATCTTGAGATTCTTGATCTCCTGTGCTACATTATCTGGAAGGTCCTCAATGTCCGCATTGGTGAGTACCCCATCAAAATCTTTTATATCTATGAAATTCGCCATTACTCCTCTTCAGAACTTTCATTATCATCTAAACTGCAATAAACAAGCACAGTATCTACTCCACACTCATCATTCGGGCATGATAAATTGGTAACAATACCATCTCCATCCATTCCATAATCTTCATAAGTATGATCTCCACCCCAGATTAATTCAGTATTACAATGCCAACAGTTCATTAATTATTCGGATAGTTTGGATAAATAGGATCAATAAGAGCATTTTGACTGGAATAATCGAATGGTAACCCTTCTCCAACTACATTTGTGGCTGGATTCTGGTTATATCTACCAATAAACTCATATCCCCTGGCAAGTGACGAGTTCATACGATCTGGCTGGTTTGACAGTCTCCATAACTCTGCTTCAGCAAACTCCAGGATTGCATCGTGAAATATGGCGTTCAATTCACAGTTTGATGCAGGAGATGATGCCATTGCAGTAGGTTCTTTAAGGTAATAACAATCCACATTGGCTGTATTGTTGTAAATGTATATCCTACCCTTGAACACAAAATAAACAGGTTCGGTCCCATTAAATGATACGTACCCTGTTGAAAAATCTTTAACCATATCAAAAGATACTTTTCGTATAAAATTGCTGTCATTAATCCGTATTCCTAATATTCCTAATGGTCCACCAAATGGATTGGAATCTAAATCTCCTACCGATGGACTTCCTGAAGCCTCTGTAGGAACAAAATAACTTTTAAAATGTGTATCTACATCATTATCGGTAGACATGGATATTCCAGTTTTGATGACATGGAGGTCAGTAAGTAAATGTGGGTTCAGTGCCTGGATCACCTTGTCCTGGGCACGATTCAAGTATCGTTCCTTAATAGTATTAGAAAAAAGATCCCCTGCGGAATCTTCCATTCTGTCTCCTAATATGGTGTTCATTTCTGCTGTGGTCATAATTTCTCCAGGAAAACAGCCCCAGGAAGCCCCAGGGCTGTTTATTTTATTCAGTTACTTATGCGTAATCTCTTGGTGAATATAGATTCTCTACAACACAATGGGCTTTTCGGTTAGTCACAACCAAATTTCCATAAGTGTGTACTTTCTGAACAAACGTATTACTATTTGTATCTTCAATCATATCAGATGCGGTGAACTTTGCACCAGAGTTAAAGAACATATAGAGATAATCTGTGTTCAAGAAATATATTCTTCCATCAAGACCATCATCGTTACCAGATGTTACTTGTGCTGTTACAATATCCTGGTCTGCAACAATGTCCACACCTCTGTAAGATAATCCCATGAATCCCATTTTAGCCATACGATCTGACTCAAGACTACCACGCTTGAACTCACCTAATTCTGACTCAATTAAGTCATAATGGTATTGAGAACAAACAATAATGTCTGGGTTTTCACCTGTTTGGGCTCTTGAATTTGCAATACCACGAGCAAGGATTCTTAAGATATAAGTATCTTTGCTTGGATCTTGCAGATCATTTTCTGTAATGTGGTCTACAGCAGTTCCAGAATCCGCACTATCACCAGATGCATCTGAAAAAGAAGCGGAAGTTAATACAGGAGTTTTCCACCAGGAGTTGGATCCTGGAGCAAGACCACCTACTGTGGTTGCATCATCGATAAGAACAGCCATTGGATTAAAAGCATCTGTAGCCAATGTTCTTGCAAACATATTTTCTGCTACTTTCTTTTCTAAACCTTTCTGAAGGTTCTTTACTTTTGCACCAACAATGTTTTTAATAGCCTGTGGGCTATTCATTAACAAGGTTTCTTCTTTGGTTAAAAGAAAGTGACCTGTTAACATGGTTGGGTTATATGATGCAGTCTTTGCAATCTCTGCAATTGCTGGTACATAAGATCCTGCTGTATCATTTGCTACCAACGTATGCTTGTCTCCAAATACACCGACACCGCCTTCTGCATATTCTATTGGTACAACGATCTCACGACCATTGAAGGTTTTTGCCTTACCCTTCAGTATTGCCAGTAATGGATGAGACTTCTTAAAAAGATTATCATACAAAACAGGCATATAATACTGCTGAATAAGGGCACTTATTGAAGCATGACTTGTTACTATAGACATATTATGTCTCCTTTATTCGGTATTTATGTGTTAAAAAAAGAAGCAACATCGATGTCATCGTAATTCGTGATTTTTTCCTGCTTATCACTTTTGACACCAACGCTCTTCTGTACGTTTACAGGCACCGATGGTTTTGGTTTTGACTCTGGTTCACCTTTTGGTTTGTCAAAGTTCATTACCTTATAGGCTTCATCCAGGGTAAGCAGTCTCCCATCCTGTTCGTGTTTCTGAATCGCATAATCCAATACTTCCTGGGTTTGCTTATCATTTAGTGAATAGGTTGATTTGAGTTCTGCCATTGACTGGTCCAAGACCTTTTCTGCTTCCATTTGTGCCACTTGTTCCTGGGCTTGTTGTAATTCTGCTTCCCAGGGATTCGGAAGGTCCTTGTTATCCATCTGTAGGGTTTGACGAAACAATTGCCCTGCATCTTTTCCTAATTCATCCTCTATCGCTTCTATGAGCGTATCAGAAAAATCTTCCGACTCTTTTATTTTCTCAACCAACTGGACCAAAGGCTCTACTGCCCTACGCTGATCGGCTAACTGTTGTGCTTTTTCCGTATTGGATTTACTCCAGTCATGCCTGTTGTCAGCATCTTGTTTCCAGGATTCTATATCAGATAGGGTATATCTGGAGCCATCTTCCGATTCAAACACAAACGATGATTCATTATCATCGGGGCTATCGCTTACCGCTTCGGTTTGCTCCTCGTTACCTTCTGAAAGTTCCTGTGGTTCTTCATTGGTTGCTTCTGTTTCGGCTGGTTCTGTTGACTCTGTGGTCACAGCCTGTTCTGTATCGGACTCCTGGGCTGATTGCTCTCCTGTAAAGAGTTCATCAGGAATCGAAAGATTGTCGTAATCACCATTAAGCGAGGTATCTTCCCCCACTTGTGGATCGTTACTAAAATTTCCTACCAGCATCTGTTCCGATTCTGGTGTTACTTCTAAATTGGTTGTTCCTACTACATTTATTTCAGCCATTTTGCTTTCCTTTCAGTTGGTCTTTCGACACTGGTTTGGTTGCAAAGAACATGAGTAGAGCGGTTCTCTTACCTTTATGTGGTTCTACCATGTGCCTTACAGGGTTATTAAATTTTCCTGCTGTATAGCATACGCCATTAAGATAGTGGTCCTTAACCTCTGTAGGCTCACCATCTATTTCAAAAAACAATCTCCCTCCTGTAAACTCATCTGGATCAGATAAAAGCACCGTTGTACCTACCTGGCACCACGCCATATGGTTGTCTACAAATTCACCATTTATCAGTTTACATCCATCAAAATGCCATTCGTGTCCCTTTTGGCGTGTCTCAATTCGCCAATAACTAGGACTTTCTAATATTAATTCCTGGTTATCTATCATCGATTGGTAGCGTTTTGCTACCTTTTGGATCAATTCGTGAGAAAAATCAGAAATCATACCCTTTGATTTGCCCATATCCTTTAGATTATTGGCTTCTTCAGGGGTAACTATACCTAAATACTGTTGATACAATTAATATCCTTTAGACTTTGCTAATGCTTTCTTGTACTTTTTCATTCCTGCTTTAGTGTACTTATACTTCTTGGTTTTGCCTTTCATTTTTATTTTTGGCATTGTTTTATCCTTTTGTTATGTGATGGGCAGAGTTAAAGCCTTATGCCCTGGGCTGATCCATCTCTGGATCCTCTCCCTGCCCACCAACCAATCCTGCTACGGTTATGATTCGTTCCTGGATGTCTCCAGGTAGTTGTTGAAAATCTGGTGACTCTGCAAGTGCTGGGTTCCCAATGATCAATTGTGCCAGTGCTTCTTCACTTGGTCCTCCTGGACCTTCCTGCATTACCTGGGCTACTAACATTCCCAATTGTTCCTGCATCTGTTCAGCCTGTTGTATCTGCTGTTGAGGTGGAACTTGTTGATTTCGCACATACCAGTTCTGTATCACTTCCTGCTTATCTGATATGTTTAAGGCATTGACCACTTCTTCAATACCATAGACACCCAACTGAAACAATTCTAATGCCCTCTCCTCATTAGCAACTCGTCCCTGGGCATATTTACTACCTGTGGTCACATCCACATCAAATTCACTATCCTGTAATCGCTTGGCAGTACCAGGATCAAACTCTGGTGTTCCTTCCATGTTGCCATCTGCATCGTATACAGCCATCGGATTGAACTCGGTAAACTCAAATTGTCCTTCTGCATCTCGCTCTCTAATAGAACGTATCTCTTCATCAAAGGTCAGTATCATCTGGACCATAAACTCGCCAATCTCTTTGGTCAGCCTTGCTACTTCCTTATTAATCTTAAATCGTTGCCTGGTTTGACTTGCTTCCTGCAATGCTACAATAGCCCTACCTGAAGTAACCCCACCTGGCTTTCTTCCCTGGGTTACATCATTCACACCAGTAATGTTCTCCATGAATTGTCCTACCTGGGCAATGTAATTCTGTATGTATCCAGGAATTGGAGGAGGTACTTCAAAGGTCACATCATTAGCATCTACCACAGTAATCTCTTCTCCTGGAGCCCCTGTAATTGGTCTGGTCATCTGTCCTTTGGCTCGTTGGGTTACTTTTCGTATTGGAAAACCCATTTTTCTAATGTTCTCATTGACCGCACTAAAGGTTTCATTCATTGCTTTGGTCTGGGTACGAACCAGGTCCACCTCACCTATTCCCCAGAAGTTGTGTGGTGATTTGTAGTTGGACACCATAAATACTGGCATTCTGTACAGTTCCAATGGTTCATCTACAACCAACTGGTCCCCAACAACTATGGTATGCCTACCATTAGGATATTTCTCTTTGTCTTGCTCGTTGGAGTAGCACTCAATGACCAATGCCATATCGTATTCACTCTCTACATTGGCACTTTCTATACCACCATTATCATCTACCTTCTGGTATGCCTTATAATCATTTAATTTGCCATCGGCTGGAGCCTTGATACCAAACTCCCTATAGATCCTGGAAGTCTCCATTGGTACAGCAAACATAAAGTATTCACCAGATTTAAGGTCCAGGTCAGTAGCATATGGATGTGGTACTGCTGTGAATGGATCAATGACCTGAATGTCAAAGCCCTTAAATACTCCCTCATCAGAAACAACAGGTAATATCTGTAGGAATCCATTACTGTAAATAAGACTGTCTTTCACAGCCTGTAATATTTTCCCATACAGATCAGTCTCTTCCACGATCTGCTGAAATCTCTTTTGCATCATCTCACTAAAGAAGATGTCATTCTTTTCCCTGGGCATCACATCCACTGTAGGCTGGAAGTCGTTAATAATAGGTAAAATAGTCTCTACCACAGCCAAAGGAAAATTGAAGATCATCCTGGACTGGTTTTCTGCACCCTTACTTGGGTTTGCCCAATGTCTACCATAGTACAGGCGTTCATTTTTACGCCACCTATCTACCTGTTTTGCCCTTGCTTTCTTGCTTTTATCCAGCCAGTTTTGTATCTGCGGTATTCGTTCTGCTACATCTGCTACCTGGTCCAAAGCAGACTGCTGATCTAAAGCATTCGTGTAATCCATTCCTGCCATTATTTGCCTACCTTATTCATTGCCATTTCGTGAGACTCAGAAAACGATGCCCCATTGTTGATTGCACTAACCATAAACTCAATATGTTTTTTACTGTGATGCTCTGAATGTTTTGCCATAGCATTAATTTGTCTGGCGTTTAATCCATTCATAGATACGCCTTTAACTTTTTTGGTTTTAGATGCAGTTAGTGATTTGGCATAATCTGTTTTTGCCATTATGCTTTCCTTGATGCCATACTATTTGCAATTAAATTCGGATACTTCCAGCCTTTACTTTTACTGTAGGACTTTGCCCAGGATATTTGTGCTGGTGTTAGTTTTTTGCTCTTTTTTTTCGGATTCTTCTTATCCCAAAATGCTTTAGGCATTCCATAACTCCTTTCTGGACCAGTAGTTTGCACTAAACTTGTCCGATGATGTGCTTTGACCGCTTTTGTTTTTGATACCTGCACTACGTTTTAGATAACTATCTCGTGCTTTCTTGCTGTAATTATGCTTATATCCTCTGTGACCGAAGTTAATAATCTTCACTTTGTCACCTTTCTTGGCCAATACTCGCTTTTTGAATCTTCCTGAACCAGAATACTTCTTTGGTTTATTGTACCCTGGAAAGGTTTCTCCCCTATACTCGATTGCCATTAAATATTATCCCATTGTGGTTGTGAGTGATCCACATCTACTACGATAGAATCAATAAATCTTTCTGTATCCGTCTTGGTATCAGGCTTCTTGGCACTTCGTACCACTTCACCAACTAAATATCGTAAACTATCCACAGCGTGATCATCCTTCTTCAATGGTTTCTCTGGTGAGTTCAGGTCCATCCTGGATGCACTGGGCTGTTCCCATTGGTAATTAACCATCTCCCTTCTCAAGTTCTCACAGGATCTGGTCATAAATATCTTGTCGTTCTTAATGTATTCGGTTACTTTGTCGATACCACCCTGGACATCATTATTCGCACCAATAACAGGAATATTCATCTGTCTATACCTGTTACCTATAGTCTCTGGATCATCTTTCTTGCCTGGTCCTGTAGATGGATCAATCACATACGTTTCATATCTACCCTCACCCTGGTATGCCTTTATCGCTCTGCAATGATAATCAGCATCTTGTCCTGCTTCGTAATGCTCTCTGTATATCCATATCTTATCATCATTATCGACTGCACCCCACAGTACAGCAGTTGGGTTGGTCCTCCCATGATCAATAGCAATAAACCTTCTCCAACTTGGATCAGGGTTAAAATCGTTTACTACATGAATACCTGGCTCAAAGTCTGGGTAGATCTGTCCTTCAAAAGCATCCCAGGATCCATACAGATACCTGTTTATCCATATCTCGTTATAATTCTTTTTAAGGCTGTCGATGTACCCATCAGGTAAGTTTGCCTGGTTCTCTTCTGTTTTAGCGTTAAACATGATGTTCCCAGGTACAGGATCATGTATAAATCGATGCCAAACCCAGTTATGCCCTAATGGGTTACCTGTGATCCAGCATTGCGGAGTGGATACCGCCCTTAAACGACCAAGAAGCGTAAGAAATACCTCTTCAGATACCTCTTCTGCCTGGTCTATGTAGAACCACCCCAGGTTAATCGATAGTAACTTTGCAGGATCATCCAATGACCTGAATATGATCTCATGCCCATTAGCGAAGATGCACCTATTCTCCTGCTTCTTGTATTCATAGTGTATCCCTGGAAGAAATCCACATAAGTGTAATAATTCAAAAAAGGTTCTCTGGGTAGAATCTCTTAATTCTGGATAGGTCTGCCTGGCGATCATGCCTAATTGTGGAGGTTGTTCAGTATCCATCACCCTGGTTATCCCTTTCAGGATCCCAGCAAAGGTTTTTCCATTACCAATACCACCAAAAAAGGCAACTACTTGCTCTTCACAATTAGTAAACCTGTATTGATTTAAGTTTAATTTAATTTTTTTAAACATCAGCCAACTCAATTTGTATGATTGGCATCTGTATTTCGCCATCCACTTTGTGCTTTTCAGTAAACATTGCCAGGTGCTTTCCCTGGAGTTCACTTGCCTTTAAACTTATATTATACTGCTCACTTCCTTCTGCTTTCTGTCTAACTCTTTCAATATCTTCTAATACTTTTTCTGCTGTTAATCCTATCTTCTTCTCCCTGATCGCTTTCAGACGGTCTATTTCTTCTTTTATGACAGGTTTTGACAGGTTCTCTGCTCCTTGTCTGTTTGCTGTCTTTTTGCTGTATCCTGCTCGAATACAGGCCTGTGTAGCATTAAGATCAATTAAGTATTCTTTGCAGAACATTAATTGTTTATCAGTTAGTTTAGGCGTAGCCAATTAATACCTCTCTTGGATGAAATCCAGCCTGGATTGCACTAATTGCCAAGTGTGCCCACAGCACCTGTAAATCATCAAAGTCATCAAAGGCATAATCGACCTGGATAAGAGGCTCATAACTCATCCCAGTTAGCCTGTGGATGTTCTTCTGGTTTATTAAGATTTATGGAAGGAGAAGGGGGCTTATTAATCTGGCCTCTATGGTAGACAAAAGCCCCCAGGAAAAATGCAGTAAGGGTGATAAACCCTTGTGCTATATAAAATGAAACTTCACCCATTATTAAGTACAATTTCCAAATGAGCGTTAGGTGAAATCCACCCTAAAATTACTTTTTATGAAAGTTTCTGCGATCCCATTTATTCAGGTAATACAATGCAGTCATGTAAACAATCAAAATAGGAATCATTATGTCGTGCCTATGATTGATTAGTTCTTGCCAAAGATATTCATACATCTTCTTCCTCTCTTGGATAATTAATATCACATTCTGTACAGGACCAAATACCATCCTGCTTGGTAATATCACTGCGATCTGTTTCGCATAGATCACAATGATGTCTCTTGTCTACACACAATGGACAGATCACTCGTTCTTTTCCATAAGTAACAAAGTCACTGTAGTGTAATACCTTACCCTCCTTGTTCCCATTTCCTTTTCTACGGTATTCCCAGCATTGATCACAAATATTGCAATAGCGTACATCTTCATCTGCCTGACCACCAGTCTTGCTATGCCTATTGTAATGTCTCTTCTGACGTAGTCTGGCTTTGGTATTATTCTCGTTGGTGGTTTTTATAATATGATCAATCATGTCATTGTTTTCAGTTTAAAACCAACCTCCTTCATCACCTGGGCTTCTATCGGTGGTTTCTTTTTTTTTGGTCCTCCTGGTTGATCCTTTGCCTTCAGGGTACGATACTCCCAATCCTTCATAAACTGATCCCCACACTCACAAAAGGTTTCCTCTGCTGTAATCTCTCCCTGGACCTCTTTGGTTTTATCACACCCAAAGCAGATGTAGGTAGTCTTTTTGGGTTCTTTTGACTGTACAACCTGTTTGGTAACACCGCTTGAGAAGTTCCATTTATCGTTGTTTGACTTCCAGGTATTCATTCTCCTGGGTAAATCAAATACCTTTTCCATCTCCCATCGCATTTTCTTTCCACCCTCATTGTGTGCTCCCCAATGATTTATAAACTTTTCTATCTCCTGCTTATCTAATCCTTTCTCCTTTCCAATTTTGTGTGCTTTTTCTGTAAAGATTGCAAATCTATCTTTGAGAGTTGGTGTTGGTTTTTTACCAACGCCACTATTATTTTTTTTATTTATATTATTATTATTTATTATAGTAGTATCAGTTACTGTATCAGTAAGTGTGTCAGTTAGTGTATCACCTACTGTATCAGCAAGTGTATCAGTCTGGCTCTGATATTTGTCATAATTCACGATTTTCACGAGAGTAAACCCATATTTGGTATGTGTATCAATCATCGTATCAGTTTTTAGCCTGTTAAGGAAATTTCTTACTGTATTGGTTGCCATGTCCCATCGTTCACTCAATCCCCTGATTGATGCTGGAAACTCACCTCTTTTAATCAATACAATGGTTTCTTTATAGGGTTTTTTCTGCTCTGTATAGTTTGCCATCATCAGCATATCCATCCAGGCTCGTAAGTACCTGGGATCTTCCCATACCCAATGATTTCTTATCTGTTTCTGTACACTAATCCAACCTTTCATAATGGAAACTCCATGTATCGGTAGAACCAATTTCTACCCTGTTCCTGATTATTTTTTGCTGTCTCTACTGCCAACAACAAAAACTCTTCTCCTTTGTATGGTACATACGCTATGATGTCTTTAGGCTTATACCATATTGCAATTACATCAATTTTGCTTTTAACATATTTTGTTAATTTGATCTCAACACTTGTATTACCTCGTAGTGTAGATCTTGTTTTTACCTGGACTCGTTTTAACTTCTTGCCAGTATCCACCACCATATCGCATAGATTATCGTCTACTATGCTGGTGTACACATCCAATCGTTGATTAATAATTAAATCTTTTTGTACAACCGATTCACCTTCCCACCCCATTCTTTGTGTAGACATTTTTTTCATATTTTAATTTTATAAACCTTTGTATATGTACTATCCGCTACGGACCATCTACTTACCTGGGTGTGGCTAACCTTTTTAATCTCTGCATGATACTTATCAAAAATCACAAACACATACCAATCGCATATCTTTTTAGGGTTGTTATGTGCATCGTAATTCACCATCAAATACCCTTTATCTCTCTCTACCCCTTTAATATCATAGGTTTCACCATTTACCACCATATCTGCACCAACTATAGGTTTTGTATCAATCATTGGTGCAAAGTAGGCATTGGTCACATTGGTCTTTTCCCACATAACATATCGGACCACTAATTCTGCCTTCACACCTAATGTTGATATGGTAGATTCTTTATCTCCTCTGTATTTATCTGTACCCTGGTTGTATATGTTTGCACTAATCTTGCTTCTACTTTCTGCTAATTCGATTGACAAATTCGATACCCACATTGGTACAGTTACCTTCACTATTTTTCCACCACCTGCTTTACAATAGTTGCAAACCTTAGATTCCCTATGCGATTGTTCATGTGGTCCTCACATAGTTCCTGGATTCTTTTTAACTTGGTAGCCAGGATCCTGTTGTTGTAGTTCTCCTGGGCAAATGCTTCTTGGAGTTCCTGGTGTTGTTTTCTACTTACAAATGGTAACTTCATTCAATCCCCTTCATTTGCACTACAGTTCTTGGTTGCTCACTATATTTCTTAATAGTCTTTAGGTGACAGATCTGGCTATCATCTTTGTAAAACACTCCGTTTAAAGCATCTAATACCAGTTTCACATAGTTATCGATGTCTGCCCTGGATGTATGCCAGGTCGGAGCATTATCTTTAAGTATATGAGAATACTTGCCTGTTCTATAATGTGCCTTTGGTCGTGCGACATAGAACTCAAGTGTCATGGAGATCGGTCCGTATTCAGGCGATTTGGGAGCCTGATTTAAGACATTTGCTAAAAAAAGGCGTTTATCCGCCTTACTTGGATCGTAAGTGTGTCCGCTTCTTAAATGCCTGTGGCGTTTAAGGGCAACTGGTGAGCCCTCTACAGTTAATTTTATCATGGTTTGGTATGTGGTTGTGGTTCATGTTATTTATTAAAAAATCGTTCCTGGATTACATCACAGGCATATGGTATTAAAATAATGCTTCCAATAATTAATGCTAAACTTGATGCAATGATCCATAGGTTTAAGGTCCATTCGTGTATCATTCTTTCTCCTTATTAACATCCCAACATCTATTAGCATACTCTGTAAGTCTATCCACCAACTGCTGGGCATTATTTACTTTATCGTAATCCTTTACATCCTTTCCTTCTAGGATCACCTTACCTAACCCCTCCATAATTAGGGTCATGTCAAAGGTGGTAATACTGTTTGGCTTTTTTTCATGTCTTTTATTTTGAATTTGAATTAATGAACAAGCCAGGTATACCGCAAGATCCAGACACTCTTCCAGCCCTTCTTCTACCATGTCTCGTTTATCTTCCAGGCTAATCGTATCACCATACTTTTTAGCCCCAAGATCTATCCTACCCTGTATTCGTTCCTGTATCTCTTCGTTGATTCTCTTTGATTTTGACATATTCTCTTCTCATTTTGTGTATTAGTTTCTTAAAATCTTCTGGAGAGACTTGCCATAATGGTCGCCAACCAATTGCCACTCTTTTTATCGTTAGTGTTTTTTCTATACCCAACCCCTCTGGATATTCCAGTTGGGCTCTTGAGTATACTTTCTGGCAGTCTCTCCATATCTTGTTTCCTGAATAATCAGGCTTGTTTTTGTTTGTTATGTTCTTCAACTCGATCCATAATACATTCTCTTAAACCATCCCATCTATCAAGGTTCATATTTTTTAGATACCAGTTTAAAGTTGATAACTCAACCTTACTTACAGGCACACCTATATACTTACCTTTAAATGGTATTTTCATATCTACTAACTCTTTAGAATCTGAATTATCTGCTTGACCATTACTCGTACCATTCATCTGGCTTTTTGCCTTATCTACTTGGTCCTGTAAGTTTTTAGATAGATCTCCATTACGCTTTGTCTGTTGCGGTGGGAACTGGCTACCATCATCTTTAGTTAGTTCTGCGAACTTCTCCATCTCCTCCTGGGATGCTAACTCACTTTCACCACCATACTGTGGATCAAAGAATGCCAATGCTCTTCCTACCGCAACTGTTTCTGCCTTCTCAAACGCCTTTTCCTTTGCAATCGCATTAAATCCATGCCCTGTAGCAAGAATAGTGTCACCCTCTGATATAGTTGCCTTAAAGACAACATAACTATCTGTAAGTGTGTGAATCTCTGTGTGGATCAATACACTATCTATACCTACTGGGAATCTCCCTTTAAATGCAGTAAGCCTATCCACCACCCTGGTGTATAGTTTACCGCCCTGTACTTTTACTCGTTCACTCATATGCTCTCCTATTATTTAAGTCTTAATGTTCTAATTGGATTACCTTCCTTGAGATACTTCTCATATAGATCTGGATGGTCCTCCTTGAACTCTTTCTGGTTAAACGATGTCCTGGGTTTTGTATTTCTCCAGGTAGCAAGTGTGTTTTCACCAAAGGTAATAGACTCTGCATCCTCCATTGTTTTCTTAATATCTATCTCTATTTCCTTAATGCTCTGGTCCATTTCCTTTTTAGTAGCCTTTAGTTCCTTTAAGGTTTCTATCTTGGATGCCAGTTCTAATGATGCTTCCAGGCTGTGTCCATTTGCCTGGGGATACGTTTCTTTTACATCGCTTTCTGTAATGGGTTGTGGTGGCACTTTGGTAACTACATGATCTAACCAGAATGAAATACATTTATTAATAACCATGTTGGCAAACTCTTCATCATAGTCATAAGTCTGTATTTCAAAATTCTCTACTCCAGCGTACCCAAAAGTCAGTATGGCTACA
>CESX01117759.1_pt1 | contig 20066 bp, 22 predicted proteins | sample 326941 | NCBI WGS metagenome assembly CESX01 (sample SAMEA2622357, study PRJEB7988) | marine metagenome | isolation source: saline water (ENVO:00002010), including
ATGGATATTGTAAGACATGCAGCCAACAAAATGAAAGTAAAATGATAAACTGTACAGGAACGACCAGGCATTGTTATCATGTACCGGCTGCCGGAGAAATAAAGTATTTAATATGCCAGGCAGCAGTAAAAAAAAATAATTGTAACGCCCAGCCAGCAAGGGTTACAGCAAAAAAACGACCTATATGGCCCCTGGCCCTAGCGTATCGTATGGGGTGTTACACAAAAATATTTTGGAGTTTTCATCAAAACGAAAAGAAAAGGAGGTTAAGATGAAAATATTTGATGTAGTTCAACCTAAAGAGACTGATAAGGTTGATGATAACACAGGCAAACCTGTAACTAGGTGGCAGAATCTAGGGATTGCTTTTGAGAAGGAGGGTAAGATAACTGGTATTCGGTTAGAATGTTTACCTTTACCGGACAAAAAGGGTGAGGTTTGGTTAAGATTATTTGAGCAGAAACCTAAAAACCAGGGACAGGGATTTAGTTCTAGGTCAGATAATGCTATAAAAGCGCCATGGAATGATGTAAAGTAGTTGTATGGCAAAGAGAGTAGTACCCCCTGTTCGTAGATTTGGAGGTGTAGGAGAACTACGCAAGCGAATAAGGGGGTCAGATATTATTTATGACAACCGAGATGGTATAGCTACGGAGATGTTAGGATTAGCGCAGGCTAAGATAACGGATATATTTGATTGGCAGGGCCAGCAGTTATCTTTGAAAGATGTAGAAAAGATACCGGAACATGCGTTGAGTGCTATCAAGAAAATCAAGATAACGCCGAGGCAAGATGGTGAGGATATAATTGAGGTAGAATTGATTGACAAAGTTCGTATATTTCAATTATTGAGTAAGTCTGCTGGATTATTAGATACGGAAAAAGATACGGATAAGCCAGCGGTTGTTGATATACAAATGGTAATGCCGGAGGATAAGAATGGAAAAAAGTAATGGTGAGATGAAAGTATTATTAAAATGCGACCATTGTCAAAGGGATTTTAATTATACCCAGATGTATTATTTTCAAACATGTAATCCGGAGGTATATAATGATTATGATAAACTTTGCAAAGAGTGTTATGAGTTTTGTAGTAGCACTTCTATTTTTACACAGTAGAGCCAGCTATGACTGATAAACCTTCTGTAACCAAATTAGATTTTAGTCGCAGTCCTGTTATTGCAGACTTTATGCAATCAAAAGGATTTGTACGAGGTATCATGGGACCGGTAGGTAGTGGTAAGTCGTATGCGTGTTGTGCTGAATTATGGAGACGAGCAATACAACAAAAGCCTTCACCAAGAGATGGTATCAAACATAGCCGCTTTGCTATTGTAAGAAACACGCACCCTATGTTGCGAACCACCACACTCAAGACTTGGTTGGAGTTGATGCCGGAACATATATGGGGTCATGTAAAATATGCGCCACCAATAACGCATCATATCACTTTACCTAGCAAAGAGGGTGCGGCTGGTATAAATTGTGAAATAATTTTTTTAGCCTTAGATGACCCTAAAGATGTACGAAAACTTTTATCTTTAGAATTGACTGGTGCCTGGGTCAATGAGTGTCGTGAATTACCCAAAGCTGTTATTGATGGATTGACGCACAGAGTAGGAAGATATCCAAGCAAAGCAGATGGCGGTCCTACTTGGCATGGAGTAATTTTAGATAGCAACCCCTGCGATACGGACCATTGGTACTATCATTTAGCTGAGGGTAAGGATAGACCTAAAGGTAAATATGCCTGGGAGTTTTTTAAACAGCCACCAGGCGTTATTGAGATGGATATACAAGATGTACCAGAGGATATGCCGGAGGCACATGGATTTATAAACGCTTGTCAAAAATGGTGGCGAACAAATCCACAAGCTGAAAATTTGCCGAACCTTCCTACTGGTTATTATGAACAACTACTCGGAGGTAAAAACCTAGACTGGGTAAAATGTTATGCTCAAGGTAAATACACCTATGTCCAAGAAGGTATGCCTATTTGGCCAGAATATGATGATACAACTATGGCAAGTGATTTAGAAGTTGAGCCTGGGATTCCGGTACAGGTTGGGATTGACTTTGGTCTAACGCCAGCTGCAGTATTTGCACAGCGTATGAAAAATGGCACTTGGCATATCTTACATGAGTTAGTAACCTTTGATATGGGTTTAAATAGATTTGTTACCATGCTCAAAGAAGAGATGGGAATATACTTTCCTAAGTGTCAATTTATGGTTTGGGGAGACCCTGCAGGCCAACAAAGAGACCAGATATATGAAACCACTGCATTTGACCACATGCGAACTATGGACATAGTAGCACGCCCTACAGCCACGAATGATTTTAAAGTTAGGCGAGAGGCTATGGCTATACCCATGCAACGACTTATACATGGTAAGCCAGGATTTCTTGTAAATAAAAAATGTGAACGATTACGCAAGTCTTTATCTGGAGGCTATCATTTCAAAAGAATATCTATGGGTGCTGGTCAAGAAAGGTATCGTAGTACACCCAATAAAAACGAACACTCTCACATTGGAGATGCAGCTGGATATTGTTTGTTAGGCGGAGGAGAACATAGGGACATGACAGTACGCAAAAATGTTGGTTCTAAATTAAAACAACCACAAGCAAAAGTTTTAGATTTTGATGTTTTCTCCGCATGAACTAAATACAATTATGCGTTTACAGTGGCCAAAAGAAAGAATTGTAACATGGCATAAATCTCATTTTGATATAATTACCTTAAATAAATTTGATAAAAAAAATATTGCCTTATACCATGCTAGAATGAATCTTTTTGAAAACCTTGTAAGTCAAGGCCTTTGTTTTACAGGCATGGACCAAAAGAAAATATACGCTATGTTTGGATTATGGCAAATGTGGCCTGGTGTTTACGAGGCATGGCTTATACCAAGCGCAGATATAAGAGAAAAAACTGTGCGTTTTCATAGAGGTGCAAAGCTATTTTTTGACTATGCTGTGAACAAACTAGGAATAAAACGATTACAAATCATGGTTTGTACACAAAATGTTCTGGCTGTAAGATGGGCTAAGGTATGCTACTTTAAAATTGAAGGCACCGCTAAACAGTGGGGGCCGGAAGGAGACGATTATTATATGATGTCAAGGATTTATTAAATGGGTGGATTATTTAGCGCACCAAAACCGCCACCACCACCACCTCCTCCACCAGAGATAGACCGCAGAAGTGCGCAGCTGGAGGCTGAGGAACGCAGTGAAAGAAAAAGATTACGAGCAAGAAGAAAAGCAAGGACGCAATCTGCAAGAGCATTGATGACTCAAGTAAGAGTATCTCCTGTTACTGGCGAAGGACAAATGGCACAAGGCACCACGCTTGGTCCAGATGGTAGAAATCCAAGGTCATAATGTGCCAAAACGAGAATATATTAGAAACCCAAGATTAAAACCTATAAAACAGGAGAATCAAAACAATGTATCAAACCAGCAAAAAAAAAAAGAAAAATCTAAAAAAAGCAATGGCTAAAAAATATGGCAAAAAAAAAGAATAGGCTAGATGAATGGTTGCAAAAAAGTTTCAAAACCCTAAAGGCGGTCTTAACGAGGCTGGAAGAAAACATTTTAAAAAAACTGAAGGGGCGAATCTCAAGCAACCAATTAAGACTGGCACTAACCCTCGCAGGATTAGTTTTGCTGCTCGTATGGCTGGTGTAAAAGGCCCCATGAAAGATGAAAAAGGCCGGCCTACTAGAAAGGCTTTAGCCCTAAAAGCCTGGGGTTTTGGTAGTGTATCAGCTGCAAAATCATTTGTAGCAAAACATAGAAAGACATAATGGCATTAGGGGTAAAAGAATTAAAAAAAAGATATAAGGTGTGTGAAACACGCAAGGAGATGTGGCGTTCAATTTATGAAGAGGCCTACGAATATTGTTTGCCTATGCGTAATTTGTATGATGGTTATGCAGAACAGGACACTCCTGGTCAAAACAAAATGAAAAGAGTGTTTGACAGCACAGCCATTCATTCAACATCAAGATTTGCAAATAGAATACAATCAGCTTTATTCCCTCCCCAACAACAATGGTGTAGACTAAGACCTGGACCAGATGTACCAGCTGAAAGAAAAATAGAGGCACAACAAATATTAGACCAGTACACAACAAAAATGTTTAGTGTTATGCGTCAATCTGGTTTTGATTTAGCTATTGGAGAATTTTTGCTAGACCTTGCGGTAGGAACTGCCTGCATGCTAATTCAAAAAGGTGATGAGTTACAGCCTATAAGATTTACAGCAATACCAATGTATCAAGTAACTTTTGATGAAGGTCCTATGGGAAAACCAAACTTTGTATATCGTAGGTTTAAAAAACCTTTTGAGGCAATTCAAAAAGAGTTTCCAGAGGTAGATATGCCAGATGAACTTATAGAAAAATATAAAGAAAGACCAATGGAAAAAGTTGAATTACTAGAGGCAACATATCCTAATGAAGATGGTGAATATGATTATTGTCTTATGACTATGGAAGGTGATTATAAAATACTACATAAAGTTTTAAAATCTTTTCCTTGGGTCATATCAAGATACATGGTAGCACCAGGAGAAATATACGGAAGAGGTGTTTGTCTATATGCACTACCAGATATTAAGACTCTAAATAAGGTTGTTGAGTTAAATTTAAAAAATGCCAGTCTCAGTATTGGTGGTGTATTTACTGCAGTAGATGATGGTGTTATCAATCCGCAGGCTATACAAATAGTACCTGGTGCAATCATTGGTGTATCAAGTAACGGAGGTCCAAGAGGACCAAGCCTTGCCCCATTACCTAGAAGTGGAGATGCGCAGCTTTCGTCTCTAATTACAAATGATTTGCGAATGAATATTAAAAAAACATTACTAGATGAAAGTTTGCCACCGGACAATATGTCAGCTAGGTCTGCAACGGAGATTGTTGAAAGAATGAAAGAACTAAGTCAAAATCTTGGCTCAGCATTTGGTAGATTGATAAATGAAACTATGACGCCAATAATTACAAGAACACTTGAACTTATGGACCAAGAGGGTTTAATTGAATTACCCTTAAAAGTAAACGGATTAGAGATAGCTATTGAACCACAATCTCCACTAGCTATGGCTCAGAATATGGAAAAGGTAGGTAATATATTACAGTTCCTACAAATATCTCAAGCATTAGGAGGTGCAGGTAATGCACTTGTAAATCCAGAGGCAGTCGGTGATTATCTTCTTGATAATCTTGGCATTGATGCAAACCTAAGAACTACACCAGAACAACGAGCAGCGATTGTGCAACAGGCACAACAGCTTTTGGCACAACAACAAAGCATGCAACAACCTGGACAAGAAGTGAATAGCCCAGGTGTTAATCCTTCAGCTGATGTGCGCCAGGCTGTAGCTGAAGGTGCAGGCGGTCCACCAGAGGGAGTAAACCCAGATGAGGAAATGGCTACTCCAAATAGGCCGCCAGAGTAAAGGAGTAAAGTATTATGAAAAAAAGAAAAAAATTAACAGCTAGGCAAATGCTTACATTAGAGAAACACTCAGAACACCATACAAAAAAACACATGGATTTTATGAAAAAAGAAATGCTTAATGGTAGTACCTTTACAGCTGCACACAAAAAAGCACAAAAAGAAGTAGGTAAGTAAATATGAAAAATAATGCTGAAAAGATTAGAGATATTAATTCTGTGGGTTGGGACGGCCTTGATGCTAATGTTTCACACTTGCGTATTAAAGATACTGATGTACAAAGAGAATTAGATATTTCATATAGAAAATGTTTTCAAACCGCAGAAGGCAAAAAAGTTTTGGACCATCTTAAAGCAATAACAATTCAACAACCTTGCTGGGTCCCTGGTGCAGACACTAGCTATGGTTTTGCAAGAGAAGGACAAAACTCAATAATAAGAGAAATTGAACAACGAATAAGGAGAGCCAATGAACCAAGCTAATGAAAATCTTGCTGTGCAAGAAACAGAAGAAGAAAAGGTAGAACAACAACCAGAGCAAAAAACTATGGTTGAAGAGTTTAGGCAAAATAATCCCAAAGAAAATGAAGAGGAAACAAATGAGCCTTTGTCCCATGTGGAACAAGAGACAGAAGATGATGAGACAGAAGAATATGAAATGCCTAGTTTTTTTGAAGGCATAGAAAATCACTGGGACAAAGATGGTCCGGACTTAGAGGGAATGGCAAATGAATTGAAAGATGTCAAAAAAAGTTACTCTGAACTGAGAACAAAGATGTCTCAAGGTAAACATAAGGCACCAGAAACTTATGACACACAAGTAGCAAAAGATTACGAATTACCAGAGGACAATCCTTTACTTAATGGTTTTATAAAAATTGCTAAAGAAAATGGACTTTCTCAACTTGCGTTTGATGAATCTGTAAAATTAATTTTGGAAAATGAAAAAGAACAGACAGCTGAAATAAATAAAAATTCTGCTGAAGAGAAAAGATTGTTAGGAAAAAATGCAGATGCAATATTAAAAAGCAATTTGGATTGGGCTGATGGCATGGCAAGAAAAGGTATTTTTAACGAGGACGAAATAAATGAACTTGATATATTGGGAGGAACAGCTGTCGGTTCTAAGTTAGTAGTTAAATTAAGGAATCTCATGGGTGATAAAGTAAATATACCAACACGATTAGAAACACCAGAACTAAAAGAAAGTGAAGATGAATTTAAAGCTGAGACAACAAGATTGATGAATGACCCAAGGTATAAAACCGACCCTTCATTTCAGAAAATGGTGGCAAAAAGATTTACTGATAGATACGGAAATAAAAATCAATAAACACCTTTACAAGCTGTATCTTGTATATTATAAAAGAAGATGAAAGATAACTGCACCACAGCCTTTCTGGTAGCAAAGAAATTTGCGGCTGGCTCAAGGCCTAATTGAGTATGTTGCAGCCCAGACCTTCTGGACAACTGTTGCGATTGTTATTAATACTAACTTTTGCTAGGAGGCAAACTTATGACAACTCAAGCTAATTTGTCGCCAGCGTTTGTGCAACTCTTTGATGCTGAAGTACATCAAGCATATCAAGGGGCAGCAAAACTAACTGGTGCAGCCAGAACGAGAACTGGCGTTGTGGGGTCTACTGTCAATTTTCCTAAAGTAGGAAAAGGTCAAGCTAGTGTGAGAACACCAGCTACAGATGTGGTTCCACTTAACACTGCCTTCAGCAGCGTGGCATGTTCCCTAACGGATTTCTATGCGGCTGAATACAGTGATATATTTTTACAAAATAAAATTAATTTTGACGAAAGAAGTGAACTGGCCCAAGTGGTTGGCTCAGCTATCGGAAGGCGTCAAGACCAGATTTTATTAGACGCATTACTAGCGGCAAGCGCCGGCTCGTCTGTGGCAAACACAGTCGTTACTTCCGGTTCAGCTACAGCTAGTGATTTGAATGTAGGAAAAATTATTGCAGCTAAAAAAGCACTAGATGCAAAAAATGTTCCTGCAGAAAATCGCCACATGATTATTCATGCAAACAACTTGGCAGCATTGTTAGGAGATGAAAGAGCAATAAGTTCTGATTTCCAAACAATCCAAGCCTTGGTTTCTGGACAAATCGGAACTATGATGGGTTTTACCTTTCATATTCTTGGTGATAGAGATGAAGGTGGATTATCAAAAGATGGTTCTAACGATAGAACTTGTTTTGCTTTTCATCAATCATCTATGGGTGTTGCGGTTGGTATGCCAGCCTCAACGGAAATTAACTATATTGCAGAAAAAACTTCATTCCTAGTAACTGCAAAACTATCTATGGGTAGTGTTGCAATAGATACTGATGGTATTGTTGATGTAGTCTGCAGAGAAAGCTAGGAGGTATATTATGGCTTTTGCAAGAACAGGTTGGAATCCTATTGGTGGACAATCAAAAAAAGGCACTGCACCTCAAATGTTTTCTTATACAAGTGCAGATGCAATCGCTGCTGTAAACAGTGAAGGTTACTTCAATGAAGTGGCCAAAGATGTTGCAGTTGGTGATATAATTTTTGTTAGAGATAGTAATACACCAACAATGAATATTGTTGTTGTGCTGTCAAATACTGGAACTGTTGTTGATGTTTCAGATGGTACAGCTATTACTGTAGCTGACGCTGACTAAGTTATAGAGAATGGGGGCTACGGCCCCCCTTTTCTAAGGATTATATTTATGGCTCAAGGTGATACTAATGTAACTGTTTGTAACAAAGCGCTTTTATTTTTAGGCGCTGAACCTATTACAAGTTTTACTGATGGCACGCCAGGTGCAAATGCCTGTGCAAACATTTACGAAGATACAAAAAAAATGACATTAGGTATGTATCGTTGGTCTTTCACCATAACAAAAACAGAATTAGCAAGAGATGTAGATGTACCAAATAGTGAATGGACATATCAATACTTGTTACCTAATGATATTTTAAACGGCGTTCCAGAGGCCGTCAGAACAACAAAGAGTCCTGGAGGACAATTATTTAAAGATTGGGAAATGGGTCAATCAGCAGGCCAATATTCCGTTCTAATGACAGATGCTACAGAAATACATATTGATTATCAAAGACTTGTTGGTGAAGGTAATATGCCAAGTTATTTTATTCAGCTACTTGGTTATCAAATGGCATGGCATTTAGCTGAAGTCATGACAGACCAAACAACAAAAGCTGAATACTGGAGGAGTATAGCATTAGGCACCGCCTCAGAAAATTTTAGAGGAGGTTACTTTAGACAGGCAGCGTCAATAGATAGTGGAGGACAAACGCCGTCTATAGTAGGTGATTATTTGCTTACGGATATAAGATGAGCAGAATACAGCAGTATCAAGCATCATTTACTATTGGAGAGTTAGACCCTTTATTACAAGGTAGAATAGACTTACAACAATATTACACATCTGTACAGTCAGCAAAGAATGTAATTTTTGAACCGCAAGGAGGATTCAGTAGGCGTCCAGGTCTTAAATTTCTATTAGATATAACAAATGATGGGGCAGCTAACGGACACTATCTTGTTCCTTTTGAGTTTTCTGTTGACGAAAGTTTTATGGTGGTTATGACGGCTGTAAAAACCGATAACCCTAATGCAAAAATAAGAATGTTTTTTTTTAAAGATGGTGCATTACTAACTAATATTAATTCAAGTGGGAATAATTATTTAGAATTAACTGTTGGTACATTATATGAGGTTACAAATTTTGATATAAATAGATTATATTATACACAGTCTGCTGATACTTTAATACTTGTTCACCCAAACTTTGCACCTTTCAAAGTTCAAAGAGGGGCTAACAATACAACATGGACTGCCACTGCACTAACTTCAGAACTAACTATTCCTAAGCACGCATTTACAATTACTAAAACTTCTCCTTCAACAACAATCACCCCTTCAGCTGTTGATGGCACTATAGAGATTACAGCTGGCTCTGGCATATTTAGTTCTTCAAATGTAGACCAGTTTATAGAATCTGAAGATGGATTTGGTAGAGCAAGAATAGTAAATTTTATTTCTACAACAAAGGTAGAGGCTTTTGTTGAGATACCTTTTTTTGACACCAGTTCAATATCTTCTGGTAATTGGTTTTTAGAGAGTGGATATGAAGATGCCTGGAGTAATACTAGAGGTTGGCCTATATCAGCAACCTTCCATGAAGGACGCCTTTTTTTTGGTGGCAGTGGTTCATTACCATCAACACTATTTGGTTCAAAAGTAGGACAATTTTTTAATTTCAAAGCAGCTGAGGGTTTAGATGATGATGCTATAAAAATTACTTTGGCTACTGATAGTGTGAACACAATTACTGGTATGAGGTCTGGTAGAGATTTACAAATATTTACAACCGGTGCTGAGTTCTTTATTCCTCAAGGAGACTTGGACCCTATTACCCCATCAAATGTTGTGGCTAAGTCTAGTACAAAGCGTGGGGCAAAAGCGTTTGTAAGACCACAAGCTGCAGAGGGAGGCACCTTATTCATACAAAGACAAGGCAAAGCTATAAGAGAACTTTTATTTTCTGATGTTGAGTTATCTTATGTTGCCAACAATATTTCCTTACTTGCCTCGCATTTAATTGTTGACCCAATAAAAACTGCTCTTAGAGCAGCTACAGATACAACAGAAGGTGATTTATTATTGATACTTAATGGAGAAGATAGCACTGGTTACAGAGACTCCAGCGTACCATTTACAGGCCAGATAGCAGCCTTTATGTTAAACAAAGGTCAGAATATAGTAGCCCCCTCACATCTTGTTACAGATGGCACATTTAAAGATGTGGCGGTTGATGTTGATACAATATATACAATAGTCAAAAGAACTATAGGTGGTGCAACAAAATTTTATGTTGAGGTCTTTGATGATGACTTTACAACCGATAGTTCTACACAAATAACTTCTGGTTTTTCTGGTGCAACATACAACAGTTTTGGACATATAGAGGGTAAATCAGTTAAAATTATTAGAGATGATATTGTTGACACAGATGATACAGTATCTAGTAGCGCTATTACTGCTGGAGGCACACCGCTTACATATTTAGAAGTTGGGTTAAATTATGATGTAGAGGTAATAACAAATCCTGTAGAAACAAGATTATCAAGTGGTACGATTGCCTCACAAAAAAAAAGAATACTAGAAATCACACCACATGTTTTTAAAACACAAAACCTTGTAATTAATAATAGGTTGATAGATTTTACAACAGCACCACTAGCAGGTATAGGTGGTGTTACAGCGTTTACCGGTAAAAAAAGAACACATGGATTTCTAGGTTATGATAATGACGGAGTAATAACAATATCACAAGACCAGCCAGTTTTTATGACTGTGTTAAGTCTTGCCTACAAAGTAAGTGTAGGGCAATAAAAGAAAGGAAATAAAATGTCAATAGGAACAGTATTAGCAGTTGCATCTATAGCCACTACAGCAGTAAGCACAATAGCACAAATGCGACAAGCAAAAGCAAAAAAAGAAATGTATGATATGCAGGCAAACGCTGCAAGAATACAAGGAAAAATTACAGCATTGAAATACAAACAGGAGGGTGTTGAAAAACTAAAAAAAATCAATAGAGTTTTAGCTGCTAATACAGCTAGGGCTGCAGCTGGCAATATAGACCCATTTTCTAGTGGAGGTTCACCAGATATTATTAACACATACTCATTAAGACAAGCTGTAAATGATTTTACAATATCAAGAGATAATCAAACTATGGCTACAAAAATGGCAAATATACAGGCTCAACAATATAATTATGCAGGCAAAGTGGCTGTTAAGAGTGCGCAAACTGCAGCGTTAACAAGTATGGGTAAATCAATTACTTCAGCAGCTATGTTATATGGAGGGAGTGCCTTTGCCTCTGCAGATTCTACTTTCACAGGTAGTGCTACTACAGCACCAAGTTCTAATTTATTAAATCTAAACACAACATATAGTTCACCCACAGCAATAGTATAATGGCAAAACCTAGACTGACATACGAAACCTCAACCGATTTTTTAAGACCTCCGCAAAACATTGATTTTGCAGGACAAAGAGAAAGTATTGCAGGGTATGCTCAGATAACACAAAAGCTAGACCAGATGGCTGGTTTTTTTATGGGACAAGCAGAGGGTGTAGCAAAGATAGAGGGTGCAGAATATGGTGCAACACATGCACCGACTGAACAACAACTTGAAGATGCCTACGCACAAAATAAAGAAGTTGAATTACCTGGTGATACTTTTAGTGTGTTTGGCAGACAAGCAAGAGCAGCTGCATTAGAAAGTGTTTATGATGATGTTGAATTATTAGCTAAGAAAAAAATACTATTTGATATTACCGATTATGAAAGAAAAGAATTAGACCCTGCGGCTCTAGGAGAAAAGTTTGATACAATTATTAATGGTTACGCTGCAACCTTTGATGAGACAAGTCCGGCTTTAGCCAAAAAATTTAGAGCAGATGTTGGCTTATACGCCTACTCAAAATTACAAAGTGAAATGAGTGCATTTCTACAAGTTGAAAAAAGAAAACAAAAAGCAGATTTTCAAGCACGATTTGACCTTTATACTATGGACGAGGGTCTTTTACATACTCAGATTGCGAACATGACAACTGTCATACCGAAAGAGGGTATTCAAGATGGACAAGAATTATTACCACCAGCATTAAATTTAAAAACACAGGTAGCAACCGAGAAGGCAAAATTTTTAAAAAAGGCAAATGAGTTAGGTTTTACTATGAGTGAAGTAAAACTACTAGGCGATACATTTGATAACAGAGTAAAAGACATTAGAAAAAATATTATTGCTAGAGAAATACTGAAAACTTCTCGTGGTGGTAAGGCTGTATTATTTAACAGAATGGAAGATGCTTTGATAAAAGGACCAAAAAGCAAAGTTGCAAAGGAATTACCAACAGAAATTTATAATGCTCTTTTTTCAGCAGAGGGGACAGAGGCTCAAGATGTTATTAATATGGCAAGAACAAGTTGGTTCAATCAATTAGACAATGAATTAAAAATTATAAATTTTCAAGATGCAGAGAGAAAGCATGCTATAAAACAAGAAGAGGATAAATATAATGTAAATTATTTAAACTTTTACACACCTACACCTGGAGTTGACCCTATGTTAGATAAAGTTACAAAAATTGATAATATGAAAGATGCGTTAAATAACTTAAAGCAAAGAGGGGAAACAGAATTATTTGAGAAATATAGTAAAAGTTTTGACTTGATTACAGGAGAATTGCCACTTCCAGTAAAAGATGACACGCAAACTGTTACTGAGTTTCAAATAGATATTGTTATGGCACAACCAGCAAAAACCTTGGCAGATGTACATACAGCGTTGCAAGAAGGAAAACTAACCTTAAAAACATTTCAAGAATTGTCAGAAAAATACATTACATTAACAAATAGTGAAGATACTGCAGTAATAAAAGAAATGCGTGCAAAATTTAATTTATCTGAGGTTCAAGTTGCAAACAAAGGATTTCTAAAGAGTTCAGAAAATGTTTTATTCAACACTGCGCTAAATAGATACTATAGAGACAAAAGAGCAGGTGGTAATGCTTTTGTTCCAACTGATTGGTTGAAGAATATATTTCCAATAATTTTAGAAGAAACGCCTACAAACACAGGTGATTTATATTTTACTCCAGGTTTATTTGAAACTGCAGGAGAGTTTAGAGCATTTATAGATGAATATGGTGTATCTACCCAAAGAGAATTTGAGTTGCAACTAACAACAGCAGCCTCAGAAAGTTTAGGAGATGTCAAGAGACTAGAAAAATTAACTAGCGATAAAGAAAAGATTGACAAGTTACAACAAGACCCAAAATTTGATTTTGGATTTCATTTTAAATTTTGGAAAGGTAGACAATAAATATGACAGAAACTTTCAATGATAAATTTTCAGAGGCTTTTAGAGAGTTATACTTGATGACTATGAATTCTGAATATTCAATTTACCGAGACCCTTATACCGGAGAAACTAAATATTATATGGGTGAACTACCACAAGAAACAGGTTTGCCTGCAAACATAGATGAAGGAACACCAGAGGCACTAGCGTACAAAGAAGAACAAATAAAAGTATATGGTATGCCTGGACAATTTTTAGATGACAAGTTTATAAATACAAAAAAAGAAGGTCAACAAAATCAAATAGTTAATGACCCTGTTTGGGTAAGGGCGTCTAAAATATTACACAAGCATTTAAGAAATCAAAACCGGTCCGTTTTGTACACACGAGATGACGAGAATAAACAGGAATTGTCTAGCGATAAAGAATATGCAGAATGGGGAGTAGATTTTATGTCCTCTTTTGAAAACAATTTTACAAACATGTTAATAGATGTAAATAAAATGGAAGGTGCGCCTGCACCTATTGCACATGCTATGTATTATTTATTAGAAACCTCAGACAGAAAAGGTGTATTATTAGATAATTTTATAAATGGTGTTTATTATAGTACAATGGATTATGCCAACTTATTAGGACTAGGTACTTTTGGTATTGGTTTAATAGGCCGAGCAGGTGGCAAACAGATGACTAAAACTGCTTTTAAAGAATATTTAAAAGATTTGGTAATGAGAAAGCCAGATGCAGCTGAGGCAGCACTTGGTGTGGAAACAGCTACATATATGGCAGGTTTTGATTATGGTGGACAGAAAGTAAAAGTAGCCGCTGACAAACAAGAAGAAATAAATAAAGGACAACTAGCAGCCTCTGCGGTTGCAGGTGGTATAGCTGGTCCTGCAGCTGGTAGAGTAATAGAAGGTACTGGTAAAGCAATAAGTAAAGGGGTAAGTAAAGTATCAGAAAAAATAATGCCAACAGCTGAGACACAAGCTATGAGAGATGTAGCACCAATACTAGATACGCCAACAACAGAAAAAAATAAGGAATAAACATGGCACTAACTACTGAAAATAATCCTGCTAATCCAAATCTTAAAAATCTTAGAAAGCCTACACTTGAACTTGATGAAGGACTTACTGTAGCAGGAAAAAATGAATACGCTGAAGAAGATTATACTTTAGAAAAAAATAAGACAGAATTAACTGAACCGGTACAGGTAGCAGGTTTAGGTAAAGAATTAAGTAAGCAATTACTTAAAGGTGCATCTGGAGTAAAAGAAACTGTATCAAAGGGTGCAAAAAAAGTTGGTGAGACTGTTGATAAAGCTGTTGATTATTTTGATGATGCTTTTGGAAATGTTGACGCAACACTGAGTCCTGCTGAAAGAAACAGAATAAAAAATAAAAAAGAAGATGCTGTTAAACTTGAAAAGCAAGCTGAGGAAGGTTCTCCTATTGTTGTTACAGATGAAGGTGAGGCTTTTGTAAAACCAATGTCTGCTGAAGATTTCCAAAGTGTAACTGCATATATGAAACAAAATATAGATTTTGATGTTGTCTTACCTAACCTAAATAAAATTGACAGTAAATTAAATGGTGATACCGCAGATGTGCAATTTAAAAAATTAATTGCTGCAACCTATGAACATTTTAAAAAACAAAAATCACCGGAGGGAGATAAAATATTACGAGCAGGTCCTCAATATAAAGATGGACAAAAAATAGATAGAGGAAACAAGACTGGTCGTACATTTCAAAACATAATCTCTGATGCTAATAAAATAGGGAGTGTTGATATTATGTTATCTCTCCTAAAAAGAAAACCTGGTGAAAGACCTTTTACTGACAGTGAACTTCTTGCTGCCAAAAGAACAGTTTTATCTTTTCAAATTTTAGCACAAAAACACATGAATCAATTTGAAAAAAGTGGTAGTGAATTAGATTTAGCTAAAGCGTATCAAGCCCTTAATATTAGTGGTTATGCTCAAATTCAATTAGTAGGAGTTCAAGAAGATATAGCTAGAACACTTGTGTCTAATAAAATTATAGCCTCACCTGGTAAATCAAGAATTGCAGCATTACGCACTTGGGCTGACACCAATAAGGTTGGTGATTTTACAGCAGTACTTTCAGAAAAAAATCTTGCAGAATATATAGAGGCAAATGGTGGACAAGCTGCTATGCAAACTATGTTAGCTGCTTACAAGGCATTACCAAATGATATTTCAAAAAACAAGTTTTTGAGAATGACTATGCTTGAAAGAACAAAAATGGTTCCAAGAGGTTTGGTAGAAATCTATACTTCAGCATTATTATCATCTGGTGTTACTCACGCATACAATACTGTATCGCAGGTTGCTTTTTATGAAACACTAATGATAGAGAATTTTCTCAGTGGTAATTATAGAAAGGCATTTAATATGCTTAAAGGTCATGTAACATATTTACCACAGGCTTTGCGTAACATGGGGTATGCTTTAGTACATGAGAAAAGTCTTACGGAAAATATTTCCAAACTTGATTTTGCTGGTAGAACTGTAACACGACAGGGTTTCGGTCTGAAAAGCAGACTACATGGAGAAGATGCAGGTGTTTTAGAAAGTGCCACTTCTTTGGCAATAGATGGTTTTGGTATAACTATGAGGGCCTTGGGTTATCGTCCAATGATAGCTATTGATGAATTTTTTAAAACAATGGCTAGAGGTGTAGAAATAGAAACAATCGGCATGAAATCTAAATCAGATGCTTTTAGAAACAAACAAAAAGAGATTTTAGAAAAAATTACAAACGAGGGAACTGATGTAGATACATATTCATATACTTCAAAATATGGAGATACAGAAACAACTTTTAATGGAAATGAGGCTATTAAAAAAGAGGCTGCAGATTTTGCTAATGAGACTTATTTGAGAGTTATAAATTCAGATGATACATTTAGACAAGGTAACGAATTTGCAAGAATGTTAACTTTTCAAGATGACTTACCTGGTTTGTTTCAAAAGGTAACACCTTTTTTTAATAATCCACTTGTAAAAATCTGGGTACCTTTTTTTAAGACACCTTCACAGATTGTAAGAAGAGTATCAGAAAGAACACCCTTGGCTCTAATGATGCCTTCTTTTTATCAAAAGATAATTGGTGGTAACTCTTTGGAGAAACGAGAGGCCCTTGTAAAACTATCAACAGGCTCAGCCATGTTTGCCACTCTTGCTACAGTTGGCACAGGAAGTATGGACGGGGGCATGGTAATCACAGGGTATGGTCCTAGAGACGGCAAAATACGAAAAAGATGGTTAGAAAATCATAGACCTTATTCTATTGGAATTAGAAAGAAAAATGAAGATGGTACATATAAGGAGGGACTTGATGCTTGGACCTGGATAAGTTATTCAAGATATGACCCTATTTCTGGCATGCTTGCTATGGCTGGTGATTTCAATGATGCTATATTTCATGTCAATGATGAAGATACTATAACTGATATGTTGATTGGTGCTGGTGCAGCTACCATGAGGTATACAGCTACCGCTTTACCCATGACACAATTCATAGGAGAACTTGTAGATTTGGCTGGTTCTCCGTTTGCTAGTCATGAGAAAAAAGTAGAAAGAGTCATAGAAGTTTTATCTAAACAAGTCTTTAATGCTGGTAGTGTTGTTAAAGAACATGTAATGAGTGGTGGTTTGAATGGTATTCAGCTTAAAGGTTCACTTGAAAGGTCTGGTCATGGTCCTGGTGCAAAGTTTGGCAATATGACTTTGGGTTCAGAATATGCGTCTAACACTATGGCTGACAATCAATATGATGATATTAACATTCCTTTTTGGAATAGACCGGCTGGGCTACAACCAATAGTTAGGGCATGGTACGAAAATCTAAATAATGTAGCGTCAAAAACACCAGGGCTATCTTCTGAATTACCGCCTAGGGTAAATAGATGGTATGAGCCAATGCCACAAACAAGGGGCAGTGGTTGGGAGTTTGTAAGCCCAGTAAAAGTTATTGATTTACCGCATGCTAATTTGATAAATACTGAGTTAGATAAACTTAATTTAGCCTTACCACCAATAACAAGGTCTATTGGCGAACCACAATTAAAATTAAATGGTGAGCAAATGAATAGATATATTGAACTATATAATTACCCATCACGAGGGATATATGCAAAAGAATATTTTAAAACAGAAGTTTATGCAGGTGGTGATGCTCTAATGCCAAAGCCAATTATACAAGAGTTTAAAAAGACTATTGATGCTGATGGATATAATTTTGTAGCAGGCTTTAGAGGTAGAGAACCAGCACCAAGGTCTCATAAAATAAAATTACTTAAAGGTGTTGATAATGCTCATAAGAAGTACGCAAAGGAAATGTTAGTTTTAGAATATCCAGAACTAAAAGCATTGTTGATGCAAAGAGATGAATTTCAAAAAGAGTTTGGTGAAAATCCAAGGAATCTATCAGAACCAGATATTTTTGATTTAGAAAAAGCAATAAAAGAAAATCGTAAATCTATAAGATAATTATTTTGTTCTGGTTGTTAGTATTGTGGATATTGTTTATTATTTAGATTATGGCTTTATTTGATGTCAATAATAATATAAGGAAGGTTACTGCCACAGCAAATGGCAGTCTAACAGATTTTAGTTTTAACTTCCAAGTAAACAACACAACAGACCTTGATGTGTTTCTTGATGGTGTATTAAAAAGTATTAGTTCAGATTATACTGTTGTTACTTCCGCTGGTTCAGCTGGATTAAACGCAGATGGTACTGGTGTAGTAAAATTTAATTCACCGCCAGCTAACAATGTTATTGTTTCTATAAAATCAGATTTACCAATATCAAGAGCAAGTGTTTATACATCTGGTGGTAACATAACAGCTGCATCATTAGAAAATGATTTTGATACAATTACAATGCAAGTAGGTGATATTGATGAGAGTTTAAGTCGTTCTTTGAAAGCACCAGTAAATGACCCAGGTAGTGTTAATATGACCATACCAGCTAAATCTGCAAGACTTGGTAAAGCGCTATCTTTTGACTCTACAACTGGAGACCCTACAGTTTCAGCGCTTACTCTAACTTCAGTTACAGTTAGTACATTATCAGCTGGTGCCTCAGCTACATCTAGTTACAATTCAACCACTGGTGTACTAGCACTAGGCATACCTAGAGGAGACACAGGGGCTACAGGGGCTGCCGGTGCAAATGGTGCAGATGGTGCAGATGGAGAGGTTTCAGCTGGGTTTGCAATAGCTATGAGTATAGCTTTATAAAGGAGAAATATGGCACAAAATTTTAGAAGATTTACAAGTAACGCAGTAGGCACAGGTGCTACAACTGTATTCACCGCAAATAGTTTTGATACTGTTGTTGGAATTAGTTTAGCTAATGTTCACACCAATGCAATAAATGTGCATTGTTATATTAATGATGGCGCAAACGATATAAGTCTAGTTAAAGATGTTTCTATACCAGCAGGGTCAGCTTTGCAAGTATTAGATGGAGGGGCAAAGTTTGTAGTACAATCTGGAGATGCGCTAAAAGTTTTATCTGATACAGCTAGTTCTTTAGATGTTTGGGTTTCTGTAGTAGATGCAATTAGTACATAGGAGAATATTATTCCATATATAGGACAACAACCAGCAACTTCCTTTCATTCGTTAGTGAAACAAGATTTTTCTGTTAGTGCAACGACAGGTTATACACTATCACAATCAGTAACGAGTGCTAACGATATCGCTTTATTTATTAATAATGTAAGACAAGAACCTACCTTTGCTTACTCTGCATCTGGAACAACTTTAACACTAACAGCTGCAACTGCATCTGGAGATGATATGTATTGTATCTACTTGGGCAAATCGGTGGGAACGATAAATCCTGCAAGTGGGAGTGTGGGAATGGCACAATTATCAGCCACAGGAACAAAAAGTAGTAGTACATTTTTAAGAGGTGATAATAGTTTTGCAAGTATTTCTTCAACACCTAATGCACCAGCATTTTTCGCACATTTAAGTGCAAGTCAAACATTAACAAATAATACTCGTAATAAACTTCAATGCAATACTGAAATTCTTGATTCTGGTGGGCAATATGACAACTCATCAAATTATAGATTCACACCAACGACAGCAGGAAAATATTATGTATTTGCTAATTCCGACCTTGCTAGTCAAGGTCAAGGAACTGTAAATTGGATATTAAATGAAATTTTTAAAAATGGAACATCAAGTGGTATAAGAGCATATGGTTATATAGATTTTAGAAATAATCCTGTAAATGGTGGTAACACATTCGCTGGAGGTGTTTTTGATATGAATGGTTCAAGTGATTATGTAGAGTTTTATTCATATCCTGGATTATCAAGTGGAACTCCGTCAGCTTATGGTGATTCATCAACATATAATACTTATTTCGGAGCATTTAAATTAGGAGTTTAATATGGCAAGTTTAGATAAAAAAGTAGAAGCATATATGGGAAGAAGTGTTGACTTTTTAACTGAAGTAACTTTGCAAGATGATGGTAAAGGTGCATATATTGCTGAATGGAATATAAAAGATAAAGCTAAACCAACAGATGACGAACTTAAAACTAAAGAATCTGATGCAGATAAACTAGAAAAAAATGCAACAGTAATAGATAATAGAAAAGCAGAGTATGGAACTGTTGAACAACAGCTTGAATATATAACAGAAAATGGATTAACCAAGTGGCA
>CESX01005400.1_pt1 | contig 19818 bp, 20 predicted proteins | sample 326941 | NCBI WGS metagenome assembly CESX01 (sample SAMEA2622357, study PRJEB7988) | marine metagenome | isolation source: saline water (ENVO:00002010), including
CGGCTGGCGATGGTATCGGGCGGGGCTGGTGATGCGGCCACCGCCTTGGTACAGGTGCCGCCTGAGGTGCTTGAGATGCAGATGGATCCCGAGGATCTCGGCGATGACGTGATGGATTGAGCGACGATCACCGCCGTGAGTCATGGCTGAAGCTCCGCCACCAGCTAGGGCGCAACCATGACCGCGTGGGCGCTCTGCGTCTGGTCAGCGCCGCCGCTGGCTATGTTCCACTCCCTCATCAGTTCCGCTTTCACGTGGCCGGAGCTGGCCGCGGTGAGGTCACCAAAAAGCTCGCACTCGCTGGGGTTGGCGCGGGCAAGACAAAGGCCAGCATGGTGGAGGCCGTGCTGTTGACCATTTTGAACCCAGGGTGTGTCGGCGTGATCTGCGGGCCCACGTATGATCTGGCCGTGTCTGTACTGCTGCCTGAGTGGGAGCACGTGATCGATGGAATGCACAAGGCAGGGTATCCGATCGTTAAGCGCTTCATTCGCTCAATGATGGAGGCTGAGTTGGTGTGCGGCGGCAAAGTGCTTTTTAGGTCACACGGAAAAGTCGAATCATTGCGAGGGTTTACTCTGGCTTGGTGTGCTTTGGATGAGAGCGAGGTGAGCCAGCGCCCGCGCTATGTGTTCGATGTGATGGCGGGCCGCTTGCGTGATCCACGGGCTAATGTTCTGCAAATGCACGTGACCACTACCCCCCAAGGCCTGCGCGGCGTGCCCGAAATGTTTGTGCAAGCGCGGCACAGTGCGCGACAGCTTGAGCCCGTAGAGCGCGATCAAGAGTTGCGGCGGTGGTACTGTATGCGGGCAAGCTCGCACCAAAACAGCCATCTCCCTGACGGCTACTTAAAGGGCCTCCAAGGCTACTCAAAGCGGATGTATGAACAAGAGGTTATGGGCCGCGTGCTGCAGCCCTCAAGCGCCGTCTGGCCGGAGTTCGACAGGGCCACCCACTGCATACCCTATGCATACGATCCGGCCCTGCCCTATAGCATCAGCGTCGACTGGGGGCGCACGTGTCACGCTGTATGGTTGCAGCGCACGCAAGGCGGGGCGGTGGTTGTTTTTGATGAGTACACAGGGATCGAGGGAGGCACGCCTCGAGAGCGGTTGCGGGCGGCTATTGTTGAGAAGTGCCAAAGGCTAGGCAGAGATCCTGAGTATGCAGTCGGAGATCGTGCAGTGAAGACCGAGATGGCTTGGATGCTTAACCAGTTCCCTGATACCTACGTGCGCCGGATGAACACGAAATATGAGCAGAGCGTGAGTGTTGGTGTTGAGATCGTTCGGGCTATGCTGGACCCGATCCAAGGACAGCCCACCCTATATGTGAGCAGACGCCTGGCACAATCAGCGGATCCTCGCGGGATCGTTAAGTGTTTAGCCGGATATCGTTACAAAATGCGATCAGATGGTACGCTAGATCCGTCAAACTTTATCAAGGACGGCCGTTTAGATCACGGAGCTGACGCTCTACGCATGGGGATCCGTGTGCTGGCATCAGACGACGACGGCCGAGGCTTCAACGTAGAGAGGTCGCATGGGTTACACCACCAGTCTTCTGACAGGCGTAGCAAAATATCAGGACGAAGATCGCGCAGGCGGTGAGCGCTGGCGAGAACTGATGGAAGTTCTCTGGCACATGTGGCGGCGCGATGTGCGAGACGTGGAGGACCAGCGCCGAGAGCTGTACCCGAAAAACCACGATCGGCACCTACTGCTAGCCGCTCCACTGGTCAACAGGCTGTCAAAAGAGCTTGCCACGCTATATGTGCAACCACCCGCGCGTGATTTTATAGGACCGATGACAGAGTCGTCCGTTGCTCGCATTCATCGCATCTATGATGCGGCTGAGGTAAATACCGTTCTTCGTACGGCGCAGGAATGCCTCGCTGCGCTAAATCAGGCCACGATCTGGATCTTCCCAGTGCCCAAGATTGGCGGCGTTCGGCTGGTGCTAGTGCCGCCGCATGAGCAAGCGGTAGTGATGGAGGATCCTACGTCGCATGATGAGCGAGACGTGAAGGCATGGACCTTGCGCATGCCTATTGAGCAAGACGAAGAGACGGGAGGGCTGCACTACGCAACCGCCCGCATCACCAAGGAGCAGGCCGTTTACATTGACGGCCCCGAGGGCGTCATAGGGACGGGCGTTTATGCAGAGGACCTAAGCAACCCGATCGGCATGATTCCCGCGATCCGCCTCAAGGGCTCACTGCCTGCCATGGGTGAGTTTTGGTGCCCATGCCCTGAGGATCTTGTGGCCGCGCAGCGAGCGCTTGCGATGTCTTTAATGGACCAACAGCACCTCGCACGAATGCAAGGCCACGGCCAGCCGGTGATCTCGGGCCTGCCTATCGCTGCAGCTAGAGAGATTCAACTAGGCCCCGAGACGGTTGTAGGGCTCACTGATGAACAGGCGTCCTTTGAGTACGTGCAGGCAGACCCGCGGCTCAGTGACTACAAAGAGATCACACAGTATTTTCTAGACACTGTGGTGGCCCTGAATGGCCTGAGCCCTTCAAGCGTGCTGAAGAGCAGCGCGATCACAGCTTTGGCCAAGCGGCTTGAAATGCTCGATCGAGACACAGAGCGCCGCCGCATGGTGCAGGAAATGGGCCGCTGTGAGGCTAGGCTGTACCGGATTATTAGGGCGTGGGTTAACTGGCAGCGCGGGGTTGAGGTCTTGCCTGAGGCAAAGGTAGAGATGAGCTATCGAGAGCCTGCCTTGGTAGTCGACGCCTTGCACGAGCAGCAAGCGGCAAGCCTCAGAATCAAGCAAGGGATCAGCACAAGCGCGCAGGAGCTGGCCCGCGTAGAGGGTATTAGCCTCACCGAAGCGCGTCAGCGGGTAGAACAAAATCGCAGAGAGCAAATCGAGCTTGAGGAGTTGGGAGGCAGATCGCCGCAACTTGCGGCAGGTCAGGTGTCTAGCGCCTTAGAGATAGTGGCGGCCGTGCAAGCGGGTGCACTTCTTCCCGCCGCCGGCGTAACAATGCTGACTGAGGCTCTGGGAATGAGTGCCAAATCTGCGCGCTCTATTTTGCGGAGCACGGGCGCAGACCTACCAGAGCCCGATCCTGAGCCTATCGCTCTGCGCGGGCAGTTTCCCTTGTATCGAACCCGAGAGGAGGCGGAGCAGGCCTCGAGCAGCGGCGCGCATGCGCACTATGTCGATGGCGCTAACTATTACATGCCAAACCTAGAGTTAGGTGAGACTCAGTTTCACGGTGACTACCCAGGTGACAAATGATTGAACTGAAGCTGGTAGATGATCCGGCGGGTGTGCGCGGGCTTAAACACATGGTCATGTCTGCCTTCGCAACTCAGAAGGTGTGGGATCTTGCCTCGAAAAATGCTGTTTTGCCGCTTATGAACATGCAGCAACTTGCCTATAGCCTCATAGTGCCGCGCGTTTTTCAGGAAGGCAGGACAGCGACCGGCTCTGCTTTTCAGCCGGCTTTCTCTACAAAAAAAACCAGGTATTGGGTGCTCCCACACAGACCCCAGCCCCCGGGCTTTGTAGAAGAAAGCAAGCACTACAAAGGCCGCAAGAGGTATGAAAGCGCGGCGCACTATCGGCGTCTGTTAGGCATGACTCGCCCGCGCCTTGTGGAGTCAGGACGACTAGCCCGCAGTCTCAAGATCAAGGCCTTAGGTCCGCGAAAAGTTCGTATCACCGCGACGGGTGGACGGCCCGGTGAAAGACGAGGATCCAGCACTAACGCGAAGCTGCTTCAAAACCTTGTGCGGGGTAGATATAAGGTGAGCGTCATAAAGCCATCGAAACGTGAGATCAAAGAGCTTGTGAATCTGGCCGTGGAAATCTTTACACCCCAGCTTTTGAATCAGGCAATTGCTCAGGAACAAGTATTCAACGCCCGCAAGCGCTTTGCGACACGCGAGCGTGCGACAAAAAAAGCTTTGAGAAGGTCCAAGATAGCACGCGGACGCATGCAAGGAGTCGGCAGAGGATGACCAAAAAGACAAAAAGCAAGACACGGCCAAAACTGCAGCCAGTGCGCCCAATGAGAGGGCCAAGCCAAGCAAGCTTGGCGTGTGATTATGAGGAAGCTGCTGAGAGGGTTGCTCTCGGCTGGCAACCTATGGGAAGATTGCGCGATTCGGTGATTTTGGTGGCTGATGCTGAAGCGTTGGCCGCTTGGCAAGCGAGGGCGATCGATGAGCGAAAAGAAGAAATCAACCACGGCGCGGAAGCCTTCGAGCAAGCCCCGCCTGAAGACTGATCAAGCGTCTTGGGGCTCTGCCCCCGTGCACACTGTAACGGTGGACCTTGAAGAGGCCGCTAGGCTGCAGGCCTTAGGCTACCGGGTGCAAAACAAAAGCCCGCAAGAGGCGACCATGGCCGGCGATGCTGCGGCGTTTAAACGCTACAAGGCGGGCAAATGAGCGAAGAAAAGATCGCAGGGGCGCCAGTGGCCACCGAGAAAGCCCCCGAGCCAGCACCAGAGCCGCCACCGGCTGCAAAGCCACCCCCGGCCGTGGTCGCCGCCGCACCACCCACGCCACCGCCGCCCGTTGTGCAACCTACGCTCACGCAAGCGGCAAACCAGACGCCCAAGCAGAGCCAGGCAGCCGCCGAGGCTGCAGAGCTTGCCGCCGCGCTACGCAAGGAACTTGAGGCTGCGCAAGCGGCGCGGCAGGCCTTGGACGAGCGCGAAGCGCAAGCGAGCAGCGCAGAGCGTGTCGCGTTTCTTAGAAAGGCGGGAGCCATGGACACCCTCAACGACGAGCACTTGTTGGCGCTATCTCCGCAGGTGGACATCCGCACGCAGGCAGGGCGCGAGAAGCTTACCGAGTGGACCGAGCAAAACGCGGGCCTATTCCAGATCCGCGAGACGAATGCTGTGGAAGTCCAACAGGCCTTTATGGACCAGCTGAAGACAAGCCAACACGGCGTATTCGGCAAAGAACTGCACCAACAGCTGATGCGCAGCATTACCAAGGGTCGAAAATGACAAAGAAGGCAGCAAGCAAGTCAACAGAGGATGCTCGAGCGCAATCTATGCTGCGCATGAACGCTTTTATTGAACAAATGGATGTGGCAGAGCGGCAAAGCGTCGGCACTTGGTACAATATGCCCCAAGATTACGCCAAAGGCTGGGTTTTCATACGCGCAGGGCTACGCACTGTGCCACGTGCCGAAGCCTTTGCGGCCCAGCTACGACAGATGGGATACGTCGACGCCCCAAAAGGCACACGCTGCGTCGGCTTTGAGACTGATGGCGATCACGGGCTCTATCTGTGCATCCCTGCGCAAGGCGCGGCGATTTTGGCGGAGCGTAAAGCAAGGGCCCGTCGAGCTATTTCCAACCGCGCGGCCTTTGCCTCTCAGCTTAGGGGTGTGGAGTCGTCAGGGTTCGACGTCTCAGTGACGCACAGTGAGCAAGAGGTCACGGTTAAGCTATAAGCAGGCACCTAAACATGCGCGCTTATTAAACAAAGCAGACGCACCCCGCCGCGCAAACCAATCGCGCTAGGCTGTTCTCACATGGACACTAAGCCCGCGCCATAGGAGGTTAGATCGTGGCTTTCACTACAAACGGGGTACTCAATACCGTGGTTGACCGCTATATGAGCGGCCTGGCCTCAGTATCCGACAACTGGTCACTCACCGTAGATCGCAAGAGCGCTGACGCTGCAGCCTTGAGGCTGCCTGCCATGACGGCACTTGGAGCGATCCCTACTTGGAATGGGACAGACGATCTAAGTGGCAGCGCCACATCGGTGGACGAATATAACACTACAGGGATCACCCTCACCGCTCAGCAGTACGGCGCACAGATTGCGATTAGTCGACTCGACGCGGAGAACGTTCCAGAGGCCGTTTCCTATGCAGCTCAAAAGCTCGGCTTTGCAGTCGCTAACACCTACGCTCAAGTCGTATTCGGCCAATGGAACAACTCTTTTGGTTCCGTAAAAACGGGTGATAATAAGGCGCTCTTCGCGTCGGATCACGCGATGGCTAGCGGCACGCGCAGCAATAAGCTCACCTCAGCCCTCGATTCCTCGGCTTTGATGGCCGCCGTTAAGCTCTCGAGGCAGTTCAAGTCCTACGACGGCTCACCCTATGACCTCACTGCTGCTGGCTTCTACCTAGTAGTCCCGCCGGCACTTGAGGAAGCAGCGCACCAAGCGATCCGCTCAACATATACGCTTGTCAACACGGGCGGAACTAACACGAGCGCCCAGGGCCTCAATAACGTCAGCGGTAACTTCTTTTCACCTGCTGATATCATCGTGAGCCCTCATATCAACTTCGATAATGACTGGTTCGTGGTATCGAAGGCCGAGTCGCCGATGGTTTTTTGGGAGAGACTCGCGCCACAGATACGCCTGACTGAGGACGAGGATGACCTCAAGCGCAAGCTCACAATCGACTTTGCTATCGCTTGCGATGCGAAGGCGGACCCCGCTGTGGCTATTGGGTCTGAGGTTTCCTAGTGGCCGACTACGGCAAAATGCGCACAGCTCGCAAGGCTAAAAAGCCAAAGCGGGCTGTGCGCCCCCGTGTACGTCTGACCGACAAGCGCGCAGGATCGAAAAAGAGAAAGCGCCGCAGACGGTAGGGAGAGGCCATGGCGATCGAAGTTGTAGAGGACACGAGCGCGGCTGTATCGTTCTTCCCTGACGGATCCGCGCCCGCGTCGGCAACGGCTACGTTTTTCGACCCGGATGGAGACACGATCAGCACGCCTAGCGTCAGCGTGGCTTCTATTGGTTCAGGCGGCACAGCGACAATCACGCAGGTGGACAATCAGACAAGCTTGCGTGTGGATGACCGCACAGGGATCAGCGCTGGCGATCGCCTATTTTACATCAGCGCACGCGGATGGTCGGGGCCTGTGCTGGTGAGCGAGTCCTACACGGACACAGGCACACACTACATAGTGCTAGAAAGCCCGCCCCCGGGCGTGGCTAGGGTAGGGGATACCCTCAAGGGCTTAAGGCTTTCTTTGACCCTTAGCGCCACCGATACGAAAGACCGAGGCGAAAACCACCGGATCGAGTACAAAGTCACAGGTGCGGATTCAACCGTGCGCACGTATCAGCAAATCGTGCACGTGGTCCGGGTGCAGTTTCAAGCGGATCGCATATGCTCACCAACAGACGCGGCCCGCTATCTCTCGGGCACGTTCCCGAGCTACGCCGCCGCGCTAGATGGCGGACACTTCGATGAGCTGGCCCGCCGCGCCGCTGGCCGCGTCCTGCGGCTGCTCAGGGCGACAGGCCACCACGCCCACCTAATAGGCGATCAAGATGCCTTCATTGACTGCGGGGTGATTGCCCTGCGGATTGAGTGCGCACTAACTGATGGCCTAGTCCCCGGCGGATATGATCCGGCTACGTACATTGAGACACAAGAAAAGAGCTTGGCTATCCTGCTGCGCGAGACAGTGAGCAACATGTGGATCGACTATGACGATGATGGAGCGGTTGACGAGGCGAGCGAGCTAAACCCGCTTTTCAGCATCGACGCGGTGAGGGTCTAATGAGGACCAGCGAGATCAAAAGCAAGATCGTGAGCGCGATCGAGGCCATCACGCCAGACAAGCAGGCAAGCGCCCGCGACACCTTCCGGCACGTTGACCATCAAGGCCGCTTTAACCAAACCGCGAACCAGGCCGGAAGGCTTCCTGATAGGGTGTTTCATGTGGCGATCGCCTCAGTGCCTACGAGGGCCGACTTCCTGACTGTGGACGCTTATAACGTTGACTATGCGGTGACTCTTTTCTACAGCGCCGGACAAGCTTTTGTGGAAGACAGGATCGCTCATGACGTGGAGGCGATCGATCAAGCCCTCACGCTCACCCACCGCGAGCACGCCGATCTATTTAACCTGACTACAACGCCTGGCGGCGTTGACGAGTTTGAAAACCACATAGAGGTGGAGCTATCCACCCGCGCCCTATACCGCCTTACTGGAGTTTAAGAATGGCTATTCATCCCTCAAACCTAGGCCGGATCTCCGTTGCGAAGCAAAGCGCATGGGGGACCAAGCAAACCAGCTTCCCCGCTGCATCCTTCGCAGAGGTTGAGGTGACAATGCCCCAGCTTCAGCGTGAGGCCCTCATGACTGAGGCCTATCGCGGGCAGTTTCACAGCCACCGGATCAAGGCCGGCAGCCGTGAGGGTACAACCGTCAGCCTTCGAATGCCTGTGCATGGCTGGAGTGCCACAACCCCAAGCGGCGATCCCTCTGCATCTGATCAAAGCGTAGAGAGCATTTTGCTTGAGTATGCAATGGGGGCCGTCCATTACAACGACCTAAGGCCGCGCACGGTATCCAGCGCTACTACCTCGCAAATCACGGTCAACTCAGCGATGGCGGTGACTGATGTGGGCTCAGCTATCCTAGCGCAGAGCAATGCGGGAGCCAGCGAGCACGTCATCGGGTTTATTAAGTCGATGACGGGGGCCGATAACGTCGAGCTTAACCTAGCAAGCCCCACTAGTTCAGCCGCTTACGCCACAGGGGCCGTTTATGGCTCTATGACGCACTTTATCAGCACGGCACAGCCGGCCCAGGGATTGAGCCTTGAGTATCTTGGCGCAGACAGCACAAGCAGGATCATCCTCTTTGATGGTTGCGTGGGGTCGCTCAAGATCACCGCATCACCGCGTGAGCAGCCCATGATGGAGGTTGAGTTGCACTTTGCTGACTTTGAGTTTATGGAGAGCGGAGGCAACCCCGGGATGTACGAGTTCCCGCTCCCTCAGCTCCCCGCGGCGGTAGGGAATAATGGAACTCGAATGCTTTTAAACGGCTCGCCGATCGACAGCGTGAGCGCAGAGTTTACCGTTGCTTGTGAATATGCAGCTATCGGGAATCACTCAAGCTCTGAGGGTGTCAGCAAGTACGTCATCACCAACCGATCCACACAAGCCGCTGTGACCATCCCGGCAAGCTCGATCACAGACGCAGCGATCTTTGCACCCGGCACAGCGGTGGACCAGTTGCAGCTCGACTTCAATGCGCATGTACCTGGATCCGCCATGTCGATCTTGATTCCGCGGGCGCTGGTCGAGAGCCAGTCAACCCTGGGTGATAGTGAAGGCATTGTGGCAGTCACCCACAACCTTGCCGCTGCCTTTTATGATGCAGATGGTGCGGCGGGTTCGGTGGATAGCGATAACGCTCCAGCGGCCGATTCAGTTGCACGGGTGGCGCTACTGTAGCAGCATGAGGTGCCAAAATGACTAGGGGTGCCCCACATGTTGCCATTGATAAAGATCAGCGAGACGATCGCTTTAGTAAACAGCCAAGACCCCAGCGTGGACGCAGACGGATCAGAGGCTGGATCCGTGTGGCTGGAAGCGAGCAAGACACCACACCAAGAAGACGCGATGGTGGTCCATGTGCGAGCTATGCGATCCACCGAGGTGCTCCGCTTTCAAAGCGCAGAGGAGGTGAATGTTGCCATATACGCCTCGCAATTGTGCGTGAAGCGCATTCAAGGGCCAAGTTTAGACGCTCAGACCGTGCAAGAGATTCAGACGACTCTCGATGCTATGTCAGCGGCACACGTGGCAAGCCTCGGCGCGAAAATCGTAGAGATCTCCCTGTTACCAGAGGACCCCACCGCGGCGGACGGCTGAGAGCCCTCAAGTTCTGCGACGTCTTGATTGCTCAGGGTCTAGACTGCGCAGATGAGAGCCGAGCCGCCGCGTGTGCCATGGATCGCGCAAAGTGCAAAGCGCGAGCTGGGCACTATTTGGGCCACGACTTCAACACCTGCCCGATCCGATCGATCATGGATGACGTGCACTTGCAGGTTGCTTTGCAACTGCACGGATCCGCACACATGGCGCCGATCCATGGCTGGCCCGATGACTACACAGCGTGGGTGTGCACCTTGTGGCCTCAAGTCAAAAGGTCGCTCGAGGATCGTAGCGTGCAACAGGTAGGGGGATAGAATGCCGACCGAGATTTTTGAAGTACGGGCGGTTGGCAAGGATGAAGTTACCGCAGAGCTGAAGCGCGTACAACGCGCGATGGGCAAGCTTGAAAAAGATCTCAAATCCAATCAGCAAGCCGCAACAGGCATGCGCGGCGCGTTTCAAAGGCTGACAAAGGGCGCAGATAGGGTTGCAACTGCAGTGCGCGCAATGCAGGCCGCCTTTGCCGCGTCCGTCGTGGTTGACTTTGGGCGGACCCTTTTCGAGGCAGGGAAACAAGGCGCGCAGGTTGCCGATCAGTTTCAGATCCTGCAGGGCCGGATCGCAAACTTCCCACAGTTGATGGATCAAGCTCGAGCTGCCACAGCCAACATGATCCCAGATGAAGAGCTTCAAACTTCAATCGCCACTTTTGACAGCTTCGACATACCACTTGAACGGATACCCCAAGCGCTTGAACAGGTTTCAAAGACTGCACTCCGCACGGGTCAAGACGCGGCATTCCTAGCGAATTCACTTTCGACAGGTATCGCAAGGGTCAGCCCTCAAATCCTCGATAACCTGGGTATTCAAGTCAAACTAAGCCAAGCGACGGCGGCGGCGTCTAAACAGTTCAAGAAGCAAGCAAGTGAGCTGACCGAAGTAGAGAAGAAGACTGCCCTTCTAAACCTAGTCCTTGATAACCTAGCCGAGAAAAACAAAGACATTGAGTTCCTCGAGCAGCGCACGGCGATCTTCAATCGGATAGGGACAGCAATTGAGAACGCCAAGACATCGCTAGGTATTTTTGTAGCTGATGTGCTGAACGCTTACGACTCCATCATGGGCCGAGCGAGCACAGCTACAGATGATTTCAGCAGCGCTCTGGAAGATGTGTCAGACGCTCAAACTGACCTCACAGGCGACTCCATTAGCCTGACGAGCGGTCTCTCCAACCTTATCTTTGGTGTGGATGGTAGCTCGGAGGCTATGGCGCAGCAAGCTGCAGCAGTGCGTGCAGCGGGTGCAGCTTTGCAGCGTCTGCCGGTAGATGAGCGCAGAGCTGCCTTTGACCGTCTCATGGCGACGTTTTCAAATATCCCTCACGGGCTACGGCTGATGATTGCCGAGTTGGGAGGGGTGAGCACTGCCCTGCAGGTGGCCTCCATCAATGCCCAGGCGCTCACTTTCGACTTTGCAGATCTGCAGGGGCACCTCGCATCAGGTGGCGCCCCTGCAGCGATTAGAAACCCGGAACCCATCACCCTGCGCGGCACTGGCAAAAAAACTAAGCGCAGAAGAGGGGGTGGTGGCGGTGGTGGCGGTCGTCGCAAAGGGTTGTTAGAGGACGTGGAGAACGCCAAAAAGTTGCTTGAGATGAATCAAGCACAAAGCGAAGCGGATCGCATCACGCTCGAGACCAACCGAAAGATCGCAGAGATCGAGCAGAAATCGGCGCAGATGGCCAAAACCCGCATCAAGCAAGCTGAGATCGAATTGTTCGTGCGTGTTGAAACTGCGAAAGCCCTCAGCGAGCAAGCGGACAAGCTGGACAAGATCGATGACGAAGCAGAGGACGTGCAAGCCGAAGAAAGAAAGCGCGCAGCAAGCCTCGCACTGATCAACGAGCAGCTGCAGGCTGGCAACCAACTGAGAAGCCTTGAACTGCAGCTTGCCACAACTGCCGATCCGCTGCTGCGTGCTGAGCTGGACCTGCAGCTACAGAAAGCGCGAATTATGGCCGAAATGCGCCAGATCAACGAAAGCGAAGAAGATGCAGCCATTAAGAGGGCCGAGGCTCAACACCGCCTCAACATGGCGATGGTGCAGTACGGTGAGACCGTGCGCGCCATTGAACTAGCAGAGTTCACAGAGAGGATGACTAGAGCCAGTGCGATCGCCTCTAACGCTGCGGCAGAGCTTAAAGACATGCACATTGGAATGTCGAGCGCCTTGGACACGGCCAGCACGAGCGTAAAAGCGATCACCCAGGTTTATGCTGGTTATGAAAGGGGCCAGCTTTCTGTGGGCCAAGCTGTGACAGCAGCGACCGCGGGGATGGGGGCGGCCGTCGCGGGTCAGATTGATGACGAAAGGACCCGCGCCGGAGTATTGGCGGCGATTGAGGCGGCGATGAGTGTGGCTGCCTTTGCTCGCTTAGATATACCCGCAGGCATTGCACACCTTACTGCTGCAAGCATGTTTGGCGCAGTAGCCGGCGGCGCCGGCGGTGGTGGTGGCGGTGGTGGCGGTGGCGCGGCCTCTGCAGGTGCTGCAGCGCCCGCGTCAATGGGAGAGCCAGACCCAGAGGGCGGCTTCGGATCGGATGGTGGCCGTCAGGTGATCGTACAGTTCGGCAGTGGCGTGATTTTGGGCGATCCTCAAGCAGTAGCTGACGCAGTAGATCAAGCCGAGTTCTCAGCGCGTGGCACAGGCAACAGCGCGGGGTATTAATGGCCACAGATGATCGATCGATTGGCTTTTGCAAGGTGTTGACGGGGTTTACGGGGTCATTGACGGTAACCGTCGGCGCCTCAACTGTGGCAATCACGCCAGAGGAGCCGACTAGCGCGCTGGAGCTTGCATATAGGATCGATCAAGTGCTGTCTGCTCTTGGTGCTAACCCCCTAGGCTTAAAAATATCAGCGGAAGGCGTGATCGCTTGGTCTGCCTCGAGTGTGTTTACCTTGGCCGCCTCTGGTAACCTAGCAACTAGGATAAACCTCGCAGCGAGCGCCACTGGAAGCACTGTGAGCACATTAGGACCACATGCAGACGGTTTCTACCCGGCCGAAGGCATGATTGTTCGTAGGCCCTTCCTAGCCTCTACAAGCCAACCACCCATTGCAGACGGCAGCAGTGCAACGATGATCCAGCCGGTACCGACAAAAACTGAGATCATTGTGCAGGGCTCTATGTCTGATCTCTGGTCGCTGGAGGACGACTTCAGCGCAGATCAACTCTTCGATTATCAGAGCGGATCTGTCTTTCAGGGCCGATTGCGTGTGCTGTCAGTCAAGCGCGTTAGGGATGGAAGGTTGCACACTCGGGGTCACCTCCGCTTGGAAGGCCAAGCGGTTTTCGACAAGGGGCCAGCGTGAGCGCTTTCAACCACACCCCGCAGGCCTTCCTTTATGGATATGTTCAAACAGAAACCCCAGGCTACAGATCGATCACTATTGGCGGCACTACACACACGATCAGCTCAACAGGTGCGGGCGGGGCTGTGTTTCCTGTCTTTGTCTCACAACTCAACACTGCGATATCAGCATCGGGCTGGTCTGCCTCCTTGAACGCTTCAGGATCTGTGTCTTTGGCAGGCCCTGCGAGCGCTGTCTCCTTTCCAGACAGCTTGGGGCTTGTTTTAGGCATGCAGAGCCCTGCAGGCACATCCCTAGGCGTTGTCTCTGCCCTTGTTAGCAGTGCGCCCAGCCCGGCTTGTTTGCCGCTCTTTGGGGCAGAGTGGACGGAGATCGAAATCAAGCGCTCGGTCAAATACGAGGTCAGCAGGATAGCCCGCACGCATGGCTATATATACGGAGGTTCTAGGCTTTACCGATGGCGCTTAGTCATGAATCGACAAGCCTTAAACGCTATGCGCCTTGGATGGGTCCTTAGGACTAGAATCAGGGTTCAAGGCTCAGGATCTGGTGGGAGTGGCGACACAAGCACAGAGATCGCCTCAAACAACGCCTCAGGATATCTAGACGGCTATCCCCTAGGGGTTCAAGACGTGTCATGGATAGACACCACGCAGCAGATCGCGCGGGTTACTCTCATCGTTGCCGGGGGTGAGGTGTGAGCACTTACGCAGACTTGGTGAAGGGCGGCTGTAGCTGGATCCACGCGTTACAGATCGCAGGAGTACCTCACATATTTACAGAGATTGAGGCGAAGAGGGCGGATGCCAACTCTTTCCCATCGGTGCCCTCTGGATATGATTCCTTTGCACCGGCCCTAGTGATCAAAAAGGGAATGAAGGCCGAGATCCGGGTTGATCGATATGAAGGCTTTGCAAGCGGCCAAGCAATTGACCTTGTTCTTTCTTGGGATGGTCTAGCTAGCGGGGGCACTCAGTCGGGAGATCTGAAGGACGAGCTTTTTAAACACCCGGATCAGATCGTTCAGATCGCAGAGTCAATCGACCACACCACAGGCTCCAAGCTCGTAGATGACACAACCGGCTGGACGGCTACGCATGGCTACATAGGCACAGAGCGCGTTTCTGTGACTGTAATAGACGGCACGCATTTGAACCTCACAGCAAGAGGCCTCAGCGGCTCGAGAGCCAATGTATACAGCGTGCGCTCGCCTACCTTTAGCCACATTGCAAACCGCCCGATCGTCTGGAGGGGTCGAGAGGTCACACTATGGCGCATCTTGATAGGCCCGGACGGCTCAATCATAGACAGCACGCTGTGCGACTCTTCTAGCGGTTTTCAGCGCGTGATCTGGCGTGGCTATGTGGACGGACCTCCTAAGGCTGTGACCGAAGGTATCAGCCTTAGGGCTCTTCCACTCGTGCGCAGGTTGGCCCTGCCTATCGGCCACTCTGTGGGTGCAGACGTCTACCAATGCATGCCCCTGGAAGACGGCGGTATTGGCTCTATGGACGCCTTTAACGAGGCGCTTGCCAATATGCCCGTTCGAGTGCCTCCCGGATCCGTGCTCTTTACTTGGGGGCTTGCTCAGAAGGACGGATCACAACTGAGCGGGGAGGTGGTGGTTAAAGAGAGCCACCCTGACGGGTGCTATACCTTGGCGCAGCTTGCACAGGGCATGTTCACTACACAAGCACACATGGGCGATGGGATCTTCAACAAGATCTCAGGGGCCGGTACAGGGTTCGGCGTAAATGCGATCGGCGCTTTTGTGTTCTTTAAGCAAACTAACGTCCTTTTCGCGGCACAACCTGTAATTGAGCTGCACTTTCAATGCGTCGACAGCGCGTTAGACCTTGATAAGTGTTTTCTTACTGTCCCAAGCCATCCGCCCTACTTCATGATCCCCGGCGTCTATCAATGGGAGCACCACCAAGCCACGGGCGGCGGTGGTTATACGGTGGCAGACGGCTATCAGAGCATTACGATCCCTTTGAACCTGATGCCCATACCAGCCGGCCCCTTCTGGCTGCCTCTAAAGCAGACCGAGGGCAACGAGTGGAATGATGTTGCTTTGCCAAGCTCTGGGTTTGGAATCATAGAGCAAAACGACAGCAAGCTCATCTGCGAGTGGGATCAGAAGATCGACAGCTTTGACACCTTAGATGCCCCAGGTGTCACCATGGTCCGCCTTAACAAGATCGACGCCGTAAAGGGATCGCCGAACGTATGGGCGGGCGCTGATTTGAAGTACATTTCCGGCAAAATAGGCAGCGTCAAGGACTGCCTGCTAACCCTTATGCAAAGCAGTGGGGCCGGCAATCGCGGAAGCTTCGACACTTTAGCAGTGGGCCAAGGATGCGGGATAGATGAGGACCAAATAGATGAAGTCAGTTTAGGCTACCCCGGAATCTCCGACTTTGAGATCACGCTTTACGCTGAGGGAAAAACGAGCGTTAGCGATCTCCTTGGCGGTCACTTGGCCTTGCGCCAATTGTGTTTTGTTCAGCGATTGACCGACACAGACACTGTGCAAGCCGGCGCGAGCATTAGGGGAGACGTGGTGCTCAGCCTTGTTAGCTGTACAGCTCCCGTGATTGACTCCAGCTCGCCCACGATCTCCGAGAGTGAGATGGTGCTCGAGGCAATAGAAGCGCCGGAGCTTGCAGAGGTTCCCAACGCGATCAGCGTGCAAGTGAACACGCTTTTAGGGCCAAATGACCAATCCATAGACGTGCAGGACGTGCCAAGGATCCAATCAGAAGGCCCGCGCACGCAAAGCTACAAGGCGCCCGGCTTGTCTATGGCGGAGGCACTGCAGCTCTGCGCGAGTGTGATCGCACAGGGTGATGGTCAAGTGCTTTTTCAAGTGCAGGTTGCCTCATGGGTGGAAGTGCAACCGGGCGATCCTGTAAACCTGACACTTGCCCACCCCATGATCTACGACTATGCGACGGGAACGCGCGGCCCTGCATCGATTGCCGCTCGGTGCCTTGGCTGGAGCACTGATCTCTACGATGGCACGCAAACGCTTGTATTGCTCATTGCGGGATCCGCAATCGGCGTGGGCCCCCTTAGTCCCTCCGTGCAGATCCTAAGCAAGCCAACCTCCACAAGCGTCACCGTGTCGAGCGATGATCTGAAGTGGTTAAGCAATGGTGCGACTGTGGCGATTTTTAACCCTGGGCAGGAGGCAGCCGCTACGCCTCAGATTGCAGAGCACACGATCAGCACTATCAGCGGCACAACGATCAACTTCAGCAGCGCGCTGGCGTCTTGGGTCGGCACTACATCGATCATCACCTATCCGGCCGTCGGCTCATGCAATGAAAGGCAGGCACGCTTTACGCACAACTCTGCTGCATATCGGGTGCAATAATGCCAACCATCACTTGGAAACCAATCGACCTCACGAAGTTTTCACCGGGTCAAAAGCTAGACCAATCAGGGAGAGATCTTGTTGAGCTATTGACCGCAAGCGAGCGGTGGATCCAGAACTTCTACACCCCGCCAGTGATGGGGGCGGTTTTCACGAACGCTTCGCCCGCAAGCACAGCAGCTAGTATTGGAGCGAGCACGGCCGCAAACTCTGGCAGCCCTGATAACCTCTCGAGGTTTATGGTGCGGGGCAATGCCGCGCGGCACCCATTGACGATCAGCGCCCTAGCACTGGTCACCAACAGCGGGACAACGGGCACGTTGACGGTAACCCATGGTGGAGCGACTGCCTCAGTGAATGTAACAGCCACGAGCGCCACCGCGGTCTCTGTAACTGTTACCCCTGCCAGTGGATCAAGCCCTCTCGAGGCCGTTTTGACTGGCCACACGGATGACTCGAACCACCTTGTATTGGTGGCTTTCTCAGCAAGACTAACGCCCCAAGATCGCACGGACGGCGGCGCAGGTTCGGACGGCTTCACGCCTCTCTATGACGTCACCACCAACAGGGCAGTTCCCACAGAGTGGGTCGGCCGCGGCTTCAATAATATGCGATCATTGGCGCGTGATCGCGTGGCCTGTCTTGCAAGCTTGGCGCACCCTTTGAACCTAACGGGTTCAGCCGCTCGCACGCTTTTGTGGCACAACTTGTCAACAACGCCCAAGCTCCTAGGCCGCTTGCATGCTCTGCAGTGTGAAAACACAGAAAGAGAGGGAGTGGTGTCCGTTTATATATCCATCGAATCGGGGGCCACAGGCAAAGTTCAGATCGTGACAGGCGGCGGCGGCCATGATGAACACACGATCAACGCCAGCGGGTGGATCCATCAAACGATCTCCCTGCAAAAGGCCGGATCATTGATAAGCATCTACGGCCAGCTAGACAGCGCGGCCTCTGGTGATGGTATCGCACTACTTACTGCACAAGTTTCGAGGCAATCATGAGTTACAGCGGGGCCCTTCGCGGTCAATACATAGAGAGCGGCGGGCTACCCGTCGACCTTGTAGAAGCGCGGTCTTTGCTCGATCCAACCCCTGCGATGCTCTCACTGTTCACAGACATCGATCGCCTACAGTGGGCAGTGATTACCGACTGGGGCAATCCACCCGTTTTCGTCAACTGCGAGGTGTCGGATGGCGGTCATACTGGATCAAGCGGAAGCTTTGCGACTGCATCAAACGTCATTGGGATGACTATTGAGGCACCACCTAGAGTGAGCCACGCTGCTGTGTGCGCTGTTGCCTCAGGCGCTATCAGCGTGAAAGTGCAAAGCTCAGTGGACACAACTGGGATCCTTATCACCAACGTGTCGGGGGCCGGGGCGGGAAGTTTCGACGACCCACAAGCAGCCGCAATGAATTGGGCAACGGGTGTGAGCGCTGTAAATCCCCTGCCCCTTGAGGCGCGAGCGCTCGCCTTGCGGTCAAACACGAACACAGCCCGCACAGAGACGATCGGGCTCACTATTACAATCACTCGCACGGATCTGAGCACTGCAGATACGGGGTTTGGCGGCGTGCTGTGGGGTCTTGGCTTTCAGTGGGTGCGGCCGCCCTTAAACACGTTCAAGCCTGGAGCTGATACGGCAGACAGCGCCAGCGTCTAACCTGTTATAGTTGCAGGGGTATGATCCACGGAGCGAGCAAAGCTCGGCTGCGTGGTATGTTCTCAGCAAAACGGAGCCTTCATGAGTTACTCATCTAGTCAGCCAGATCCAACCGTATCCAGAGCGCCTTTCTTTGCTAGCGGCACAGTGTCAAACGGCGCGGCGGTGACTATCACTTTGCCCTCTGTCAGCGATCAAATCGTCGTGCAGTGCACCTCTAACGCAGGAACCTCCACAGCGGTTTTACTCGTCGGGGTGACTACGGGCGGAGTAGCAGCTACAGAGCGGATCGGGCTTACTGCAGGTGCGCAATTAGCTGCAGATGTAAAGCTGAAGCAGATCGTGCTCGGTGGGGGTGGTGCTGATATGGGCTATCAAGTCTTCTGCGTGCTCTCGCGCACAGCCTCCGCAGACTATCCAGACATAACGGCCGCAAACGGCTTTAGCGGCGTTGAATAGGTCGCGAGCATATGTGGCTTCAAGATCTAATCCGAGAGGTGTGGATTAAGCGCCTGAGTGCAGGGCAGGCAGTAACCAACTGTGCCCGTTCTTGGCTAGAGCAGGGCGCAAGTGAGACCCAAGGGTCAAACGCTGGCCCTGATGTGTCCTGGCTCATTCATGATGGAGGCGGCGATCCTGATAGCCGGCCACCTTGGTGTGCCTACTTTGTAACCTCAGTATGTAGGCAGGCAGCACGGGCAGGCTTTGGTGTGCATTACGTGGCAACCGGGCGGGCTGTCTCGCATTGGATGAAGGCTGAGATCGGCGCCCGTGTACATCGCGATGATATATGGACGCAGGACCCTAGAGGCTTAGTCTTTATCCGCACAAGGCTCTCAAAGCCTTTGGGAGAAGTCGCCAAGGTGCACCGCGGGATCAGTCGTCAAGGCCACTGTGGGATCGTGGCAGAAATTGATGCAGTCAACCGCACGATCACCTGCATTGCAGGTAACTCCAACGGCTGGGGTCACAGCAAGAAAGGCGGTCGGGGGCGCGTAGCAAAAGAAGTGATAAGCGAAGGCGATCGAGCTTGGCAGCGCTTGGTGGGCTTTGTGCGTGTGGCTGAATCATGATCGCATGGGCAAAGCAGAACGCGGCAACGCTCGCAGCTTGGGCGGCCATGCTGGCCACCTTGGCAGTGACAACCGCACAGGACCACGCGCTAGACCAAGAGCAGACGCAGCGCCATGAGGTGGCGATCGTGGAGCTAAAAGCCAGCGACCAAGAGCAGAGCGCCGAGCTGATCAAGGTCAAAAGCGACCTACGCAGCGTGAGCGAGGCACAAAGCCGCCTTGAGGTGCTCGTCACGCGCACAGAGGCGACAGTGAGAGAAATGCAGACATTGACAGCCGAGCTTCGCGCCATGGTGGTGGTGATGCGAGGCAGCCAGGGGGCAAAATGAAAGACAAGATCCACAGCAAACCGATTGACATGCCAGAGGCAGCGCAGCTCACAGGGGCCGCGGTGGCGCTTTGCCTGCACTACTTTGGAGGCCAGTCTATGGGCGCTGAGATGCTAGGCGCTTCATGGTCAGCGCTGGCCTTGCCGCTTGTTATGCTGGCTTTGAGGGTATTGAAGCGCAAGATTGACCCGCCTGCGCCGAGTGTGATCGTGCAGGGCTCTTTGGTTGCAGTCGTCTTGATGGTTTTTGCGGGTTGCTCGGCGCACTACACCCTGAAAGAAGGCGGGTGGATCCTAGATACTGATCCTCGAGACCCACATGGATCATGCTTGCAGGTATACGGTGATGGTGACGAGGACGTGATG
>CESX01020605.1_pt1 | contig 19801 bp, 15 predicted proteins | sample 326941 | NCBI WGS metagenome assembly CESX01 (sample SAMEA2622357, study PRJEB7988) | marine metagenome | isolation source: saline water (ENVO:00002010), including
GGTCTTTACAGAGAAACCAAGCTCGCCAAAGAAAGATTCAATACGCGCAATTGTGCGGCTAACCGGGTGCAAGTTACCTGGCTTTTCAGTGCGGCCAGGCAAAGTGACATCAATGGCTTCTTCGGCTAGCTTTTTATTTAGCTCTTCAGTGCGTAAAAACTCACCTTTTGCAGAAATAGCTTGCTGAATAACCTGCTTAGCTTGGTTAATCTTCTGGCCCGCGGCAGGACGTTCTTCGTTCGATAACTTTCCAAGCCCTTTAAGTAAGTCGGTAAGTTTACCTTTCTTACCCATGAATTCGACCCTAACTTGGTCTAATGTGGCTGCATCTTGTGCAGCGTCAATCTGGCTTTGTGCCTGATTGATAATAGCGTCAAGCTCCATGTTTTCCTCAATTTACATGATGACTGCATGGCCAAAGCATAGGAAGAATTTTTCTGTGCGCTAAGGCTTGCCTGAAATAAAAGCGATAGTTTACACGAGTGACAGACATTACCGCTACCCTATATAGCTGATTATGGCGAAATTTTGTGGGTTTTGAACAGGCGACGGTAGAACTTAAAACTTTATTTCAAATAAGTGCTAGATAACAAAGAAGTGCTAGCAACGTTTTCACCAATAGACTAAAGTATAGTTTTTAAGCAATTATTTAGGCTACTTTATGAATATATTCTATCGTCCACTGCTAAGTAGTATTGCTTTCATCTTTGCGAGTTTTTCGGTAAACAGTGCAATTGTAACTTATAACTTCAACGGACTTGTCTCAGAAATAGAAAACTCAGCGCAGGAGTTTTTCGATCCGTTTGGTTTATTGGGAGAACAGGTAACTGGCTCTTTCACGCTAGACACTTCAGCGCCAATTCGTGGCAGACTTGAGACAAGCTATTATTGGTGGTCTGTGCATGACAACGAGCGCCCAGCACTAACATCTAGCATTAGTTTTGGTGATATGCTCTTTAAACTAAACAACGAAGGGGTTTATATAGAAGAATACGATGAGTATTACCCCGAAGAAATGTTAGAAATGTACGATGGACCAACTTTTGACGACGGTCACATCGGCGATGGTATATCGCTTAAAGATTACGCAAGAAAAACTACCCTCTTTTCAAATGGAACCTTAGAAAGAACACTGCACCTAAGCTTCGGCTTTCGCGACTTTATCAATGATTTCTTGGCGTTTGATGAAGACACCTTATTACGAGACGAAATGCCCGACTTCACATCACCAGTTTCATGGTTCGATAACGACCTTACTTCAGATAGCCAAAGCGGCGGCGGCTCACTTAGACTTATTGAAAGGGTAGATGATTTAAATACTGGGGTTACTTATCCTGTAGATTCTACCGTTAGATTTACTCTAACAAGTGTAGAAACGGTGAAGGTTAGTTCGCCAACAATGAACTTTAGCTTTTATTTGCTTGCCGGCTTTCTATTATTCGCTAAATTACGTAATCGAGAATTTTTCAATAACTTCTTTGAATCGCAAAATCAGTGATACGATATTTGGATGAAAGGCTCAAACCACAATAAGGCCTTAAAAGCTCGACTACTAAAAATTCTTATAAGACAATATCGAACTTCGAAATTATCTTAATTACTCGTCTCTAATAGTATTTAAAACGCATAAAAGACAGCTAACATGAAAGTTTAGGTGAGGTATCGATGCATTGCGAGCAATCGCAGTAACTTCCTTTTAAAATACACTACTTGTTATTGCAGTATACTTTAATGAAGAAAATAGTTTTTTTAATTAATTCAATTAAGCTCGGCGGCGCTGAACGAGCGTTGGTAAACCTTTTAAGTAAACCAACGTTTTATGAAGGGTTTGATGTTTCAGTACTGTTGTTAGATGACGAGCCGTTAGCTCGCGAAGTGCCTGACCATATCAAACTAGTAAAGCTAGATAGTGGGGGCTCCCTCTTAAAGAGTGTTATAAACCTAAAAGAATATTTGAAGCGAAATTCGCCAGATTTAGTCGTTAGCTTTTTGGTAAGGTCTAATGTCGCAAACGCCTTTTTAAGATGGTTTGGAGTCCATTCCAAAGCCGTACTCTGTGAGAGAATGCATTTAAGTAGTCATCTAGACAACCAGTTTTCTGGTTTAAAGCGTAGGATTGCTTCTTTACCACCGACCCTTTTTTACCGCTTTGCAGACGCTGCGATTGGTGTTTCCACTGGCGTGACAAATGATCTGATTGCTAATTTCTCAATGCCTAAAGAAAAAGCCTTTACAATATTTAACCCATACAACACAGAAGAAATCCTAACAAAAGCAAAGGCTCCATCGGAAGTAACCATTCCTCCGGAATTTATAATCAGTACTGGCCGTTTAACGCCCGCAAAAAACTTTAAGCATCTTATTGATGCTTACCTCGCATCCAATGAGATTGCTCCCCTTTGTATTCTCGGCGAGGGTGCACAGAAACAGGAGCTGCTAGAATTTATTCAACAGAGAAGTGCCTCAGAAAAAGTTCTTTTGTTAGGCTATGCCAAGAACCCGTTTCCTATTCTCGCCAAAGCAAAATACTATATCTCAGCATCTACTAACGAGGGTTTTCCGAATGCGCTTGTAGAAGCAATGGTAGTAGGTTTACCGGTCATAATGACAAACTGCCCCTCTGGACCTGCTGAAATATTAGAAGAAAACGAAGTGTTTAACAGTGAAACCATGTATATAGGCAAACATGGAATACTTGTTCCATTAAATAAGCAAAGTGAACTCACTGCCGCGATAAACTATCTCCAAGATAATGAGCGTAGAAAAGTGTACAGTGTAAAAAGTATTCGTCGCGCCAGCGATTTTCATATCAACAACATTGCTCTAGATTATTGGAGATTTTTAAACACTGTTTTACAAAACTGAATTAAACACGTCAATGTGCTGTTGAATGTTAAGTTCCCACGTATTCTCTTCCTGTAGCCTTTCTGCTTCTTTATTTCTGAAAATAGAATAATCGTCTACGCTCAATTTTTCAGCGAGTTCGTATATATCACCCCTTTTAAAATAACTCTCGGCCTTAAGTGCGAACTCCATATGGGGTGGGATCTCAGTAGCAATAACCGGGATAGCTGCAGACAGGCCTTCCGCTAGTACTAAGCAAAAGCCCTCCATGTAGGATGGGTTTACTAGTAACGCAGCATTTTTATAGAGATCTGACAGTTCAGGGCCTATTCGTGTACCTGCGAAAATAATGCGCTCAGACTCATTTTGTTTCAGCGATTTGACATAGCTATCTTCAACATAGTTAGAACCAACAATCACTAATTTCATATCTGAACAATTACTCATTTTATAAGCAGATATCAAGTCATCGAAGCCTTTGGTTTTATCTAAACGCCCTACTGCTAAAATATAGCGCCTGTTGGAAAGCCCTAATTCATTAAGCGCGTTGGTTCCACTGGAATTCAGATTCGTTAAAGAGCCAGCATTTCTTATCACCAGCCGTTTTGATATAAAAAAACTGTATTTAGCACCGAGGTCATCATAGACTGACTTACTTACGCATACTATTTTGTTAGCAAACAATACTGTAAATAGCTCTCCCAACTTTAAAACTAACTTACCATGCCACTTCCATTTAGGCCGTTTATAATCTGGAGAGTGATGGGTTACGATAGTTTTGAACCCCAAACAACGGGATAAAAAGCTAAAGAAGCCCGGCCCTATGCCGTGCAAATGGACAATCGTGGGATGAACAAAGCACCTAGCATAAACCAATGCAACTAGTGTATGGATAAACGTCTCAATACCATTTATTTTCAAAGCTTTAAGTACTTTAACTCTAACCCCTTCAAAGTGATAATCGGTTTCGCCATTGAATGCTATGCGACTTAAAACTGTCACACTAAAGATACTGCTGTTAGCAACGACTCCTGGGTAAAGCTTTTCGCTAATGGTTTCAATTCCCCCAACGAACCCAGGTATTCCGCGCATTCCAATAACACATAAGTGAGGCATAAATATCCTTATTTACTACGTGATTTAGTTTTCATGGAAAATTCTGCTGGCTTTATTGCGAACACTTTTTTGTTTGAGCTTATCTGGGAATAAATACAAGTATAATGTGATAAGGACGTAAGTTCACCCGTGATAGGTATACTTTATCAATTGAAAGCCCTATGGGCTACTGATTGAAAGATCCTCGTTTGCGCCTTGCTCCGTAGTAACGTTAGCACTACGCTTTTAAGACAGCCCTAGTTTTCTTTTCATGCTTTTCAATTTATAGGGATATGCCATGCACTTTACTAACACAAAGCCATTTATCTTTCGCTTGACTTTTATAAGCTTACTATCTCTTATGGTACTTTCTTGTGCCACGATGAACAAGGGTGATGAAAGTTATACAAAGGGCGGCCAACCTGGTGACGTTTTGTATGACTACGTCAATGCGAATGCCAGCGAAAGAAGTACCGTAATCGTACTACTAGCTGATTACAAAGGGCCTAAAAGGCTAGCCCCCTTTGTTGAAAAATATGAAGAAGAGATAGCTACGCTATACAACCAACAAATATTATCACTTACTACCACAATGAGTGAAAATGAGAAGAAGGCGCGCTTTGCCAATATAACCTCACACCAAGCCTCCGCTCTATTTGCGTTGTATCCCATAGATACAGCTAAATGGATGAAAATAATTTCAACATACTCTGGTTTGAGCAAAAACGATATTTACGAGTCGGCTATTACAGCGGGCTTAGACCCTTCAATAGTTTTTGCAGCCTCGGCTTCTGGCTTTGAAGATACTGCTACGCCACTAATTAACTCGATAGGGTTAGTTATTTACGGCCAGGACGAAGAAAGTACTGCCACCGTTAAATTTAGAGCCAATGATGATACTTACTGGCACAAAGGGCTAGATTTATCTTGGGAGCCAATTTACGGGTCATTCGCTGGAAGCATAGTGTACCTAGAAGCAAACACTACGTATCATATAGAAGTAACCGTCACGGATGCTTATGGCGATATCGTTGAACATTCCTTTCAAACAACAACAAAACCTAATACGCCCCCTATCAACCCAAATAAAATTTATTACCTTTCAGAAATTTACTCTGGCGGACAACTGGATTTAGAAGCGCTAAATATAGAAGGTAGCGCAGATGGCTATGCAAAAATTATAGGCGACGGCCCCGTTATTGAAGCTGGCAGCGATGTACTTGCGGCTGTGAATATTGGTAACAACTCGTACGTTATGCTAGAAAACCTTACAGTTAAAGGCGGGCAGCGTTACGGTATATTTGCAAAAAAGGCACACCATATCTGGATTAAAGGTTGCAACGTATCGGAGTATGGCAGAGAAGCAGTTGATATTAGAAACGGAAAAGCTTACTCAAGCCCTACAAGTAATTCCCCTATCAATTACGATTCGGGCATTTACTTAGAGCGAAGCGGTATTGCTGTGATTGAAGAGTGTGAAGTACATAGCCCCAATCTAGGAGCAAATAATTGGTCGGTTGGTCACCCTAAAGGTGCAAATGCACTGCAAGTTTGGGCATACCACGACAGTGATACCTACAGAGGCGAATTCATTGTAAGGAACAACCGATTTTATGGCACACCAAACCATAGATTCAATGATGTAATTGAAGGGCGAATGAACACTGAGCGACGTGGTGGATTCGTAAGAAATTCAGCCATTTATGGGAACTATTTAGCGTACGCAAATGATGACCTTATTGAGATCGATGGTGGTCAGCAAAATGTACTTGTCTATAACAATGAACTTACTCAAGGTTATGTGGGAATCAGCATCGCTCCGAACTTAATAGGACCTAGTTATCTATTTCATAACTATATTCATGATTTAGGTGATGATAGGGGCAAAGAATGGACTGCGATAAAAGCTGGAGGTTTATTATCGAAGCCCGCTGGTAAAACGTATGTTATAGAAAATTATATAAACACGGACAGAAACGGGATAGCAGGATCATCTGTTGCAGGTGATTCGACCTTTTGGATAGAGGCATACAACAACATTATTTTGAATAGATTAAGCAATAACGCTGTGGGCTTAGGAATATATGATAAAGAAAAATTCTATCTATCTAAATTCGTAAATAATTTGATTTTTAATACAAAAATAAATAGACCCAAAATAGATGTAGATTTTGATAGTTTTGTGGAACACTATAAAAATCATGATGAGGTATACGCTTCATCTTTTGATAACCAACCATTAGTTGATCTTTTGATACTAAACGAATTTTCAATACCAAACTTTACACGAAAGGCCAACAACTTATATGACGCTTCGCCAAGCTTGGTAGAGAATAAAATTGTAGAGATAAATGAAGATGATTTAACTAAATTCGATAACCAAACGAGATACGGCCTCCCTGAAGTGAAAAATAATAGAGTCACCTTAGTAGGTAACAGTTGGTATAAAATACCGGTTGAAATAGAGGTGACAAAAGATACTATGCTAACTATGACCATTGATATAGAAGGGTCTTCTGAAATTGTTGGCATAGCGCTTGAATCAAACAACTCTTTAACGCAATCTAAAGTACTCAAATTAAGTGGAAGTCAGAAATTTGGTAATGATCTAACAAACCTATTGTCAGAAGAGCGGAACAAGACAATTGAAATAGAGATTGGCAAATATCACTTAGGACCTTTACGTTATATAGTATTCATCCTCGACAACGATAAAGTTGAAAGAATTAATAATAAAGCTAGCGTAAGCTTTTCCAATATTGTAATTACAAATTTAAAAAATGATGTTAGCAATAGCAATCATGAAATACTCATCCCGGTTGGGAAGGGATTATAACTTAATAGCAAATAATTAGGAGCAAGACGAAAATGCAGAGTTCTTTAAAATTGAGGGCCGAGAACTATTTATCGCGATACCCAAAGGTCTTCTTTTGCCATATACCTAAATGTGCTGGTGTATCTCTGTCAAACGCTATTCATGCTTCGTTATATCCTACATTGTTTAAGGCAACTCGTCTTTCAAGTAATATTGACTTGGTTGGGAGTAAAGTTAGCTCTGAACTTCTGGAAATAGATATGACGGTAGCGAGGGAAGTTCAACTAGCTTTTTATTTAAGCGACAGGCATAAGAAATTCGTAACTGGGCACTGCCCAGCAAGGCCAACTATTGTCAATAAATTTCACGGCGACTGGAATTTTGTAACAGTTCTTAGAGATCCGAATAAAAGATTTGTGTCTGAGTTTGTATACAACAAGTTTAAGGACTCTGACTGGGGAAGACATGACGATAGTATTGAAAATTACTTAGACTCCCCTTTTGCCAAGCACTCTGCTACAACATACGCTAGGTATTTCTCTAAATTTAACGATGCAAGTGAGATATTCAGTAATCAGGAAGAGGCTATCGCCTCATCTTTGGAAAATTTAAAGAAGTTTAGTGTAGTTGGAACATTAGAGAACTTAAAACAATGGCAATGTAAATTTAATAGTTTTTTTAATACCAACATTAAGATAGAAAACAAGAATTCAAGCCCAAATAAAGACCTATCGAAAGAACTATACAAAAACGAGAGTATAGTAAGGAAAATTGAAGAACTGAATGTAGTGGATAAGGCAATTTACGAAGCAGTTTTAGAATGGGATGCCCCATCTCGGTAGCAGAGCTAAGTCACTCTATTGTTTATGCCACGAGTCACACTTCAACGACACTAAAAACTAGCAGAACTAAAAAAACCCAACTTGCTATTGCAAATTGGGTTTTAATTCAGCGAATACAGTTTCTAAATTAAATACGGCGGTATCCGGCACAAATTAAGCAGAGCGAAAGCGCAAATAAAATTGCGGTAGATGGAGTGTCAACGCTGACATTGCTTTGCGCTGTTGTTTCACAAAAATCGCCAGTTGAGCATAATTCTACGTTTACAAACGAAGCTGAAGCCCCAGAAACATTATCAGCATCCAAAACAAATACCATCTGTGAAAAGACTCCAGAAAGGTAATCACCAACGTTTACTGCGTAACTAACTAAACCAGAACCAAATGAGTACGCAGACAATTGATTAGCACCCGTAGTATCTACACCACCGAACTGAAATAATGAAGACGCTGTCACACTATTATCATTATCGAAACCTATTCCGTACCATTCAGCCTCATTTCCGGTTGCTTCGAACGTAAAATAAAGGACCGAAGATGCATCAATAGAGAAAGTATCGTTGATGAAAATCCAAGTATTACCATCTAATCCAAGTTCTAGACCGAACGCATTGGTCGATGCGGTACCATCAGCCCCTTGGTTAGCGAACTTGTTAATCGAGTAGTCGTCGAAATTGATGTAGGCTGCGTTAGCAGTTAACCCTACACTACTTAAGATGACAAACATTGCCATTCTAATAAAAGTCATAATTATAGTTCCTTACTTCCAAAAAGTTTCTATTATTTTCGAACCAATAGGCTCTATGCAAATACAGTGCCACAACAAATATTCCATAATAATCATAATGTTATAAAAAAATTTTTTTCGCAATTATTGGCTAAATGAGAACTGTAAATTTTATTGACACATTAATTTTAAATGAATTTGGGCCTTTTACAAAAGTATTAGAGCTTATTTAGATTTGTATTTATTGATGAAGTGCGTACCCAGATTACGTCCAAGTTTGAATTTAAAAATGAATACTAAAGTGAATGCGATTAATATTTTCAACGTTATAGGCTCATTTTTAGCGAACCTAAGGTTCATTTCCAATTTTTTGAAATCATCAACCAAAAGAGCGTTGATAATTTTTGTCGCTATAAAATTTGAGAGCGCAGTACTTCTAAGTCTGAATAAGCCACCATGTATGCCATATTGCTCCACTAAATCCTTACCATATTGTTGCCTGTCTAAATAACATTGTCTTGCGAATTCAGCTAAATACTTCTGTAGAAACTGCTTCGACGCATCCGTTGAAACACCATCTTTCATAAACATTCGGCGCTCATACAAAATCTCTTGTATTATCTCTACTTCACAGTGGTCTATCATTAACAACCAAAGATCAAGGTCCTGTGAAAACTTAAAATATGGCCTGTACCCCCCAACCTTGTTATAAATATTCCTTCTAAACATCACCTCGCCATGACCAAGAGGATTTGAGCCGTTGAGAAAATCAGATGATGATATTTTGCCGTTATTATAGCCTCGCTTCTTTCGCAATCCATCATTTTCACCGCCAAAAACCACATTTTCAAAAAGGCAACTCACAATACCTACTTGTGGATTTTCATCTAATACCGACGCTTGCCGTCTGATCCTAGACGGAAGAGAAATATCACCAGCACCCTGTATAGCGATATATTTACCACTAGAAGCTTCGATAGCAGCTCTAATGGCACCAACAAAGCCCTTGTTTTCTTGATGTATAATTTTCAACCGGCTATCGTCGAGCTCATCTAGATACTGGCCTGTCAGAGGATCCTTACTGCCGTCGTTTACTACAATAATTTCAAACGAATCATAGTCCTGATCCAGAAGTGATTGAATGCATTCTTTTACGTATTCGCTTCTGTTGTAATACGCTACACAAATGGAAACTTTTATTTCATCCATGTTTAAATAACCTTAGAGTAATATAATATGACTAATTAGACTTTCTAAACTTCAGTGGAACTTTTGAAATAATATTAATTATCTCTGCTCTAAAGCTTTTGAAAAACGACATTGTAACTGCCGCTGAAATTAAGAAAGAAATCACTGATGATAAAACCACCAACGAAACAGTAATGAAACTTGATGAATTATGATTATTAGTAATCACCTCACGAAAAATTAAAGCAAAAATAATAAATATCAAACAAGAAAAAACAGCAGGAAGAATAAATTCCATAAAGCATTTAAACTCTATGTATTTTTTCTTAACAACAAAAAATACTTTATAAAAAGATATAATATTAATTAATACCACCTGAATAGCGACATAATTTTCAAAGCTTAGTTTATAGCTTCCTACACCAACAATGAAAAAAGTTAATGTAAAAATCACATTCAATTTAAATAGTAAAATATTCTTACTCTGAGCAATTAAAATTAAGCCAAAGTACCATGATAAACACTGAGCTATCGCCGTATAGGAAAGTAACTCTATTATAATAACCGCTGGCGCCCACTGGTCTCCAAAGATCGGCGTTACGTAAAACTCGGCATATACACCTATAGCAATCAAAACAGGTGCGATCGTGAATGTAACGTAAGCGATGAATTTCGCAAATGACTGGCTTTTATCTTCGGATTTCGAAGCATAGCTCAAAACGACGGGTCGAAGCGATGTCAACGACAATTGCTGAACAAGTCTTGAAAACTTTCTAGCTATGTTCAGAATAGCAAGGCTAGGCGCGCCATGTATTACGCTAACAAACAAATCCATCATTCTAGTAGACCAGAAATTCATTATTTCAGAAAATAATAACGGTAGAGAGAATTTATAACACTCTTTAAAGTATCGTAGTGAAAAGTGAAAGTTAGGCCTATATTTAACCAGTATTTGAAGAATAATTGTGTCTATAATAACCTTGCAGTATTGGTAAAGCACCAACGCCCAAGCCCCATAACCATCATATGCGCAATATATACTTAAAAGACCGGCGATAATTGTCGAAACTAAGTTACGTAAGGAAAGATTTTTAAAATTATAACTTCGTTGTAGTAGTGCAGTTTGGACGATGTTAAATGATGAAATAGCAGGTAGAAACAAAAGAACTTGAAACACATCCTTCATCATTTCTGACTTATCAATGAAAAAAAAATCCATGACCAAGTAGAAAATAGAAGAAATGGCAATGGAAATAAAAATAACAGAGTAAGTACATGTATCGATGAAACTACTACTTACTTCTTTCCTTGTTAAAATAAAATCTTTTACGCCACTGCTGGTGAAAACCGTTATAAATTCGAGAAATAGCATGGCAAAGGCCACTACACCAAACTCTTCCACACTTAAAAAGCGCGCGAGCATAATATATACTGCTAGCGATACCCCGCGCTCAATAAACTTAACTCCCAACGTCCACGATGAAGAGCTTATTACAGAACTATTTTTCCCCATATGAATTAGTATTTCTCTTTATAAAAAGTTTTGAATAGAGGGAGACGATTGGCTCTTATTTGCCACAAGGAAAGCATTTAATTGCTCATAGGTTTGTTTTTGATTAAACTCCCCTTGAACCTTTTCAAGAGCATTTTTTCTAATGCCTGACAAATCGTATTGATTGTTGATGATTTTAAAAAGCTGCTCTGCTATATCTTCTGGAGAACGCTCTGGCACTAAAAAACCTTCTTTCTCGTGTACAATCAATTCCGGTATTCCACTGTGAAATGTCGAGACAGTCACAATACCGGATGACATTGATTCCATTAAAGATACAGGTATTCCTTCCATGTCCCCATCAGCCGCAGTTTTCGAAGGTAATAAAAATATGTCGGCTTTACTAAGTAGCTTTTTAACACCTTTTTGCGTTTGGACTCCGTGAAATTTAACGATATTTGAAAGTTGGAGTTTTTTGACTTTTTGCTTCATATTTTCGAATAACGGACCCCCGCCTACGATTTCATATACAAAGTTTTTGCTAGTCTTTTGTTTAAGTCTGCTCATAGCTTCAATAGCGTCGTCGATACCTTTTTTTTCGACCATCCTTCCTACAGTAACAATTCTAAAAGTTTTGTCTTCGTTTATATCATGCTCAAAGAAGCTAAAACGGCTACTATCTATACCCATTCTATTAACCATTATTTTGCTTTTTTCAGCACCGAGTGTAATCAACTTTCTTTTCCATAATTCACTTATAGGAAACAAAGCAAACGATTTTTTGAAAAGTTCCCTGTATTCAAGTTCATATGCTTCAAGATTCTTCTTTTTCGAGATATCAGCGCCATGAAAAACTGGTAAAAGTTTACCTTTTATCGAACCTGCATCTATCATTTTCATCGCGGTAACGCCCGCCGTGCCAAAGTGCGCAATTATAAAATCAAACTCACTTTTCTGCTTTTTCTTTTCTAATAAAGGAAGTAATAAATTTTTGGAAACACTTCCATACTTAGACCAATTTAAGTATTTAAAAATTCGCGGATTAAAAAGTGATAAACCGAGCGAAGTAGCTCTACTTATAAATTTTCTGTTGGTGTCCTCAGATAAATATGTTGTTTTTTTATCTAATCCGTATTCAATAACTTTTTCATGAAGGTTCTTATAATCACCTTTAATTAACGAAATGATTTCGATATCGATCCCTCTATCTAATAATCCACAGATCTGATCAATTACAAACGTTTCAGAAGGCAACGGAAAACGGTTAAGGAAATAAAGTACTGTTACTTGTTGGTTACCCATGAGAATCCTTTTCATTGCAAACGCAATACGATAATTTAAACAACTTTTTTCAACCCATGAACAACTATTCGCTTTACAATATTCACATTGGCTAGGATAAATATAATCTTGGGTTTAAAATGATACGTTAAGTTTGAACCGGCAAAGTGTCAGTGTATTCATGCGCTTGCATCATGTTGCCTTTAGAGTCAACGTACCTAACTTCACAATCCATACTAAATCCAGTCTTTTCTTTCACCGTATTTCTCGCTAAAGCAATTAGGTACAAAACGTCTGCGCTTGAAGCGCCTCCCAAATTAACAATAAAATTGGCGTGTAACGTAGAGAGTTGAGCGTTTCCCTTTCGAGTCCCCTTAAGGCCCGCCTTTTCAATAGCATAGCCAGGCGGGCCGATTTCATCGTACATGGCGGGGTTTGAAAGAAAAACAGAGCCGCAGTTGGGAAGTTTTCGTGGAAACTTTTTCCGACGACTTGACAGAATTTTTCTCATCTCGTTTCGAACAAGGGAACGAGATTTAGGTTCAAGTTTGAGCGTGACTTTGGCAATGACTATCGGCTTTCCTTGGAAGGGAGAGACGCGGTATGAATGATTGATGTCACTGCTTTTTATCGTGCTTAAGGCGCCCTCTGGTGAAAGAACAACTACGCTTTCGGTATTTTCTAAAATACCCCTACGTTGACTCCCCCCATTCATATAAACTAACCCACCTATACGTCCAGGAATCCCGCAAATGTGTTCGATACCACTCAATTCTTGTCGATAGGAATGATAGGCGATTTCTGGTACCCAAGCACCAGCTTCACAATGGATAAGATCATCTTCTATTTCAATTTTACTAAGTCCATTTCCAATCTGTATTAAAACCCCTTCGAAACCTTTATCATCAAATAAAAGGTTAGAGCAATCTCCAATCACTAGCCGTGGAACATTTTTAAATTCACTAGTTATAGCTAAAGCTGATTGTAAACTTTGAATGGATTTGGGTTTTATTACACATTGAGCTAAACCACCAATTTTCCAGTAACTTAATTCGCTTAATGGGACGAGATATGCGATCTCGTCCGGGAAATTGGCGTTTAATCGCTGTTGCAACTCTAGCGGTAAACGTAAATCCATGTACTTTTCCTATTTTTGAATTTCTATCTGTATACCCAACTGAGCTAGCTTTCCTTCGAGGTTGTTATATCCCCTAAGTGCCATTTCCACATCATTGACAACAGACTTTCCACTTGCACATAACGCCGCCATCACTAGTGCCATACTTCCTCGAAGATCTGTAGAAGTGACTTCACCCGATATAAAGGAGCCAGGCCCTCGAGTAGTAATTTTTCCTTCTTCCGTCTCAACCACTGGAACGTCGATTAACTTTTGCAATTCGTCAGCATAAGCAATTCTTTTTGGGTATCTGTAATCAAATATGCGCGAATCACCTTGCGCAACAATTCCCAGCAAAGTATAGAAAGATTGCATATCTGAAATTATTCCCGGATGCGCGCCACACGCCAATTCGAATGACTCAACCTGCCCATTTTTCAAACAATCTGGTGAAAAATAAATACTGTTAGAGTTACTTAAAAAGTCAATTCCCATTTTCTTTAAATGAAGCAGAGGAACTTCCATAGAGTCGAATGGAACATTGTTAATCAGTAAAGTCCCTTTAGAAAGAACGCCATAAACCAACCATGTCAAAGCTTCAATTCTATCGAACATAACGCTCTTGATAGTACCTTTTAAATAACTAACCCCCTCAACAATTATATTACTGCTCCCATTTACCTCTATTACGCTTCCCATTCTACGTAGAAAGTCAATGAGATCTTCTATCTCTGGAGTGATATATGCGTTTATTATTTCTGTCTTACCTTTGGCCATTGATGCGCAAATCAACGCATTCTCAGTTCCACCTACAGTTGAAATAGGAAACTTGATTTGTCCTCCAACAAAGTGTGAGCCTTCGATAAGAATAAAGTCTGGCTTTTCAGTTACTTTGCAACCAAGCGACTCCCAAACCATGATATGAAGATCATAACCTCGACTTCCTATCTTACATCCACCTGGATAAGGAATCTTTGCACTACCTGAGCGCTTTATTTGGGCTGCAGCTAGAAGATACGTTGTTCGTATGGGGTAGTCATACTCGGCTAGCTCTTTTGAAGTAATGCTACCGCTTTTTATGTGTAATGTTTCTGCCTGATCATCAACCTTGATTTCAGCACCTATATTTTGAAGAAATCGAATTTTATGTTGAGCATCCACTAATTGTGTAGGGAAGTTTTGCAGTATAACTTCACCGTCTGATATGCAAGCAGCGGCAAGAAGTCGAGTTGCTGAGTTCTTCGCACCACTTACATTCACTGTCCCTTGAGGAACCTTGCCACCATTTATAATTGCTTTCATAAAACATCCTAATTTTAAATAACTAAATTTATTTTTTGTAATGCAGAGCTATACAGACATTGGTCGTCGCGCTAACTTCCTTCTTAAAGCGCGAATAAAAAACAGTCCAGTCGCAGCTAATCCAGTAGTTCGGATTGAACAAACAATCCAACTAAGTTTGTTTTTCTTGTATTTTAGAGAGAAAAGAAGTTGTTCTGACACTCTTTTTTTGAACCAGTAATCACCTAAAAACTTTCGATGTTTTAACGCGGACCCAATTCTTTTGTCGATATCTTTAACTTTCATCTGACGTACCTTTGCGCCAATTCCATCTTCATTTTGAAACCTATACAGAAAGATTGGTTCGGGCACATTTACAAAGTTAACTCCAAGCTGAAATAGGCGAACATACATATCCCAGTCTTGGCCATTGTTTAAAGATTCATCGAACGTATTTTCTAGCAAAAGTTGTTGCTTTGCGCTGAAACCACTCATCCCACAGTAAGTGTTTCCACGTAAGAGTGACTTCTTTGTAACCACATCGTCATTATTAACTACAACTACCTCTTCCTTTCCTAGCTGCTTGAACCCTGAAACAACAGCATCTGCTCCAGCTTTATAAAGGTTGTTTAATGTAGTTAAATACTCCGGCAACCAGACATCATCATCATCCAGAAAGGCGATTACATCACCTTTAGAACATTCTACGCCTAAATTTCTGGCCTTGTTTGCGCCACAGGAGACATTCTGCTTTAAGTACCTCGCACCTAGTGCGTTAATTGCAGGCATAGCATCTTCGTAAGATCGACTTGAGTTATCGTCAATAATTATAATTTCATATGGTAAAAGTAACTGGCTTTTAACACCGTCAAGTGCTTCAAGCAAACAATCAGGGCGGTTGTATGTAGTTATTACTACTGAAATATTTAAGCTCATAAACTGCTACCTTTTTCAGCAATATCTTTAACTAAGGTTGAAGACTTCTCTGCTATCCGATCCCAGTTGAAGTTATACAAAAATTTTTCTTGATCTAGTGCTAAATCCAACGAATCAACATGTGATATTTTTTCTGCTAAATCTGAAATATTTCCTACCTCAAAATAGCTATCTAACGGTGCTTCGATATCTTTATTAGGTAAGATATCACTAAGAATTACAGGCGTACCTGCACTTATAGCTTCAAGCGCAACGATAGGTAAACCTTCATGATATGACGGCAATACAAATACTCTCGCGTGTTTGTATAACGCTTTAAGTTCATCGCCTGACCTCCGGCCTGCAAAAATAATATTATCGCTGGCTTGTTCTACCAATCTACATGCATATTCATCCTGATGATCTGCTTGGCCGACTATCACTAACTTGAAAGAAATATTAGATTTTTTGTAGGCAGCCACCAAATCGTGAAAGCCTTTCTCGGGTACCAACCTGCCCACTGTAAGAACATAGCTATTAGAAGAAAGACCTAGTTCCTCAGGAAGTGCACTTGCACTTATCTCCCCTGCAAATGAGGGCAACATGCCATTGGGTACGTAGTAGATTTTTCCAGATTGATTCGGAAATTCGTTTTTCAGCTTGTTCGTTAAAGTTTTTCCTACAACAAACATTCTATTCGAAAACAACACACCCATTTTTTCGCCAGACCTTAGGATAAACTTTGCCAATCTATTCCACTTTTGTCGGTCATAATCTGCTCCATGGTGTGTCACTACTACTTTCATACCTAGCAACCGCGCGAGCGGAGTGAACAATGCAGGCCCAATAGCGTGAAGATGAACTACATCTGGATGTACAAATATTCTAGCGTACAGAATCGCAAAAAAAGTATGCATAAAGGTTTCTAAGAATTTATGCTTTAAGGTCCATACGCTTACTACTTCCACTCCTTTATAAGTATATTTCTTTCGGCTTACATAAGGTGAACGCGCAATAACTACTATTGAATCGCCCTTTTCTACCATACGAGGATACAACTGCTGGCAGTGTGACTCTATCCCACCCATAACGTCGGGTATTCCACGTAAACCTATCGCACATATCTTCATATTATTTGGCGAACCTCATGACTTGATTGTTATGTAAGTTTGGATCAAAAAGCTTTTTAGGTGCCGATAAAGCAAGAACTACGCTAATTAGAATTGCAAAGAATATTAAGCCCTCGATATTCCACAGCGGCATTGTTGCCATATTCATTATTAAAAAACCGACTATTGAGAAAGCTACTATTTTAGATAAACCGCTTTTGTTAATTTTTAAAGCTTGGTTTAATGAATACATACACATAAAAAGAAACGCAGCGAAACCAATAACTCCATATTCATAAAGGTTGGATACATACGTATTATGTGCGTATTTTGCAAACACACCTTTCCAGGAGTCTGGACCAAACCCAATCAGTTGGTTGAGAGCATTAGCATTCGTAAACCCATCTATATACTGACTCCAGATAAATACGCGAGCCGACATAATGTCTTTTTCAGCTTCGCTAAAATATATTGGCGCTTTAAAAATAATATCTAAGTTACTAATTAGCAGACCTACATCAGAGAAGCGTTCACGCATGGTAAATGACAAAACCATAAACGATGCAACGATAACCATAGAGACAATTGTCAGCACAGGCACCTTTTGCGATGGCTTTAACCTTTGCTCAACAAGCGTGAAATAAAAAACGGCCGCTATAGGCAAAATCGTAAGCACTGAAGTTCTATAATTCACTAGAACAAGTAGCAAAATAGCTAAAGAAAATAAGCTAGTTCTGAAGCGAATGGAGTTTGGCTTAGTTAGCCCTATTACAAAAATGAAACTAACTATGATCATTGAAAAAGCGGCTTCGTGGTTGTAGCCACCGATAAAGCTGGTTGAACCATCTGCTTCTGCTGCTTTTGCATGCCCTAGTAGAATGGACAATACCTGCATTGTTACCGGCATCACAAATACTACTAATAGCTTTTTAAAAGTTTCCTGTTGTCCTTGAACTCGTATAGAAAGAAATAATGCCCCTGCCAGAACTAAAAAGTAACACCATTTAACCAATACATTTATCGCACCTGGTATCTTCATATTCACAAAACCGCTAACAGCGATTACAGCAAAAAATAAATAGAATGGAAAAAGCTTCTTGAGGGTAAACACTGCAAACGGTAAGAAGAAAAGCCCAAGTCCAGCAACCGAAATACTTGAAAGCGCATTTATCGAAAAGCCCGCAACCAACGAAGGGTACGTAATAGTATGAAACGCCGACAAAAAAAATCGCAACCAAATAGCGCAAATAGCAAACGCAAGATATTTATTGCAGTTCCCAGTTATGGTGCGATACACCATAATAAAACTTATTAGGCCAACAACTACTTTTACCCCTTCAAACATGTCTATTTGCAAACCTTTTCAATAATGGCTATTACTTTTTCTTGAAAGGCATTGTAAGAAAATTGCTTTGCACAGCTTTTGCTTTTTGCAGCGTAAGATAGCCGAACAGCTTCATCACTGAATGAGCTTAACGCACTTGCAACACCTTCAGCGTTATTTAACTCACAAAGAATACCGTTTTTTTCATTACTAGCGCCAGTTACTCTGTAAGGATATTGCTCGGCAATGATTTCCGCAGGGCCAGATTCGCAGTTTGTTGCTATTACTGCTTTTTCTAAACACATGGCTTCAACAATGGCATTAGGGAACCCTTCAGCGTTCGACGTACTTACAAAGTATTCAGCATTGCTTAAATAAGGGTATGGGTTTGCTTTAAAACCAAGAAACTGCGTTTTATTTTCAATTCCCAGTTCTTTAGCTTGTGCTTTTAGGTTCGCTTCTTCATCGCCCACGCCCAGAATCACTAAGTTTTCTGCAATGTTAGCTTTAGCATAGGCGTTAAGTAATAAAGAGAAATTTTTATTTTTGACTAAGCGCCCTACCCCAATAATGTAGGGCTTTGCTGGTAGATCCGACACACTTTCCGATGCCTGAGCCTGAAGCTGCTCAATATCATACGGGTTATACAGCACCGAAATTTCATCTCTTGATACTGCATAGTTGTCGATAAGGTCGGCTTTTACACCTTCAGAAACTGCTACAACGCTGTCAGCTTTGTTGTAAAGCAAACGAACTAATAGTCGGCTAACAGTGTCTTTTAACCCGCCAGAAAGATGACTTGTTGTATTAACCCGCTCGCTTATTATGGCTTTGAATTTTAGCCGTTTAGCCAAGGTAACGTTTAAGAAGTTGCTTCTTGTTAAAAAGCTGAAGCAATATTCTGGGTTCAGGTCTGCCAATACGGGTTGTAGTTGCTTATACCCTGAAACCAAGCTGCCTTCAGTATTGAGTACTATTTTATTTACGTACTCGGGGCAAACCTGTGACTCTGGCAAGTCGTCAAGGAGAATAAGATGAACAGGAACACGTTTAGCAACAAAGTACGATTGCATTATGGTTAATAGCTTAACCATTACTCGTTCAGCGCCACCGCCTTCAAGTGAATTAATGATAAACACCGCTGGACGCGCTGAGTACTCCATGAAAGTTCCTTTTCGTTGTAAAATTACTACAAAGCTTGGCAATGATACCAGACGGCGCACAACTTCATAACCCGCACCGCGTACTTATAATTTTAAAATCTTAATTAAAAACAATTAAACATAAACCATGCCAGAAAGATCACTTTTTAATAAAAAGCCTTTATGGCTTTTGAAATGCCTTTCAAGTTCTTAATAAGTTTGCCATCATTGAGATATTGGTAGGCAAGCTATGGTAACGCATAGTAGTGAAAGATTTTTTACACTTGCCTTAATCTATTGCATAAAGTACCTACGGTTTGCACCAAAAGAAACGTTCATGCTCACCTTTTCTTGCCTTATTAACTGTGCGCAGCATGTTATCCGCTGCTCGCATGGCTGTGATTGTAGGGTGTACTTTGTTGGCAGTTACATCGCCCATTGCACAACAAAAAACCGTGTTCACACCGCAAGTTTATGCCCGTATTGGTTCAGTTTATGGCACTGAGGCTAGCGAAAACGTTGCTAAATGGCGACAATTGATTAGTGAATTACAAAGTGAAGACCTAGACGAAAAGCTTTATGAGATAAACCGCTTCTTTAACCGGTTCGATTTTGTTGACGATCTTGTTCAC
>CESX01030602.1_pt1 | contig 19639 bp, 30 predicted proteins | sample 326941 | NCBI WGS metagenome assembly CESX01 (sample SAMEA2622357, study PRJEB7988) | marine metagenome | isolation source: saline water (ENVO:00002010), including
GTTATGGGACTTACCGACGAGAAAGTAAGTTACCCAGAGTCCATACAGTATCGAGATATGACTCTACCTGTCGACACTGAGGTTGTAGCCTTAAGGCTCAAACTTGATTTCATCAAGAGTTGTATCGACGATACAAGACGTAATGTTCGACAGCTATTAGGGGTCAGAGCTTATGCTCAAGGAGCTAAGCTTATCAGACAACAGAACTTTAGTTCTGATTTGGCTGTTGCTCTGTATCTTCAGAACTGGACTGACGACCAGTTAAAGACGATAGGAGTTGACCGAGACTACGACTCTAAGCTCGATATGTTTAGTTACAAATTCACTAGTGAATTTATGAGAGGAGCTTAAGATGTCGGTTAAGGTTAAATCTCATATTGCTGAACTCGTCGACTTCAAGACTAAAGAGCTCGATACTCGAGCTCTTCGAGACAAGCTGACGTTTGTCGACGGTAAACCAAAGTTTGCCAGACAAGCTCACAGAGTGCTCAGTCGTTCCGTTACCGTCAGTAAACGGTTTGAGTTCCAGAGTTTCGAGGACTTTCTATCGTTGGTAGAAGACGGTGAAAGGTCTAATGGTGTCGACTTTAGAACTCAAGGCTACGACGGTTGGACTACTACGTCGACAGAGTATGAAGACGACTGGACTAACTCTGATGTCCTCGACATCAGAGGAAGAGAGCACCAGCTAGAGATAGTAGACCGAGGGTTTACTACTCAGAGTATATTCGACTACTATACTAACGTCCAGTCTAGACTGGAGTCTAACCCTGACACTTTAGAGAAACTCGGCTCTCTGGGTCAAGATTGCCGACGTAAACGTCGAGCTGATTTAGCTGGCTATCTCGTCAACATAGACAAAGCTATGGCTGGCATTGACCCTATGGAGTCAATGAAGAGGAACAACCAGTCTATGACTGTTCGTTTCTTCATCGACCTAGCAAGGCTAGGAGATGAGAAACCAGAGACTGTTTTACAGTCTAGCTGTGTTGCTGTTGCCGTCGCTAAACAGCTTGAATCTCGAGGATATTCTACTGAGATTAAGTTCGGCACAACCAACTTTTACGACGGCAAAGACCTGGTTTCTTGTGTCTCTTTCGTCGGCAAGAGACCAGACGAAACTATCAACGAGACCAAAATGATGACTTTCTCCTCGGCAAGTATATTCAGGGACTTCATCTTCAGTTTCCGTTACTACTGCTGTGGTTTTGGTGGTGGTATGGGTGCTAGTTTCTACGCTTTAGCTAGACCAGAGAAGAACCAAGAGTTCTTCCAGGAACTTACTGACTCCGATGTTTACATCGGCTACAACGACAATCTCGAGACTATTGTAACTGGAGTGACTGGGGTGCTCAATGATTAGAGTTGGTGCTCAAACGCAGATGCTTCTCGTAGAGAAGCATCTAGCGTTCTCACGTACACGGAGGGACAAATTACAAGAGCCTAACCTCTTGAATTTGTATGCACGCACAAAATCCCTTGGGAGGGAAAGGGCTTGCCCTGGTGTGTAAGTGTATGTGAGACTCAGCAAGTAATTTATTTACTACGTAAATTAATTTCTTGACATTTACCGAGGAAACTTACGAAGTTATAGGAGATGACAGCGAACAACACAACAACAAATTTTCAACTTTACCTAGGAGGTAACAATGATAGATTACAATAACAACACTTTACTGACTCCGTCAAACTTGGTTGACGCAATTATTGATAAAGCCGAGGACTTTAATAGGCTGATTTCATCAGGAGAGGACAGACCTCTTGAGTTACTTGATTCAATATCTTCTTTAAAAGATGAGATTGATGAACTCAAGGCTTGCCTTGAGATGTGGGACTGGTTCAATACTCAGTTGGCTACAACTGATACTGAAGACGAGGCTATTGAAGCTACGCTTCAGATGTATGGAGACAGATTTGGTATGGATACCAATAGTTCTGGAGGCAATCTTAAAAGATTGCTCAAAGCATTTTTGGAGAACAAGTAGTGCAAATAATAGCTCAGAGTAAACTAACGCCCCTTGAGTTCACTTTCTCTTGGTTGAGCACTAGCCGTAGAGAGATTGGTTTAGATAGGGGCAAAAATTTATTAACAACGACAATAAAAAGGAGATTAATGTTATGGCATTAACTGACGAACAATACGAATCAATACAAAATGACATCAGCAACGCTGAGTTGAACGATAAGAGAGGTAGCTACATACTGTTTGAGCACACTAGACCTTGTCTAGAGGACGTACAAACTGTGCTTGAAGCTTGTGGAGACTTAGATACTGCTAAAGAGTATCTAGGTGAATATGAAAAGCGTCACTTACAACCAATAGTTGACTTATGTCAAGAGATAGCTGAACAATATGGAGATATGGAATAATGAAAGAATCATTTAAGAATATTAAAAAAGGAACAAAGTTAATCACTGGACAGCTTGGTATACCTACCAATGCTGTTGCTATGGAGTCTATCAAACAAGGTAGAGGGTACAAAACAGTACTCTTAGTCGACGTTAAGGGCTCTGAGGTTGGTATGTTCGACGAGATTGGGTCGATATATGTTGACGATATATTGGAGGTAATCAATGAGTAAGTTTGATAAAAAAATCTTCAGAGTCTTTGCTGAAGAGAAAGTAACCAAGGTCTACTATCAGGACGTTATAGCCTCTTCTACGGAAGAGGTTATAAAAATCATAGACGGTCAGAAAGACGGTCTTGCCTGGATAGAAGACTCTGAGCACCCTGAGGCTGGAGCTGGAGACTTCAAAGTATTTGAAGAGAACGCTGAGCCTCTTCGAGACGAAGAGCTAGAGAACAGTCTTAAGTATGATGAGTTCGACGAACTCTATCAAGACTGGTGGGACGATACTTTTCCAGGGTATGAAAAAGATAAATGGCAAGAACCTATAGGAGGTCTAAGATGATATATAGAGTAACAGCAATTTGTATTAAAAGACTACAAAAAAGACAGGGCACTGCTGTCGGTAGTGAATTGAAAGAGGAGAAATACCAAACCAATATCTACCAAAGCTTTCTTACCGACGATAAGAAACTAACAGCAAACATAACTACGTTATGGTATCCAAGTCCTCCTAGTGATACTAGTGACAGTAGTAGTGTAAGACAAGAGATTATAGACACTAAAGAGAACAACCTCTTTAGTGAGTGCAAAACTTGTTATGATGTTGAGGACAGATACGAAAGTTTCTGGAACAGAACACAAGCTGGACTAGGTTATGATAACAAGGAGATTGTAAAAGTGCTCAAAGTGGAGGAGATTGATGAATAAGAAGAAAGTTATAGACGTACAACTAAATGGTAGCTGGGTGCTTGAGAGTGTACTAATGCGTGAAATGTTCCCGTTACTAAATCCAGGAGCTACTCCTGAAGAAATGTGGGAACATCAGAACCAGCGTAAACAATACGCTGAGTTATTAAGCGACCTAGAATATGATGAACTGTTGGTTGAGTTTAACCGTCAGCTAAAGACTAAATACGAGTTGACTAATTTGACCGACGAACAAAAAAAGAAACTCAAAAGGAGAACGAAATGAAACTAGATAGACCTTATGCAAAATTAAAACCAGAAGAGAAAATTCTTCGTAGAGAATTGAAAAAAATCCAAAAAGCTGCGACAGAAATAATGAAACTGGGAAGATATAGGTATCCCACAATAAAAGAAAACGTAGTATATCCAAATGGTGTATATGTTGAGGTGGTAGACCCTGAGACTGGAGAAAGCTTAACGTATGGAGATAGTTTTCTGACGTCTTAAATCACAAGTATTTTTTTTCTACTACGTAGAAAATAAATCCTTGACAAGTACAAAATGAAACGCTTAAGTTATATACGTAACAACAACGCCAAACCGATAGGAGGTTCAAATGGCTATGCAAAAACCTGATGTAATAGAGTTCTTCGCTTTTCTTGACGAAGAATTATTAAACCAACCTGAATATGAAGAGATAAAGATGATGACATCTAAAGCACTGAGTATGTGTACTCCTCTGGAGCTTGTAACAGTGCTCAATATTTTTTCAATGGGTCTTGGTATTGCAAAAGAAAAACAATGGAACGAGTCTTCTAAAGAAGAAGTAGGTTCTGAAGAAGTAGATAAGATGAACGACTGTACCATAGGTACACAAAAGGTTGCAGTCAGACACAAGACTATGCAGTCTGAAAGACTGTTAGAAATTGTAGAGAGTCTTCGAGACCAGTTTAATAAAGCTCTAAATGATATGAAACTTATCGACGAAGAAGTAAGAAAAACCCAACACTTAGTAAACTCAAAGGAGGTAGCGAGTGCCTAAAGTAAATGAAGAATCCATAGCAAAAGCTAGAGCTTTTGCTAAAACCCCAAGAGGTCAACTAATCTTTGGACAAGCACTAGCTTTAGCTAGTGATATGCTCAAAGATAAAGAGCCCTCTAACTCTGATGATATGAAATTCCTAGGAGAGAATCTCTTTGGAATTTGGTATGCTATCTATACTCCTGAGGCTCAAAAAGCTATTAGGAAAAATGAAGAAGAGGTAGCAAAGCTAAATCAACAAGCTCAGAGCTAGATTTATGTTGTTGTTATCAGTTAGTCGACGACGCACAGAGACGCCCCTTTTGGGGCGTTTCTCGTACTTATCCACAATTTTATACACATATCCACATAGGAGGGGAATATGAATTGTAAACAAAAAAAATTAGCAAAGATTCTTCACGACCTTAGGCTCTTGGAGATAACGATAACAAGACTATACTCAAGGAGGTATAAGTAATGTATTATGACGTAGACCTAGATGTAGTATACTGGGCTTGTATGACACAAGCTGAGCTACTACTTACAATAATCATTGTAATAATAATATGGGAAATAATAAAATTATTTTGGAGGAACACAAGAAGATGATTGATAAACCAATTTCAAAAGGCGAACAAGCTCTTGATATACAAGAGAAAATAGATAAACTAATTGACAAGCTAGAAAAGCTTGGCTTTGAGTTTATGTGGTATAACCGTATCAGTGGTATAAGGAGGAAGAGAGATAATGTTTGATTATTTTATAGCAATAACGTCGTTTATTGGTGTGCTTTATGGTATCAAAAAAGGGCTCGAGTCTATTGATAAACTCGAAAAATAAAAGTGTTGATTTATACAATAAAAGTTTTGTATATTGTATAAAATGCTCTAACTTTAACAATATGAGGATTTACAACTATGCTCGATACAGAAACAACTAACAAGCTGAGGCTTGGAAGTGCTCAAAGCTTTGTTATTTTAGCAAAGCAAAATAAAAACTATCAAAACGGTAGGTTCTTTTTTCAGTGTGTAGCAACAGATGAAAAAAGTGCACTGATAAAGTTCATCAACCAAACTGGAATTGATTTAAATAAGGCACAAATAAAAATAATTTGTGACGACAAAAAAAATAATTCTTGACAAGTTGATAACAAAGATAGTAAACTAACTATAGCTAGCAAGCTAGGGCAAACACTCACTATTAACATCGTTTGACTCATTAGTTTTCTCTAGCTGGCTAGACTTTTTTCATTGTCTTTGATATTGTAATAGGTATCATTGACTCCTTTGCAAACAAAGGCAAGTGCCTATTTCACTTGCCTTTTTTGTTATATGTGTGTATTTTATTGCTCGAAAAGCAAAGGAAGAACTAGTTACCAGGATAAAGTAAAAGGAGAATCTTACCCTGCCTGGTAACCTCTTCCGAAAGGAAAGACACACTATGGGAGCTATTGGATTTATCTGCCCTGATAAAGAAACAACTAGCTTTGAGCACTGCTTTGAAAAATGTCGTATGGCTGAACGCTGTATGTCTGTAGCAACTCTTAAAGCTATGTCAGAACAAAGACCTGACAACCGACCACCTAGCACTACCGAACTCTTGGTAGGCACTTGCGAATCATATCTCAAACGCACAACAGAATATTATATCAACCCTCAAGAACGTGCATACGCACTTATGGGAACAATTCACCACGAAAATCTAGAGAAACAAGACTTGTCGAAGGATAAGTATTTGATTGAGCACCAACTTGAAGGATTAGACATCACAGGTATTTTGGATTTTTATGATAAAGAAACAGAAACTCTTATCGACTATAAGAACACTGGAAGTTTTAAGGCGATGAAAGTATTGGGTATGACGCACACGCTTGTCCCTGACCCCTCTGGTGCTCGTTATAAACGTAGTGGTAAATGGGGAAGAGCTGGTCAAATAAAGCAAATCAAACAATGGTATCGAGATGAAAGCATAGCTGATTTTGGTGATTGGCTTTTGCAAATAAATATGTATCGATATTTGTTAGAGCAAGAGGGATATAAAGTAAGGGCTCAAAAGCTGCAAATGAATATTAGAGACGCCTCTACTGCTATGTCTAGAGATAGAGGAATAGATAGAAATATTTATTTTGTTGACGTCCCTTTGGTAGATGATGAAGAACTCGTAGAGTTTTATACTTACAAACGAGACCTATTGCTTGAGCACTTAGCTGATAAAAGAACACCTCCAAAATGTAATGTTGTAGAAACTTGGGAGGGTAAAAAATGTGAGGCTTACTGTGAAGTCAGAAGTTTGTGTCCGTACCAAAAGAATATACTTGACATTAATAAATAACGTGAATAAAATAGGTCACAATAATAACCAATAACGGAGAAAAATATGGCGACAAAAAAATCTGTTGACGAAGTGACTATGCTAACAAGACCAGCATTACATTTTGAAATGTCTAGTTCAATAGCAAAGCTTGCTTTGGCTCAGACAAAAGTCCAAAAAGAAATCAAAGACTTACCTAAAGAAAGTAAGGGCTTTGCTCACAAGTATACTACGTTTGATAAATTAGTTCAGTATCTTAGACCTATATTAGCTAAGCACGGAATCTCTTTTATACAAATGCCTTGTGGAGAAAATGAGAACGTGGGTGTAATTACTTTATATATGCACACGTCTGGTGAATATATTTCTAGTAAAGTAGAAACTGAAATCATACAAGCACAAAATAAATATCAATCTATGGGTAGTGCTATAACTTATTTTAAAAGATATAGCTTGGCTTCTTTTGTTGGTATTGCTAGTGATGAAGATACAGACGGTAACGTACAAAAAAAAGAAGTTAAGAAACCTACACCAACAACCAAACCACTAACCGATGAACAATTCAAGACTGTTATTGATACAGTAAAAGATGAAAGTGAAGAGTTCAGAGATAAGGTAACACAAGCAGTTAAGGCTAAAAAGTTACATCAAGATAACTATATGAATTGGCTGTTAGAATATAAAGAATCAAAAACCAAGGAGGTAAAAAATGGTAAGTGATTTATTAGATGATTTGTTAAATGAAGACGCTTGGTATGAAGTGAAAGATGAAAGTAGTTCACCGATTGACGAGGGTAAATATACAGCTACAGTAACTGGTTTAAATGTGAAAGAAAATAAAGAAGTCCAAGGTAAATTCTTGGCTGATATATTTGAACCAGTGTTTAAGATTAATGGAGTTGACGTAAAACACAAAGGTTTATTTAGGTTCAAAAAACCTGACCCCTCACTGTACCCTCACCTACAAGAAGATATGGGCTCTAACAGTGGGTATTATGCGTTTATGAATATGTGTAATCTCACTCAAGAGAAAGACGGAAAAATGCTTTTACCTCCTTTAACATTAGATATGTTAAATACAATGACGTTTGAGGTAGAAGTAGTAATAGAAAGTTGGACTGGTAGAAATGGTAATGATATGAAGACACCAAGAGTTGTTAAAGTATTGTCAGTAAAGAAAGCAGAAAAGACACCAGTAGCCAAAGAAGAAGTTGAAGAAGACGAGTTGCCGTTCTAAATTTGTGTGTCGTCAATGGTAGATGAGGGTAGGTTTTCCTTTCGTTGTTGTTGTTATACCTATATCCTACCCCTCTACTCTAAACCAGGAGAAAAATATATGTCAAGAATTATGAACGTGTTGCTCACGTATAAACAGCTAGATAAAAAAGGAAAGCTAGGTAAACTAGGTAAAGAAAGATATAAAGAATTGTTAAAAGAAAACATACACAAAAAAGTAGTACAAAAAGGAGAGTTCAATGTCAGCTAAAAACAAAAGACGTGGGACTACCTACGAAAGAAAATGTGTAGAAAGAGCTAAGGGTTTTGATTTGAAAGCAGAAAGAACCTGGGGCTCAGACGGTAGAAGCAGAGGTTTACACCAAGAAGTAGATATGATTATCGAAGATAATGTGTACGTTCAGTGTAAGAAAAGAAAAAAAATTGCTGAGCACTTGAAGCCTATACCAGAACTTCACGTTCAATTTGTCGGAGAAGACAGAGGTGAAGATTTAGCAATAATGAGACAAGATTATTTCTTGTTATTATTAACATTTGTAAAAGACAATCTTAAGGAGATAAACGATGTCAAAAAAGAAAGATAAAGAAGTAAAAACATTAGATGTAACTGTAACCAATGACCAGGGAGAACAAGCTACGTTTGATTTAAATGAATCAAGTGGTGTGGTACAGGGGTTATATAGCAGAGCACTTGAATTAAAGCAACAACAAGTTAAAATAGAAACCAAGCTTGTTGAGAATCATATTTTGATTAACGATTATGTTGCTAAAATTATGCTTGAGCTAAACAAAAAGGAAGAAGTGAAAAATGAAGATACCAGTAAAGAAAAGTGACGCCTTAGACTATTACAAAAAATGTTTTGAACTTGTAGTAGAAGAAGCAGATAAAAGACAAGAGTTGTGTAACAAAACAGAGGACCAGTACGATAAACAAGTATACAAACGTTTGAAAGGTTCTCTGGTTACATTTCAAAGACTAATAACTAGAATAGAATCAGGAGAAGACGATGAATCAAAATGATATGATATTAGTTGCACTAAAGAACGGAGAAAGAATAACTCCTTTGACAGCACTAGAAAAGTTTGGGTGCTTCAGATTAAGTGCTCGCATTTGGGACTTGCGAAATGAGGGTCACCCTATTAAGACAAAACATATTGCAACCAAACAAGGTAAAGTAGTTGCAGAATATAGTTATGTGAGGTCTGATAATGGAAAAAATTAGTGTAATCAAAAAGAACGGCTTGCCTTTAAACGAACAAGATAAAACAAACTTTCGTAATAGGCTGGCTATAGTATGCTTTCAATTAGGTTTTGTTATAGTAGAAGAAGAAAGTCTACCAAGCATTACAGCTGAAGACTTAGAAAGTCTACCAGAAGAAGCTGAGGTAATAGATGATGTTGGACAAAAATATGACCCAACATTAACTAAAGAAGACTTACAAATATCAAGGGTAAATCCTAATTGTGAAGTATGTGACGACTAAAATATTTAAGTTCGTCGAAAAGGCTTTACTGTATCTTAGAGAAAGTGTATATTCTAAAGAGACGTTAAAGGCTTACTTTAAAGACGACGATTGGTTTGACGACGAATATATAGAAAGCGAAAGAAGAAAGAAAAACGAAGTAGCTTATCAATCAACAAAGTTCCAACCTTATCGATGTCCTGACTGTAAAAGAGCTTGGCGTTATTATACACTACCAAAAGGTAAAGTACCACTAAGAGAATTTTTAGGAAGAGGTGTGTTAATGGAGGAAAAAAGATGTCCAAAAAAACTGATATGTCACGAAAGAAAATAACAACATATTATTGTCAGTCTTGTGAAAAAGAAATACCAGTAGAAGAACAAAAATCTATTGCTTATTATTTTGCAAAAGAGTTTGATGAGTACTACTGTAAAAAATGTGCAGAAGAACGACACGAATATTTAACATTTAGGTATACTAATTAATGCGTTGTCCTGCTTGTGGCTGGTCTAACACTTTAAAAAATTACCCAAAGAAAAACATACAACTAAAAAAGAATATTGATGACGATATTCTAGAACTACTTAACAAACATTTCCTAACCGAACTAAATGATTTAACAGCCTATACTTTATTGAAAGCTTGTACTGATACAAGAACAGAAGTAATTAAGTATGCTTTACAGATATGGGAAAGAAGAGGTCTGAAAAACAGAGGTTACGATGTGTATTATTTTATAGGAATTTTAAGAAACGAAAGTAAAAAATATGACGAAAAAAGAAAACAAGAGTCAAGCAGACTTGACAAGCTACCACCCAGCCTTACCTAATCACGAAACAACAAAGATGTTTAGTGGTATGTCTGAGAGAGAGGTGCTCGCAGTGCTCATTAAGAATCAAGATATGATTACCGATGTCATTAAGTATATACCAACTTCAAAAGTTTTTTATTTTTCTGACCACGAAAAGATATGGAAAAGTATGTACGCTCTATATAAAAGCAACAAGACTATAGACGTAGCTACTATATGTAACCACTTATCAGAGAAAGGTTTTAAATTAACTTATTATGTTACAGGTTTAGAGTATGTAACAACAGCTAATTTACAGACACACGCAAAAATTGTTTATGATTTATATGTAAGAAGACAACTATATGAAAAAATAATGGGATATGAAAAGAGATTAAGAGAGCTATCTTCATATAAAGATGTATCAACAGATATTAACCTGCTCTCTAAAATGGCTGAGAAGTTTCAATCAGCCATATCTCTTGATGAAAAAAGTATGGGTGCTATTACAGAGGACCTAGAAAAATCTATATTTGAAAAGAAGAACTTAATACAAACAGGGATTGGTAGAGTTGACAGAGCAATAGTCGGTATGACTAAAGGGGAAATATCTATTGTTGCAGGTAGACCTGGTAATGGTAAGAGTACTTTTGTTTTAAATGTAGTTAAGAACTTGGTGCTCGACGGCAAGAAAGTTATGTTAATATCTAGAGAAATGCCGAACGTAGAGATTATAAAAAAGTTTATTGCTATGCACACAAAAGTAAAGAACAGAGATATGCGTAGTAATGCTCACAAGTATAAAGAAGAAATTAAAAAAGGTTTAGAATTTGTAAAAAAACATTACAAATCATTACATTTATTTGATAATTTAAGAACACTAGATGAAGCGTTAAATGAAGCAAAACGTATTCAACCTGACGTTATCATCGATGACCATATTGGTTTTATAGAGTTTCCACATTATGACAAACAAGATGTAAGGCATCGTATCGCCGAAATTACTCGTAGATACAAGTGGCTTGCTAAAGAAATTGACTGCTGTGTGATTCTCGTTTCACAACTAAATCGAAATATTGAGCATAGAGTAGATAAGATTCCACGACTCAGCGACCTTGCTGAGTCTGGTAATCTTGAACAAGATGCAGAAATAGTTATCTTTAATTATTATCCATACGTATACGAATATGAAAACGCTGAGCACGGTGAGTACGGAACACAACTGATTGTTGCTAAGAATAGATATGGAACAACTTGTAAGTTTGATTTAGGTTACGACGGAGATAGTGCGAGCATTTTAGATTCACCTGAAGAAGCAAAAGCAAAGAGCGAAGGTAGAGCACTGAGCACTGAAGAGTATGCGAATACTTTATTTTAATTCGTAGTTACCCATATCATTATATAAAACATTATACAAACCTAATCCGTTTTTACCTTTAAATTTTTGTATTTCGATTAATCTATTATCAAAAAACTCAACACCTTTTATATGTTTTTCATAGGCTTTTGGGTCTTTTTGTTTTAGTTCGTTTTTAAATGTATCATATTCTGATTGAAGTCTACCACGTGACAGCTCTTTACCTAATATAACTGGGTTCAAATCTTTTTCTATGTATTGTAATACTTCTTTAACTGCTGCGTCGTACTCAAGTTTTGGACTTGTAGCATTACCTTGATTGTAAATATTTTTCATAGCAACAGCATTAGCAGTAGCTCTTGCAGCATTTATAAACTGTTGTGGGTCTGCGTCCGAGTAGAATAAAACTTTTAAATATTGTTTGTGACTTACTGCGTTTCTATCTTCTTCTTCTTGATTATTATAGTTAGGTCTTCTAGTGCTTTGTAATCCATATTGTGTTCTAAAATCTCTTTGTAAACTAAGATTGTTTTGATAGTCTTGATAAACAGGTCTTGTTATACGTTCAGATATTTTATATATATTGTTTGTAAGAGCACTAGTGCTCGCTGCTGTTTCTAACAACTCTAGATTTCTTATGTCTTGCTTTACAGCACTACCAACATCATCATTATTTCTTACGTATTGAACTGCAGCTTTTGGACCTTGAAAAGCAAGATAAGCCAGAGCTAAACCTGTTCTTGATACAGCAAATGTATCGAAAGGATTTTTTGTTGCATCTGTCATACTGTCAAATATATCGTAAGCTATACCTAGAGCACCTAAAAATTCACCATAAGCTAAATAATAAGTTATTTCTTCTGGTATAGAATTAAAGACTCTAGCTGGTTGATTGTATAACCAATGTATTGTTTCTGCTACTGCATAACCTGTCAGCCCAGTACCTATTGTATACTTGACTAATGGAAATGGATTACCGTCTCTTACAGGTTTTATAACATTGTTGAATACATTATCTGTAACAACAGTAGCAATTCTAGTAAACAGCGTAAAAGGTTTTACATATTTCTGATTAAAAAATGGAGGTATAAAAGGTTTTGTAGCCAGACCTTGTGTTGTTTGATGAGACCTAACTAATATCATTTGCAACTGTTCATCACTAAATTCACCTCTTGTAACAGCCTCAGCATACTCATCTCCTAACATCATTGTATCTCTAAGAAAAGAAGCTGCTTTTTGTTTATCGGTTGCTCTAGCATTTTTATTTAACAATGTTTTTAGAGCATCATCTGCCGTAAGTTTACCTGTAGGAACAGCAATTAATCTATTAAACATCTCAGCTTTTGTCATTAAAAATGTAGCAGCTCTAGACGGAGTAGTATCACTAAATGTTGTTTCAAGTATTTGTTTACCACCTGAAAAACCACCAGCCTGTCTTGTCATCTTTCTTATATTTGTCAAGTATGCTTGTCTAAAGAAAGTGCTCCCTACTGTTTTGCTGAGCACTTCAAAAAATCTAAAAGAATTAAATGTGGTAAATGTTTGTGTGTTACCTAGAAGCAAGTTTTTAATAGGAGATATAACACCACTCAAACCAAGTGTAGCTGCTATGTTAGTAAAACCTCCAGCTATCCTAGAGCCTATAGTGTTTTGGTCGGACCTTATTAAATAGTCAGCATCATTTTTCATCATATCTATTAAGTCGCCAGCATCAATACCTTGTAATTTATTTTTATTAGCCTGAGCAAATAATTCTATTTCTTTAAATGCTTTATTAAAGTAAGTACCATAGGTTCTGTATCCAGATAACAGTCTTCCACTTTGACCACCTATTGTTTTAAATTCAGTATCTTTACCAAAGTATTTAGCAAGAGATAATATGTTAGCAATTCTACCTGCATATCTATCCATAGTGTTTGCATAATTATATTCATACACTTCAATCCTTTTTGCAATCTTTACACCCTCTATGCTATCTCCAACTTTCTTTACAAAGTCATCAGAACTTGTAACTTTCATTACTTTACCTGTGTCATCTAAAAAATATATAGGGTCTAAATCAAAAGTCCTTGAGTATTGTACACCAAAAATACCATTACGTTCTGTATTTTTACCCAACCTAATAAACAAATCTTTTAGTGCTTGTTCATCTAAACCTGGGTATTGTATAGATAGTTGTTTTAAAACTTGTATTTGGACAAATTCATTTCTGTTTGTTAAATCAAAAAAATCTGACTTTACAGTTAATGGCATATAGTTTTTCTCGCTTATCCATTTTACTGGTTTTCTTTTACCGTTCACGTATTTAGTTACAGGAACTCCTAGCTCTATAGCTAAATCATCTATTTGTTTTAGTACGTCTTTATGTAACTTAGCTGCTTCTTTTACTTGCTCTATAATTTTTTTATCGTAAGGCTTTAGTTTCCAACTAAATTTAGGGTCAATCAATCCAAATATAATTTCATCAAAATCTTTTTGAGGTAAACCACGTAGTCCAGCACCTCTAATTTTTTTCCTTATTGCCTCTTGCTCCATACGCATATCAAATATACTAGCTTTCACACCTTCTGAAAAAAACTCTCTTCTTATCATACGGTCTCTAAAGTTTTTAAATGTTTCAAGACCTGTTACTTTATATAGGGTATCATATCTTCTATATAAAGGTAGCATTTTTAAACTACTAAAGTAAGCTGGGTTTATTGTTTCAGCGTTTAAAACATCATCAATACTTTTAACACCTGTGGCAAATTTAGATGCTAAAATTTCATCAGAGTCTAATCCAGAAAGTATACCATTATAGGTAGTTATTTCATCTGCTGTTAGTTGAGTAGTTTTTGTTTTATTAAATAGTAAAAGTTTTAAACTTCTGTGAGCACCACCACCTTTACTGTCACGCATACCCATAGATTTTTCTACTGCTCTTACTTGTCTTTGTAAACCGAGTGTAACTTCATCTACATTTTTTAATCTAGACGCTCCAATCAATTCCATAAAATCTAATTCATTTTTTAATTTACTTGGGTATCTTGCATTTTTTGTAATTTTATTTACTGCATATTCACTACCAAAAGCAACAACTCTACCACCCTCTAGTTCTACCATTTCAATATCTATATCTTTAAACTTAGCAGGATTAGCTACCGTAAACTTTTCTCCACCTTTAGCAGGTCTAGAACTTTTGCTCCTAATTTTTATGGGAACTCCTTTTACTATCGTTGTTTTAGCTCTGCTTTTTGTTACACCACCTCTTAAAATTGTTTCACCTATTGTTGTAGAACCTGCAACTCTAGAGTGATATAATACTTTATCTAATGCTAAATCATTAGTACCAGCTTTTCTTACTAACTCTATTAAACCTTTATTTGTTTTTACATATTGTTGCCCTGTCAATCTACCTAATGTAATAGCATCTTTGTCTTTTATGTTTTTAACTATGAAGCTATTGAAAACGTTTTTCATAGATGAGTTTGTAGATATTTTCATTATATCTGATTCTTTGTAACCTAAAGCAAGTATTTCTCTAATCAATGCGTCCTCTGCATTTTCTCCTGGTTTTATTGGCAAATGAAACTTGTAACCACCATTTACAGCACTAAAAATACCCCAAGATTTATTCTCACTAAATGTTTTCAAATCTTTATCTGTTTTGAAAAATGATTTTTTATTACCTTTCTTATCTACGTTAGCTTTGATTCTTGTTACTTCATCAGGTGTGTTGGTATATGTAGCATAAAAATCATCAATATCTTTTTTCTTTAAAACAAATTCACCTTTTTTATTTACGTTTGTTTGTTTACCTTTTTTATTAAATGTATCATAAAATGCTTTGTATGTTTTAGTTTCTGGGTCATAATCAATCTTTTTTAATATTGCATACGCCCCTGATTTAGAGTTGTACTTAGTTCCTGCATACTGTATAGACATTTTATTAAACACCTCTTCAGCTTTTACTAAAGCAAATTTACTTAATTGATTTATTTGTTCTTCATCTCCTATGTCTCCATATTTTCTGAGAGATAAACCTAATTGATTTCTTGTTACCTGTAGAGTAGTTCCTACTGACAACGGACCAAATGCACCCATAGCTAATCCACTTACAAATCTTTCACTAAATGTAGCTTCTGAACTATTAAGAGCACCAGAAGTAAACCCAGCAGCAAAACCTCCTGTAGCTCTAGTAGCTATTTTTTTAGCAGTGCTCTGATACCTCATAGATTGTAGTCCAGCCCTTGAAAATATACCTCCTGCCAATGCGTCAAAAGGCAAGGCTTTCAAATTCTTTTTAATATCAAATTCTTCATCACTGTTTAACTGTTTTGCAGTAGCAGATATTTGTCCATATCCAGTAAAGATACCAACTTCTTTTGCTGTTTGCCTACGTCCAAATAATTTTAAAGCTTCTTCAGGATTATCTGCAGCAAGATTAAAAAATTTATCTACAGTTTTATTGTTTATTAACTTCAGTCCAAATCTACTTGTGTATGTTGTACCAAAACCAGCAGTGCTCAAAGCCAATGATTTTTCTCCAGCTTTCCAAATCTTTCCAGCAGTTGACAAAGTTTTAAGTCCTGTTTTTGAACCACTTAAAGCAAGAGCACCTAAAGTACCTCCACCTCCTGTCAACGCATTTAAACCTACGTGAACAGATACCATACCTCCTACACCACCTACTACTCTACCTGCCTTTCTACGAAATCCTTGTAATTCACTAAATGGAACATCAGGCTCTATAAATAAACCCATACTACCAAAACCTTCTAATGTTGCATCAAAGAAACCACTAGGCATTTTTTTAGCATCAATAGGTTCACCAGCAATATTTGTAGCAGTAGGGTCAAAATTGTTAAACAGTTCAGGTTTTTGTTTAGGTATATTTAAGGTGTCGAATAGTCTGCTTGGTCTAGCATCTACACTGTCTGCTGCTGTTGATAGATTTAAACTGTCAAACAGACGAGTTTTTTTATCTTTATCAGACTGAAAAATACTGTCGAATAGTAAGCCCAAGATTACTGCCTAGTTTGAAATACTTGTAAAGCCTCGTCTTCGGATAAAGGGTCTTTAATATTATTTTGTGGGTCATATAAAGTGTACGCATTGTCTTTAACATTATATGCAAGAATAAAATCTCTGACCTTGTTATCTCCGTCTGGTAATTTAACCTTAAGTTGATTTGAAGGCAAATCTTGTACAGTCAATACAGTTGGTGCTTGTGACATAGTTACTCTTAAATTAGTTTTAGCCGTTGCATCTGTAACCACTGGATTTGAAACTCCTTGTTGTGAAGCTTTATTAATCAAACCCATAGTTAATTCAGACAACTGTGTATAAGCTTGTGGTGCAAGACTTTGAAATCTAGGGTCTGATATTGTAGACATTAAATTTACTAATGTTGATAGCTCTCCAGCTGCTAATTGCTTAGTTATTTGCACATTATCTAAAAATGTACTAATAGCTTGCTTTACTTGTTCAGGACTTTTAGACTGTTTAAAAGTCATAATTAAATTTTGTTTATCCTGCTCATTGATACCAAGTGATGCAGCATTTTTATCTATAAATGTTTCATAAAAATTAATACCATACTCATTTACTAGCTCATCACCTTTTTCTTGTAGAGTCTCTTCCATTTTTTTATAATATTTAGAATCAGGATTAAAGTTTAAATTAAGTTTATTTTCTAGTTTAAAAAGTTCTTCTGATTTTCTTTCTAGTAAATCAAAATTAGTTTCTTTTTCTTCTAAAGAAAGGTTATCATAGGCTTGTAAGTCTTGATTAAAAGTTTGTGCTGTATTATAATCGTTTTTACTTCTTTGATTACTTTTTTTTGCAATCTCTTTAAATACATCAGTTTTAAAAACATCTAAATCCATACTCACAGGAGAAGAATCTATAGAAGGGCTAGTTATAGAGTTGTCTACAATATCTCTAGTAGCTTCGTATATAAGTTTATCTTCTTCTAGTGACATAATTTTTGCGTCATTAGCTTTTTGTTGCTTAAGTTTATCTGCTTCTAAAGCAAAAGCTCTGTCTTGTCTTTGAAATTCATTAGCTGCTGCTACAGTTTCAGGAAATATATTTGCTATAGATTCATATACCTGATTTAGAGAATCTGCTTTCGCTACCTGTTGAACAGCTTTGTTGTTCACAAACCCTTTTATTATATTAATATTTTCAAATAGTTTACTCATTTTTTAATATCCTTATCCGTCATACATACCATTATCATCTTGGTCCTGTTCCATATCATTGTTATCTTCATCTACAGGGTCAAATAAATCTGCTAAGTCTGCTAGTTTTATTAAGTCTCCTCTTTGTCTTGCTTCTAAGCTTGATAGATATTGACGTGCACTTCTTACACGACCTAGTATTTCTTCATTTATATTATATAAACCTCTACCAAAATCAGATTGTACACCCATAAATCTTGTTGCTGCTTGGTCGCTAACGTCACCATATATATTTCTACCTAAAGCAAATCCTCTTTTACCCTCCATACCTCTTGCTTGTTCTAGGTTTCTAAATAAAGAATCTCTTAATAAAGACTCTGACATATCTCTTGCACTTTCAAGCTGTCCTGTTCTTTCCTGACGCATTAGCTGATACATTTCATTATCAGCGTCAGCTGCATCATAGATGTCTTGTGGGATTACAGACACGAATTGAGTAAGCTTCTCTAAGTCAGCTACGTCTGCATCAGGAAAGAAAGATTGTAATAATTCTAAAGGTGATTGTCCAGGTTGCTCTACAGTTTCATCATCGTTACCACCCATACCGTCAGTATCATCTGGGTCTCCGTATGATGTTGTACCTGTTGTTTCATCACCTGATTCAGGTTCTATATCTGGTGTAAGGTTTGGCATAGTAAACGTTTCTGCAGTTACTGGGTTTGGTTGCCCTAATAAATTACCAGAACCAAGTCCAGCAGCATTACCTGGTGCAACTTGATTTGGATTTAATTGTTTGAAAGCAGCATCTACGTCTGGCATTTTAAAAGGTTTTATAGCCATTATTCTAACCCTGCCTTTATTAGTGCATCAAAATTATAAGCATCTAAAACTTGAGGTGTTACACTTTGGAGGTTGCTATATTCGCCGATGACATAATCAGGAGCACCGTCAAAATATCCTTGAATATTATTGAATTGATACCTGTCGTCAAATGCAAGTATACGTTCTAGATAACTATCCATAAGATTAAAGTTACCTCTTCCACCTCTTAGTTTATCTAAACCTTTTCTAGCTAAATCTCTTTCTTCACTATTTAAATTTAAAAGACCACTTTTTGTTTCATCAAAAACGTCACCTAAATCCATAGTTGGAACATCTGTATAACCTATACCTTCGACATACCTTGTCATAGGAGCAGTAGCAGCATTAGCAGCAGTTGTAAGAATTTCAGGTACTTCATCTCTTGCTGCAGCTTTTGCTGCTTCTGTAAGTTTTGATGAAAGAGCACCGATTGTGTCTGCTGGTTGTCCACCTGTTCCTACTGTCATTACATCGCTTAGGTAGTCCATAAATTTATAATCATCTTTACCTAAAATTTTTCTAGCCTCTGCAAAAGACACATCTTTAGTTATAGCATCAGCACCTTCACCTACTGGAACACTTAATTTTAAATTATCTAAAACAGCTTGAGTACCTAGGTTACCTAAGAAAGATGTCCCAGATTTTAAAACTTGCATTTGTTCAAAGTCTACATCGTCTTGTTTTATAGCAGCTTCAAATTCTTGTGCTTGTTGATATGCGTCTTTTTCTTCGCTCTTTAAAAAAATTAATTTGTCTTTTACTCTATCAGGTAAATTTACTGCAACATTTTTAAATCCACCTGCTGCTGCTCCACCTAATAAACTACCAGCTGCTGGTATAGCTGCTCTTGCTGCTAAACCTAAAGCAGGGTTTGCAAGAGATATAGCTGTACCAATAAGTCCACCGACTAATCTTCCAATACCTGTTCGTCTTTTCTTTTTATTTAATTCAGCTAATGATTTTGCTGCATCTTGTTTGAACTCGTTGATGTATCCTTTTATGATACCTTTACTTCTTAATCCTTCAGTTGCTGTATCAAATCTAGCTTCGGATAGAGAACTCTCTGCCTCTAATTGTGTTAGAGTATAGTCTTCTTGTGCTTGTTGTCCTGGTGACTTTCCGTACATAATTGTAATCCCTCTCTAATTTATAAATATACCTGTCTTCATTTCTACTAT
>CESX01012443.1_pt1 | contig 19629 bp, 8 predicted proteins | sample 326941 | NCBI WGS metagenome assembly CESX01 (sample SAMEA2622357, study PRJEB7988) | marine metagenome | isolation source: saline water (ENVO:00002010), including
GGTTCTTATGACTTCTACAAAACTGACTGGAAATACTTAAACGATAATCAAATGTACGGTAGTATTGCTGCTTCTGCTAAAAACAATAAGATTGAAGGTGCTCTTATTCCTGCTGGTGTATCATCTGTTTACGATGAAACTATGGGAAGAAACATGAAGAGACCTTTCTTACATGTTAGATACAGAGCTTCACAAAGCGAAAACAGAAAGATGAAAACTTGGATCACTGGATCTGTTGGTGGTAACATTACTTCTGACTTAGATGCAATGCAAGTTAACTACTTATCTGAAAGATGCTTAGTAGTTCAAGCGGCTAACAACTTTATGTTATTGAAGGCTTAATCGCAACTTTATTATTGAAAAGGGGAGGTTAACTCCTCTCCTTTTCTTTTTATTAACTTATATTATATATTATTATGGCAAAAAAACAAGAAAAAGTCTCATACCAAGGAGATCCTGGTGATGAGCATGTAGAAACGGTTGTAAAACCAAAAGAAAAAAAGTGGGATTTAAAAGATAGAACTTATGTTTTAAAAAACAATTTATCACCACTAACATTTACTTTAAAATCAAAAAACATGATGTATTTTGATGAAAACGCAGGTTATTCAAGAGCAATACAATACTGCGAAAATCAAAACACACCTTTTGTAGATGAAATGAATGATGACAGACGGATGTCACATATAGTTTTTAGAGATGGCGTTTTATACGTTAAAAGAGAAAACGTAATGTTACAAAAGTTTTTATCTATTTATCACCCTAGCAAAGATGTTTTATATTACGAAGTTGACAACGTAAAAGAAGCTGTTGACGAAGTTGCTGATTTAGAACTAGAGTTAGACGCAATGGTTATGGCAAGATCTTTAGATATAGATATAGCTGAAGCAATTATGCGTGTAGAGGTAGGTTCTAAGGTGTCTAAGATGAGTTCTAAGGAACTTAAAAGAGACTTGCTATTATTTGCTAAAGAACAACCTAAGTTGTTTTTAGAATTAGCAAAAGACGACAACGTACATCTTAGAAATATGGGTATAAAAGCAGTTGAACAAGGTATTATTAACTTATCTGGAGATCAAAGAGTGTTTACTTGGGGATCAAACAAAAGAAAGTTAATGAACGTACCTTTTGACGAGCATCCTTATTCAGCTTTAGCCGCTTGGTTTAAAACTGACGAAGGTATGGAGATTCTACAAAATATAGAAAAGCAACTAAGCTAACCTAATGAAAGTAGCCACTCTTTTTAGGGTGGCTATTTTTTAACTTACTAGTAGTATTGAGTGACTATATTACTAGTTATAAACAAATAATATGGCTATAAACATAGATACAGTACATCAAAGAGTATTAGCAATCGCTAATAAAGAACAAAGAGGCTATATTACACCTCAAGAATTTAATTTATTTGCAAACCAAGCGCAAATGGATATATTTGAGCAATACTTCTACGATTTAAATCAATTTGACAGACGATTAGCAAACGACACAGAATATTCTAACATGGTTAGTTTATTAGAAGAAAAAATTAGTCCATTTGAAAAATACAGAGTAGCAATGTCAGCTGTTAATGGTAATACTTTAACACTACCTACTGACGTTTATAGACTAGGAACTGTGTTTTACGCGCCAACAGGAGCTTATGATGTTGAGGTACAGCAAATAAATAAAAAAGAATTAGTATATATGGAAAGATCGCCGCTAGCACAACCTTCTGGCGATTATCCTGTTTACACAAGAAAAACAGACACAACTATAAAGGTTTTTCCATCTTCTCCACCATCTACTTACACGGTTAACAATGTAACTTGTAACTATGTTTGTAGGCCAACAGATATTGTATGGGGATTTGAAACTGTAGGAGGTACAGCGTTATATAACTCTGGCGCTTCAACAAATCCTCAGCTACACGAGTCAGAAGAAACTTTATTAGTATTAAAAATATTAGCTTTAGCTGGTGTTTCAATAGAAGATCCGCAGTTATATCAAATTGCAACTCAAGAAGAAGTTAAACAAGTTCAACAAGAAAAACAATAACACATGGGATTATTTAAAGGAACACAAGAACAATATCACGGGTTAAATTCATTTACAGTAACTGGTTCACCAACAAATACATTTACATTAGATTTTCCAACACTACCTACGTCAAGCAGTTTGTTTAACGTTTATATAACAGGTACAGTAAACGGTGTTACTAGTACGTCAAGAGCTTTAATAGCTGTTCATAGTGTTGCGATAACAAGTTATACAGCTTCTACAGGTGTTTTAGTATTAAACACAAACATACCAGTAGGCGTAAGTGTTGAGGTTATAATAACAAATCCAAACTTAGGTAATTATCAGTATATAAAACTAGAAGATTTAGTTAATAACTTTATTGTTGGTTACACAGGTGAAGATAAAATAATAAACAAAGCCAAAAGAACAGACGTTGTGTTTCACGCAAAAAGAGGAATACAAGAATTTAGTTATGACACGTTTAGGTCTACAAAAAGTCAAGAGCTAGAAGTACCACCTACACTTGTCATGGAGTTACCGCCTGACTATGTAAATTATGTAAAAATAATGTGGGTAGACAACGCTGGTGTTTTTAGGCCTTTAGTTCCTACAAAACACACTGGTAATCCAACTGAATTATCACAAGATGACGATTATGAGTACATATTTAATAACGATGGTACTTATTTATCTAATCCTAAGTCAACAACGTTAACAAGAAGAGAGGCTAACGATGATCATTTAAGAAATAACAATGATCCAGAATATGATACAGATATACACGATATTAACGAAGGAAGAAGATATGGTATGGACACTTCTTTAGCAAGTATTAACGGTGATTATTTTATAGATTATAATACTGGTAAAATACATTTTTCATCAAATTTAACAAACAAGGTTGTTGTATTACAGTATATAAGTGATGGTTTAGGTACTGATGCTGAGATGATAGTACATAAGTTTGCTGAAGAAGCTATATACAAACATATTGCCCACGCTATATTAGCAACTAAAATTAATATACCAGAGTTTTTAGTAGCTAGATATAAAAAAGAAAGACGTGCTGCTATAAGAACAGCTAAATTAAGACTGTCAAATTTAAAAGCAGAAGAGTTAACGTCTGTAATGAGAGGTAAATCAAAACAAATAAAACACTAATACATGCCGGAATTAAAAAATGTGTTCCATGCAGGTAGAATGAACAAAGATCTTGATGAAAGATTAATACCTAATGGAGAGTATAGAAATGCACTAAATGTTGACGTATCTTTTTCAGAGTCTAGCGATGCTGGCTCTGCACAAAACGCTTACGGTAATGTAGTTAAATCTGCTATCAATTCTAGCACCGCAAGGTGTATAGGTTCTGTTGTTGACAAACAAAAAGAAACTATTATATGGTTTGTATCAGATACTTCAAAAGATATTATAGCAGAGTATAATCCTATTACAAACGAAGTTGTTCCAATACTTGTTGACACTAACAAACTAAATGATAATTCTTTTTTAAACTTTAGTGCAGAAAACTTAATAACAGGCGTTAATGTTATAGATGACTTTTTGTTTTTTACAGACAATAGCTCTGAACCTAAAAAAATAAATATTAGTAGAATGAAAAATGGTTCTACTGATTTTTCTACTACTACTAAATATCAAAACAGTGACGGCACATATACTAACAATGTTTATGAAGAATTAATTACTGTTATAAAAAAATATCCTCTAAACGCACCTAAAATTAGTCTTTCTAATACTACAAGAGAAGGTAACGTAAAAGGTGTTTCTCACACTAAGGGTAATACTACTTACGTAAAAGGATCTAGAACTACAATCGATCAAGCCGAATCACAAGACTTTTTATCTAAAAATATATTTGCAACTACAGCTGGTGGCGCTTCAATATACAATTTAACAGAAGATGATTTTATAGAAAGAGTTTGTAACAACTTTGTTGATGACGATGGTTGTAACATAATTTCTTTTGAAACGACAGGATTTACAACAGGTAATGATTATAAAAAATGGAGAGCTGTAGAACCTGGCATGGTAGTTGCTATTAGTGAAAACGGATCTGGTACATATACTGAACCTGTTAGATATCACACTGTAAAAACTGTTGACTGGCTAAACCATACTATTACTGTTAACGCTAAAACTATAGTAACAAGTCCTGCAGATGGAACAAAAGTTAGAATATTTCATTGGTCAACACCTTTTAACAATAGTTATTTTTGGGCATACAAAGACTCTAGCAATAATATATTAAAAAAACCTATTGGCACTTCGTCAGATAATTATATAGATAATAATGGAAATTTATTAAAAGACGGTGGTATACTAAACGATGGAACTGGTTTTGATATTACTTTAACAGGATCTGATGCTACTAGTGGTACAAATCAATTACAGTATGGCTCTGGTTGGTCTTACAACTCTGGCACAAAAACATATTCTTATGACGGTACTGGTTCTGGATCTGTTAGATATCCAAAAATAACTAAACCTACAGATTTATTAGCTGGCCATATATATAGAATGGAAGTTACTATAACTGTTACAACAGCTGGTACTATAGGTTTTTTATCAAAAAACAGTAACTTAAATCAAACAACGTTTAACGGTTTAAATGGCCGTGAAGCTAGAGCTTTTGATGTTGGCACTCATGAAATAAGTATTACGTGGAAACAAGCTGTTAGTGGTAATGACGGTATGCTTGCTCTTTTTGCTCAAGACAATACTGTAGGTACTGTTAAAATTAACGAAATAAATTGCTTGACAAAACCAAGACCGATAAAAATACAGCCAATACAGTTTTATGGAGGTACTAATTACGAGGTTAATGATATTATAAAATTACAAGCAGAAGACGTTAACGCTGTTAGCTTTGATAGTGATAAGTTTGTTGATATAACTTTAAAGTTAACAGAAAAAGTACAAGTTCGTAATAACAAAGTAATACCTACAACTAATGATGTTGTTACTTCTGCTAGTCTTGTTGGTAATGAAAAAATTGCTAATGGTGATTTTTCAGATTTAACAACTTGGCATACAGGAACTACTGGAACTACAGATATTGGAACTTCTGCTGCTGCTTTTTTTGTTAGCAGTGGTACTTTAACATCAACATCTTCAGCGGAAGGCTATGTTAGAAATGTTTTAGCAGAAGCTCTTGTTACTGGTGAATATTATAAACTAACATACACAGTAACAACTGCCTCTAGTGGTTCTTCAGGTAATCAAGGTAGATTACACCTTATATTAGCTACTAATGATTTGCAAACAGCTAACGACTCAGATTATGGTCATTCTAATCACTTGTTATTACCTACGCATGCAACAGGTACTTACAATGTTTATTTTAAACAAAGAAGTCACAACAGTAACTCAGAGCTAATGTTTTTTAATGACACAGACTGGGCTGGAGCTATTGACAATGTTAGCGTTAAAAAAATAGAGCCAACTGAAGTTGCTTGCGGTACAATTGGTACAGGAACTAATAGACAAATGTTTGAAGCTGAAATATTATCTATAGATGATTCTATAATTGACAACGTTAGCTCTTTAAAATTTGTTTCTAAAAGAGTACAGCCAGACGCTATATATGAAAAAGAGTTTGCAAGATTTTCTTATAGATATAAATATATAGATAATGAATATTCTGCAATATCACCTTTTACAGAAGTTGCTTTTATACCAAAAAACGATGAGGGTTACAATTATGACTCTAAACTAGGTTACAACAAATCTATGGTTAACGACCTTAGAAAAGTTACTTTGTCCGGTGTTAAAGAAATGCCAGAAGACGTTAAGTCTATAGACTTGTTATACAAAAAATCTAACTCTACAAACGTTTATATATTAAGGACTATTGAAGGTTCTGAGCTTGACGACTTAAAATCAAACGACGAAATAATTATAACGTCAGAAGAAATAAAGTCTTTGCTACCTGAAAATCAAATGTTAAGGCCTTATGACAATGTGCCTAGAAAAGCAAAAGCACAAGAAATAACTGGTAATAGACTTTTATACGGAAACTATTTGCAGCAATACAATTATTTTAATACTCCTGTTAAATTTAAGGTTTCTTTAAATAGTTCTGAAATAGGTGATGTACCTTTAAAATCTTTAAAATCAATTAGAGACTATCAGGTTGGTGTTGTGTTTTTAGATAATTACGGAAGACAATCACCTGTCTTTACAAACGAAACTGGTATTATAAAACTAGATCAAAAAAAGTCTGAAACTCAAAACTCTATACAATGCAGCTTATTATCGTCGCCTCCTTCTTGGGCTACGCATTTTAAATATTATATAAAAGACTCTTCTAATGAGTTTTATAATTTAGCAATGGATCGTTTTTATAGCGACACAGAAGATGAAAATGTTTGGATTTCTTTTCCTTCGTCTGAAATAAATAAAATTAATGAAAACGATTATATAGCTATAAAAAAAGAACATGACACAGAAAACGCTGTTGATGTTCCTGCTGGATCAACTATAAAATATAAAGTTATTGACAAAAAAGCAGAAGTTCCTACACATTTAAGATTTAAAATGGAAGAGGTGGGGTCAAGCACAAGCTCTGTAACTTTTTCTGCTGGAGATGTTGTTGACAGCTCTGATAGCAATAGCACTATAAACGCTAAATATTTAAAACAAATATATAAATACCCTACAAAAGGTTCTTCAACTTTTTTAATTAGTGCGTTTGATCTTAGGGTAGATACTGAACTGTTAGAAGAGTTTAACTCTTATATAACTAATACTGGTGTTTGGTACGACATTGATAATAGATTTTTTGAAATAAAATCTACGCTAAACGGTACGGTTTCTAAAAAATACGAGTTAACAGAAATATACAAAAAGACTGCTGTAGAAAAAATTACAGGAACAACAGCTCAAGGTGTTACGTCAAAAGGTAATGTTTGCGTATTAATATCTAACACGACAAATACAACTACATCATCAGTTAATTTTTTCAATAATGGTAGTACCAGTCAATCAGGCGGCACTAATGTTAGCGCTGGTATTCAAGTTGTTAAAAAAGGTATGAGGCTTGTTGACAATGAAAACTCTTTAACTTACAAAGGTAAAGTTATAGTTGTAGCAAGCGTAAACACTAGTAATAGTTCTTTAGTGTTAAGTGAGTCTATAAGTCAAGTTCACAATGACGAGCTATTTTTTAAGGATGCTGTAGATATGTTTTATTTTAAAACAAAAAAACCTTTTGGCGATGATATAAGGTTTATTGGCGACTCACCTCAAGCAACTAGAATAGAACTGTTAGACATTGATCCTAACTCTTACAATGCTACAAATACGGTTTTACCTAATCCGCAAGACTTAAAACTTCAATGTAATTTTTACAAACAAACTACTGACGATTATGGCGAAGAATTTAAAGGCAAGTTTTTTATACAAATAAAAAGAGATGGTTTTATAAATGAATTTATATATAAAACACAAGACTCTATAAACACTTTTAAAAGTAGAGATTCTGCAAGGCTTTTTTACGCACAAACATGGTTATTAGACCAAGGTAATAGTGATACTATTATTCCTGATACTAATTTAACAACATCTACAGACTATATAAGACAACTTCTTGATATTTCAACTATACCACAATCTCTTTATACAAATAAAAACGGTGGAACATCAAGTGCTTGGGATCAGTCTAGAAAAAACTTTGGTTTGTTTGATGGCACAAACACTAGGCGTATAGCTGGAACTAGAAATGGTAACGGCCTTTGTTTAAACCCTGAAACACTAGGTGGCGTTGCTTACGCTGCCACGCTTTCTATTAACGGTGCAAACACAAGAGTAAAATTTGGTGGAACAACTAGAGGTGTTTTAAATAGTAGTGTATATAGCCAAGATATGATTAACGGTTATAGTATGAAAGAAATAAACTATGACGACCCTTCAAACTCAGGCGGAGCAACAAACCCTATTATTTGCATTGATCAGAGTGTTGGTTTTAAATACAACCCAGGAACTGTAGGCCGATTTTTACCTTATGTAGGTGATGGTTGGCAATTAGGTAGAACAAACTGTACTTTTAAAATAACAGGTGTAAATAGTTTTGCAAAAACAAAAGGTAATTTAGGTATTTTATATAACTTTTACTTATACCTTACAACAGTAGGTCAGACATTTAGATTTCCAAATGATCCAACAAACACTGTTTATACAATTAGAAAAAGTGTTGTAGCTCCTGCTAAAAATTCTGTAGTTGTTAAAGACGATGGTAGTATTGTAAACACTGGAGTTGATGATACTTCTGCAAGTTTTGGCCCAGGCAAAGGTAAGTATTATGAGCATGCTTTAGTTATAGATATACAATTAGACAAGGGTATTGTTTGGAGTCCGCTAGAAGAAACTAGCAACCAATCAGTTGCAGCTATAACACCTTTAGAGTTAAGTAGTAATTTATACACATCTGGCAAAACTTTTTCTAGCGCTGAGCAAAAATCAAATAAAGAAAAAACAGCAACTAGCAATAGTGCAACTTTTTCTGCTTGTGAAATTGATTTTGGTGAAGCTACTATAAGCAGCGACACACCAGCCGTGTTTGAAGTATTGCCAAAAGAAAAAGTAGATTTAAATTTGTTTTACGAAACACCTTTAACTAGGTTAATTATTAGAAGTGGCATGAGTGTTAAAACAAGCTATAGAACAGCCGACGGTGACAATCCTTTAGCTAACAATGCTGTTATAATAAAGGCTAAATCTAATTCAAAAAATAAATTAGATCTTTTTCAAATAGATACTCAACATGTATTAAAAACTATTCCAGCTGGAGAAACTATAACTGTGTTTAAAAAAGATCAAAACAATAACGTTATTTATTCTCAGGATATTGTTTTAGAAAAAGACATTTTACCGCACGGTAATGTTGGAGTAACAAGAAGTAGTGGTATTATGATAACTGACGGTTTAATTAACAATACTGTTGACGTTAATAAAGCAACTTTAAATTATTACAATTGTTTTGCATTTGGAAACGGTGTTGAGTCTAATAGAATATTTGATGATTTTAATGCGGTTACAATAGACAAAGGTCCTAGAGTTTCTACAATACTTGATACTGATTATAAAGAAGAAAGAAAAATAAACGGTTTAATATATTCAGGTATATATAATTCTAAATCTAGTTTTAACAATTTAAACCAATTTATACAAGGCGAAAAAATAACTAAAGACTTAAATCCTGACTATGGTAGCGTGCAAAAGCTTTTTACAAGAAACACAAACGTTATTGTTTTATGTGAAGATAAAGTTTTAAAAGTTTTAGCTAGTAAAGATGCTTTATTTAACGCTGATGGTAATCCTCAACTTACAGCAACCAACAAGGTTTTAGGTCAGGTAGTGCCATTTGTAGGTGAGTATGGTATATCACAAAACCCAGAGTCGTTTGCTTCTTATGGTTATAGATGTTATTTTGCTGATAAAAAAAGAGGTGCTATTTTAAGGTTATCTGGCGACGGTATAACTAACATTGCTGAAAAAGGTATGTCTAAGTTTTTTAGAGATAATTTAGATAACTCTTTAGAAATAAAAGGTTCTTATGACTCTTTAAAAGACCACTATAATGTAACGTTGAATAATCAAACGTTAAGCTTTACTGAAAAAGTAAACGGTTGGACAAGTTTTAAATCGTTTATACCTGAAGACGGTATATCGTACTCTAACTCTTATTTTACTTTTAAACTTGGCGAGATATACATGCATGGTGAAAATTTAACTAGAAACAATTTTTACGGTGATCAATATGATTCTACAATAGACTTAGTGTTTAACACAGAGCCAGACTCTGTAAAAACTTTTAAAACAATTACGTATGAAGGTGACACTGGTTGGGTTGCAGAAACAATAAAAACAGACAAAGAGTCAGGAAGCGTGCCGGTGTTTGTAGAAAAAGAAGGTAAATATTTTAACTTTATACAAGGCGTTAAAATAAACAATGATATAGACTTGTTAAAAACACAAGCTCTAAATGTTCAAGGTATAGGTAGTCCTTCTGCTGTAAACTACAATAGCAATACTTCAGCCGCGCAACACGTTGTTACAGCTATAGACATAGCTGCTAACAAAGATCCTAAAAAATGGATAATTAACAACTCAGCTTCTGATACTTTATCAACAAGTAATACTATTAAGTTTTACAAAGAACAGGGCGCTAGCATAACTCATAACGCTGTGTTTTATGTACACCCTCAAACTGTAAAAGGTGTTCCTTGGAAGTTAGATCCAAATGATTTTACTTTTTCGTATGCTGAGTCTATAAGTAATTTTAATGGTACTGTAACAACAGCTTTACAAACTAATGGGTCTATAGCTGTTACTATTGCTATTTCATCATCTAGTTTTCCAACTAGCAGAACAACATCAACATTAACAATAACAGCTGCATCAGCTTATCAAGAACAAATATAATATGGCAGGATTAATAAAAATATATAAACAAGGTTGTAGTGTTACTATTAACACAACAGCTACTTGCGTTGTTACAGCTACAGGTACAGTACATCGTTTTACAAATAATCCTCAAATAAAAATTGGTCAAAAAATAGTAGTTGCAAGTACAAACTATTTTGTAACAAATGTAGTTGATGAAGTTTATTCAGGTACAAGAAGATCAAAGGTTACTTTTGGAGCTTCTGTATCTATATCTAATAACGACAATATTACTTTTATTAGCACTGACAATACTTTTAACACTGGCGGTAGAGTTAACGAAACAAGCACGTTTAATATTGTTGTTGAAAGAATAGCGGGAAGAATATTAAGCCCTAACCCTGTTATTAATTTTGACGATGTGCATAGCATAAATAATTATAGAGTTGTAACTACTGATGTTTACGAAAACACTACAGAACTTATTAAAAGAACTTTTGTTATTACTCATAAAGCTGGTTTAAGAAAAACAAAAGGAACAGATACTATAAATGTTACCGCTGATACAATTGTTGATTTAACTGGCACTCAAAACAAAATATACGGCTACGAGTTGTTAGTAAAACCACCTGGTGAAAACATTGAAGAAATAACAAATAAAAAAGCTTCTTCTTTTGTAGATTTAACAAGTATTAGCTTTCCTTCAAAAAGAAATATAAACAAAAAAGCAGAAACAAGATTACTTATAGTTTATGGCGATCCAAACGCAACTTTTAAATTAGGTGTAGTATCTAATACAATAAGTGTAAACCATGAGTCTAGCGCTGTTACAAATCAAACTACATTAAATCTTTCTAACTCTGCTAATGCTGGTCCTATTAATAAAGGCATGACTATAGTTTCTATGGGTAATACAACACCCGTTACAGAAGGTGTTAAGGTTGTTAGTAAAACAGATGCTTCACCAGACACTGTTACTTTAAATTTAGGCCAAAGTGCTGCTTCAGCAGAACTAATAGGTTTTGCTCATGTTTTAGTTGCTAGTAACAGTGTAAAAACTATAGACTCTAACGGAATATACTACATTTATTTAAAGTTTCCAAAAAATAACAGCACTGCTAATTTAACTTTTGCAATAACTTTGACAGAAAACGTTGCTGATACTTTTACAGAGTTTAGCTCGCCAGCTGTTGTAAATGTAGTTTCTTTAGCGTCAGAACAGGCGGCTCAGGCGTATGTGTCTCATACAACTAGATCTGTACAAAGTTTTCAACAGGTTTCTGTTGGATCACCTGCGTCTACAGGTAGCGGTACAACCGCTGCTGGTCAATCAGCAATAGATAATAATAATTTAGGAGCATAATATGGCAACAATAACTTTAACATTTGCAAGTGAAATAAATAAATCTTTACAAGTTGGTGGTAATGCTAACGCTAGAGATTCTGTGTTTACAAAACAGTCTAATGAAATATATTACGTTGGTGATGTAACAGGTATATCTAACGATAGAAAAACAATAACTATTGACGTAGATTCTACAAGTATATTTCCTACTACCAGTGATTATGTGTTTTTTGTTAAAAAAGCAGACGTTTGTAATGCTAAGCTTACTGGTTACTATGCTGATGTTAAAATGAAAAACAACGCTACTACAAAAGCAGAGTTATTTGCTGTTAGCTCTGAAATAGCTATGAGTAGTAAATAATCACTAAAAAATGTAACTATATAACAATAGAATTATGATATTAACTAAAAATAAAACAACATGGCAAATCCTTTACTAATAGCTGGTATGGTGGGTGGTGCAGTACAAGCACTTAGCGCCGTTGATTTTACTGGTGCAAGAAGAAAAGAACTTGAAGACGCTAAAGCCGCACACGAAAAGCAAATGAATATATATAGAGGCTTAGACACTAGTAATCCTTATGCTAATATGAAAAATAGGTTTGCCGGTATGGAAAGTCAATTTGCTGGTATGGACAATGCTATGGCAGATCTTGAAGTTAACACACAACAAGCTGAGTTTCAAGCAGACCAGTTTCAACAAAGTCAAGCTAATATAATGCAAAACATGCAGGGCGCGGCTGGTGGTAGTGGTATTGCTAGTATGGCGCAAGCTATGGCTAACGCAAGCGCTAAGTTTGCAAGACAGTCTTCTGCTTCTATAGGACAACAAGAAGCTAAAAACAATTTAATGGCCGCGCAAAACCAGGCTAAAATAGATATGATGACATCACAAGAAATGGCAAGAAACGAAATGCTTGAAGCTAAAGGTGCTCAAGCAGTTGATATGGCTATAGCAAAAGGTGAGGCGATGTCAATGCAAATGGAACAAAGCAAGCAAGGTACTATACTTGGTATGGAAGCTAACAGGCTAGGCGCAGCGCAAAGAGACAAAATGATGGCGCAACAACAAATGATAGGTGGTATAGGTACTATGCTTACCGCTGGAATAATGAATAAAAAAGGATAATATGGCATTCGGAAAAGCAGATTTAGGATTAATAAAAGCTGACGCGGCTAGATATGGCGCGAGCGAAGGTGTTGCGCGTTCAGCTGCAGCTGGCCAATTTGCAAAGCAAATGATAGGCATGGATATGCAGCAAAAAAAAGCTCAAGCAGATTCTATACAAAAAATAAATGATGATTTTAATAAAAGAGTTGATCTTTCATTAGGAGAAGGTGAAAAAGGTTACACTGCACAAGTTAAAGGTTTTTTAAGAGATATTTATACAACAGGTAAAGCTATATTTGCAGGTTCAGACAAAATTAACCAAGAACAAATAGTTAAAATTGTAAATGATGGCGCAACTGCTGCTAAACAATTTAGCGCTAACACGCATATGACCGTAGAAAATGGCAATATGCTTGGGCCTGGTTATGATCAAACTGATGAGTATTTTGTAAAAGCAGGTGTAAACTCGCCAGTTGTAAGTGTTGATGGCGTGCCAATGAGAAAAATAAAAGCACCTGAAGGTTATCCTAGCAAAGATGGTTTTGTTTATTTTAATGTTAAAAATGACCCTATAGGTATGGATAAATGGTCTGCAGGATCAGGTGAAGTTATGAACGCTTGGAACACAAACATTGTAGGTACACAAGGTAAACCTGTGGCGTTTGAAAAAGCAGGTACTAGTGCTACTGCTATTTCTAGTAATTTAAAAACAAAATTAAAAGGTGCTAATTTTTGGCAAGCTCAAGATTTAATAAACCAAGACCACTCTGAAGACGGTGTAGATAATCCTTTTTCTAAACAATTTACTAGTGGTGCTTTACCTTCAGAGTATTACGAAGATATAAATTCTACAGATGACAACAAGTCTTATATATCTGTATATAGAAAAGCTGGTAAAGCTAGAGACGCAGATAAAGATGGTATACCTTTAGGCGTTGATGCTGAAGGTGAAACAGGTGAGCAAGGACCTGTGAATGAAGGTAATTTTGTTAAAGTTACTTACGATCCTAGCAAAGGTCCGTTAGGTGGCTTAACAGAAAAAGAGTTGTCAGGTTATTTAAAAGGTACTTTGCAAGATGGTTCTAGAGATTATAGAAATGAAACTAGAATTAATGATTTTATTGTAGATAAGTATAGTAAATATCACGGTGAGGTTACAGCTGACTTTTATAAGAAAAGACAAGCTGAAGAAATGAAAAAAGCAAACAGATATTTTGTAATGCCTGGTCAAAAAACTCCTTTTATGGGTGGTGAAATTAATTTTCCAACAGCAGCTACTATACAAACGCAAAGAGAAACAGCATTTAAAGATCAACTTTTTGAAGGCTTTGCACAGGATATTGGAACACAGATTGATGCTAAAGCAGTTGATATGTCTACAAACTTAGGCACAAGCGAAGGTGAAATGTTTAAGTCTTTACAAGAGCAATATGGTAAATACGACGATATAGATATGAAAGCTAAAGATGGTGTTTTAACTGTTCAAGTAGGTGACAACGCGGCTCAGTCTTTTGACACTAAAAATATGGATAATAAAAAACTCCAACAACTAAAATCTTATTTAAATAGAAGTAACTTTGATAACTTTTCTTTACTAGATGGTTTAGGTAACGATGCTAATACTTGGAATTTAACGGCTCCATCGTATGCTATTAGTTATAAAAAACAAAATTAAATTATAATACATGGCTAAGACAACCAGAGAAGACTTTTTAAAAATTGAAGGTGTTCAGCAACGACTAGAACAAATAGCTGATACTAACGGTTTTAGCGTAGATGATTTGTTGTCTGTAATAGAAAAAGAGTCTGCTTTTGATTCATCAAATGTTAACGACAGTTCTGGAGCTACTGGTTTAATACAGTTTATACCTAAAACTGCCGCAGACCTTGGCACTACAACTGCTGATTTAAAAGCTATGTCTGTTTTAGATCAGTTAGATTATGTAGATAAATACTTTCAAAAAAACCACAAAAAAGGTACACACCCTTATCAGACTGTAGCTCTACCTGTATCTAATCTTTTTGAATACAACGAACCTATAACCGGTGATAGTCTTCACCAAAAACTTCCTAACACGTATAAAACAGTAGAAGAGGCTGATGCTGCTATTAACAAGTGGAAATCTGCTAACCCTGTTTGGGTTAATCAAGAAAATAACCAGTTGACTCCTTCATCTATAGTTGCTTATGGCGGTACTTCATTAAATAGAGATATTGTAATGGGTAAACAAAAGCAAATGGCTGACGCTGGTTTTGACATTGTTGTTGATGGTGTTTGGGGGCCAAAAAGTAGATCTGCTTGGACACAGTTTAGTGATCCAAATAGAAAGAAAACAAGTTCTTTTGATTTTGACGAAACACAACAAATTATAGACCCAAGCACAGGTGAAGTTGTAAATCAAGGTGGAACTGGCACTGGCCCTGTTGCAGGCCAAACAGGTAGAAGTAAAAAAGGCGACATACAAGTAGACCCTATTAAAAAGCTACCTGTTGAAAAAATGGAGGTAGAAGAAAGAGTAATGGAGCTTGAAAAAGCTACGCCGTATACTGAGGTTAATATAGATAGAAAAGAAAAAGAAAACGAAATAGTAGATCAAAAAGAAGAAGAATATGCAACAAAACTTCCTACAGATGGTTTAAAAGAAATAACTATAAAAGGAAGCTCTAATATATTTAATTACGAAGCTAAAGAAAAAGATGACTTTGACTTTGGTAACGAAGACGATGATGATACTGAAGTAAGACTTGAGAATAACAAAATTGTTAACTTGCCACCACCACCATTTACATTACCTACAGATGATAAAAAAAGAAAACCACTAAAAGATTTAGCAAAAGAAGAGGAAGAAGAGTTTAATAAAATAGTAGAAAAAAGAAAAGAATCACGTCAAGATAGAACAACTGATCCTATTCAAAAAATTAATCCAATAGAAGGTGTTTTAAGTATTGACGACAATAAAGAAGAAAAAGGTCCTGACTTTACATACAACGGTGGAGATGCTTTTTTTAACAAGCAAAAATTTAATAAAGATAGATTAGCTAAGTATGATAGATCAGTTTTACAAGAAATAAACGAAGCTGAAGGAACTAACTACACTAGCAGAGAAGAATATTTTAACGCTGTGGGCGGTAAAAATAGTTCGCCAGCTATACGTTTTAAAAATAAGGTAAATGATTTAACAGGAGAGTTTAGAGGTTTTAACACAGACGAGGCTTATGTAGATAATATAAGCTACATGAGAACAGCTAATAGAGTTTTTAACGAAGTTATAACTTTAGAAAAAGGTGATATCGAAGGTGATGTAATGAAAAAAGCATTTGCTGGTATACCTAACAGTGAAACGTTAGATTTTGGTAAGTTTCAAACTCAAATGAAAAAAGAAATACTAAACGCTGTGCCAAGAGAACTTTATGATAAAATTTATAATGGCGTTCCTTTTAAGCAGCTTGGTTTAGACAGAGAAGAAATAATAAAAGTTGCTAAAGCAAACGTAATAGCAAACAATAACCTTGTTTTAAACAAGCAAGGCGAAAGACTTGTTAAAGCTAATAAATTACAAAAAAATAACGAAGCTGCTTTTGAAACTAAAAGAAACAATTTAAGATCAGACTACGAGGCTTTAGATAATCAAATACAAAGAATAAATAGCAAATATGGAACTTACGGTTGGGATGCTAGAGGTAGAGAAATATTTATACCTGCTATTATTGATAACAAGAGAGTAACACCATCTGCTGAAGACTTAGGTGTTTTATCTGACATAAACGCAATGTTAAAAGATCTTGATGTTAGACAAAATAGCTTGCAAGAAGAGGGTAAAGCGCTGTTTGAAAATAGAAAATTAATAAATGAAAAAGGTGCGGCTTGGCAAAAAAGAAATGAACAAATGTGGCAGGCTCTTGGTTGGGAAATGTCTGATGTTCCACTTGATAAAAAACCACCAGCGTTTAAAGGTACTAAAGCTGCTAGAGCTTGGGATATAGCTGTTAAAAATGCTACTGATAATCCTATATATGCAACTGCTGAAATAGCAGGTAACTTTACAGAAGAATACTCTAGGTACAGAGTTTTAAGTTCTGTTTTAAAATCACCAGCTGCTTTGCTTGGCTTAGGTAGTGGTTATTTTGGCGCTGACTTAATTGACAATACTGTAGAGGCTAGTAGAATAACACAGTTACCTACAGATCCAAAAAAGTTTAACGATGATGGTAGTTTAATATATAGCCACAAAGATCAATACATGGATTTTTTAGGTAGTGTTGCTACAGCTAAAATACTACCTAAAAACAAACTAGAAACTCTTTATAATCCTAACTTTAAAGGTTCTGGTAAGTTTTGGGAAGACTTAACAAATCCAAAAGCTTACAACCCTAGCTTGTATACTGTTTCAAAAACATTTGCAGAACTACTACCATACACGTTAAATATAGCTAGAGCTGGCGCAGGATCAGCGGTAAAGGCAAGAGCTATAAATATTAAAAATGCTAGTAGTGGTAGAACAATAATGAATACCTTAAACAAAAATTATAAGGTTACAGCCGCTGAAGTTAGAGGAATAAACATGATTGGTATGAACCAGAGAATGTTGTTTTTTGATAATTTAGCTGACGCAAGGTCTAATGGTTTAAGCGGTAACTCTGCCTTGTTGTATGCTAACATGACAACTCTAGCTACAGGTGTTAGTCAGTTAGTCATGCCTGACGCTATGTTCTTTAAAAATGATATTGGTAAAAATTTATTAAAAACTTTTATAAAAGATCTTAAAAGTGTTGGTACTAAACAAGCTACAAAAGCTATAAATAGAAAAGTTTATAGTAAAGCTTTAAAAACTTTTGGTAAAAACTTTTTTAAAGAACACGCTGAAGAACAGTTAGACGTTGTTTTAAATGATTTAGTTAAAGCTAACTTTATTGCTGATTATAGTTTTGAGGTTAGTAACGTTCAAGCGCAAAGAGAGATAATTGTAGGAACATCTTTATTAACAGGTGGTTTAGGTGCTAAGCAAGCAAGGTCTACAATAAAAAATGCTAAAACGTTAATGTATGAAGGTATTTTAGATCAAGCCTCTGAAGCTTTGCAAAACTCAGAGCTAGAACAAGCCGAAATACAAAAGCATATAGATGAACTAAAAAAAGAAAAAGCTTTATATGTTAAAGCTAATCCAAAATGGGCTCAAATTAATAGAAAAATAGAGCTGCAAGAAAGAAGATTAGAAGTAGAAAAACAAAATCATCAAGCTGTTAGAAACGTTGCACAAGCTTTAAATGCCGCTCCTGAGTGGGCTACAATTGGTATGGTTGATATGATTGTAGAAAAAAATGAACTTGTTAAAGAAAAGAAAAAATTAGAGAAAAAAGACAAGTCTGCTAATAGCCAAGAGATTGAAGAAATAAATAATAAAATAAAAACTATAAACAATAAGCTTTCACAAGAATCACCTACAGAGTGGAAGAAGAGTTTATATAGAATGAGCATAGATAGAGGTAAAAAACTTTTATTTGCGGCTGCTGGTATAGAGTTAGACACAATAGAGCTTTCTAGTGTAGAGTATGAAAAAGAAATAGAAAGAAGAAACGCTGTAATAAAAAGATACAACAGAATTAACAAGGGTAAAAAGAAGCCGATTAAAATGTTAAACCACGGTGGTGTTGCTCAAGTTATATATGATGATTTAGGTAAAAAGCCTATAATTATATTTAACAAAGATGCTGTTAAAGACGCTGATAATTACGGTGTTGGTGTACATGAGATATTTCATTTAGTTTTAAGGCAAACAGTTTTAAAAAATCCTAACGCTGTAAAAGGCTTGTCGTTTATGTTAAGAAACGAGCTTTTAAAAAATCCTAATAAATACAAGTTTTCTGACAGGTTTAATTATGTAGGTGGTAAGTTTAAAAGTTATGAAGAGCAAGTTAAAAGCATGGAGTGGGACGAAATGTTTACTGTTTTATCAGAGGCTATTGTTCAAGGTGACGTTAAAATAAGTTCTAGCTTTTTTACAAGACTTCATGATGTTGTTAGAAGATCTATGAGAGGATCTGGTATAGGTTTTATAAATAAAAACGCTGACTTTTTCTCAAGCAGAAACCCTGCAAAAGCCATGTTTAATTTTATTAGAGATTACAACAAAGAGCTATTAGGTACAAAAGAAGAGTTTTCGCCTGGTATGAGAAGAGTTATAAACGAAGGTTTAAACATAAAGCCTGGTAAAGACTTTATAGATGCTGCTAGAATAGAAGAATCGGTTAAGCTAGCTAAAGGCATGATAAATAGAATATGGTCACCAGGTGGCGCTGCGCTTTCAACTCGTGGTGGTCGTATGAGACAAAAAGATATTTACCAAAGAGATGACGTACAGCAAGACATACAGCTAAAAGAAAATACAATTAAAATTGTAGAAGAAAACGAAAGAATAAGACAACAACTTTTAGAAACAAGAATAATACTTGAAGATGGTACGTATGAGTACGATGAAGATTTACGAAACGATTTAGTATTAAACAATATGGCTTTAGTAACAGCCTTGTCTGACTTTGCGTCTAAAAATCCTAAAATAATGGGATTAGAAGAAAGTAAACGAGTTGGTTTTGAGCAGTTTCAGTCAGGTTTTTCTAGAGAACTAATAAAACTTTCTAGATCTTACGATCCAGCTCTAACGCCTTTTGGCGCTTACTTAAACATGTTGTTACCTCTTAGATATGGTGACGCTTTAAAAGCTGAGCAAAAAGGAGCTATGGAAGGTAGTGTAAGTATAGATAATGAAAACGTTGGTGA
>CESX01117757.1_pt1 | contig 19559 bp, 22 predicted proteins | sample 326941 | NCBI WGS metagenome assembly CESX01 (sample SAMEA2622357, study PRJEB7988) | marine metagenome | isolation source: saline water (ENVO:00002010), including
AGAGATTTACCTATTCGGCCTCTAAATCTAGGGGGGTGCGACGAGGTCACTTTTTTGCGGAACCGCCCCGGATTAGGCGATATGGTATCTCTTTTGGGAGCGATTGAAAAGTTTAAGGAAAATCATCCCAATTTAAAGGTTACGCTACTCGGGGAAAACCCCATTCTCTCAATTGCGGAGAACCACTTCAGCATTGATCGGATTATCTCAAGCAAAGAAGACCTAAATCTCAACGCTCCTTTGATAGACTTATCCAACCCCGGCCCTTGCGCGGTGCTTGAGGGTTACTTTCGCTCTCCTGAACCAGCAAGCAGGGCGGCGCTATTTGCGGCAGCTTTGGGACTCCAGAGGACAGCAGTGCCAAAAGTTGTCATTACTGATGAAGAGCGAAGCTGGGCGAGGCAATGGTTCGAAGATCGCAGCTTGAAGAAGCCTGTCGGTGTAGTTTATCAAACAGCTTCCAGAAACAAGAATTTCTTGGATTTGCCGAGTTTGTTTTTAAGGGTTCAGTGGGATTTCGATGCTTACTTAATTGAGCACAAAGACCCTTTTGAGAGTGCTGGCCCAACAACCGAGGGCCTCACCATACGTCAGCAGGCTGCCCTTATAGGCGAAAGCAAGGCGGTTATTAGCCCGGACACTGGCTGGCTTCACGTTGCGGGGGCTTTAGGAATTCCGCTGGTAGGTTTGTTTGGTTCTTATCCGGCCCAGCAGACTATGAGCGTATATCGGGTCCCCGCGCTTCCTATAGTCGGTTATTGTCCTATTGGTCAGCAACCGTGCAGGGGGATGATTTTATGTTCTTACGACCAAGGGTTTGAGCATCCCCCGTGTTTATCTCAAAAGGTTGAAGAAGTCTTCCCTCAAATAGAAACGTTTTTGAAACTTTATGTCTAATTATGCAAATGCCAGATCAGATGTAGCTTGCTCAGCAGAGTTGCCGGGGCATGATTCGCTATGGTTTTTGCATATTCCGGGAAACGCAGGAGGATCAATCCGCAAAGCGATGGGTCAACACGGCGGTAATCACAAGTCCTTCCATCACCATAAGGCGAGCAAAATGATTCAAGTCTTTGCCGCCGCCAGAGACAAACAGATTTTCACGGTAATTCGAGATCCGGTTGATCGTGCATTAAAAGCTTGGTCATGGGCGGGAAGGCAGCGCACATGGGGTCCGCTTCTGTCTGATGATGAAGCCAGAGTCTATTCCGCTCTTTTTGCTTCAGGTGACCCCTCTAGGTTTTTTGAATTAATTGATTTCGAAGCACTCGCAAAGGTTTGTCATCACTTCACACCTCAAGTTGATTATGTTGACGCTCCAAGCGTCAGGCTAATTACCTTAGAGAACTTGCAGGACGAATTAGACGGTTTGACTAGCGAGTATGGAGGCGCTCGCATAGTTCTCCCCGTTGAGCGTGTGCATGAATCTGGTCGCCCCGCGGCTGACACCATTAGTTCAGAAGCGGTATCGCGAATTTTGAAATTCTATTTCGAGGATTATTTTTTGCATCAGTCGCTTTTGCTAGTGCAAACGAAGAGGGATGAAAAAGGACGAGTTTTTTTATAGTTCGCTGATTGAGTATTGCAACACCGATACTCAAAAATCTGTGATTCAAACACTGAGCGATAACGGAGGAAAAATTAGGGAGGCCGCTAGGTCTCTTAATAAACATCACTCAGCTATTGTAAAAACAGTTCAACGAGTTGAGTCGAACGCCGCTTTGAGGGGTTGGTCACCGCATCACAACGTATCATCACCCTGTCCTCCCGGTTATCATCTAAAAGGAACTTCAACACTTCTGGATGGTGATGGAGAAATTAAACAACAGTGGGTAAAGACCGACAAGGATAAGGTCGCTGAGTTTGAAATAGCTAAAGAAATTTACGAAGACTTAGCAAAAGACGTAAAGCGTCTACCCTCTGTTAAAAGCCCGCGCAAGTGCGACTCCGATCTGCTTAACTTTTATGTTTTAACTGATTGCCATATTGGAATGTTGGCATGGGGTGAAGAAGGCGGTAGAGATTGGAACCTTCAAATTGCGGAGGATGTGATCATTGACGCATTCCGATCAATGGTAGCGCAATCTCCCTCAGCAGAAAAGTGCATAATAGCTCAACTCGGGGACCTGCTTCATTGGGATTCCATGATTCCGGTCACTCCGGCAAGTGGTCATATTTTAGATTCCAGTGGGCGTTACGCCCAAGTGGTTTCAATAGCCGTAAAAATAATTCGGACGGTTATGGATGATGCACTAAAAAAGCATAAGATCGTTCATGCAGTTATGGCTACAGGGAACCATGATTCGTCAGGCTCGATCTGGCTTCGACAATTATTGGCTGCTCTTTATGAGAACGAATCCAGAGTAACTGTTGACCTCAGCCCTAAGCCATTTTACTCACACCGGCATGGTTCAACGATGCTCGCGATGCATCACGGTCACTTAGTGAAGCCCCCGTCGCTACCGGGCATGTTCGCTGCAACCGAGTCTGAGATGTGGGGAAAAACAAAATATAGATACGCCCACATCGGTCATCGTCATACCGCGAAATTAATGGAAAGTGAGATCGGAGGAATGCATGTAATAGAACACCCCACGTTGGCCGCTCGTGATGCCTATGCTTCGCATCACGGATATTTTTCAAACTCCGGTGCGAGAGCGACTACCTACCACAAGGATCACGGAGAATGCGGAAGCGTTGTGGTTCGACCCAAGGCATAGGCATGAGATACTTTTTTGCAATTTGCGTGTGCTTCTTGCTTATCGCCGGGTGCGGCGGCACGAGAGAGAAAACCCCAAGCAAACCCATTACGAAAGAGGAGTCGTTATCAACTCAAAAAATAGTTTTCAAAAACATTTATAGGGGGGTCCCAGAGTGGAAAGAAGATGCTAAAGCTGGTGTAATCAGAGGTTTTAACAAATCCAAGGGAGCTCACAGATACAAGACATTTTTTGAAGAGTCTGATAATCAAGAGGGCTTGAAGGTGAGTTATTTTCCAAGAAAGTATGGCCCGAGGTGGTCGCCCCATTACAATGGTGAAACTTATGGATACTTCCAGAAGGGCGGCGGCATCATACCTCCATCAGTAGGTATTACGGATAGGTTTCAAAATGACCCTAAATCTTTGTCATACATCGCTTCGCATGAGGCCGATCACTTTTTCGGTAGAGAACACACTAAGGATAAAATAGGCTGGAAGCCTTGGCCTACTGAAGCAGTGGAGATTACTAAATAAAAAAACCTCCTTCCGGAGATATACACCCGAAAGGAGGTTTTTTGACCAAGGTCAAGAATTGATATTGTATATTTATACTAGGGTCGTATCCCTGTCAATACTTTAACTATCAAATTGATCGTAAATGTCTTTCACTCCTTGAAGGAGGTTTTTGCAGGAAGCCCTTCGGTCAGCAGGCCAATCCCTTACTGGGCTCTTTGAATTCTCCTGAACAAACCAAGATTCAATCTTTAGGGCGTGACTAACAAAGGTTTCCTGACGGCTATCTTTGTCTTTAGATTCTTTTACCTCTTCGCTTTTTTCTCCTACCCTAAGAGCTTCGTTTATGGAATTTATTCCATCGAAGTCGAGGAGACCGGCTTGATTCATTTCGTGAACCTTAATGTATCTATAGGCAGTTCTCCAACTAAAGGGTAGGTTGTGGTCAACCCAATTCCGAAAAGATTTCATCGGAATGGTATCCTTAGCTTCAGCTAATTTTTCACCGGCTTTAGCTGCTTCTCGAACAGAGTCGCAAGCGTGGGTCAGCGCAGAGCTGTGATGCTCTGTGATTTCATTGAGTAGATTCTTTTCGCTAGGGAGTCTTGCTCCCTCCTTGCGAACGAGTTTTCCGATTGGAACAATTTCGGGTTCTTCAGTCATGTTTTTTTGATCTTTTCAGTTGGGCTTCTCTATATTTTTCGCGGGCCTTTATTGATTTTTGAGCGTTCGTTGGAGGCAAGGCGAACTCGTCTTGAAACTTCCGCACTCTTTTTGAAAAAGCCTGCTTTGTTATATTATGTCTTACACCCATACTTGTAAAGGAAATTCCTTGATGAAAAGGAAACCCCAATGCGGCGATGGCAACATCTAATTTTAACTTGTAGTCTTCTGAGTCAATTAAGATAGCAATAAACTTAATTAGCGCAGTCTTCGTTTTTTCTTCAGCTCGCTGAGAAACAATTTCTTCAAGCTTTCGGTCGAGTATATCTGCTTCTTCTCGCTCATCGTCGAAGTGAATCGCGTCGTAGTCGAAATCGACCGATGCTTGAGGCATCGTTGCTGCATCCTGAGAGTAGCCTGTTGACATGAATGAGAAGATTGGGCTGGCTAAATTGAGCTTCTTGTATCAGTGTAGCACACTTATTAGATTTTTTTCAAGAATAATGGCATCTAACGATTGGGAGATTATTTACGGAGACTTGACTGACGAGGAACTCGCCATTCAAAGGTCTAATCTTTTAGGCGAGCTTGATAATCTTTTCTTGAGCCAATCGCAAGGAGGTAAATCTTACACTAGGAGCATCACTGACGTTCGGATGAGGTTGGCCGCATTGACTAGGGTTCTAAAATCTCGCGGCGGAAGGCATGACCAAGACGCAACTATAGCTGATTTTTCTTGATGCGAGTTTACGAATTCAGAGACTATCGGGCGGAATATCTGCGCTACGGCTCAAAGCCCGAGCAGAAGAAGCGTCGGGCGGCTCGGAATCGGGTTCGTCGTCAAATGCTGCGCTCTGGACGGGTGAAAAAAGGGGATGGTAAGGAGATTGACCACAGGGATCACAATCCGCACAACGACAATCCCAAAAACCTTAGGGTCATCTCACGGTCAAAGAATCGAGCTTGGCCTCGAGACAAGAACAATAAACCCACTGGGCAGCTCGGCGCTTACATTGAAGGGCTCACTGAGTTTGCGAGAATTCGACTGAAGGGTGGATTTATGGCTGAAACGCCCGCAACGGTGGGGGTTCGAATAGGTGGCCCCAAAAGGACTTACATAATCAGTGATAAGAACACCGCTGCGGAGATTTCTGTTTTGGGGGGCGGGAAGAGAGAGATTCACATTGATAACCGAACTATCCCAAAGGGAGAAACGGGCAATAATGGCGGCCCGCTCCTCAGGCTTCTGCGGAGGCATACAGAGCACACGAAAAAGCGGGGGAGGCCGATTACGTGGACGGCAACGGTTAAGAATCCGAAATTAAAAAAGACAGCAGAAAGATTATACCCAAAGCAGACTGAGTTCTCAGAAAAACCCGCGATCCTGAAACGCCTTGTATTCCAACTCAAACGAAAGGGGCACAGCACTGGTGAATTATCGGAGTTTTCCGGTGGCTTGGTGGAGTTAATGGACCTAACCCGGACGAGGGTCGCGAAGCGATTTTTTGCTGGTAAAACGCCGAAGGTAAAAAGGGATCAGATCAGGAGGATTTTGAATAAAATCAACCCCAGCCAAAGCGGGGATATAGGTCCGATTAAAGCGGTCCAAATAGGCGGGAAGCCCCACATTATTGTTCATCGCGGACATGAGCATAAACATCACGCTAAGACCGGTCCATCCCCACGTAGGTGGGGCGTTCACGCAAGCACGAGCAAGAGGGTGGCGAGGACCTATAGTGCTAACCATGCAACTATGAGCCTCAGCAATACCAAGAAAAAGGGTATCCCGCAAAGCCGAATCAGCAGTTATGCCATTCCCGCTGCTTCGTTTTTAAAGGAAGCTAAGAAGGCTGAGCGCCTCAGGAGGAGTTCAGCCAAGGGCAAGTTTAACCCTGACGGTGATTCTTCGGCTGGGGTCCCCAAGGGGGCTAAAGCGAGCCTTGATTTAGATGGGATAAATTTCGGTCATTCGGCCATCGTGATGAAAGGTGACATCGCGAAAAAAACTCGTTTGAAAACCGGGCGGGCATTCCCAAAAAAATCTCTGAGGAAAAGAATCAAGAAGAAGCACTGGGATGATGTCATCGCGGAGATCGATAAAACCAACCCGAAAGGCGCTGGGGGCGATTTTGAGGGATATACTCCGATAATGAAAAAGGGCGCGAGAAGGGCGGTTTTGTGGGGAGAAAATTACGGCAAATCGGAATTTTTGAAACCCAGTTCGCGAATGCGACGCACGAAACCTGTCCGGAAGAAAAAGAAGGATTAATTGTAATGAATAAAGATACCGTTAAACTCAATGCCTTAGACAAGGCGATTTATTTCTTCAGCCCAGAGTCAGCCCTAAAGCGGGCTCACGCTCGGCAGGTTTTTGAGTTGTCTTATGATGCTGCAAATCCGGGGAATGCTAGAAAAACCGCATCGGGCGGGTATGATACTCGCTCTTCGGAGTCTTGGACAAACCAGCGAGATCGGATCAAGCTGATTTGGGAGGCTCGCGATCTGGCAAAAAATTTCTCCTTTGTTAAATCAATCTTACTCAAGGAGGCGATGTATGTTTGCGGCAAAATCAAATATCAAGCGCAAACCGGAGACCCTGACATGGACAGGGTGTACGAGAAATATTGGAAGGACTGGGAATCTAGGGCTGACATAACAAACCGTCATGTGTTCAGGCAGATCGTCCAGTTAGCCCACATGAACATGAGGTGCGACGGCGAGGTTGGGCTTGCTTTGAGACCCCAAGGGCCGGAGATGAAGCTTCAAAGCATAGAAGCTGATAGACTGGGAAATCCGAACGAGGGGCTTCGCGTAAATGACGAATACTACTACCAAGGAATTCAGGTCAATGATCTTGGTCAACCCACGAGCTACCGGATATTTAAGCGAACCCGGATGGGCCAATACATCGAACCAGAAGAGGTTTCACCCGAACAGTTCATCCATTACTACGACCCAATGCGGTCAGATCAATATCACGGAGTAACAGCTTTTGATACCGCTCTTCCACACGCTCGTGACCTCTATGATCTCCTAAAATACGAAAAACTCGCGGTCAAGTGGGGTTCATCTCACTCTGGGGTCATTACTAAGGAGCAAAAAGATGTATCCAAGTGGGCTTCAGAAGAAAAGGCTTCAGATGGAACGAGTTACGAAAAGATCGAGCCCGGCAAAATTGTCCGAACTTTACCGGGCGAGGCGATTCAGATGTTCCAAACATCGGTTCGTCCATCGCCAACATTCAACGGTTTTGTTGAAACGCTAATAAGAGAAATGGCAAACGGATTAAATCTTCCGTATTCATTCGTTTGGGACATGGCTTCTCTCGGCGGCGTGAGCGCAAGAATTGAGCTGGCAATGGCTCAAAGAGCGTTCCGTCGATCTCAGAATTTACTTGAGGAACAAGTGTTGAATCGCATCAAGGATGCGGTTCTTTCTCGAGCAATATCTTTTAATATTATTCCAGCTCATCCCAACTGGCGTGAATGTAAGTGGCAGTTTCCAGCTCACATTACCGCCGATCAGGGCTACACCACGCAATCTGATCTCGCGATGCTGGGTCAGGGTATAAAAACGGCCTCAGGAATCATTGGGGAAATGGGTGAAGATTATGAAGAGGTTGTCGAAGGGCTCGCAAAAGAAGTTCAAATTATGTATCAAGTTTCCCAGAGGACTGGTATTCCAATGGAGCTTATTCAGCAACGACTTCCAAATCCAACCTCTCTTTTAGCAATGATGAACGAAGGCATGAGCGGTGAGCCTCAGGGCTAACCGTGTCATGCGAGGCACACTTTTATAGGATGGACAGATTTACAAAAGCCGGAAACGTTGTCTTTAACTCAATAACGCACAGGAAGCGTTTAGAAGCCAAGGGCAGGCTGACAAAGAAGATAAGGGAGCGTCATGCTCGATGGGAGAAGGGCGCAAATGAAGCGATGATCGACTCAATCAAGGGTCCCAAACCCAGTAAAGCCGATAAAATTAAGCGAATAGCTGAAAGCAAAACTCGACGCAGAACTGACGCAACACTGCGGACACGCTGGACCAATCGACGACCATAAAACAAATGAATCAATCACCAGACTCAAGAATCAAAAGTAGCTTTTTTACGGACGCTAAAAAGCGTCGTGCAAAACAACGTATTAAAAATGCAGCCGCGGGTTCGATTTACGGCGGAACTGTTGCCGCTTTTCTTCCCTCGAAAGAAATCGGGAAGACCTCAAAGGGCAAAATCAGAATCAAGCCCTTGGGAGATTTTGGAAAAATTGATCCAGTTACTCGGCGACCCTTCGATAAAACTGAAGCCCGAATGATTAAAAAGCGGGAAATGTATGATGGTCCATTTCGAAAAACACGAGCAAAGGTGGCTAAGAAAATACCTGCACTTGAGAAGAACCTGTTCAAAACAAGGACTTACACCCCTAGAAAGACTCTGCGTCTGGGCGGCACTGTTCAGGGATTGTTGGCGGGGGCAGCTATCGGCGCGGCTTTGAGCCCTAAGAGAAAGATCGAGATGGCTCGCGGTTTAGTTCATTCTTACTTGCTTGAAAAAGAGGAGGAAGGTTTTAAGCCTCACATGATGTATGACCCCAAAACAGGAAAAGGATACAAGGCCAAAACATACAAAGATCATTTAGCGATGAAGAAAAAGGGTTACGGACACACGAAGCCCAAAATAAAAAAAGCTGAGTCAAAAAATTATCTTTCTGAGATTTTTCCCGTCAGAATGCACGAGTTTGCAAGAACTCGCGAAAAGAATCCTTTAGACAACCTCAACCCCAGCTCAGCCGTCGCTGCGGCGCAAACATTAGCTAAAGCAAAAAAGCTCAATCGCGAGGTGAAAAAGCGGGTCACCGCAGCTCGCCGAGGCGGGGAGTTTGCGTCTGATGTCATAAGAAGCCGCGATGCGAAGCGGGCTGCTCGTCAGCTTGGAGGCAAACAAACGGTTGGGAAAAATCAATGGAGAGTCGGTCAGGAGACCGGTTCTTCAGTCCGGGTCTACAAGGATTCAGCTCCCCGAGGTCGTCGCAAGAAGTATTGGTGGGAGAAGAAAGCAAACCGAGACAAAATGGCATCTGCGGCGATTGTCGGCGCTATTGGTGTGGGGGCAGCCGCTGAGAGGGCCCGAACCCGGGCTACGAAGCAACTCACTAAAGAGCGACCTGAGGTTGGGGGCAGGCCAATCACCCGAGCGGATGTAGCGGTAAGAGCTGCAAAAAATACTGCAAAAGCCCCGGGACGTTTCATAAAAAGAACGAGAATCAAGGGGATTCGTCGCCAGTTGCAAAAAGAATTCCCCAACGTGGAGCGAATAGTCGATCCAAAAAGGGGCGTTCGAGAGCGAATTTCTAAGTCGCCGCCACCAAAGACAAGTGGAGGGAAACCCAACAAGGCTAGGCTTGACGAGATTGACCGCTTAGCCCGGAAAAATAATATTTCCAAATCGGCAGCAGAAAGATCCCTCAAGGCAAAGGATAACCTTTACTATGCAAAAGCAACGAGATTTACAGGGAAAGGTGTTACCCCGGTCGATTACAAGGGCCAAGTTGCCGGAGCAACAGCTTTGAAAAAGCGGCTCGCTGAGAGAAACCCATCGTTTAAAAAAACCCCAGTAGGTGATCCGGGGAAAGTAAGTTCCATTGAGGATACCGCCAAAAAGAAAGCGGGAGCCCTAAGGAGCACTCTAAAAGATTCTGGGCTTACTTACAGAAAGAAGGGAAGTCTCTATGATCGAGTAGCGGCCCAGCACCTCGGGGGTATGATTGCAAGCACTGCAAGACTAAGAAAACTCCCCAACCTTGCTAAGCGTTTAGGAAATCTTTAATAATGAAAACCGACGAAGAGGCATACAGACTTGCAGCAGCTATTGAGCAAATCATGCTAGAGCGTAAGCGGAACAGGGATGGTCAATTTCAAAATGAAAGTCAAGAAGGCGCAAATCCTGAAACTTTCAAAAAAGCTTACTCCCCAAACTGGAGCAAGGTAGCCATTGGCGGGGCAGCCATTGCTGCCGGTTTAGCACCGATGGCACTAAAAACTAGGGCTTTTGGGGGTCCGGGAATACTCAATCCAATAAAGAGATCGGGTCACAATGCAGGGGTGCGGGCTCGCATGAATCAGCGGGAGGATACCATTGCCTCTCGCGGAAAAACAAGTGCTCAAGAAAAAGATCGACTCCAAAATCTCGCGAAAGATTATCGCGCCACGAAGAGCCCCGGCAAAAGCCGGGTTTCGGTTAAGGAAAGCAAAAACTCACCTCGAGTGAAGGCTGGTATAGCTCGGAAAAAATCCAATAAAAATCGGACTTCATCAAAGAAGAAAACTCCCAATAAAAGACAGGGGCCTGAGGGAACCAGTAAGGCATCAATAAAAGATCCAAACAAAAGAGAGCTTGCGGGGTTATTTGACACCATTCAGGAATTACACGCTCGAATTATAGGACTATGAGCACGACTTATTATTTTAATCAAATTAACGGAAGAATTTCTGACGATGGAAAAATCGTCCGAGGTGTTTCCGTAATTACTGAAGGTCAGGCCAAGGGTCACGATCTTCACATTGACTCAAAAACTCTTCAGACTTTATTTGAAGCAGCGACTAGCGAAAAAGGGGGACGAGTTAAAACCAAACTGAATCACCGAGGGGCCAATGGGCAGACCGCAGGTATAGAGGCCGTATTCGGCTATCTCTCAGAATTCCGAATTGAAGGGCCGAAACTACTTGCGGACTTACACCTTTTAAAGTCTCACAAAGACTACGATCAAACAATTGAGCAAATCCGAGAGATGCCTGAGCACATCGGTTTGTCCGTGGCGTTCTCTGGAAAACCAGAGGTTATAGACGGCAAAAAATTCGCGAGAGCGGAGTCTATAATTTCAACCGACCTTGTTCCCGAGCCCGCTGCTAATCCTACCGGCATGTTTGAAGAAGGCCCGCTTTTGGGAACTGACGAAGTTGACACTCTGAACAAAGATAACAAAATGGACGCACTCGAAGAAATCCTAAACAAGCTCAATGGCATCGAAGAGCGCCTCGGCGCACAAGAAGAAGCCATTGAATCTCTCTATGATGCTCCCGAGGGGGCTGAAAATGAAGAAATCGTCACTGACGAAGAAATCGATGAAGCTATCGAAGCACTTCGTGAACAAGGTTTTGAAGATCATCAGATCGAAGAGATTCTTTCTGAAGAGATCGACGCAATTTACGACGAAGTTGAGGGTGAAGATGAGGGTGAAGAGCAAGAAGATGAAGTTGATGCTCGAAGCATCGATCAGGGCGCTCAGGGTTCTCCCGGACAACAAGCTACTGAATATGCTCCAGCAATGGCCGGTGTTGATGGGCTGGATGATGGTTCCGCAGAGGGCGAGGCTTTTAGCCGACTCACTGGAATCGTGAACGAGCTTCAATCCCGTCTGGATAATCAAGAAGCCGAGGCCGAGGCTGCTGAGCTCGACGCTCGTTTTGCCTCAATTCAAGACCGCATCGCTGAACTCGGCGCTGCTAATGAAACTCTCAAGGCCGAAAACGAAGCTTACAAAACAGCACTCGAAACTGGCGGCGAGCTTACTGGACTCGCTCCGAGCGCAGAAGTTGAGCTCTCTACTGGCGAAGGTCGATTCGAGCAAATCGTTCAGGTTCACCTTTCAGAGGGTAAAACCCACTCTGAGGCAATCCAGCTTGCAGCAAAAGATGATAAGCGGGCTCACACCGAATGGCTACAGCGTCGAGGTGTTCTCCCAGAAGACGTAAATATTCAAGCCTAAAGTAAAACTGAGAGGATTTTCCCATGAACAGCAATAAAGTAATTTCACTACCCGCAGATACGGCTCTTACAGCGCACACCGCCGTAAGACTGACCGACGCTGGAACCGTTGAAACAGCAGCCGCAGCGTCCACCGCAGTTATCGGAACTGCCCTGACCGACTGCGCTGATGGAGATGCAGCAGACATTCTGCTTTTCGGTTCTCACCCAATTCAATACATTACCGCTTCCGGCGCAATCGCTCTTGGAGCAGCAGTTAAGCTTGATGCTGGCGGTAAGGTTCAGGACTACGCTGGATCTGGAACTCCAATCGGCAACGCTTTGCAAGCCTCTGCCGCTGATGGAAACATCATCCGGGTCTTGACGAGCAAAATTCACAACCAAGACGACGCAGCGGCAGCTTCATAAGGGCTTAAAACTGACGATAACAACAAACTAACCAATAGGATTTTTAAGTCATGTATGTAAACACCGCAGCAATAATTAGGCACGATCTCAATACTTTTGTTGAAGAAGCGGCTGGAGCTGATGCTTATTTCATCGGCCAAAAAGTAATGCCAGTTTTCGCTTCTCCAGTAAAGGCTGGAGTTTTCCCAAAAATCGAAATCGAAGGTGGCGAGCTGATGAAGGCCGAGTCCACTAAGCGTGGTCCTTCAGGAACCTACAATGAGGTTGCTCGCAAGATCACCACAGACAACTACACTTGCGTAGATCGTGGTCTTGAAGAGCGAATCGATGATGTTTTCGTTCGCGACATGAGCCGATTTTTCGACGTTGAGGTTCTTACTTCGAAGCTCATCACTCGCAGCATGATGCTCGATTACGAAATTCGTGTAGCTAACAAGCTTTTCGACACAACTGTATTCAACACAACGAATGCAAGCACGGCTTTCACCGAGGCCAACATTGCAACTTTCGACTTCCCTCGTGAAGTCATGGAAGCTAAAGAGCGTCTCACTCGCAAGGGCATCATCCCTAACACGATGATCCTTTCGGATTCTCTCTTCAATCGCGTTCGTCGCTCAAGCAAGCTTCAGACCTTCCTTTACGGTTCTCTGGGAGCAGGCACAAGCTACCGCTTGGTGAACGCTCAGGACATCGCTAGTGCATTTAACATCCCTCAGGTTTTGGTTGCTGCTGCTACCTTTGACACGGCAGCCAAGGGTGCTGATCAAAGCCTTAGCCCAGTATGGTCTTCAGACTACATTTGGGTGGGTAACGTTCAAGAGGGCGACTTTAGCGCAATGGGTGCAGGCCGGACAATCGTTTGGACGGGAGATTCCCCAAGCCTCTTCCAAACCGAGACCTACCGCAACGAAGCTCGTCGCGGAGATATGGTTCGGGTTCGTCACCACACCGACGAGAAGATTGTGGATGCTACCTCTGCTGAGATCATCTACGCACAGAACTTCTAAGCAATACCGGTTCCCCGACTGGGTTCTAATGACTAAGAGGGGAGGCTTAACGGCCTCCCCTTTTTTGTTGTTCTCAAAACCAATGAGCCGAAAGACGCGACGATGACACCCTGAACAAGGTATGGGATTTAATGACTTCATGGAAAGGGCGAGCGAGACGTTCCTCGGCATTGTGAAAGAAGACGTTGAGCTTGTCGGCAAAGGTATCATCGAGGGAAGTGTAGATACGGTTTCCTTTGCTCAATTTATGCGTCTGGGCGGTAAAAGTTCTGGGGCTGAGTTTGTCGTATTCGTCAGGAAAGCTGATTTTACGTCGATTGCAGGGAAAAAGGGCGACAGAATACGAGCCAGAGGCTACAGTGCGGTCATTAAGCGCCAAAGCGACAATGGAGACGGACAATTTGAACTGGTATGCGAGTCACCTAACATGGGATCAATCAATATATGATTGAAATTACTCCAGACGTAGAAACGAAAGAAATCGATCAGATTTCCAGCAAAATCCTAAGGCTCAATGGCACAAAAGTGCGACTTGAGGCCGCTGACGAGATGAGCCGAGGAGATATTGCTCTCAATGGCGCTCTTGGCAAGCCGGTAAATCGAACAAAGCTTGATAGAGTAATCAACAAAGCATTAAAATGAGCGACATCAAAAGATTGGTGGAAACCCACTACGCTAACTGGCTGAATAATGATTCTAGCGTGGATCTGACGTTTTATGCTTCTAAAGCAAATGAAGATTCTCAATTCCCCTTGGGTGTCGTCAGGGTTGCGGAGGCCGAAGAAATCATTCCCGGATCAAGTGCTTTCAGGATCGATGAGGTCCAAGTCTTGATCATTACCTCAATCGATCAATCAACGGCGGAAGAGCAGAGCGATCTTGTGGAATCCGTCAGAAACTCACTAAATAGCTCTACAGATATGATAAATGGAAATCTTGAGGTCTTAGGGCGCTCTGCGGTTTTTCAGCTTGAGGGAACAAGTCAAGATGAAGAGAAATACGCTGATGTTATTCAATTCTCGATGGGGGTTAAAAGGAGAAGTTGACATGCTCAAGTAATAAAGCTGAAGCAACTGATTTAATCTCATGCCAAATTACACTCAATACGGCGATTCCTCCTATCAATTCGGGATCGCAGATACCAATGTAGTCGACGGAATGGCCGTCGAACAAATTACAATCGAGCGAGCACCTGAATTCGAGGCTGAAGCTAAGAATGACGAAGGCATGACCGCTTCTTTCGTCCGAGGCGACGATAAGTTCACCTTTACCGCTTCTGGGTTCCTCACCAACAAAGCCCTTTTTGAAGCCGGTGGTGATTTCACTTTTGATGGTCAGTTTTTCATCATCAACAAAAAATCCCGCTCTCAATCAAATACTGATTTCCAAAAGTGTGAAATTTCTGGTGTTGGATACGCCTTAATTTCCAGCGAAAGCTAATTAAGATAAACCAAATGAGCAATATTAACGACAAATTAACGGAACTTGAAGCTCATCTCGACGTTGCTGAGGATACAACAGAGCTCATGTCAAATGCAGAAAAATTCGGATACGGGGCAGCCGGAGCCGGAGCTGCTGGGGCTGGGGCCTTGGCTTTGCGCTACGGAAAGAGAGTGAAGCGAGCAACAAGGGTCGGAGGACTTAAAGCGGGAGCAGAGTCTCTCCGTCGAGGAATGCGCGCTGATGCAGCTGCTCTCAAGGGAGCAGGCCAAAAGGGAATGGCCGCTACTAAGAGCGGAATGGCTGCTGCTAAGGGCGGCATGGCGAGCGGAATGGCTGCTGCTAAGGGCGGCATGGAGCGCGGCATGGCTGCTGCTAAGGGAGCAGGCCAAAAGGGAATGCAAATGGCCGCCGCAAAGAAGGCGATGCTGAAAAAACTTCTTTTAAGAGGAAAAGGCTGATGTAATATCCCGTTATGTTAGACGGGAATTTAGCCGAGGCTTGGATAAATACCAAGCACGTAGTATTAGGCAGAAGGCTCAAACCCTTCTGCCTTTATTATAGGTTCTTGTTGGAGTTTATTGAATCCCCTCTGTTGACAGGAAAAGAGGCGACCCCTTTAGATTTAGAGATAGCATCGAGGTGCTGTTCGGTCCGTTTTGGCGATATACCACCTACAAAAATCAATCCAGTTAGGCTTTTCTGGTCGTTTGCGGGGAAGAAGTTAAGTCGTGAGTCGAATGCGTTTAATGACTACATTAACGACTTTTATGCTCTACCAGACTTCTGGAGAAAGGATTCTGACGGACCGACAAGCCGTGGAGGACCTCCCGATGTTTTAAACATTGCTTCAGCATGTATTCAGCTAGGTCTTTTTGGGGGTGACGAAGAAAAGGTTTGGATGATGCCAATCGGCAAGGCTCATTGGTATGCTTCGACCTTTCATTATCACAAGGGGGCTGACATTGACTATGTAACAGAGGCTAATCGTAAAATGATGGCCGAACTAAAAAATCGAATCGGATACGATGGCGAAAGACAAAAACATCAACGTCAACGCGAACGTCAAAGTCAAGGGGGCTCAAGCGTTCAAGGGGGCGATGACAGGACTAGCGACCGGAGGGGTGGCGGCGATGTTGGAGCTGGCAACGGGCGGTTCAAAGGTGAAAGCGGTGTGGGAGGGGATCAAGTGGACCGCGATGGCGAAGGCAGGCGTAGCCGGGATGGGAGCGATCAGCGTTTCGGTCATAGGCGTGGTCCAAGCCCTTCGGACGATGATCAAGACGAGCGGGGCTCTCGAAATAGCCCTGAAGAGGGTTGAGGACATTGAAATGAAGACAACCCAGTTCGAGCCCTTAGTGAAGGGGGCTGAGCTGGCAAAGCAGCGAGTCGCGGAATTGGTTCAGTTCGCTGCAAACACTCCCTTCAGGCTTGATCAGATTGTTGAAACATCTCGACAACTAGAGGTGTTGGGTCGGGGAGCTTTATCCGGTGCTGACACGCTCAAAATGGTCGGCGATGCTGCTGCTGTGTCCGGCAGGGGGATGGAAGAAGTGGGATTTTGGGTTGGTCGATTTTACGATGGACTTCAATCCGGTCGCCCTGTTGGAGAGGCTGCTACTCGACTTCAAGAAATGGGTCTTATTACTGGCTCAACGAGAGCGAGGATCGAGGAAATGAGCCAATCGGGTGCAGACATGAGCGTCATGTGGCAAGACGTTCAAAAAGAGCTCAAGGCGACGGAGGGAGCAATGGTAAAGCTCTCCAAAACAACAGGAGGCTTAAAAACAACCCTTGCGGACACGAAGGACGCAATGGCTGCCAAATTTGGCGATCCATTCGCGGATCTGGAAAAAGAAAAGATTGAATCAACAATTACGGTGTTGAAAAACGTCACCCCAGCGGTTGAAACCATTGGCAGGGACCTTGCCGTAATCGAGCGTATCGCGGAGGGTGGCGGATTGGCTCGATGGTTCAAGGAAAGCATAACTGGGGCTGAAGGATTCACTTTTATCGTTACAGGGTTATTCAGGGGGCTTTTGGGCCTTGGCGTTGTCGCTACGGTGGTTACGGGTGTGGGGCTTGCAATGTGGCTAGTTGGTGTAGCGTCGGCGGGGGGGTTTGCCGCTACATCTATGGGGCTACTTGGGAAAGCTCTAATTTTTGTTGGAGTTCAGCTAAAAAAGCTCTTGCTAAACCCCGTCGTGGCTCTGTTTGCAGCCATCGCTGCCCTCATCATGGTTACTGTAGGAGCCATAGCTAATTATGTCGATGCTCAGAAACAGGCGACTGAGGCCGCTAAAGCTATGGCTAAGGCGACCAGTGAGATTTCAAAGGAGCTTGAAAAGCAAATTAAAGCTATCGAGTCAGCTGATCAAAAGACGAAAGCTTTTCAGAAGACAATGCAAGAACTAGGGAAGGTTCAGGCTCAAGTTGTTGTTGAGACAGCAAGAGTGGCTGAAAAGCTTAACGATCAAGCGGGGAAGACCTTTTCAATGTCAAGGTTCATTGATATTATGACCGGAACGGACAATCTCGCTACCCTTGACGGTTTAAATGACCGCTTGGATATGCTTAGAGACAAAGCAAAAGAAATCTCTCGATTAAGTGAGATGGGATTGTCTGAAAGCGAAGAACAAAAAAAGCGAGAAAAAGTTGTTAGAGACCGAGAAAGAGACATCCAGAAAGAGACTTTTTCTAATCAGATGGGCGAAGCAAGTTCGCAGGAAAAGCTAAGGCTTATTGCTGAACGCCGTAAATCACTTCAAGCTGAAATCGAAACCGGAACTAATATAAACACCCAAAAAGCGAATGAGGCTTCGGAAATGGATATGCTGAAATCTCAGGCCCAGTCAGCCAATATCGCGTTTGACGCAGGGATGGGCGTTGAGATAGAAGACCCGACGACCGGTAAGAAGCGGACTTTACAGGCTGCATTTCAAGAGCAGGTTAGACTGTTGGGCGGCGAAGATGCGCTCAATGCTAGAGACAGGCTTGCCGGAAACAGAGAGGGAACCCGTCAAAGACAAATAATTGAAGAACTGATCAGGGGAACAGGGCTGGAGGGGACATTCGGTGCTACCGCTGCTGAAAAGTTCGAGAGGGACGCAAGGGTGAGAGATGCTAGGAGAAAATCACAATCAGATGTGGTTCAGGATTCCCAGCTCTTAGCCGATATCAGAGCTGGTGCTAGGGATGTAGGGGAGACCTTAAATGCTGACGGTAGCGTATCAAGGACTTTCCGCTTCACAACTGATTCAGTAGAACAACAAAAAAGACTTGAAGCGGCGGGCATTTCTCGAATTTCGCCCTCATCGAACTCCTTTGACCTAACGGGAGCCGACATTGGAAAAATACAGAAAAACGTTACTTTAGCCAACGAGACGGCAGGGCGCGAAGAGGAGAATCGAAAGGAAGAGCGTTCGCTCAAGCGCGAGATGGAAAAAATCATATTGGCGAGGAAGCGAGGACAGATTGAACTAGATCAAGAAGCTGCAATCCTTGCCCTCAGCTCGAAAGGAATGGATCTAATCGTGCAAGAGGGTAAAATCAAAATAGATGCACTGAAAAAAGAGCGAGCACTGATCGATACGACCAACAACTCAAATGCAGATCAAGAAAAGGCGGCAATAGACAACAGAATCAAGGGGATTGAAAAATCAATTCAGCTTGAACGCGAGAGGGCCGCAGAAGTGGAAAAAGTAGCTAGGCTGGACGCAACAATCGCAAGTCTGCGGGCGGGTTCGGCAGATGATTTCATTAAAGGAGACCTTAGGGGAGCTGGGGACAAGGCTGCCCGAGCAAGAGCTCAAGAAGAAAGTGAAATCCAAAGGCGCAGACTGAAAGATTTAGTAGAGAATCAGAAGCTCAGCAAAGATGCGGCACTAAAAATTGTCCAAGAAGAAGCAGCGGCTCGGGCAGAAGAGCAAAAAAATAGATCAAATGAATTCCGTCAGGAACAATCCGATGCAATCACTGGACTCAAGCTTGAAAGCACTCCCGGCAGTCGTGGTAAATCTCAACAGTTTCAAGACCTGCAAAGGTTTAAACAGCTCTTCCAAGAAGGGTTAAGCGCGGGATTAGAAACTGACGAGGCTGGAAGAATTGCCAGAAGTCGCGTAAACGCTGAAATTTCGGCTGAAGTCGGCGATCCAAATGTAGTTGCTAGTTCCCTCGCGGCTATCGGTGGAGGCGGAAACATAGCTGCGGGCGATCCCATGCTTACCGCAAGTCAGCGGCAAGTTTCATTGCTTGAAAATATTAGAGATGTCCTCCAAAATGGAAATCCTGAACGCAACGGAATAGTTCTTCAATGAATACCATTCAAACAAATAACTCCACTCACTTTGGGTCTCGCAGTCCTCAATTGCAAATTCAGCAAACCTTCGTCAACAAAGACGACAAGGGGCTCGTTATTGGTAAGGCCGCGTGGAAGGGGCAGCAAGAATATCCCGTTCAAGTGGGGGATTCGCATCCGATTGATCCAATCGCTATGGCGTATAAGTGGGGATATCGGTTCGATGTCGGCGGTTACATCATAACTGAAGTTGATTATATCGGCCTTCAGTCCGGCCCGACAAATTATTATGTCGAATACACCGGCACGGTTCAGGAGGAACCAATCGAAACTCACGATAAGTTTGTTTCAGACATCGGCGGCACGGTAAGCAATCCTAAGAATCAGGCAATTTTCGATGCAAAGACGGGAGAATTTATAGGTTTCCCCGGGAACGCCCCAAACGATCTAGGTGGCGTTAAGGGATATTTGAGCCCAAGCATTACCGCTAGGGTCACTTACTATGCTTACGGCCCAAAAAAGGGCAATATTAATGATTTGGGGAACAAATCGAATCCTCCGGTAAACCTTCCAAAACACCAAAGCGGGGCTAACTGGCTTTTGGTGGGAGTCAGCTTTAGGGAATTTGCCACAATTACGGTTCAAGTTACTGAGGAATACATGCTTTCCGGTCGAAAGGGTTGGAATGATCTCATCTATACATCTTAATGTCGGAGGGAGCACAACATAGTGAGCCCGGCGGGTTTCATGGAATAAGTTTCTCAGCCG
>CESX01010331.1_pt1 | contig 18275 bp, 18 predicted proteins | sample 326941 | NCBI WGS metagenome assembly CESX01 (sample SAMEA2622357, study PRJEB7988) | marine metagenome | isolation source: saline water (ENVO:00002010), including
CAACGCGCACGCGAGAAGATGTTGCCAGAGGTTGACCTGTTGATGAACAGGATGGCGCAGGCTCGGGGTAATCCGCATCAGGGTCATTTCAGTGTGTACCCAGACAGCGGTTTGTGGGTCAAAGAGTGCATTACAGAGATTGTAAAGATGACCTCAGTTTGCGAGGCGGCTTATCTATTGGATGTGATTAGCTTGAATGATTTGGCGAAACTAGAGTATGAGGGCAACCGTGTGAAGGCGTCTGCGACAGTGGGCGCATTGGTCAAGCACCTCAAGGAGTGGATGAAATGAACGAGACACCAGTTGATCGAGCGTGTTGCGCCTGTCCCCATATTTGGAAGGGTGCATTGAACTGCCCTGAGTGTGGGGAGCCAGGTGAGCCTTTAGAAGGGGGCACCAATGAGTGACAACGAGTTGCGTGGTATATTGGCAGCCATTGAAGGGCTGGACCCTAACCGCCTGGACATGACCGACATCAAACGAATGAAGTTGGAAGTTATCAACCAAGCGATTGAGGGTGATGCTAATCCTAAATCGTTAGAGGTGGCACTCAAAGCAATCAACAGTTTGGAGCCTATGCTTAGGGATGATGCCGAAAGCGGCGTCGATGCAGAGCTACAAAACCGGCTGATGCTTTTGAAGACTAAGGGCGCAAGCTGATGGCTGTAAAGTATCGAGGTGAAACATTCTCTGGGTACAACAAGCCCAAGCGTACACCAAAACATCCTAAGAAATCGCACGTTGTCCTGGCTAAGTCTGGTGACAAGGTGAAGATGATCCGCTTTGGTGAGCAAGGAGCTAAGACAGCCGGCAAACCTAAGAAAGGTGAGTCGGATAAGATGAAAAAGAAACGGGCTAGTTTCAAGGCAAGGCACAGAAAAAATATTGCAAAGGGCAAAATGTCCGCAGCTTATTGGGCTAATAAAACAAAATGGTAATCGAAGCTAAAGTCGCAAAGAATGAAGCTCGGATTGACGGGCACGACACGCAAATTAAGGTGCTTTTTAGGGACATTGACACTCTTGATGAAGATGTAAAGCGCATCAGTGACTCTGTTGTGCGGCTGACTACTCTTGTCGGGCTGGCTACTCCGATTGTCACTGCGCTGCTTGTCAGTTTTATGGCGAAATAATGGACTCCAATCAGATTCTACAGATGCTTGCAGACTTTGGAGCCCTTGGGTTGGCTTCTGGTGCAATATTTTGGCTGTATCTGAAGATGGCTAAACGCATGGATGACTTGACTGACAGCTTTCAGGTGCAGCTTCGTGAGCAGATGGAAGATTGTAACCGCCGAGAGGCGGAAGTGCGGGACCGTTTCATGGAGGTCGTCAAGAAATATGATGACGAACGGCTGCAATGGGTGACTCGTCTGGACTCGATCGACAAAGAACTGCAAGATACTGAGTCCCTAATCAAAGAAGGGCTCGGCGAAATGCGTAATCACTACGCAAAGATTAGCGCAGTCATTGGTAAAGAAGTCTGATGGCAACCGCTAAGAAAGCAAACCCAAAACTCTGGGAAAAGGCCAAACGACAAGCCAAAGCAAAGATGGGCGGCAAGCACAGTGCCCGTGCCATGCAGTTGGCTACGCAACTTTATAAGAAAATGGGCGGCAAATACGTCGGCAAAAAGCCCAGTGCAAAGACAAACAGCCTAAAGAAGTGGACCAAGCAAGACTGGGGCTACTCAAAGAAAGATACGCCAGGAAAAGGCGGCAAAGGGGTCTATCTGCCCAAAGCCAAGCGGGCAAAGCTCAAGTCAACGGCGGCAGGTCGCAAAAAACTAGCGGCAGCAGAGCGCAAGAAAGCCGCAGCAACGCGCGCCGGTAAGCAGTACGCAAAGCACGGCCTAGCAAAAGGTACGTCACTGAAAAAGAAGACGACCAAGCGCAAAAAGCGCACCACCAAACGCAAAAAGAAAGCGTAATCTATGGGAATCAGCCCGGCCAAACAAGCCTATCTCGACGAGTGCGCCCAAAACTACAAGTTCTTTAGCGAAGATGTGCTCAAAATTGTGGACAAAAAGGGGCGGTTGATACCGTTTGTCTGGAATGAGCCACAGTCACAGGTGTGGGATGTAGTAAGCAAAGGGCGTAAGCGCGTAGGCTGCCTGAAGGCACGCCAAGAGGGTATCTCAACATGGATTGCTGGGTTCTTTTTTTGGAAAGTGCTGTTCAACCCCAACGAGCGAGCAGTTGTTTTGGCCCACGAGACCGAGGCTGCTGCAAGAATCTTTAGTATCTACAAAAACTTTTACGAGTGTATGCCCGACTGGATGAAAGAACACTTTCCGCTGCGCCACTCGACTAAGACAGAGTTAGTATTCAAGAAGCACACGGGTTATGTGCGCATTGCAACCGCAAACAGCCCCGATAAATTGCGTGGCACCACCGTTCATTACTTGCATTGCAGTGAAATGGCGTTCTGGGACAAGGCTGAACTGGTGTTTACGGCGGCAATGCAGTCTCTTACTGACCGTGGTGCTGCATTTGTTGAGACAACAGCCAACAGCTTCAACCACTTTTACAGTTGGTGGACCAGTAAGAACGGATACAAGAAGGTCTTCCTGCCTTGGATGGCGTTACACGAGTATCAGCTTATCGAAACAGAAGATGGCCTTACTGATTACGAGGGCGTGCCGATTCAGTTCGATGATGAGATTATGAACATCATCAACCGGCCATTAGAACCCGAAGAGCGAGAGTATATCACGCAACATAAGCTAACCCCTGCCCAAACCAAGTGGATGAAATGGGCACTGAGTCAAAAATGCGACGACGATTGGAAGCGATTTAGCCAAGAATACCCCGCCAGCGCTCAAGAGGCTTTCCTGCACTCGGGTGATATGTACTTTGAGGGCGACTGGTTGCCAGAGGAAGTGACCAAAGTACACGATCAGATACATAAACCAGCCCCTGGGCATGTGTACATTGTCGGTGTTGATGCAGCCACCGGCTCAGTCAATGGTGACTTCAGTGCTGCCATGGTCATGGACGTGACCAACAAGCTGAGAATCAAACCTGTGGCGTGGTTCTACGGCAGGGTGCCGGTTCATACCTTTGCCCAGACGGTGCAGCAGATGGGGCGCAAGTATAATGATGCCTTGATTGTGTGCGAGGTCAACCATGTTGGCGCAGCAGTGCAAGAGGAGCTTTCGCTTGATCAGTATCCGAAGCTGTACCGCCGGTTCGTGTACGATAAAATGGCTGCAAAGTACGTCGAGAAGCTCGGCTTTTATACAAGCAAAGCCAACCGTGCCATCTTGCTCAACCGATTGCGCAAGTACATTGCTACTGATGCAGTTGTTGAGGTGCCGCAAGTTCTGATCAACGAGATAGGCAGCTTTGTTTACAACGACAAGGGTGAGCCCTATGCGTCGCCTGGGTGCCATGATGACATGATTTTTGCGTCGGCTTTGTGCCTTGAGGGGTTAGACCAAGTGCAGGTCGTGCGTGAAGAGGTGCTTAAAAACTTCTCCCCCCGCAATGCGACCGATGTTGTAGCCTTTGAAAGAACCACAGGCATGGACGCATTCACGGGGGAAGCACTCGATGAACTAGCCAACGCACGGAAGTACGACGAGCCCCGTGGCTGGCTGTTCAACGATGGACTGGACTAACTCACTCGTAATCAACCCAATCCATGATACGGGGGTACTCCTCGCCATCAAGCTCTTTGGTTAGTCTGTCAGTCAACCAGCTTGTTAGGTGGTCAGTCGGTGCGTACCCTCGTCCAATTGAGTAACCCGCTGTCATGGGTGTGCGGTCATACCCCCAAAAGTAACGAGCCATTTCGCACATGATTGCGTTGAACATTCGGTCATGGCAGCGCTTCCGGCCTTTGACCACGTTTCGGTACACGGTGCAGAGGTGTACATAGTGAGCAAGCTCGTGCAGCATTGTGACCATTTTGTGCGCAAGTGACTTTATGCTGTTGTTGTAGTTAGCGTTTGGGTGCGTTGATACTGACGCACCATAAGAGCGCCCGCCATAGCCTACATTTCCGCTGTGAACAGAATACACAGGGCCTGTGGCGTGTCGCCTGACACCCCGACAGTCCATCGTGTTGTTTAGAATGCGTGTCATAATTCTGTCGCAGTGCTTGGCATAACCATTGCGCTCGTGAATCATAGTGACCCGGAACTTTGGATCGTGCCCCATCTCAAGCCTGTGAGCGTCAACACCTGCCATCAAGGCATGTTTCCATCGTTTGCTTTTGCTCATGCGCTCAAAGGTTTCAGCAATATTGAAGCTGATCGAATAAACGCCATGGTTGAAGCTGACCCAATACTTGTCTTCTTGCATCCATGATCGTTTAGATTTGCGTCTCGTTTTAGCCATTTTACCTCCGTGTTTGTGATTTTGGCCAGTAGGAATGTAGCATACCGAAATGTCAGTGTCAACAGTTTGTCAGCACCAAGTGCTTGACGGCACCTAAGTGATGCACATAAATACGCATGTATTTTAGGTTTCTCGGTGAACCTTCGACCACCGTGTATTTACGCCAAGCCAGGAGCGACATCATGGCAACATCTCTAAAGCTCGATGATATTCTATCGAATATTGACGTAACGGGTTCGTCTCCCAGTACAGAATCATCATCACCGGAACCAGCCCAGCAGCAAGAAGCTCAAGAAGTTCAAGAGCCTGCTCAGGTTTCTGACGACTCGGCCAAGTCGGAAGACGCTCCTGCCCCAGAGGCCAAAGGGGAAGACCCCGGACCTATTCCTTATAATAGGTTCAGGGAAAAGAATGAGGAAGCGAAACACCTGAGAGACATGAACGAGCAGCTTCAAAAGCGTCTGGAGTTGATGGAGTCGCAAGCCCAGCAAGCGACACCGCAGACGGTAGAAGAGCCAAAAGAGGAAGCACCTGATCCGTTGATGGAGCGTGTCAAGAGATTGGCAGAAGACTCTGACAACGATGAAATGGCGCAGCTTCTCGTCGAGCTTGCTCAGGAGGTTCGACAGACCAAAACTCAATCGACTGAAACACAAGAAGAGTTTCGCAATGCTCAAGTGCAACGCCTTGTTGCTGAGTATGAAAAGAAGATTGGTGCAGCGGTCAACGTCGATGACATTTATGATAAGGCATCTGCACGTAATTATGTGCTGCAAGTGCTGAATCAGAACCCGTCAGCCGACATCAATGAAGCGGTAAAGGTTTTCAAAGAGTACGAGCAGAAGCTGGAACAAAGCGTACTCAAGAGGCATGGATATGCAACAGACGACAAGCAGCCTGAGACTGCTGAGAGTCAAATTGATGAAGCAGCCGGTCTGCCGTCTCGTCAAAGCGACAAGACTGCGGCACCGGTTGCGCCTTCTGGTGGTCAAGCCACTAATAAAAAACAACCAATAACTTTGCGGGAAATGAAGCGGATGTTTACAAGCGACCGCCGAAGAGCCCGTTAGGAGGTAGCCAATGGCTACGCTAAATCAAAGCATTTCGACGATTCTTAAGAATCAATACGAAGGGCCGATTCGCGAGCAGTTGAATCGTGAGGCTCTTATTTATCAACTCTTTTCGGAGGGTCCGCACCAGTGGGCCGGCTCCAACGTTATTATTCCGCTGCATACGCGTGGCGCAGCTTCGACGGCAATTGTATACGGAGCCGAAGGTTCTGTTGTACCTCCGGCAAGCAATCAAGATTACAAGACTCTGACCGTGGGTTATGCCAGCATGTACGCATCGTTTAGCGTCACTGGGCAGGCTGAGGCCAGTGCTCCAGGCAATGGCGGCAGTGAAGCTGCTTTTGTTGGCGCAATGTTCAGTGAAATGCGCGGGTTGGAAATGGACATCCGCCACCGACTCGACCGTGATATGTTCTGTGGTCGTGGTTGCTGGGGTTGGCTTGTTGATAACGGAACTGGTGCTGCTGGTACTGGGCACCAATTGCGTAAGGTTTCCGGCGCAAACAACCTGGCGGCACGTTTGGCTGAGCACGCTGCTGCGGGCACAACCTTTTTTGTTAAGATTGCTCAGGTTGGTCGTGATAACGATGACAACTGGCTATACCTTGAAGACGACACTGGTGGTGCTCCTACCGTTGCTGGTTTTGTATTTAAAGTTACAGCGGTCAATGTGACCGACGGTACTGCAACTATTGAGTCCACGGCTAACGCTAATGAAGGGCCTGCTGCCGATCTTGCAACCGGTGGCCTTACGGCTGGTTTGATGATTGTAGAAACCGACGCTGGTGGTGCCCGTATTCTTACGGATCAGGTCCACGGTCTAAACGCTCTTGGGTTTGATGCGTCGTTCTTTGGAAACAGCCGTTTGAACACTGACCCTACGACACGACAAAACCAAATTCTTCGTGGGTTTGCTTACTCACTGCCTCGTGATGCCGCTGCTGCTGCTGCTGGCGGCCGCTCGTCAGGCACTGACATTAGCATGAGCGTTATGCAGCGCATGGTTGATGCGGTTGAAGACAACAGCGGCGAGCAGATTGACTGCTTGATTATGAACCGCTTCACCCGCTCCGAGTATCGGGACATCTTCCAAGACATGGTTGGTACAGCAGTTCCTGATGTAAGCTATCAGCCTGGCTCAACTAACGCTAAGGGCGGTTTCCAGCCTGGTGATTTGCTGTTTGATCAGCGTATTCCGATCAAGGTCAGCAATCAGGCACCGCTTGGTGTGATTTATTTCATCGTGAAAGACACGATCAATACTTACACCTTGCGCCCCGGTGGATTCCAAGAGTTCAATGATGCTGGTGACATTGTTACGCAACAGCGTGATCAAGCCACGGCATTGTTGAAAGACGTCAAAGAAGGCTTCTACAAGCAATACTTCGACTTGGTTTCTGAAAAGCCACGTTGCTTGGGCGTTCTTACAGGCATCAAGTACACGCGAGTGTAAAGTTGACTGTAGCACTTGAGCTAAGCGCAACGGTTCTGTGCCTGGTCCTCGCTTTCGAGCGAGCGACCAAGGCATGGGACCGCTTGCGTAGGCTTGAGCGTGAACGTACTTATGAGACAAACGGCTCACCCCATGTTTTGCATGTGGGCATTGGCGACGGGCTTGATTGATGGCAAACGGCTACTACGACGACAACGGCAAGATTACCCCCGGCAAAATCGGCGAGTACAAAGAAAATGCTGACGAAGCTGCATGGGAAAAGATGTATGCTTGGGATGCGTCCCGTCGGTTTATTGAAGGCTTGCAGTATGGCAGGCGTCAGACTGATGGCACTTGGCTGACCGCCACCCCTCGGCCTGGTGTTGTTCGCTTGACGATCAACTTGTTGCTGCCGATTTATAATAGGCTCTATGCTATGCTGGCGGTAGCAACTCCGCACGTCAGTGCTCGACCTGCATCGGCAAGCCGAGAAGACTTAGTAAAGGCTAAGTCAGACGCTGCGCTGGTCCAGTATGTTTGGGACAGCCACAAGTTTTCAGATAGAATGAAGGAAGCCAACAAGTGGTTGATTACTTGCGGCAACGTGGGGTTGCACACCTACTACTGCAAGGATGACAAGAAGGTAAAACTCAAAGTCATTTCGCCTTACAACCTGTTGGTGCAACCGGGTGCTGAAAAGCTAGAAGACAGCGATTGGTTGATTGTGCGTGAGTACGTCACCAAGGCTGAACTGAAGCGCAGGTACCCCAAAGTCAAGTTCGACGAGTTGATCCCTGTGGAGTTCAGTCGTGAAGCTCGACCATATTTGTTGGATTACAATCAGACCTCTACCTACAAAGTCGAGCGGTATGAGATTCTGGAATACTGGGACCGTAACGGTACGCACATGATTACGACGGGTGATCAAGTGCTTTATAAAGACAAAGGTAAAGACTGGGATGGCACAGGTCGCTGGCCTGTTGAGCACATGACTTATCACAGTATGCCGGGCCGGTTCCATGGTGTGGGTGCAATCGAGCCGCTAATCAGCAGTCAGCGTGAGTATAACGCTCAGCGCTCTTCGATCGTTAGCAACACCAAACTGCTTGGGAATGTGCAGTGGCTCAATCCAATCAACTCAGGAGTTGAACGGATTACTAACGAGCCGGGGTCGCAGATTCGTTATAACCCGTCAGCACCGCCCCCACAGCAAGCCTCACCCGCACCGCTTCCTGGCTATATTATTGATAACGTCGGCCGCACTCAAAGCGAGATGATGGACCTAGCAGGTATTCATGGGGCAAGTCTTGGTAAACGTGTAAGCGGTGTGCAGTCTGGTGCTGCTATCAATGCGCTGGTCAATCAAGACATCAGTCAACTCAAAGGCGTGCAGGACTCCATCGAACAAGCAGCGGTGCGAGTTGCTGAGCGTATTTTAGTCTTAGCTAAAAAGTATTTTAGCAAGGGCATGATGGTCCGCATGTTTAATATCGACGGCGGCATGTTTTATAAGAACCTAAAAGATACAGACCTGAGTGAGCAGCCCGATATATTCTTTGAAGCTGGCAGCTTGTTTGCGCAAACCACAGAAAACCGTGAGCGCAAAGCACTGCAAATGTTTCAGTTGCAACTTATCTCACCAGAAGAGGCAAGGCGAGCAATCAACTTCTTTGGTATGGATAGTCAAATTGCTCAGACTGTCCGCAGTTATAACTACGCTTTGGACGTGCTCGAAGCTGTTCTTGAAGGTGCTGCGGTTGAGATTATGCCCACAGACCCGCTCAAGGAAATGCTTGAGGTGTTTGCAGAGTTTAGCGTTTCGTCAGAAATGGAAGAGCTACCACCAGAGATTCAAGCAGCGGTCAATGATGTGTATCGTGCGGTTGTGGCCCAAGGTAACCCGCAAGCTGTGCAGGAGTTGTCGAAGCCGCTGTACCCAGTGCAGCAACCACAGCAGCCGCAACAGCCTGGCGGCGTGCCCGGCTTGACAGGTGGGCCGCTGCTGCCTGGTGAAAGCATACCGCAAGAGCAGGCAGGCGGAACATCAGAAGGGGCAATCAATCGTGAGCAAGGCAAGCGAGACGCTGCTATCTTTGAGGCACCTGCTCAAGGCGGAGGTTTCGGATGAACGTAACGGAAGCGCGAAATCTGTTCAGAGATTATGTTGATGATCCTGACGGCACTTTTCTAACAGACGCTCAGGTGAATCAATACTTAGACTTCGGGCTTGGTGATTGGCTAAAGTTTATTCGGCAGCACCGTCCTGATTTGCTCTTGTCCTTTGTAAATCTAACGGCGGCAAATGGTGCAGGGTATACGTCACAGCCGACATCTTCTAAGCCGGTGGCGTTTGCTCTCAACCTCAATGACAAAGACATTATTTATCCGGGCAAAGTTGCCAACACGCCGCTAATGGGTTCGTTTGTTGACACGTCAGGCGGTGTAGGTGCGTTCACTACACTGACCGGACCAATAGACACGATTAGCAACCTGTACAGGGGTCAGTCTGGTCCAGACAGCGAACAAACAAGAACTTGGCGATTGATGCCGGTTAGCCGTGGTGAGTCGCTAAACATGTCAAACAACATGTACAATTACATGTTGCAAAGGCAGACGCTTATGTTCAACGGCGGCTTCCCTGAGAACCTTATTATTGAGTATTTCCCGCAGCCTCGCACTGTTTTTGCTGCTTCTAGCACTGACGTATCACAGCCAATAGAGGACGGCTTTTTGCCACAGTTCCATGAGTTGATTGTGCTTATGGCAACGACTCGCTATTTTATTCGTGATGGTCAGCCTAATCAGCTTGTTGCTGCGCAGATGGCCACAAATCAAGCGTCTTTGTTGCGATACTTGCAAGATGGTCAACTGACTGACGGCTTTGATCGTGTGACAGTTACGCATTTATTTTAGGGTATACTATGGCGGCACGCTATCCTGAGTTGGACATCTTCCCCAAGGCCGGCATAGATTTGCGTGACCCGTCTACACCAGACTGGTTTGCAAACTTATGGAGACCAACCCGTGGCAATACAGTTGAGGTGCGGCCTGGGCTAGGTCAGCTTGAGCAGTTAGACACCAGTGTAATGACACCTGGCACAGGGACGGGTGTAGGCTCAGGCGGATACACTAGGCATCTCGGTAGCTTCCTATATAATAGCAACTTCGGACACCGACAGGTTATCTCAGTGTTTGAGGTAGACGTGCAGCTATCTAACGCTGAGCAGCCAAGTGGGGCACCGGTCAACCTGCTCGAAACAATACACGGTAAATCTAAAAGTGTTGTTGTGAGTATTTATGATGTGACCACTGGATATCAGTGGGAAGAGTTGCTGACGGTACACACGTCAGAGTTTACGACTGACGCAACAATACCGCAGGCACATAACCATTTTGAATCAACCTCAACCATTACGAGCAAGTACGCTTTCGCTACGCTGCCGATGGACTACCTAAGTTTGCATTACGACAAAGCAGTTGAAGATGTGTCGTTTGTGCAGTCGGGCGACTCGGTTGTTATGTGTTTAGGCCCTTACGGTGTGTGGATTTATCACGGCATCGACATTGCAGCTAATCGTACAAAGAAAATTTCTGCTGATGTGTTTTCGCCGTTTGCTATGAGCAGCAGCGCTTTTGTTGGTTTCAATAATCAAGTTGGTTATTCTGAGGGCTCGGTCATTCGACCGGTTGCCGGCACTAGAGGTTTGAATGGTACAAACTTTGTGTACCTCAACAAGTCAGAGTTTCCTCGTGCAACAGCGGCAGTTCTTAGTAAGAATCGTGTGGTTTATGCGCAGCGCAGTGTGGTGTACTTTTCGGATGTTGGTCAGCCTGGTGCCATTTTGGCAGACAACTTCGCAGAGTTTCAAACCGAAGGCGCAATTACAGCACTCGGTGAGTTCAACAACAACATCTATGCGTTTACTGAAACAGGCGTCCATTTCTTAGCGATAAATCAAAGAGTCAGTGCCGGTCCCGCATCTGCAAACATTGTGGATGTCCAGCATGTTCGGCTTAGCGACAAGGTTGGTTGTGTAGGGCCTAGGTCAGTTTGCTCCACACCGTTTGGTGTGGCGTGGGTTAGCAGTCGTGGTGTGCACATGGCCGGAGCGGGACAGCAGGTGCAGGACATTAGTGACCCGATTGTTGACTACTGGGACAGCGGCATTGTTGACCCCATGAGTCAATACTTTCCAAACAACGGAACTGGCGGCAGCAAGAAGCAACCCAGTATTATATATAGGCATCAAGGCAAGCCAACCCTAGCATACGAGCCGCAAACTGAATCGTTATTCATTTCGTATGCAGACCACATGTTAGTGTATCAGTTCCGTGCTCAGTCGTGGGCTATCTGGCCGCTGTGTGCAAACAACCGCACAGGCGAAGTGTATAAGCGTCAAACAATCAACGCTTTGCAGGTTATGGCTGATGCCAGGGGTGTCATTGTTTGCGGTGGCCTAAACGACAGCGATGAGAATGGCCTCAACCCTGCGAGTCAAACGACATCATATTACTTGTGTAAGCTGGGTTTAGGTGGTGCGGTTGACCGCAGTTGTGAAACAGAAGACCATCGAGAGTACGGCCTGGGGCGCTATAAGTATTCGATGGTCGGCGGTGCTTGGTCTGCTACTTATCCAGTAGCGTTTTATGTAAACCCGCCAAAGGTGCTGGATGATGCAACGCACACTAAAAAGATTTATGAGATTGTTATCGACATCGAGTCTTTTTTGAATTGGCCCCCGGCTGTTGCTTCTGTGTCGATTGATTTTACTCTGACTTTCGGTGCCAACTTTACGCTGGATGGTTATGGGGTGCCACCCGAATCAGGGACGTATGCAGCTTACACATTTACGCCGGGTGCTAACCAACTAAACATAAAGCGAGACACTTACGCATCAGCCAGGCGCACGATTGTTGGTCGTCTCCCTATGGTTATGCTGCGACTGGTTGCAGATGCCAACGCTGATATTGATCCCAACTTAGCTGTAACGACTGCGCAGGTTTACGACGGAGCGGCTTTTGTTGAGTGCCCGGTAATGATTTACAACTTCAAACATAGGTATGCTGCGACAAGCCGCAACTACAACGATCGTTTGAAAACCTCAGTTGAGTACGGTTATCAAACAGGTCAAATAGGCATGAACGAGGGCAAGCAACTGAAAGCTCGTGGTATCAACACCGTCCTAACAACGACGACAAAATCAACGAGCAATATTTATAACACAATATTTAGCGGTGATTATAAAATACGCAGCGGTCAATACCCTGATTACAATGCGCCTAATCTTGCGACGCGACGATATGAACAGTTGCAAACTATTCGGCAAAGAATGTTGAACAATCGTAGGATATTCGACGGGCTGGCTAAATGGTCTCCTACATCAACAGCTTCTGACGCCTACCTTATTGACAGCCCTGAGTTGAACCGTATTGCACTGAGTGCGCACGCTCGTGGCGAAACAATCAAAACAGGTATTTATGGGTGGTGTGAAGACAAGGCAGACCAACTGAAGTTGCATCGCATGGCTTTGAGTGTTTTTGCTGTTGGCGGCAACAGACGCAAAGGTCGAACCTAATGGACAACAATGCTGTTACGACAAACGTAGCCAGGGTGTTCCAAGATATAGGTTTGGACATTAGCCAGCTTGGTGGGTTGATTGGTGACTTTAGATATAGTGACCAAGAGCAGTATCGTGAAATCAAAAGCGCAGACTTTGGTGTGCAGATTGGCTCAGGTTCACGGCCTGGTTTTACTGTAAAAGCTGACCGGGCAAGTCTTACGGGCGCACCGGGTGCTGTTTGCGTTAGTCAGATTGTTGTCGAAGGCACAGCCATATTAAGAAATATGACATTTATTTGTGACGGCAACACGCCGGCTATTGTTGTCGGCGAAAATGCCCGGTGTATTTTGCAGGGGTGCCACATTGTGAAAGCAGCAGGAGTCAGCGGGGCTGCTAATGTATACATAGATGTTATTAAAAACGGACTGCTCAATGTGGTTGGTTGTATGTTTCACGGGGAGCAATCTGCTGGTCATGTTATTACAAACGCTGGCGCAGCAACCAATGTTGATGTAACTGGATGCGTGAACTTAACCGGCGTTGGACATAACAATGTTACGGTTGTTGGTGAGGTGCCATGAGCAATCGCAGAATCACTGACGAGCAGTTTAGCACAAACAGCACAATCGACGGCAGCCGTATATCGAAAGCGGTTTCAGAGGTTGTCGAGTACAACAACAACTTACCGATTGAAGCTGTCTGCCGCAGTCGTGCGGTTAGTTGCATTTGCCTAGGTGCTTATCCAAGAGCAGCAAACGCAGCAGCAGGTGCGTTGACTTATAGTGCCCCGTGGTTGTGGTACAGTTGGGCAGATGCGTCTTCTAATAAGTATTACAGGGCTAAAGGCATACAAGCAGCAACATCAACATCTGGGTCGCTAAGAACAGATGACGGTGGCCTGTGGACGGTATCAACCCTATTTGAACGACCTGTTATTATTGACACGGTGTGCGTGCATATTGATCACATTGATCAGAGCTTTCCAATTGAGTTATCAACAACGCCCTACACTAACGGGCCAAGTCTTTTGCAGTTGCTTATTGACACTGACGACGTGACTGCACCCGAAGACAGAACGCTGAACGCTAAAGAGTTGCATTATTTTAACTTTGATCCACGGGTTTATCAAACGCCGCAACTCAATGACAACACAGCACCAACTAACGACATGCTCCCGTTGTATCCGGCAGACGCAAAAAGTTCAGCAAACGCTGAAGGCACATTTGTTTTAGAAAAGTCTGATTTAAACATACCAATCCATCAGTTTGCGCGCGTAAATTTTCGATTAGCTTTTGCTAATGAACTCGGTACGTCTGCGAATTTTTCGTGGAAATCATCAGGTGCCCCGTTTACAATGCACCCCGGACAGCCGACCTTTGTCATTTTCTTTAGGGAGCAGCTACGTGGCTAAGGTTGACGACAAAAAGCTACCCATTGGCGTCAAGATTGAACCGTCTCATGTGGCCGGTAACCTATCTAGTGTTGCGTCAAACTTTGCAGGTAACTTTACTGAGGACCAAAGACAGCAGGGATCAGCACCGTTTTCTGTAAGTTGGTTTATTTCTGAAACACAGATACCAGTTACGAAATTTTATTTTACGCTGCCTCCTTTGCAGGATCATTTTAATACTGATTTAGTTTCAGGGTCTGACACGCCCCCTTTGGTTTTAGACAGCATTAGTCTTAGCTTTGATCAAATGAATCAAGGCAACGTTTTGGACAGCAGTACGGGCTACCCAGCTACAACGCTGACATGGCAAGACTTAAAATTAACACTGAGCAAAGTTACTAACAACCCGCAGTCGAGTGCTGTTTCTGGTATTGATGGCACACCGCAATCAAACAATTTAGCGGAAGTGTTTATAAGCGGTGTCGATTTATCGCAGATGCTCAACACTAAGAATCCGACGATACTCAGGGATTTATCTGTCAACATTGATCCGTATGACGTTTACCAATGGAAAGTTGAGCATTTAGACACTTTGTTTTCAGTGCATATTCGAGCTTCGTTTAGTCACCCAGTGGTGGAGCGTGATACCCAAGAGGTTGTTGGTAATTACCTCAATGGCGGGACTGATTACCCTGCGCAAAACGCCCCGATCAACACTTTGTACGGGCGAGATAAAGACAGTTTGACTATTGCGACGCCCGCTGCAAACGCAGTCATAAGTGCTGAAAACGCACAGTATGGTGTGCAAACACAGCTTGAGCAAGTTGACCGAAAAATGCTCGAAGGCTTAGAAGCGGGCAGGTTTACAACTCACAATCAAAGCGAGGCGGCAGCAACACCTTACCCCAAAGAAGCATTGAAAGAAGACAGCGGTTATTTTTGTTGGAATATTAACATGCTCAAACATGCCGCCAGGGAGATAGATGGTGCTAATGTTGACGGTTATCAACTGGCAAAAAGTTCAGCCGCACCAAGCACAGTGCCAGGTAAATTTTTATATGACAAAGCACTGGTGCCAATTCCTTATCCTATTACAATACATCATGTGTTCTTAGAAATGTCTGGTATTGACGACATCATCCGAGAGTCGCCTGGCGCAATTCCTTTAGACAAGCGCTATGTTGAGGTCGGTGTCGGCATATTGCACGGTGTCCGAGCCCAACAGTATGATTACTTACAAGTTGCACACCTAGAGACTATGCTGTCGGGTGCTGGTACAACAGCGTTACTTCGAGAGCGTTTGTTCCCTGTGCCAATAGTTTATTCAACACACGGATCAGCAGGGCCTTTAGGTAAAGGTTATGTAACACAAGGGCGTCCTTATTATGCTGGGCGGCAGTATTCGTTTAGCAGTAGCGGCAACCGAGAAAATGTTTGCAGTGTTGATCCGACGGTTGCGGAGGCCGCACCTAGTCTAAATGGTTTTGATCAGTATATAGAGGTCAGGTGCATATATGGAGTTGATCCGGGAACCGCACCAGAGTGGCCTGCGGGCGGAGCTAATAAAGTCTTAGGAGCGGGTGGCATCAACGTGTACATTATTGGTAAGATGCAGTTGCAAAGGTAGGTTTTTATGAGTGTTGCAGAAACATTATCAAGAGGCTTTAGAAAGCTGGGTAACTATTTCACCGGCCAAAGCTCCGATCAATCAAACTTGCAAACCTATGGCAGTCCTGCCGCTGGGGCGACAGGAGCCACAGCACCGCCGCCAGACATGACAGCGGTAAACGAACAGCAACAGGCACTTAGTCAAATGCTGGACCAAGCAAGGCAGGGTGTTTCAGGGGCTTACGATCAGGCTATTGCGGCGCAAAACCAAAGACGAGCGGACGCCCTAAAGGTGCTGATGGGCAACATGGGCGCAGTTGGCGCAGCAACCGCAGCAAGCTCCGGTGTTCAGGGGCTATTAGGTAGCGGGGCAGCACAAGCGTCCGGTCGGCAAACAGCACTGCAAGCGGCACAGGCTGCCAATCAAATGTTAGGCCAGTCAGCCGTGGACACTGGCAACGTGTTGCGGCAGAAGGCAATGGCAGAGTTAGGCTTTGCTCAGCGAGATGTGCAAACCGGTGCTGCTAATATGCAGTCGATTGTCAACGACATCGAAGCACTGAAGAATACTTCTGGTCTAACGGCAAAAGCGTATCGTGACGAGCTTATGCGCAGAGCGTCAAGGTATCCAGAAGGGTCTGTAGAGCACAGTTTATATATGAGCGAAGCGACTCTAGTGGGCCAGTCTGACCGAATACTTATTGCATAGGGGCAAACAATGGCAATCATTATGCGGGGTGATGTACCCTCCAAACGTCAAATGGGTATTGGCACAGCAATCAAGCGCAAGTTGGCTGAAGCGGCTCTTGTTGATTTGCCAATCGCAGCAGTCAAAACAGCCGCTGGTTTGCCAATCTTTGGCGGCGAAGGGGCCGAAACAGAGCAGGACAAAATGCTTAGGGAAGCAATTGAAAAGCTCATTGCTGAGGGCACTAGCGACGTTTTGACGCCAACACCTTCCCTGATGCAAAGTGCGACACCAATGATGATGCCTTTGGGTGGTCAAACTTTGCCGGGTGGTTTGGGTCAGGGCGTCAATGTCACCCTGATGCCACAAGGGTTTAGATTGGGCTAAGCACATGGACTTTCTCGATGAAATTTTAGCTGAGCTTGGCCCTGAAGAAAAAGAGCAGTTGCTGGCCAGTGCTGTGGCTGGCCTTAGCCCAATCAATGAGGCAACAGCACCGGGACCTGTTATTACAACGCAAGGCGAAGTCCCGCTGTTCCCCGTTGATCGTTTTAAAATGGCTCCCATGCAGTTGCCGCAGGTCGAGTTCGACCCTCAGAACTTAATGCAGACCATGAACCTGAGCCAGTTGGACCGTCCTCGCATCCAGCCTGACTTGACCCCAGTGACTGTTGGCGGTTCTGTGGATGAGTTGCCTGTCGTGTTTACCCCAGACGTGCAGGCTGCGGAACTGCTTGCAAAATTACCAAAAGAAAAGCCGGTTGCGGGCGAAAAAGAATTCGATGCCTTTCTTGCGGAGCAAGGTGCCGAAGCTGCGCAGGCTGTGGTTGAGCAAGCTACAGAACCAGCAAGCACTGAAACAACAGAGCCGCTTGCTGAGCAGGTTGCAACGAGCGGGGTCATGCAGCCAACGGGCGTAAGTTCGATGGATCAAGTGCGGATGCGAACCCGTGGTGTTGATCGCACTAACGATCAGTATCAGCGCAGGTTGCAGTTGTCCCGACTGCTGGAGTTGCAGGCACTGCGACAGTTGCAGAAGGCTGAGCAGGTCAAAGCGCAGCCACGTTCGCTGATGGATTTGTATCGTGGTGGTTATGAGCGGCGTGCTGCGACGGACGCACAGCGGCGCATCAACATGGCACGTCAATACTTCAATCGCTCGGGCGCTATCCAGCGTGAACTCGTCCGAGAAAGAGACATTGAGCGCAAAGCCGCTGCCGCAGAGCAGCGGGCTGCTGGGCTAGATGCTGCACTACAAGAGAAAATTGCAAGACGCAAAAGCCAAGAAGAGTTTCAAGACCGCAAACTAGAAATCGAAGGGCAAAAGATTGCTGCAAATTTAGCCAAGCTAAACACCCTTACGCCTTATCAGCGTGCTGTGTTGGCAAACATGGATAGAAAAGCAACGGCAGAACAGAAAAAACAACTCAGAGCAATGGGCAAGCAAATGCGTGGGACATGGCAAAGTTTGCTGAGGGAAGCCGGTGATGACCTCAATGATTTACGCCGACAAGAAACCAATATTTTAGGACGACTTAGTTCTGGGTTCTTGCGCGAAAGCGTGACCAATAACCTCAATGAGCAACTAAGCAACCTACGACAAGAAATAACGGCCGTGCGAAACAAAAGAGACGAATTCCAACGGGCTCTTGCAAAACAGACCGAACGAGACACTGGTATTGCACCCGATGATGACGATGCAACTTATGAATCTTTGTTGGAGTAAGGGAAACTAAGTGGCAAAGACCGTTCGTCAGTTCCTTGAACTAGCACAAAAGAATGACATGCCCGTCAAGGGGGCGGTCAGTTATTTGCAGCGAAAGCACGGAATTGAGCCCGCTAATCTCAAGGATTCGTTAGACTTTGTTTTGGTTCCGGGCGGCGTGCAGCGGCCTGAGCAAGATTTAGTTGTGCCCGGCCTGTCTGAAGAGGGTGACGTACAGATTGGTGACACCACGATCGGGTCAGTCCCGATGTCGATCGCTAAGCGCAGCGATATACAAGAGGGTTTAGGCACTTCGTTACCGGTTCAAGAGACAGCCAAACAGCAAGCGGAAGCTGTTGGCGAGGCATTTATAAGTGCTGAGCGTGAAGTCCCGCAGGTTATGACCGAGCCAGAAGACAAAGAGTTTGTCACACGGGCACCAGAAACGGATGAAGAAAAAGAAGCCTTTGCATTAGGCAA
>CESX01004421.1_pt1 | contig 18243 bp, 37 predicted proteins | sample 326941 | NCBI WGS metagenome assembly CESX01 (sample SAMEA2622357, study PRJEB7988) | marine metagenome | isolation source: saline water (ENVO:00002010), including
TCACCTTTGAATCGTGCGTTATATACGTTGCTCATCGGGGGACGAGGCCCTTCTCCCCGCAGTAGGGGCAGGTGCGCTTCTCGGCCTTTGCCTTCATCATGCGGTCGGCTTCCCAACCACAATTCGTGCATTTGGCGCTCGTCCATTCGATGGCCAACGAATCACCTCAGGCGTCCCATCCGTCGTTCTCGTCTTCGGCGACGGTCACTTCGACGGGCGCGATGCCGTCCATGCACCACCAACCGTTCACGCTGAAGCGCGGCTCACCCTCGCGGGTGGACCACGGCTGACCGACGATGACCATTTCGGAACCAACGCCGAAGTCAATGAGGTGCGCGTGTTCGGCCGGAACGTAAACGTCCACGGTCGGGTGCGAAGAGAGCAGGTCGAGGTCGCCGACGACGACGGTGTAGCCGCCGTTGTCTCGCGGGTCAATGTGAGCCACTTCGACCACGGAGCCGTAAATGGTGTCCCAACGAGCCTTGCCTTCAAGGGTGGCGTAGTGGGCAGCGCATTCCTTCAGCGAGGGCATGAAGGTGTCGCCGAGCCAATCGCGCACCGCGCCGGACGGAGTGCCGTCAGCGATGGTGAGAGGTGGGCCGGAGAAGATGTTTGCGACGCTTGCATCCTCGGTGAAGACGGTGGCCTTGGTGCCGTAGCACAGGCCGGGCTTGTTCGCAACCTTCAGGCCGATTGTTCCCGTCACGAAGGTCGGGAATTGGGCCTCAGCCTCAGCGCCGGACAGGCGGACTTCAAGGATGGTCGGGTCGGCAGAAGCGCCCTTGGGGCGACCAAGGAACAGGCAGGTGCGGTCCTTCTCGGACAAGGGCCGTGCGGCCCCGTATTTGAAGTTCTCATTCCCGTTCGCGAAGGTCATGTTGTTCTTGTCCCAAACAAGGGAGAAGTGAGTCACGGCGTCGAGCGACGCGCTGCGCTCGGGCAACGCATCAACGTCCACGGAGTCCATGCCTTCCTCAAAGGGTCGGCGAGCGAGAAGGCTCGGGTTGCCGTGGCGGGTGTAGGAGCCGTCCATGTTGTCTTCGTAGAGGTAAAGCGCACCTTGAGACACGAGAGCGAGGCGTCCGTCCATGTCGAGGGACTTCAGCGTGTTCTCCATCTTGCGGTAAGCCATCTCGCCCCAATCCTTGAAGCGGGGGACGTGGACGAACATACCTTCCATGAGGGAAGCGCCGGAGCGGGCCATCTTGGCCGCCTCGGAGGCAATCTGTCGCGCAGCAACGCGCAAAGCGAGCGTCTGAACCTGCTCGTCCGTCTTTCCGGCGGACGACCAAGCCGGACCCTCGGTTGCGAGAACCGCGTCCATCTTCGTCTTCAGGGTGTTCGTGTCGGTCCCGACTTGCGCCGCGACCTTGTTTAGCATTTCTTGTGTGTTGACCATCGGGTTCACTTCCTGTGTATTTTTGTCTCGTTGGAGCGAGGGGTATAAAGGTTGCTCAGACCGAGCCTCCGCAAAGAATTCGTGCGAAATTGAAACGCACAACGTCGGCGTCAACGCCGTTGATGAGGTCGCGCTCGCTGACGATTGCCGCCTCGATAACGCGCATCTTGGATTCGTCCGTGGCCTTTGATGCGGAGTCAATGACCGCGAACTCAAACACGGAGCGGATGGATTGCCGGATGTCCCCGCTCAACATGTCTGCTGCCTGAGCAGCAGCCTTGTCTCGGAAACATAGCCGTAGGAATTGATTGCAGTCGAGGTCGGGCGTGGTCAGGCTCAGAATGAACTTCTCGCGCTGCTCGTCGCGCATGTGAACAAGGGCTTGCATGGCCCCAATCGCGTTGCGTAGGTCGCCCGGATGGCGACGGCAAATCACGTCAATATCTTGACGGGTGAGGTTGCCGGGACCGAACTGTTCCGCCGCCAGAATTTTCATCATCATTGTTTCCATGTGTCCCTTGCTCACAGGCTTGAACGTGCGAACCTGAGCGCGGGACTGAAGCCACGGGCTGACCTTCGGAAGTCGGTTGCAGGCGAGAATGAAATAACCGTGAGCGTTCTCGATAACGCCCTTCAATGCGGACTGAGCCGCGTCGGTCAATTGGTCCGCTTCGTCAAGGAAGATGATGCGCTCCTTGATGCCTGAACGGACGACAGGGATGATGTGCTGCTCCACGAATTCGATGCCGCGCTCGGCCTTGGACGATGCGTTGAACACCATGATGGGCCAACCAAGGTCGTTGGCGAGAGCGTGCGCCACGCTCGTCTTTCCGGTCCCCGGCTCAGGGGAATAGAACAGGTAGTGCTGCATCGGCGCATCGCCGACAACAATAGCCATCATTTCAGCCACGAGTTCGTCCTGACCCACAACGTCCTTCAGGGACTTGGGGCGGTGCTTGGAAGCCCAAACCTCGGTCATTCCTCTTCCACCCCCGCAGGGACGGGCTTACCGTGTGCAACCCAACAGTCTTCACAGAAGCCGTAGGGGTAAAGGAAACCGGTAGGGTAATAGCAGCATTCGCGCCACTTCCACGTCGAGGGGTCGTTGCTCATAGGTTCACCTCCGACAGAACGTGGCGCAGGTGTTGAATCGCGCACGCGGCTTCGACGGCTGCGTTCAGCAGGTCGTCGGGCAATTTCACCATGTCGCCAACAACATTCGCAAGAATGATGGCCGCTTCTTCTGCGCGGCGAAGCGTGTAGTCTGCTTTGCTCATGCGCTCACCTCGTCCATGAATGCGAGGTAGTCGTGATGCTTGATATTCATAAGTTCATCAAAGCAAATTTCACAAAGGCCCTCGGGGGTCGTGGAATCAGCCACGTCGCACATCTCACAGTTCCCGGCAATCTGATATCGGTAAGGTTGATGGGGCGTGTTTCGCTCCATCATCAAGCCATCCATTCCCCTAATCTTGTTGCTCAGGGAATTCGTAGTGGAGGGGAACGTCTTCCAAGAAGCGTTGATGCCGGTCCCGGTAAGGGACGGCGGCTTTTGCTGAATGCGGTCAAGAATCTGACGGGCGCTCAACCATTGACCACGAGGCATAGCGACACGGAGCATAGCCTGAACGGTCTTGCGCTTCATGTTGCAGGAACGGTTGGCCATCACAAGACCCCCACACGGCTTCGCGTAAACTTGCCTGCTCCCACCACGATGCGCTCGCATTGTTCATCGAGAATGTCGAGCATGGCTTCGCGCATATCGTCGGAAAAATCACCGCGACAATAGCGACCGAACCAATCCACGTTCGCAAAAATCCTGTAAACCTGACGAGCCTCAAACGCGGACCTCGCGCCATACATACCATCCCAATATTCACCGAAGGCCGAACCTTCGGGAACGCGGGCACAATTGGTGATGCGACGAACTGCTTCGGCGACGGTGCTGAGGGTGTAGGCTTCTGCGGGCATATTGTTCACGTCCTGATGGGGGATGATAAAGGTTCAGTCGAGGAAGTCCGCAAGGACCATGCTCTTCGTTCGTTCGTCAGACGGCACGACCTTGGAAGCGGGGACCGACGAAGAGAACACGGGTTCGGGGCGCACAGGCGCAGCGGCCTCTTCCACCTCGGCGGCGAAGCGGAGGTTGGTCAGCCACGGGCGAGCGGGGTCGCCGTTGATGTGCATGAGGCAGAACGAGCCACCGATGCCCGCAGGAGTCTTACCGGCCACGAGCCACGAATTGGACCCGAGCGTGGTGATGGAGTCAATCTTGAGCGAGCCAAGAACGTGCGAGCCTCCGACCTTGATGGTGCGAAGAGTCTTGGCGGTAACGCGGCTTCCGATGGTGATTGGGCAAGTCATGTTCATTCCTCCTTGGGGGTGTAGTCAGGGTGCGTTTCGGGCAAGCGGTGGAGCCTGCGCGTAATCAGATTGCTGATGAGACCGGCGACGTTCTTCGCGGCGGTCACGAAACGCTTCTGCGTAACCGTGTCGTCAACCATGCGGTCTTCCACGGCACCAAAGTCCGTGTTGCGAAGAACCTCGTTCAAGATTTCGTATTCAGCATGAACAACCGTTCGTGCCCTGTCTTCTGCTCGCGCCATGAATACAGATTAGCGGCGGGGGTTATAAATGTTCCGACGGCCGACTAAGAGAGTCTTTCGCACGTCAAACATTGGTCCTTGCCTTCAGGAAAAATGCGGGTGCGAGAACACCCGGAACACTTCTGCGCCCGCGCCTTTTCCTTGGGCGTCATGGTGCATGGCTCGCGGACATAGAGCAATTCATCCTCGTTCAAGACTACCTCGCGGTCCACGTCGTAAAGCAGGTGCTTGGACTTCTGACCCACGAGGTTTTCGACCTCGCGTTTTCCCACGCTGATAACAGATGCCGACTTGCATAGGAGAGCGTTCAATGACGCGGGCTGCGGGACGTGACTCACGCCACGGGACGAGGCAAGTGCTTCGGCGACCTCTTCCTTGGTCATTGGTCCGCTCTCAAACAGGAGGTTGAGGATGGCTCGCCTGACCCGCCGATTAGTCGCGCCCATGTGTGACTGATAAAAGTAGGCCTATTTCAAACGTCGGCCCACGAAACCATCGCGATAACCTCAGGGTCCACCTCATCCTCGTCAGGCGGAGGTAGGCGTTGACGGGACAGGGCGAGGTAGTGGGCGCGGTAAGTCAGGTATTGCACACAATTCCAAGCCATGCCCCCGAACAAACATAACAGGAGAAAGAACGCGGCATCTGCGCCTACACCCACGAATGCACACGCTCCTTGCGTTTCCGCATCGTCTTGGGTGCCTCGTCAGGATTGACTGTGCGAATCTCGTTGCGGACCTTCGGGGAGGTCGCGACGATGAGTCCCCAATGCTCGTCGGAATCGCGGAATTGCGATGGGGGGGCGACTGACTTTCGCTTCTTCGGCCAAGTATAGCGGTCATTGTTTGGCCTCACACCGTAGGTTGCGAGCGCCGTGATGTAAGACGTAGGAAGCGTGTGGTTTGCGTCAGCCACGAGCCGTTGCAGCCGCATATCCTCTTTGCGGTTCGCGACCATCAGGGACACGGCTACGGGCGTAGGGATGCGCTCAACCATCGGCTTCGCGCGGTCGCGGTCACGCCACTTCATCATCGCCGCATATTCGCGATTGAAACCCTGCTCGGGCTTGTTCAGCGAGCGATGAATGATGATGCGCTCTTTGAGGCCGGGCTTCATCTTGGGAACCTTGTTCGTGACGAGAACCATGCGGTAGCCCACAACGTCGAGCCACCGCTCAATGTCGCGGTCGGGCTTCACCGCCGATTTCATGTGAAAAATGAACGTGGTATTTGCTGTTGGTGGACAGATGATTCCGACGCCCTCGATGTAATCGCCTTCGCGGAACGGCGTTGGGTCAGCCGTCAAAACCACAACACCCATCACATCGTCCCCCACGGGTCGTTCTGCACGATGTAATCGCGAAGTCTCGTGCCTTGCTTGGCGGTCAGTCCCCACACTTTGCGAACGACAGAAAAAGTAACCTGATAGTCCCCGTGCATCCAAACCAAACCTTTGTCGTCAAAGAAGCAGTCCAAGCCGTCTTCCTTCATAGCCTCGACCAAATTCGTCCATTCGTGCCGGTAAATCGGTCGAGCGAACAATCCCTTGGTGGACTTCGTGCGCCATTGTTTAGGCATCACAATTCCTCCCACACGGCATCCTTTGGAGCAGACAGGGCCATAGCCCCGAGCCGAGCCTCGACCGTATCGAGCAGGTCAGGTTGGCTACGCAGGGTATCAACGAGGATTCCCATGACGCCATCCATCTGTCGTTGCGCGAGAAGCAATTGTGAGTCAACGCCAATCTCCTTCTTCAATTGGCCAACGAGTCGGAGGGACGTGTTCGCCTGTGCGACAAGCCGCGAGGCGTCCGCGACCCATTCCGACGTGATGCCACCTTCTGAATCCTTGACGGCCTCCAATTCGTCAATCCACCCAAGCAGGCGACTCACAATGTCCTGAGCGGCGTCAAGGGTATTGATGGACTCATAGCGCATGGCCTCCATGTGCTTTGCCTCTTCGGGGTCGTAGTCAACGTGTTCGTCCATGTGGGTCAGCGTTGTGCCGACAGGCCAAGAAAAACGCTCGTCATAGTATGCGGCGGTGTTGTCCCCGGCGTGAACGGAAACCTCAATGTCGCGACGGTTCGGGTGGCCGCACAGGGCACAGTCGGGCGTGTCCAACACCCACATGAGCAATTCGATTTCGACCGCCGATTGCGTGCGAGCAAGCCGTTCTTTGATTTCCTGCTCATTCCGCATTAACCTCACCCCACTTTTCCTTGACGCGCTCAGGCTCGGTCAGGGGACCGATGCGACACATGACGCCACGGCGACCCCTGCCCTTGCGTTCAGGCACGTATTCGTTGAACCACGGCTGCCCCTCAAGGTGTTCCTGAATCCACCGCTTCGCGCCCGTGTAGTCGTGCGTGATGATGCGCTGAATCTCTTTGAGCAGCGTGGACCGCGTGATGTCTTGCATCCAAAACGTGTCCCGAATCAATTTCACATCGGAGTCCATGACGTTGCGCCGCATGATGAGCGACGACTCAAGCAGGTGTAGTAGCCCACGGTCAAGTTCGATGACGAGCGGTTCCCCGCCCACCCATTCGTCCGTCAGCATGGCGTAGCCAACGCACAGGCGGCGGAACAGGTCGGCCTCGTAGGAGCGGACTTCGGGACGTGCGAGCCACGTAGCCACGTCGTCGGTGATGAGGATGCCTGTGGGGGGGTCAAGAATGGCGTCGGTCATGCGCTGCACGAACCACTTTCGGATTGCCATAGCCTCGTCAGCAAGGCCGATGCGCTGCTCGCGGGTCATGTTGGCCTGCGCGTGTTGCGCCTCTTTGTATGCAGACTCCTTCTCAGGACTCATCTCGATATCAATGATGAACAGGCGACGGTCGAGACCGGACTCCATCTCAAGGCGGGCGGGCTGAGTCCCGCCCCAAAGAGTATAACGAGTATTGTAATTGACCCAACCGGTCCTGAGCGCCTTCTGCACGCGGCCGTTGTCCAAGGACGTGAGCAATTGGTTCTTCATATCTACGGAATGGTCCTTCTTGCCCGCGTCGGTCAGGGACGACGATTCTTCAAATCCCAAAAATCCCCCGCATAGTTCGCGGGCGAGCGGACGGCCGACGACGACTCCTTCTTCGTCCACGCTGCCGAACATACCGGCCTCGGTGATGGAGTTAGGCCCCATCATCGTGCGGAAGCCAAGACCCTGCGTGAACGAGTCGTTGTTGAAGAGCAGGCCCGTGCCGTCGCTCAGGAAGAGGTTGATGAGCATTGATTTACCGCTGCCCTTCTCACCGCGCATCAGGATGTGAATGCGCGTGTCGGCCAATTGGGACATAGGCGTGTAAATCGGTGGGTTGTCGTGACGCAGGGGACAGGCAGGAATGTTGAAGTCCGTATTCTCAGCAGTAAAGTCGCACCGAGAACACTTGTTAATGCAATTGAAAATGTGTGCGCCAATCGAGCAGGCGAAGATGGGAATCTTGTCTGCTACGTCAACGTAGTGGTTATCCTCAGCGAAGCGGATTAGTCGCTGAGTAATCCCGTTCAAGCCCATTCCTCCGTGTCGAAGTCCTTTCCGTTGAACATGCGCTCGATGTTCTCGATGGCCGGTTGCATTTGAATCACACGCTTCAGCACCTTGGTCATGGTGTCGAAGTCAACAGGGAAGCCACGGCTCTTCATGTGAATCATCAGGCCGCCGAGGGCTTGGTCGTCAAGGTATTGTCCCTCGTCTTGGAGGATGGCGACGATGCGAGAAACGCCACCCAACCTGTTGAACAGATACGGGATGAACCACGCGGGAAGAATCAGGGGCACTTCTCCGTCCGTGCTTACGTCGTCGTCAACGTTGATTTCGATGATTCCTTCCCCCTTGGAATGGTCCACCTGTTCGTTGCCGTTGATGGCCGCGAGGAACCACAGGTTGACTGCGCCCTCTTCACGAAGAAACTCCACAACGTCGCGCATCACCGGGTAGGTGTGGAACCACATACCGTGGTTCGCGTCGGGCATCATGCTGACGGGGAACCAAGTCGTGATGTTCAGCAGCGCGGTGTTCTCGTCCACCTGCGTAATCGTCCAAGCGGGGTTGACCGGTTGCGGCATACGGTTGAGCGGTTCGACGCTCATGTAGCGAGAGAAGATTTCCACGTTAGGTTCTCGCTCGTCAATCATGGACGAAGCCACAATCCAAGGCAGGAACCCGACCTCCCCCTGCACGAACACAAGGACGCGCTCGGGGTTGAACGGTAGGTCGGTCTCGTTGATGATGAGGTCGAGGGTGCCGAAGGACTTCATGCGTTCGCCCCCCTGTATGCCTTGCGGACAAAGGGAGGCATCTTCTCTATGCGACGGAAGGTGGACATTCCGTTGAGGTAAGGCTCAAGAATTTCTTGGATTTCGCGAGCCTCAAACAATGGGGTGGCGTAGGCCCTCCATCCCTTGTTCCGAATCTCCGCGTAGGGCATGTTGGGGTAAGTAGTTTCATTTCGCCGGTCAACCCATGCGATGCGGCGGAAGCAGTTCGACTTCTGAAGTGTCTGCGTGAAAGACGACCCACCGGCCTGTCCGATGAGAGCGCCGTTCTCGTATTCGTTCGCATACCACTTGGCTATTTCCTGCCCGTTCATTGGGCCGACTTCTCGCAAGTGTGCCCAAACCCTCTCAACGATTCTTGCACCGGTCTTGTTCGCGCCCATAACCTTGTGTGGACGGGCGAGGGTTATGAAGGTTCCAATTCCTTCCCTCTTTAGGCGGACGCAGAAACAATTGGAACGGGGCACGTCGTCCACGTTGCGCCAATTCTTTTTTTTCTTCATTGGTATTTCAGATTTATTCTCCTTAACCTGAAAGACCTATGAACAATTGAAAAAATAAACACGGAACGACAGACTGAGAGCCTATCAATTCTTTTCTCAGACCTGCCCGTTGGTCAAGAATACCGTGATGCCCGGAATGCTCAGGAACCGGCGGTGTTCGATATCGTCCACTTCGCTGAAGCGCATGTGCGTGTCGAGCGGACGATGCTCGGGGATTGCGAACTCGTGGCCAAAGTCGAGTGCGAAAAATAGACGTAATTCTTGTTCGCGTCGTCTGACTTCCGTGACCAAATCCTCGGTCCTACCAACGCCAACCTTAAGCGAACGTGACGGCCTGAACGAACAATCACCGCGAGAGAACCGACTGAAGACGACGTGACTACCATTGATGTTGTCCGTCACTACGATTGTCCCCTCGCCTTCTTGGAGAAAAAGAGCGGGTATTGTTGCGATGCGGTCGCGCAGCACAACGTCGAAAGGCATGATGATGCCACCTGTTTCCGCGCTGAGGTTTTGCAGGTCGGGCGTCAAGTCGAACTCCGACGCAGCAGGAGTAGCGGCGTGAATCCACGTCCCGTGGAGGTCTCCGCCCATCGGGTGCCTGAACCACCCATCCCTAACGTTGAGGCGTAGGAAGGGCCATGCCTCGGGGTCTTGCAGCAGGGATTGGATGATGTAGGAGGCTTCCTGTGGGTCTGTCTTCAAATCCTCGTTGATTGGGATGCGAGGCAGCGGGTCTTCGTGGAAAGCCGAGTCGAGCAGCGACCAAAACGCCCGCTTGCCGTGCAGGTAAAGCGTCCCGCTCGGCGTGGTGATTTGCAGGTGCGGACCCGTTGTCGCTCGCTGCCCGCCTTGCTTCCTTCTTTTCCTCTCCTTGACCCACCAATAGAAACAATCAACGTGAATGTCTTTGGTGCGGACAAGCAACCAATCGCCGTGCCTCATGCGTTCACGTCCACGTCTTGGCCCATGCGAAGAAGACCTCTTCATCTTCAAGCACATAGCCGTCCAATGTGTATGTTTCTCCTTGCAGACCGGTCGTGTTCATCGGCAACCGCCCAACACCCTTGGTGCTTCGGAGGATTTGCACAACCCTTGCCCGATTCCCGATGTAGCGTTGGGACAGGCCGGTTTCAATTAGTCGGTCCACCAAGGCTACCGCCGTGATGGGTTCGTTCAGGGTCGCGAGGACCGCGATGATGCGTCGCCTCAATGTCTTGTGTCTCATAACAATCAGCCTTGTGTTTCCTACCTATGAAGGTTCTCATTCGTATTCGCGGTCCCTCGAAACGCATTCGGGGAAGGCGGCAGCGAACCTCTCAATCAGAATGTCGGGGTCGCAATGTTGGGCGATGAACTCCGAAACCGGCATCTCCCATTGAATCAGGTCAAGCAACCACATGTAGATAGCGTCCTTGCTCATGGAATCAACGAGCATTTCGGCCACCTCGAACGAGTCAAGCGCCGTGAAATATCCTGCGCCTCTCATTCTTCTTCCCCCAAAAAATCAGGCCCATATTCAGGCGACTCGTCACAACATGGGCAAGTCATTCTTCTTCCCCCTCGTAGCAGCAGGGACCGATACCGTCGCCCATCATGTCGAACATAAACACGCGGTCGCCGCATTCTTCGCATTCAAAGCGTCCGTCATCGCACAACACGCCGTTCAATTTGACGAGGTATTCTCCGTCCACCCACACCTCAAGGTCGGGGTGGTGGTCGAAGATGGCCCCGTAGTATTCGGGGTTAGGCACGGCGCAGGCGTGAATCGGCACGATGGCGAGCAGGCCCGCATCAACGTCGAGGCTAACCTCTCGTCCCCTGTCGTCCGTGAGGCCGGGGAACTTCCATGTCGCGTCGCCGCCGGGACTGTCGAAGACCTCGACAAGCCACTTGTGACCACCCTCAGTCCAACCGACGCCGACGTGTTCCATGCGCCCTTCCGTCTTTCCGGTGTCCAACCAATGCTGATGGTAGAGCGCGGAGCAGAAGTCCTTTGGCTCAAGACCTTCAAAGTCCCCGCCGGGGATGATGCGCGGAATGTATTCCTTGCTGAAGGTGATGTCGGACCAACGGGGTTCGTCAATCACATAGCAGGGGTCGCCGACGTAATAGCCGCTCATTCGTCTTCACCTCCGGGGAACATCTCGTCGTATTCTTCGCGGGTTTGGTAGGCTTCGATGCCGCCGAGAAGGATGGTCAGGTAGATGATTTGGTAGAGCAGCGAATAATCCGCCGGGTTGTTGAAGCGGCGTGGGTCAATCGGGTGCCCGACAACCTCACGGCAAGCGTCATCCCAATGCCTGTAGAATTCCTGCTTGACGTATGCGGGTGAGCCTCGTGCGGTGGTCAAGGGACCAAACGCTTCGTCGCCCGTGTTGCAGTAAAACGCAACGTAACAATCAGGGTCATGGTAGTCGGTCGGGGTGACCAAACTGCCCGCGCTCCATTGTTCCCGCTGACTGACCAAGATGCCCCAACCCATTCAGGCCACCTCCGAAAGAGCGTCGAGCAGGGCGTTGACGACGTTTAGTCGGGCGGCCTTGTCGGGGATGCCGGACTCTCGGTGGTGCGCCATGCGCTCAACGAGGGCCACCATTTGCTTGCGCTGAGGGTTAGCGTAGCGCCACAAGTCCCATGCGTGATAGGCGGTCAGGCTACCGTCAGCCAAGAATTCGCCTGCACCGTTGCCCATGATGGCACGGAACCATCCGGCCACGCGCAGGGGTTGGCCCTCGCCCTCGTTCCCGTCCCACGAGACCATCCAACCGGCGTCCTCGTAGGTTGCGCCGCAGATGCGGGCGAACGTTTCGTAGGTGGTGTCCGCGTCAGCGTGATACCCGTCGCCTTCATACACGTCCTTGAGGGCTTCAATCTTGATGCCCGCCATGTTCAGCATTCGTGCGTAAGCGTAGGCTTCCGTGTGGAGCCAACGCAGGGAGTCTTCGCCGTCTTCGCCGTAAAACCGCTTGCCCGTCATCGGGGCAAAGCGTCCTTCGGTTTCAAAGACGTTCTCTTCGTCGTGTGTTCCTTCGTTCATCGTGTCTTGTGTGTTCATGTTGTGTCTCTCCATGTCTGTTGTTCTCGGCTCCCGCCTCAATTTACCCTCGTGTTTCGGGTATATAAAAGGTTCGGTGGCCGCCTAAAATCATCGCTTACCTCGCACGGGCTTGCATTCTGAGCAGCGGTGAGCATTGCGTCCTTTCTTCTTAGGCATACATGCGCCGCAAAGCGTCACGCCGCACGAGCGGCAAACGCCTGAAAGAAGAACTTTCGTCCTGAAACTTTCTGCTTCGGGACCAAACACAGGCGAACCGATGACGAGCCTATCCGCCTTTAGGGAAGCCTCGACCTCCATCGGCGTAGCCTCAGACTTGATGAGCGCAGCCTCTTCGTGTGTCCATCCGAGCGCACAGGTCGCGCAACGCTTGTCCGCCACATGCACCGCATCTTTAGTCGGAATGGTCTCCCACGCCAATTCGGTGTGTCGCTCGACGGAATCCTTGACTCGCTCCATGTCCAACGGGTTCGTGAAGGACTTGGCCTCGGCGATGGTGTCTGTGAAACGCCACGGACCTTGCTTGCCGCCTCCGAGACCTGCGAACCACGTCACCCCGCTGCCGGAGCGCGTGTAAAGGAAGTTCCGCTCGTAGGAAACTTTTGTCCTGAAAGTTCGGTAGGGCGTGGCGTATTTGCGTCGGCTCAAGGCGACTCACCCCACTTGTCCACGAATTCCGAAACCACCTTGTCCAAGGCGTCGTCCGCTTCTCGGGCCTTCTTCATTCGGTCGTCACGAACGTCCGCCTCGCGCTTCTGCTGCTCTTTGAGCCACTTCACCGCCCACTTCTTGTCGCGTGCCAACCACATGTTCGCGTTTTCAAACGCTTGCTTGGCGGCGGCGGTAGCCGAGTTAGCGGTGTATCGGACACGCATGATGGTCCTACGCTCCGCTTCCATTTCCGCCTTACGCACCACGCCGTTATAGCGGTCGGGGTTGAGAATCTTCACCACGTCTTCAAAGTGATTCAGGACCGACATGGCTTGGTCGGAAGTGCCGAGGAAGTCGGCGTGTGATGCGAACGCCTGTTCCAACGTCGGCTCCAAACAATCAGGATAAAAATTGATGAAGATGCTTGAGGCTTCGCCCGGTCGTCCGCCCCAACCGCGACAACGGTATGAGAACGCCGCCTTCCAATTCGGCAGGTTGAGGTCAACAAACTTCTTCATCTTGTTACGAACGTCGCTCAACGCGATTTCCATTTCCACGCAACGGTCGAGCAGCGTATCGCTGAAGTGCTTCACGAAAACGATGTGTTCCTGCGAGAGACCCCATTCGATGTGCTTTCGCAATTGCTCCTTGTTATCACGGCGAAACTTCTTGCATTCTTCGGGCGTCGTGTCGAACTTCGGCAAATAGACGAGGGCTTGGGCAATCTCGGAGGCCAACCGCTTGTCCAATTCGCGAAGGGTGTGCGCCTCGTAGGACGGCAAGTTCTTGCGCTGCCTCGGCAACATGCGTGCGGGCAATTTGAGCATCGTGTGGTAGTCGTGTTCGTCGGTCATGTGGTTGGTCATGCTTTCACCTCGCGGTTGTGGGTTATAATTGTTTCTTCGGCGTTCCACCAAGCCGGTGCCGTTCGGAACTTCTTCCACGACGGCGGGCCGTTTGAGAAACTTTTACGGTGGTAATACCGGCGGTATGCTTCAACGTCCGTGATGGTGTCGTCGTGCTTGAGGTCGTCAGGCATGGCCCGTGCGAACGGCGTCAAAGGCCCGTCGGGGATGAGGTCAGACATCATGAACAGATGCTCGATGGAGTCTGCACACGCATGGTCGCGCCCGCTGAACCGTCGCCGGTATTCGTCGGCGAGGGCTGCGCCGTGATAGCACAACCACAGGAAGTTTGACCGTGATTCTCCGGCCCATCGCGTGCAGGGGTGATGATGATAGCCGCCCTTGAGCGGCGTGCCCTTGGAGGTCAGCGGCATGTCGTCCGGCTGCGCTCCGTGCCTGATGACGGCGGAGCCAAGCATCTGCATGGTTTCGACCACCATCTTCGGAATGTGCTTATCGCACATCATCCGTGCGGCCTCGGTCGGGTCTTCGGAGAGAACGAAGATGTTCACATCACCCACCTCAGATAAAGCACGGCAGGTCCGTGAATCGGCTGACCGGCGTAATGCGAAGCCTTCGGGTTTGGCTCGCCCTCCGGCGATGCCCACACCATGCACGCATCACCACCGACCTCGATGCCTAAGACGCCCTCTTGAACGGACGGGTCGTTGAGCAGGTCTGACGCTGCGGGAACAAAGTCCGCTTCGTAAAATTGCTCGATGCCGGAGCCGTCGGGCTGAATGACTGAGACAAGAATAGTCGTCATTGTTCTTGCCCCCGGTTTAGTCGCTCCGCCTGCTTGCCTGCGTAGTCGTGTTCGTAGTCGTCAGCGATTTCCACGAAGTCTTGCAGCAGGGCGAGCAATTGCTTGGCTTCAGCGAGGTCAATGATGCCCGTCCCGCGAATGTTCAAGAACGCCCACCCGTTGTCTGCAAGAAGAGTCAGGGGGATATTTCCGCTTTGGGTGCGGCCCCAACCACGGGGCGGGCGATGGGCAAGAGCAAGGTAGCGGTGTGCGAAGATTTCGGTCATGCGCTCACCTTCGCAACCATTTCGTATTCCAACAGGTAGTCCCAATCGTGGGTGCCGAGGATTTCCTCGATGAGTTCCTGCTTGGTCATGTTCGCAAGGGATGGACCCAAGCGGTAGCCGTCCTTCGACAAGGGCACGCCGTTCTTCTTGATGTTGTCTTTGTTCATTCAATCACCTTCCACAAGTCCTCAATGAAACCGGCCATGTATGCCTCATCAGCCGCCTCCATGTTGGTAGCGATATCAGCAATCGCCGCATTTAGTCGTCCGATTTCTGCGTGCAGTTCTGCTTTCGTCGCATGGGAGAAAAGTCTCACGCTCATTCTTCTTCACCTCGCTCGGACTTGACCTTCGCGATGGCGGCGTCAATGATTGACTCCATGTGCTTTGTCTCGATTTTCCAATCGAACAGGATTTCGACGCAAAAATACGTCATGTTTTGCTTGGTGGCTTCCAAGCCGTGCTTCGCGGCGAGTTCGTCAAAGTCGCGGATGGCCATAGCCAATCCGGCGACAAGTGCTTCTTTGTGGTATGGGTTCTCAGGGTTCATGTGTCTCAGTCCTCCGTGTAGTTTCAGGCTTATAATCCTGTCGGGCAGCGCGGTATTTAGTCGCGGGGCCGTCATTCAGGACTCTCGCCCGAGGCCATCAGGCCATCAAGAGAGCGCCCTCCCAAGCGCGAGCCTTCGTGCGGGAGCCGACGCCGATGAGCGCGGACTCAACCCGCTTGTGGTTGATGTCGCCGCCTGCGTTCACGACCCACGAGTGGTCAATGAATTCGGTCAGCGTGTTGAACATGCCCCATGCGGTGCCGCCCATGCCGCCCGTCGTGTTGGTGGTCTTGTCCTCCAATTTCAGGACGGACTCAAGGGTGTTGAGGCCGCGCGTGGACAGGCCGTGCGGGTTGGTGGTGATGTTCTCGTCCCGCTTGAGGCGCAGCGTGTCCACGTAGTAGGTCACGCGGTCGCTGAAGTCAACCTCGACGCGGAGCAGGTCGTTGGCCTGCTTGGCGAAGGTCTCGTTGAAGTGGTCCGTCATCTTGAGGATGCGTCGCATGTCCGCGATGCGCTCCTGCATCTTGCCGGTGTGGCGGATGGTCAAGGCGCGAGGGTTGATGCCTGCGGCCTTGAGCGTGGAAGCCACGGCTGCGAATTGGTTCGTGCAGGCGAGCCGCATGTTAGTCGGAATCACCTTGAACCCTGAAGAACCATCGTGAGAATTGATGAGGTAGACGTATTGGCTGATTTCGTCGTTGTCCCCGATGGTGAAGGCGTCAGGCAAGGCGAAGGACGCCATGACCCTTTCTCCGTGACCGATGGCCGCAACGCGGTCCCATTCGATTTCACCTGAGCCAACGAGCGTGTCCGCCACGCCGAACATTTCGGGTTGGGTCAGAACCTTGTAGTTCTTGCCGACCACGCCGAGGGTGTCGTCGGTGTCTGTGCGGAAGACTCGGCGGAATTGCGAGCGGACCTGCTTCCCACCCGAGGTGTAAAGCGGTTCCATCTGCACATCGTAATCCATTCCGGCGTTTCGCATCACCTCCGCCGCCGTGCTTCCTTTTGCTTGTTGTCCGTGTAGCATGTATGCTGCGTTCATCATCGTCATATCTGTTCTCTCCTGTTGTGTTGTTCTCGGGCTGCGCCCTTGAATAGAAATTAGGCTTCGAGTATATAAAGGTATCGGTTGGCGACTAAAGCCGCCCATCACCTCGTTCACCCGCGCCCGTGACCCTGCTCAGGCACCTCCCATGAGCAAGAGGGTGGCTTCGCGCTCTTCGTCCTTGCGGTGTCCGAAATCGTGCTGCGCGAGCGCGGCGTAAACCTCCGTGCGAGGTCCGACGAAAATCGCACCACACACGGCGCAATCGCGTTCAATGACGAGCGTATCATCAGTCCAAAGGTTCACGCGAGGCATGATGCCCTCGGCGAAGGCTTCAGCCCCCACCTTGTCCATGATGCGTTCGATGGTGTCCAAATTATCGCGCTGATTCTTTTTCATTTTGCTTCCTCCGGGTTGATGGCGCTTAGTCGCGCCCACACGACAAGAGCGTTGCAGGCATCGCAGCATCGGCCCTTGTCCGCGAGCGGCGCAGGGTTGTTCCCGTAGCCGACGAACAATGACCCGCAAAGAACGCACAGGTCGTGCATCATGCGTTCACCTCTTCAATCAAGCCCCAAGCGAGGCCCTTCAAGACGTTCTCGGCGGCGTCAAGCATACGGTAGGCATCTTGCTTCGTGGATGCGACTTCGATGGTCGTTTCGGGGCCTCTAACGTTTCCTCCTGCCGGATAGCCAAGGACGATGGTGTAATGACCGCCGTGCGGCGACTCCAACATCCTGAGTTCTCTCCAAGGGGTTCGGGTTCCGACCTTGCCATACGTCACCGTTCGGACGGTGGTGTAGGTCGTGAATCGTCCCTCCGTAACTTTCACGCTCATTCTTCTTCGCCTCCTTTCGTCCTGTTGTCTTTGATTTCTCCGGGCATGTCGCCGTTCAACGTGATATCCACGTTACCGTGCATCACGCTGACCGTGACGTGAAGTGTCTCTTCACGCTCCGGGCACCAAACCCAAATTGAACCGGAGCCGTATGTCTTTTCTTGATTCAGATACAGGCCCGTGGTGATGTGGTTTTGGCGTCCCGCAAGGTAAGCGTCCGCCTTCAATCGGTGATTTCCGCTATCATGGATGTGGTAGCGGCCCTCGATTTCCATGCTCTCGTGTGATGTGAGTTTTCGGTTCATTCTTCCAACCCCCAAGGTTCGCCTCGGTAGGCGTCGTAAATCGCCTCTCGGATTGAACGGTGTGCCGCCACGATGGCCATCAAGCCGCCGTCATCTTCAGTCCATTCCACATGGTCGCCTTCGACGTATGTGGGTTCGCCACCTTCGTTTTCATCCCAAGAGGGGTGTTCTCCGTAGGCATAGACGTATTCTTTGCCGTTGTGCGTCGCCGTGTAGGTGGCGAGGTCATAGGTCGCCCTTCCGTATTCGTGCTGCCTGTTCAAGTCTTCTGTGTTCCATTGCGGTTCCTTCTTCCAATTCATTGTGTGTCCTCCTGTGTGTTCTCTCGGCTCGCGCCGTTGATTGGGCCTGTCGTTGGGGGGTTATAAAGAGTTCGGTTTGCGACTAAATCATCTCGTCGCCCCGTGCATCGTTTTAGTCGCTGCACGATGTTGAGCGTGCGAGCGCGTCCGTCCGTGAAAGGATTAGTCGTCATGCGTCCACCTCCCGATTTTTAGGCGGCAAAGCATCAGCGTGATTTTTAGCGTAGGCTTCGCACTTGCCGAGGCTTTGAATCGGGTCATCGAATCGTGGGCGGGGCCACACGGGGAACCACCGGCCGGTCTCGGGCGAGTTAGTCGCAACGATGACGTGACCGCGCTCAAGAACGCGGGGGTCGCTTGGAATGATTTTCCACACCTTCCAAGACGGCGGCTTGAACGGTTTAGGCGGTAGCCACATCAGGCATACCCCCCGCCGGGTCCGTCATAGAACCATTCTTCATAGCAGGTGTCTGAGCAAAAGCGGAATTTCACGATGACGCGCTCTCCCGGCTCGCTGCCGATTAGTCGGACAGGCTTCACAATCTCCGCGTGGGTGGAAATGCACCCCGGATTTCGGCACGGACTCATCAGGGCCAACCCCACATTTCCGCTTCGCTGAGAAGGGTGTCGGCGAAGTCCTCGGGAACTTTCACCGTGATTTCAGGCGACCACCACGCCATGCCGAAGGACACCTCTCGGGTCTCAGCGGTGACGTGGAACCACGCGCCGGGTCCGCCCCATGAAATCAGGATGCGGGTCCGCTTCTTG
>CESX01030583.1_pt1 | contig 17919 bp, 20 predicted proteins | sample 326941 | NCBI WGS metagenome assembly CESX01 (sample SAMEA2622357, study PRJEB7988) | marine metagenome | isolation source: saline water (ENVO:00002010), including
CGCTTCGCTGACCTGATTGGAAAACCACCGTCAAATAGATTTCTTTTTAGCATGGTGGTGGTGAGCTAGGCGTAGGACTACCCCTGTCCTATGCTGTGACACGCATGTCACGCTTTGCGAGCCCTTTTACTTGCCCTAGCAGCCGCTGAAGTGTTCTTTACGAACTGAGCACCCCTTTTCATCCCCTCTCTTTTTTTCCTGCTAGTAGCAGCATACTGGGAGCTCGTTAGTGATTTTATTGCCTTTGAGGGTAAATACCTTTCTCCTGTGGCTTTTGGTCCCTGAGTGGATGGTTTCCCGCTCTTGGTCCGCCACTTTTGCTTTGTCCATTTGGTCAGGGATTTTTGAGTCTTCTTCTTACCGCCCCGATATCCCCCTCCAGCAGCTTTGTATCTCTGCGCGACTATCTGCGCCTTTCTTGCCGACCATTGCCCCGGACTACCGCCCTTACCGGAGGCTTTCACCCTCTGAACTATTCTTTTACGAAGCTCAGGTTTGGTGTATTTCGTATCAGAAAGCTCCGTGACACGCGTGTCGCTGCTCAGCTCCCGCTTCTTTCGTCGAACAGCTTCCGATCCAACTAAGCCAACTGCAACCGTGCCGCCAGCTAGAGTCCCTGCGGTTTCCCTTGCTTTTGGAATTCGAGCCCTGATATTTTTTGCGACTGCTTCTGCGGTCGTTGCTCTCCTTTTCAAATCACTAGCCACTTTTGCCGCTTCATCTGCCGCCGACTGCGCCGTTTCAGATTTTTGGCGAGCCCGATAAGCTACCTTGAGCTGTTTTTTCCGGGATGGATTTGGGATCAATCGAGTTGATGGTGATCCGGGACTCCGCTCAGCCTTGAGCTCGGGCCTGCGGTCGAATTTCGCATTTTTGATGGGCCTTATTTTCGCCGCACGTTGCGCTATCTGATCGTAGTGTTTGGCGGAAGTAGCTGCTTGTCTGCTTTTAAGGTTAGCTGCGCTGGCTTTTTGCGCCAAACTTGAAGCCGCTCTTTCAGCCCTTCTTGCGTTTGAGCCCGTAACGTCGCCGGGGAACCTTCTAATACTTCTGGCGAGACCACCCTTGACGGGAGGAGCTTCACCCCGCCGCAGCCTGCGTTGTCGCAATGGGGGCTTTAGTGCTGATTTTGCTGCCGTCTTGAGGTTTCTTTTCTTTGTCTTGAATTTTGCCTTCGCTTTAGCCCCGGCTTTTTTCGCGCTCTTCAAACCCGTGTCGAGGATGGAATTCTGCCTGTAGGTCACGCCGTCTTTTACTGTAGTTTTTGGAAACAACCTTTGCTTTTTGAGTTTCTCAGCAGCCATAGAAGCCCTGCTGACCATGCCAATGATCTTGTCGCGAGCCCGAAACTCCTGAAATGGCTCCCTGAACTGCTGGGATCGCCTAGCTTCTTCACGCTCCCTGTTTTGTCTTTCCTGCTTCTGCCTGATTTTATTCCTAAGCGCCAATATTCCCCCGATACCAACCCCTGAGAGTATTGCGCGTGTATAAGCCTCCTTATCAGCCGTGGTCAGATTCTTCAAGAACCCAGCCCTTAGCTCAGTCTCATAATAAGAATTAGCCAACCGATCAATTTCCTGATCAAGTTGGCTAATCAAAGTATTGGTTTTAGCAACTTTTGACATTTCAGCACTTCCAGCGTCGGCGAGCAGCCAGTCCCCGCTCGCTTTTCCACGAACGAGAGCGTGAGCAGAAGTTTTTCCTACGCTTCGCCGCCTTCGATCCCGGTTTCACCTTTCCGGTCACCGGGGCCTTCAGATTTGACCCGGTAGCGCGGTTGTATTTCTCCCGTCCCTTCTGAGTTAGCCCTCCCCCTCGAGCGACTGAGAGCTTTTCACCCCGCTTCACGGAGAGGGACGGTCCAGCCAACTCAAAGAGTTGATTCTCAATCGCACTCAGGTTCGAATTGATGAAATCAAGGTCTGATGGACTTTGATCCATTTTATTTACGGTCTTTACCAGTAACATAGCCGGCCGCTGCTGCGGTTCCACCAACGGCCGCTGCGCCACCAATAGCGGCCGCTTTTCTCCTTTTGGTCATTGGTTTTTTACCCTGCCGCATCTTGTCGCGGTTCATGGAACCCTTGGAACCCTTACCTTTAACCATATTCTTGGCGTAAGCCCCGGCTCCAGCCGCGATAGCTTTGCGCTTCGACTGCTTGTGCTTCTTCACCACTTTGTCTTTAGCACGATGCAAAAGCTTGTCTGACTTTTTTGCTGACTTTTCGCTGCGCTTCACCTTTTTGAAAAGCGCCTTTACACTCGCAAGCTCGGTCAGAGCTTCTTCGCCAGCAGAATACTCGAGCCGCTTGCGGCGACTGTCGTTTCTCAACCCAACCTCCGTTCCAATCCTCATGCCGATGTTTGATCCAATTACGGTCCCAACAGGTCCACCGATTGCCCCCCCAACCATTCCTCCGCCAGTAACTCCAGCTAATGCTCCGCGCACGGCTCTAGTATCACGCCGTAGAGCTTTGCCTGCCGCCCTATTTTCACGACCGAAGTATGAGCTGGTTTTTTCTTGATGAGCCTTGACTGCCTTGTATCCCTCCTGACGACTACCCGAGAGGCCAATCGCTGGGGTTGCAAGGATTCCGACACCGCCTGCTGCTACCGCAGCCCTGCCCTTAGGACTCAGACCCACGATTCGACCGAATGGCTTTCTCGTTTTAGCCCTGCTCGCCCTGATTGCGAGAGCGTTCAGCTCAGTTAGCTCGTCGATTGCGGAAAGATCAACATTGTCACGCTTCTGACGCTCCATAATGCGATTTTTTAGAACTGAACCGCCCGCAAGCAACCCGGCTGCTATAGCTGCACCTCGCCCGACTTTCACGGCGCGTTTGTCAATTTTATCTAAAACCCTGTATTGAACACCCTGATAGATTCCCGTTTTACGCTCTGGAACGCGAGCTCGGGGATTACCGACCATCCGGCGAGTCCTGTCAGTTTCTGCCATCGCTTTTTTATAAGCTGATTCCGCACGGTTGATGGTTCGGGTCTGCTTTGCTTTTTCCGCTCCCTTCAAATTTGGATTGGCCTTCTCCTTCAGGGTGTCCAGCTTTTGTCTCAGGGGCTTTTCAGCTTTGGTCAATTTTGCCTCTCGAACGCGGGTTGATCTAATTTTTTCATCCATTCTGCCGAGTATTTTTCCGGATTTACCCATGCGCTCAGCACCTTCGGCATACAATTTTCTACCAATCGCTTTTCCCGCAATGCCAGCTCCAAGTCCAGCCCCGCCAGCGACAATCAAATCATCGGAAGTGGGAATTCTTCGCTTAGATGAGGACAAATATTTCTTCTGTGAAAACTCGTGTGTTCCGAAATCTTCACTTCTAGCCTCGAGGTGAGTTTCTCCGACTGGAGTGCTGGAGTCAGGAAGCTTAGCCTCAGTGTCAATGCTTCCAAAAAAAGGTGTTGGATCAGTTGCCATAGTAGACCTTGGGTGTCAATTTCGCACCTACAGTATTTTCTCGATACTTCTTATCAGCAGTTTTAGACCTCGTGAGGTTTTTCGAAGTTTTTGTTCCATTTTTGATAAATTGTCCAGTCGGCGTTCATTTTTTTTCTCACTCTTGAGGATTTCATTTTTCTCCGCCCTTACCTGCCTCTCAAGCAAGAGCGAACGAAGAAGCATCTTACGAGAAAATTGATAAGAAAGTTTGTAAAATTTATCCGAGATCCAGTTTGCGTTTTTAGACGCAACTCCATACATCCTTTTTTTGATTTCTACAACCTTTGAATTTCTATACATGCTTTTAATTTTACTTTATTTTACCTTACAACCTTTTAACTCAAAGTTAGAAACCCCGGTTCACTCCCGCGATTGAGGACATAGGACATCCCCGTGCCCAAGCGCCTGCCAACGGCGCGAAGTGGCTGACGGGACTTTTGAATGAAAGGACTAATTGAGGCCACCGATAGGTGACATACAAATACCCCCCGTAGGGGGGTATGTATGTCCTCAATGTCCTGAATCAAATCCCGGCAGGGATGACCAATGTCCTGATCGGGGGTGAGGGAATTGAAAATAGAGGACATAGGACAAAACAGGACAAGGATGTCCTCAATCATTGTCCTATATTGTAATGTTACAAGTCTGAGCCGCTTTTTCATACTACTGAAGCCTGTAAAATTCTTTTTTGGGGGACAATTTTATAGATGACACTTACGCCTTCGACCTTGCCATTTTTTTGGTCTAAAGCCTCAAATTCATCGCTTGAGCCAAGAGTTTCCCACCTTGCAGGTGGACCAGCGTGACTCCCGATTTGGTCTTTGTAGCAATAGAGAATTTTGCCGCCTTTAGCGATATGCTTTGCTATATTCTCTTTCATTTTTCCTAGAAAAAGTCCTCCGTATCCGTTCCAGATTCGCTACCATTATCCGATATGAGTTCCTCCCATCCGTCCTCACTTTTCGGTCTGATGATTCCATCATCTTCTCCTTTTCCTTCATCATTTTTGTCAGTCTCGCCGCTTTCCCCAGCAGCGTTATCTCTAGCACTCTTCGTCTGATACTTGCTGGATCGTCCTTCTTTCCAAGTAACGAGCCACGGACTCTCTCCCTGAGACCATTCTCTGAGATATCTCCGAGCTTGCCGGTCGGAACAGTCGCAGGTGTCTCCGATAATTTCGGCAGCGGCTTTGCCTGTCTGAGGAGATTTGAAAGCGGATTCCAGTCTTCGCTTTGAGTCAGGCCCAAGGTATCCAGACCCTCCAGCGCCTTGTCCGCTTCTTTTGCTGCCAGTTGAAGCCCCATCACCGCGTCCTTCATCAGAGGGCTCAAAGCCCTTCGCCCTCTCCCACAGAATCCTATTCTCAGCGTGTTTGAGGAAGATAAGGTTGGTTGGGTCCCCCTCTTCGTCAGTAAGCCCCGAACGCTTCCCTCGTTTAGAGAGCGCAAGGGCGTAGATGTCTTTTTCATCAGATGCTCTTTGTAGTGATATAGTTTCCCTAGCCCAGTTTGCCAATTCTGAAGAACCCAGCCCTGAGTAAGCCATGTCCTTTATGTTCCAATTTTTTGTAGCGTCCTTTTGGGGTTTCCCCGTATGGTGCAGAAACACCCAAATAACTCCGCTGGCTGCCAGAACCGGGCCAATCATATTCCTCAGGAAAGTGGAAGCGACGGCCTGCTGTGAAATGTCGTCTCCAATGAATGAAAGAAGAGGATCAACAAACACAATGTCAGGTCGGTGCTTCTCAATCAGCCTTGCCATAATAGACACAAAACGCTCCCCTGTGTGAACTGTATCACGGAAAAAGTTAACATTTTCCCTAATCTGCTCCATCGTGTCAGCATTTTCTAAAATATCCATACCTCCGCAAATGTCTTGAAGTGCTTCCGCGAGGTCTCCTGTGTCGTTTTCAGCTTGAACGATAAGGCTTTTTAGCGGTTTTATTGGTTTTATACCAAATAAGTCTTCGCCTTGAGCCCATGTTAGAGCCATTTGCATCAAAAATGACGATTTACCGATTCCAGATTGACCCGAGATAATTAGTGATCCCCCCTTACAAAGCCAACGCTTTCCAATCATGTTGCTTGGATCGTCACCCCTGTTAAACTCGAGAAGAGCGTCTATGGACTGCTCTGGGGGAAGCTCGTGATCATAAAGGATGGATGCCTGCCACTCCGTAAAAGACTCCGCCCCACATTCAAGGCTAAGAAGCCTCTGCTTGTTGCCTGTATCTCCTCTGGTGACACCCGGAAGGCGACTCAGCCGAGTTGGATCGATGTTTTGACCGTCTACGCCATATTTCCTAAAGTGATCCACCAAAAGCTTAACGCGCTGCTGGTATTCGGAGTAATCAGTAGCATCAACCTTTACAATCGCATGGACGCTCTTGCCGCCAGAGTCAATAACAGCCACGCAAGGTATCTTAGACCTTTGAATTAACTGCCATTGGTGATGGGTAGGAATGTTGTCGAACTCAATCAAAGCGTGTCTAAAGGCGCTTATATTGGCCGTAACTCGCCTAACGTCACTGAGTGGGTTTATCGCAACATAAATGCCGTGAGGAGCAGAGGCGGGGAATAACGCCCTTTCAGCGTCTCCGTCATGTTCATCCAGCTTTGCCAGCCACCGCTCAAGTGACATTGTTGCCTGTAGTGGACCCCGTGCGCTGGGTCGCTCCTTGGATTCCGCGTCAAGGTCGCCCCGAACTAGCTGGATTTGCTCGCCAGCTCGAAACATAGCCTTTAGGTAAGCCCTGCACCCGTCGCCGATCTCATCTTCGGGTAGCCTCTCTTCCTCATCTAGAGTGTATTCCCTTTCTAACGCCTCTTTAGCGGATTTCTCTACATCTTCCGCACCGCGATTGATAAAACCGGGGGTGAAACCTCTGGGCTTGTTATCAAGCTTGTAATTTCTGATACCACCCCTGCCCCGATACTCGGTTCCATCATAGCCTTTGGCTTTTGTCGTTGGCTTCGACGGTGGATTTCTTCTGCCGCGATTCAATGCGCTCCTCACGGAAGCCTTAATTTCACTGGGAGGTAGCCCATCAAGCAAGCCGCGCCGCTCCAGACATGCGTAGATGTCGGATTCACCCCAAGACATATCACGCAATTGTAAAGCGGCTTTGAATAAGGTTTCGTTTCTTGTCCCCTCTGGTGCTCCCTCTTCTAGGTAAGCCTCAACAAATTCAGGTAGTTTATTCATCATCATCTAGGTTTTTCGTCATCAATCTATCAGTTTATCAATTTTTTCTACTTCTTCCATCAATTCAGGTAGCTGCAATTGCTCAACATCATCTGTGTGTAACCAACCCAAGCCCCTTGAGCATTCTTCCCTCAGATCCTCGTCCGATGCAGTCATACCGATAAGTAAACGATCACAAGTAACCCTCATAGCAATAAAGAAGAGCGGCATGTGATGTGGTTTTGATTTCATCAGAAATCCAGAAAGCAACCTCACTAGAAGATTGCTTATTTTCATAATTTCCGTCCCGCAAGGGTCCCCGTATTTTTGCAATATACGCTCTCTGATCTCTATTATTCCTGTTGATGCCCTCCAAATGGAATCATCATTTTCAGTTTCTACGTTGTCGATGCCAAAGGTAACTTTTGCGGTTGCATTTAACTGCCTACGCACCTCTTCGTCATCTCCAAACCCTTCATGTGGATTTTTTCCCTCGCTCATGGAATATTTATTTGTAATTCAATACGCGGTCCCTCCCCGTCATCCCATCGTTTTTCTAAATTTCCGCCGTAAATACCGGCATCCTCAGAGAATAACGCATCCAGTATGGCTTTGTCGATGTTATCTCTGTCCGGTTTCTGCCGGTGTGGAGCCCCACTGAGTTCCGCTTTCTTCTTTTTTGTCCACGATTTAGGGATCGGAAGAAAAGCTTTCCAAGAAACCTGATCAGCCTCTGAGAGCATCTGAGCGCAAGCGATACCGGTGTGTCCCGACTGAATCATGGCCTGCCGCACTTCCATGCGTAACAGGTCTTTAAATTCACGATATCGAATTACTACAGGTCTTTTAGCCCATTTATCTTTCTGGGTCATACGAGGAGCCCCCATCGGAGTCACCTTCGCTGTAACATTGATAACCATCGTCAATTTCGTGGGTAAAAGCTTCAGAGTAAATATCGAGATGGCAAGTGATCCCCTCGGACAAAACGTAAAGATCCCCCTCTGAGTAAAAGGAGATTATACCGATTTTCTCATCCCCCTCCTTGAGAGATTCCCGGATACTATCGGGAACCTTCTCAAGAAGCTCTTTACTGAAACTTATCTTGTGGAAGGAACGGGTACCCCACGAGATAATTTCAGGAGAAGGATTCATCGGAGAGCTGAAACTCCCCGTTACTACGACATCCTGATCAGGACCGGTTACTAAGACGAATTTTCCGAATTTCATTTTTTCAGAACACATTTCGCGCATCGCAGAATGGGCTTCCCGAATCCGGATTCATCGGCTTTGGTAGTTCCAATCGTTTGCTTTGGTTCCCCCTCCTTGATTTCGCAGTTGCAGTCGTAGCAGCTCCCGATCACATCACTCTTGAAAAGAGCCCTTTTGTGAACTTCGACCGACCTCGGTGCAACGATGTCAATAATGCTCACGGACTCACCGTTAGTTGTTATCGCAGTCATTTTTGTTTTCAGTTTTTATTTCATCTTGAATTTCGTCACCCTCACCCTGTATTTGGTTTTGGTAACTTTCCTCGATTGAGATTTGCATAGTAATTATCATCTCTATCCGCTCCAAAAGCGTCTGATGCTCACCGGAAGCTGTTCCGTCAGACTCAAATCCATCTTGAGTCCCCGCGATTGAATTCTCAAAAACCGCCTCCCAAACGCTGCCAATGTCAATTCCTTGAATAGCTGTCGCGGAAAGCGTTTCAAGAATCTGCTCAGCGGAACGAAGAGCACTCAGGGCGGTGCTTGGTGACCCTAGTTCCAGCATTGAAAAATTTCCGTCATTGTCAATATATGTCTCGCCATCTCCCTTGTGAGAAACTGACATGACGAATCCCATCGCGCTGATTTGCTCAATTGCCTTACCTAAAATCTGACGAGCCAATCTTTCTCGGACTTCACTCGCAATATTTTGATTAGGAACCGTTGAGGTTGATACCTGTTTTTTAGCTAGTAAGTGTCGAACTTGGTTGTCTATTTCCTTCATCATTTCTTGAATTAAGATCGGTTTTCTTGGAGTATCCGTCGGGGTCGGCAAGTTTTGCCCAGTTGTTAATGACTTTTCTGAAGTCTTCAATTCCTGAGAGTCGATTATTGCATTTGGGGCAGTGTGAGTCGAATCCTTCAATTCCGGCTCCATGTCTGGGGTCCTTGCATGATCCGTTGCTCCCAGCCACTTGTTTAGCCAGTTCTTCATTATTGGTGATTGCTGTTAATTCTTTTGGTAGTTTCATTAAGATGCCTTTCTACCCCATTTCATTTCCATGAAATCGCTTGCTTCTTTTCTTGTAGCTGTTTCTGGGCTAGGATGTCCTAGCTTTCGGAGCCAATCGACTTGTTTAGGGGAAGCTAAACCCATTTTAGACCTACTAAATGCCGTTCCCAGCAGAGCGTTTGCGTGTCCTTTACAGGTGACGGATTTGGGATTGATTCCAAATTTTGTGAGCATTGTCTCTTGTTTTGTTGTGACCGGCTCTTCATGCCAAGCCATCGTTGGAACGAATTCTGCCGATGTGATGTCGTGGAGGCTAATTGCGTAGTCCATCGCATCGATGACTTTCGATTTTCGATCACGCTTGGCTTTGTTTGCCTCCTCTAGTTTGGCTAGAAGCCGCTTTTCAACCTCGTCTTTGGCTAAATCCATCAGGTCAAAAAGCTCCGGCTCTTCACCGGCTTTAGCTGCCGCTAATGACTTTTTATCCATTTCCTCTGCAATCTCAGAGGTTTCAGCCACAAGGGAGGCCGGAGTGCATAAGTGGTGCTTTTCGTGGCTCCAGAGGAAGTCCAGAATTGCCAAGTCGGTCTTGCCCGGACTGATCCGGGTCCCCCTGCCGACCATTTGGCTGAACAGGGAGCGAGAACTGGTGGCTCGCAAAGGGACGACGCAATCTATGGAGGGCTCGTCAAACCCCTCCGTCAAAAGCATCGCGTTACTGAGAAACTGAATTTCTCCACGGGAGTATCGCTTTAGGATTTCTTTTCTGTCAGGAGAGTCTCCATCAATATGCTCAGCGGTAACGCCCATATCCTTGAGGTGCTCAACCATTGTTCTCGAAATTTTTCGCAGCGGGAGGAAGATCAAAGTCTTTCTATCCCAAGCGTATTCAACAATCTTCTCCGCGATTTGACGTAAAAAAGGAGCAATTGCAGCGCCGACTTCTTCATCCTTAAAATCACCGCCGCGCTTACCGATTGCTCCCAAATCGATCTCAAAGGGGATGGTCCTGATCTTTATTGGGCTAAGATAACCGTCTTTGATTAACTCAAGCAGGCTTACTTCAAAGCAAATATCCTCGAATATTTCGCCCAAGCATTTTTTGTCACCTCGATCAGGCGTTGCGGTAACCCCAAGGAGATTAGCGTTCCCCTTGACGGTAAAATGCTCTACCACTTTTCGGTAGGTATCGCTGAGAGCGTGATGTGCTTCATCGATTATTATTGTTTCAAACATCTTGGGAGACCATTTATCCAATCGTCTTCCCATCGTCTGAATTGATCCCACAACAGTTTTGTGTCCGGGTGTTGCTTTTTGAACTCCCATCTCAATTGCTGCGTGAACCCCAGTGGCTTTATGTAGCTTATCAGCAGCTTGATTAATTAGCTCTTCGCGGTGAGCCAAGATCAAAGTTTTCCCTGAGCATTGTTGTGCCACGTTCGAAAAAACCACAGTTTTGCCAGCTCCGGTTGGCATGACCATGAGTTGACGTTGCCTTTCTTCCCAACCCTTAAAAACGCTTTTGATTGCTTTTTCCTGATACGGTCGAAGGATCATTTTTTAGAGGGAGATATTGTGCAAAGCATCATACCTACGTGATCTACTTTGCATCCAAGCGTTTCCGCAAATTGATCGATGTCGAAAATAAATTTCCCCTGACGGTCTTGGATTAGTTTCAGATCGAGATGGGTGTATCCCCATTTTTCAATACTATTCCTTGCTTTAGCTGCAATCCAAAACCGCCAGAGATCAATGTGATCAGAACGGGACATCTACGTCATTGACGGTCGTTACGGGAGCCGGTTGAGGCTGAACAGGAGGCTGAACCGGAGAGCTTTGCGCCGATTCGACCAGCTCATACTTCGGTGAGCTGCCTACCTCTGGCTTTGTCTCAGGCACGTTGTAAGTTTCTACCTTGTTTTTCAGCTTCCCAGAATCCTTTGGATACTCATCTACCATGAGCTTCACAGGACCGCGAGCGTTGAGGAGATGCTTCTCGCAAAAATCCTCGTTTATGTCAAAAGTCTTACCTTTGTCCAGTTTCCCGACACCTTTAGAGGGTAGGAAGCATTTGAGCATGGTGTCGATTTTCCAAAACGCCTTTTGAGTAAACACGAGGGTATCAAACACCAGTGCTCCGTCCGGCTCTTGCTTTAATACGAGGGTAAGTGTTTCATTACCTGATCTCGCGTATCCGAATTCATATCCGATCACTTCCGCGAAGTATTCGCCGGGATCGACGAGTCTCGCCTGATTGTCAGAATCATTGAATGTAAATGTTGGCATAACTATTTCTTTCTTTTGTTTGTTTTTTCTTTCTGTTCTTGCAGGAAGATCGAGGACTTCCCCGTCTTCAAATTCTCTCCAAGCTCTTCGTTAAGAGCTTTCTTTGCTTTATACTTAGATATGCCCCGCTTCGTTGCGACAGCATCTTCAAGTTTCCCGACAGCAATTGAGCAAGCGGACATAAATTCTTTTTGATCAAGGTCTTGAAGTTGATCGAAAGCCGTTGAGATGTCTTCAATATATCTTCTGCCTGACCTCTCCTTAATCTCAAGACCCGGAATGGGAATACCATCCGTGACCATCATTTCCTTCGCATGAAAGAGAACGCTTTCGCACCATTTTTGCATGAGCTTCGCCAATTTCCAAGCTTTCGCCATCTCAACTGGATCGCTGATCCTAGAAGAGTGATAATCCTCAAGTTCCCAATCCTCCCTGCCACCAGCCACTGCATCTATGCGCTTTTTAACCTCATCACAGGTCGTCAGGTTGCCACACCAGTTGCAATGGTCATTCGGAACAGCTCGCTTCTCTGTGTCATCATTTAGGTGTTCCAGAAGCCCAAAGATCGCACCCTCAGCCTCCTCCTTTGTGACAACAAACGTGTGAATTTGACGGTATCGAGTATAGACCATGCTGCACTCAACCTTATCGTAACCGTCTCGACGCATCAGCATGAGAGCGTAGCAGGTGAGTTGCATCCAGTAAAAATCATCTCGTCTCAACCCTGTTTTCAAATCCCAGATACGAGGTCCATTTATGACATCAGCCGTGCCAAAAGTTACCTCAGAAAAGTCATCAGACATCAGATAGAGACGATGCTCAAGCTCAACGGGAAACTCGTCGGTAAGCTCCATTTTGATCCTATCGATAGCCCATTGAATCCTTTCCTCACCATCTACACCCAACTCGTGAGGCGAATTATCGCCGCCCAGTCTTGCCTCAAGAACCTCATGGAATTTCGTCCCAAGGTCTCGATCTTCATTGTCTATCTTATTGTCTCCACTCTTAAATAGAGGGCAAACACTAAGAACGGGTAGCGAACTCGGTGCATAGCTTGCGTGATGCGAGGCTTCCTCTTCTTCGCGGCTGAGAAGATCGAGCATTGGAGGGCTCGAGATATTCATTTTTTGATTGCCGCTAAAAATGACTCCGGCCTTTCGGTTATTTTCTTCATCCACTCGTCAGAAGCGTCTCTCCAACTCTTTCCCTGAGAAATGATCCCTTTATCAAGCATAAAGCTTGTTGCCAAGTCTTCGTTGCCTTCAATTATCTCAGCCACCTTGAGTCGATCACCTGAGAGGTTCTCGTCCTCTTCTGTATCCTCTGTATCCGATGGGGTGGGAGTGACATCAATAACCTCTGCTGCAATTGGTGGGCCTCCATTCTGAGGAGTAAGGTCGGGTATGCCGTCAGTTGAGTCATCCTTCCGCTCTTCAATAGTCTCGTCATTTTTTGCTCGGACCAGCAACTTGCGGTCTTCCGACGGAACTGAGCCGCCATCCGTCATTTCTGCCGCATCGTAGATGCCGCTATTTACTTGAGGAGCGATCATGCGAATTGTCTTAGCAATCAGTCGAGCTCTGAGCATGTCGGGTGTCGATTTTTCCCAATTGTCTTTCCCTGCCCCCGCAAGGCCCTCCGCTCTAGCGTCTTCGATGGTGTAGGTTGCTATGATCCCCTCGTTCTCTTCGAAGCTAAACTCAGCTTGAGCCTTCTCTCTATCCATTAGGTCGGATTTCCAGATACATTTTCCACCCATATCTTTGAACCTAGCCAACATTGCGGAAGACTTCATCTCAAGCTTGCCGTTGAAAAGGTGGTAAGTCCGCATCAGCTCGAAGGGGGATTTTCTTTCCGAAATACAGGCTAACGCGAGTATTTGACCCTGCTCTTCTTTCGTGCATCCGAATAGACCAGACCTAGCGAACATTACCCCTAATTTCTGGGTAGCCTCGATAGGGTTGTTTATTTTTTCGTAGACGGTGATGTCGTTTGTTTCCCCGATGCTTGCAATCTCTTGCTTTCTTTCTGACATGGTTGTTTTTCTATTTTTTGGGCTTCAGATTTAAACCGTTTTTCAGCACTAGCTCTTCTGTTTCAGTCAGCCAGAGCTTTACAACGTCATTTCTCGAGATGTCGTATTTTTCTGAAAGGTGTTCAGCTAATTTTTTCACAGAGTTTGTCGGTCTAATAGACCAAGGGGTCTCGTTTTCAATTGCGCTCTTCGATCTTGCGACCGATTTCGCCTTCTCAGCGAGACGGCTGGCTTCCTCTGCTTTCGATAGTTCTTGTTCCATAATGGCGGGCCATCCTAGCAGGAGCAAGAACGAGGTCAACAAAAAAGTTCAAAAAACATCATTCTGAACTCAAAAATAGATGAGTGTGACACGTATGTCACTATTCTACTAATTCTTGATAGGATTGGTCAACTTTCGACCCGCTGCTTCCAGCTTTTTTTGCTTCAGCTCAATATGAGCAATTTTAATCCTATAGACCGCCAGAATTGTCGTGGCAATTGCTGCGAGCGCACCTATGATTGTTCCTATCATTGTAGCGACATTTGAAAAGCTAAGTGCCGTTCCGACTGTAAATCCCGAAGGAATAAACCAACGCTCCCAGCCCGGCATTGAAGTATGCAGGGCTTTGAACAAATCAGGTATTTCGCGCAAAAAATTCATCAAACTTCCTCAATTCTCACAATTGCGCTGATTTGGCTTCTTTGCCTCGTCTTTCGATAAACCCCATCTCCTTCTCTGCTTCCGCTCCCATTGGTGTTGCCTTCGATTGTCGGAACACCAGCCCCACCGTCAGCAGAGCTCCGTGCCATGCCCACATGAGAAAAAGTGAACACAATTATATCTCCGGGTAAAACCTTTACGCGAGAGCCCCTTAAAACTTTGACACCTCGATTTTCTTGAGCTGGTCCCCACTTATCCCGAAATGCATACGCCCCGGGTGTCCTCGGACGCTCCCAATCCGGTTGAAATCCTGTGGCCCTCAGAGCTTCTCGAACAACCCAGCAAATAAAACTGGCGCACCAAGCGTAATCTCCCGCGGGGTTTAGCCAAGTTGCCCCCTCATAAGCGTCGATTTGAGCGCCTTGATTGTTGCCCCCAACTTCACGAACTCCAACTTGAGACTCAAGAATGCGGACTAAGGTATTCCTGAAGATTTCAATATTGCCCTTAGGAGCTTCTCCATGCTTCTCGATTTCCTCGAGCGACATTGTAACTTCTTTTTGGGATTCTAACCAAGAATCGTAGGCTGCTAGGGTTTTGGGACCCGGAAGCCCTTTGGGGTTCGGAATGTTAAGTAGTCCAAGCGAATTTAACCCGTATTGAAGCAACTTTGCATCGTGTATTGACAACTTAGACAGATCAAGTTCCTTCATTTTTATTGGGTTGGTTCGCCCCAGAGCGGCGATGCCAAGCACTCTTGCGGCTTTTCCATCCGTGAGTGCTAATTCCTCTCCTTAACGTCATTTTGCCTTATCAGTGATGTCAATTAGCAAGGGAGCTACAAGGGGAGAAAGCCTTGACTTGGGATGCCATATTTTTTTCCCGAGCAAAAGATTGACTCGATCATGCAGAGCAATTGACCACCAAAAAAAAGCCCTAGTATCATTAAAAGGCGGGGGTTCAATCTCAATTGAGCTTGCTAATTCCTCTCGACACGAACATTGATCGGTGGGTGGGAGCTTCTCCATCCAAGCATTGAAAAACTTTTCCGGCTTAGGGTGTCTAACCGACATAAAATGAAGCTGATACCACAAATGTGACAATTCATCGCCAATGTGAGCAAGATCCTCTTTTTGACGATATCTAAAGGGGGAGTTGCCCTGAGGAATCATTTTGCGCCTGCTGCCCTTTTTGCACTTTTTGCATTTTTTTGCCATAATCTTTCATAGGGTGACGGCCTTGGGAACAGTCCCCGGATATATCCCCTTATTCTTCCGGACAAACCGTTGTCTGATACATTAAGAATCAAAAGTTTCCGTATATCGTATGGCATAGCTTTGTCTTGATAAAAGGTAAGCTTATCTCTCATTACCATACTGGGAATCTCGTGAGCCCAAAAATTGTAGTAAGCGGTCTCAAGGGGGGTTTTATAGAGAAGGCCGAAAGCAGCAATAACCATTTCTAATTTATCAGCATTGTATAAATACGGAGTATGAGTAGAAAAATTATATATCGGGCTGATTCCCATTTCATCGCACTGGTCTCTGACCCGATCTAGCTTTTTCCACCAGTTATTGCCAGTTTTTCTCACCTTGCCGGGTTCCATTCTTTTTTCGTATCTCCTCGCAACCTCGAAATCCTTAGGTCCACAGGGGTTGAGTAGGAAGATATCGTCATTCATCCAGAGAAAATCTCCAGTGGGAGAATGCTTTTTTGCCAGCTCAATTGCCATTTCAATGCATTCAGCATACCCCGGAGCATTGATAATATGAAGATTTTCGCAGTCCTGATTTAAGAACTTTGGGAACTCGGAGCAAAGCAAAAACACATCTTTGCGTCCATTCCAATATTGGTGAATTGATCGAAGCGAGTGCTTAATCTCATCGTTCCCCCACTTACTTCCGTTCCCTAGCGGGTAAATGACAATTGGATCACTCATACTCAAACTTTTCAAAGTCTATTGCGTAAAAATCCTCAAGCTTACTCATCACATCGCGGGTCAGTTCATCTTCCCAAGATTTGTGAGAGGTTTTAAACTCATGCCTGAGATTGACTGAATCAATTTTCAAGTCCTTGAGCAGCTTGGGCCATTCTTCTTGAATCTCCTCTAGCTTTATGATCTTGTTTACCCTTTCAGGATTTGCTTTAATGTAGCTCCATTGTGTCTGAAAGTGGGGAACGATTTGAGCAGCGATCTGCATATCGAGCGCACGGTAAAACTCGTTGATTCCCATCCCGGAGGCCAAAGATTGCAAAACCCAAAATTCCGGTGTGCTTCTCTGGCGGCTGCTTGCCCAGAAATAAAAAGCAGAAACCGCCCTTTCCAGAGGATGCCTAACCGTCATAAAGACGTAGGATTCTCTATTGATCATTCTTTTTACGAGATGGTGATCAATAGGGAGATGAATGTGTCTTTGCTTGGGTGTCTGAAGGCCGCTTTCCTTCAGGGTTTTTCTGATCGATGTTGTCCCCGTCTTGGGATTGTGTATATAAACAATTCTCATTCGCGAACACCCTGCCAAAATGCCTCATTTTGAATAGCGACATCTTCGGGGTAACGCAAGAATCTTTCCCCACCTTTTTTGCGGAGACCTTGAACTGTGACACGCACGACACACTTTTTGCGCCGCCAAAACGGACGACGTAATGATGCCTCAACAACACCTCTCTCGTATTTTGCTGATACGACCTCGGGGGAATCGACACACATTGCATTAACTACACTGATGGAACCTTCCTCGACAGACTGATGAAACTCATCTTCCAACTCAAGGGTTCCGCTGGAGCCGCTAACCTCGATGTCTACAACATCCCAAAACATGGGTTGCGGCATCTCCATGCAAGCCCAACGAATATATTCAACCCTTCCATCTTTCGTGATGAAGGGGACTATGGCAGATTTTGAAGACTCTGGAGGTGAGCTGACCAGCGGTGAGCTGACTGAAGAGGAGCTGACACTGGAGACGCTGCTGGAGCTTTCAGGACACTCCCCTTGGGTAAGGTCGTATGTTCCATAAGCTTCTTCCGGTGGGCAATCGACTTCCGCCTCAGGGCCGGACCGACCTTCGAAAATGGCGTCTATGAAAAGTTCCCACCTTGAATTGAAATCAGTGGTGTATTCCAGCGTGAAGCTCTGACCGTCTTCATTCGTTCCAGAAAATACCGTGCTGCTCGATCTTGTTAGCTCAACAAATTCATCCCCATCGCTCAAGCAAACAACTGGACAAAAGGTTGATACGCTTGATACGCTTGATACGCTTGATACACTTGATTCTTCGGGTTCCTCGCTCGGTTCGATTGATTCGCTCGGTTCACCTGACGGTTCATCCGGAGTGGGTTGAGGGTTTACTATATCAAAATCAGACTTTCTTCGCTGAATCAGGTCATACTGTAAAGTGCCGTCTTCCTCAGTGGCTAAAACTGATCCAATGTAAGCGAATCTAGTGTCGTAGTCCTCCTCATCCCTGCGCCAGCCCTCATACTGGAAGTTACTCTTCTGCTCCCAGCCACTTTGATCATTCTGGAACCACTTGATTTCAATTTTATCAATATACCGCTGCCACTCTGCTGGGGCGTTTTCATTCACCACTGAGTTATCATCTCCCCCAAACATTGGATCATCGGTTAGCGTATGGGCCTCCTTCGGGTCCATTGCTCCGCCCCTGCCCTCTTCATCGTCTTTGGGGGAATCGAGGGTTAGGTATGTAATTTTTAACCACGCCTCCCAACGAGACGCTTCAGTTATCCGTTTGCCATTTTCATCTTCGGCCAAGAACCAGTTAAATTGAATGTAAGGAACCTCTCCATTATCAATTATAGCAGGCCCATGAACTACGCCGTCCGATACCTTGAAGAAGGCTTGTTCATCACTCCCTGTCTCTCCGAAATCAGCGGGGTCCGCATACTCGATGCGGAAAGGATGTTCGACACTTCTGATTTTCTCGGCAGACTCAACAGAGCACCCTCCTAGCGTCTCCTTGATGCGGGTATTTCGACCCCCTCTGGTTCGAACCCTATGGGACAGGTTTGCTAATCTTTGTAACTTCTCAGCAGTCAGGGTTTCACCGGCTGAGAAACTTATTCCATGAAACCCGCCGGGCT
>CESX01013321.1_pt1 | contig 17426 bp, 28 predicted proteins | sample 326941 | NCBI WGS metagenome assembly CESX01 (sample SAMEA2622357, study PRJEB7988) | marine metagenome | isolation source: saline water (ENVO:00002010), including
TCATCGTTCAATCCCTAAGAATTCAGAACAGATTCAAGCAGCGATCTAATCGACTTGAGTTCGTCCAGAAGTTCTACTGACACGGCTTCTCCACCACTGCCGGAAGATGAATCGCTAACGATCCCGAACCTAGACTGATTGAGCCTTCTGGATTCCTTGAAGTCGGACACGCCCCTGACATCAACGTCCCCTTCAAACTCCTCAGCCTCCGCCTCAGCAGCCTCCCTTTCTTTTTGCTCCCGACGCATCTGGTCGCCATAACTCTCCTTTTCCAATTCAGGAATAGGCGGAGCGTTTTCATCTTCAAAGGCGTCTTCAGGCTTAGGGTTTGGCATCACTGATCAAACTCCTTGATAGGCTCCGTCAGCAACCTTCTGCTGGCCAAGGTCTGTTGAGGTGAATCGACCCGACATGGCAACCCCAACAAACGGGCTTGACCGAGAGTATGAAAGTTGGATCTGCTCGATGATCGCAATCCCATAAATCGCCTTGCCACTTGCCCAATTAAACTGAATGTCAAACTTCTGGGTAGTTCCGTTGACCGTATCGTTCACCGCCGCAGGGGCCCTACCGTTATCGAGGCTTTGCAACTTATAGATGCCGATGTGCTCTGCATCGCCAAGTGCATAACCCTGAACTTGGAACTGCCCCCTAGTCATCTGGTTATGAGTAAACACCGCGTTGGTGTCATCATCCGCCGTGACATCAGCAACCTGAACTGCAAATGACAGCGAGGCACTTGACACAGAAATGGTGAAGTTGTTTTGGCCACCCGAGGTGGGGCCAATGACAACCTGAACGACACCGCCTTCAGCGGTCTTCGGTTTCGCTACTGCGTGACTCATGAGGGCAGGCTCCCGTTCACGGTGACATCAAAGTCCGCGAACCGATACTTGTTAAACGACAGGGGGCCATCAGATCGGTCGATATTTCGGCCAAGGTTCTCAGCCGTAACCCCCTGAGAATCGATTGCGATCGAAGCCCCAAGGCGTTCGACAAAGAGTTCGCGATATCGACTTGAGGGGGTCTCGCCATACGCCTCGCAGATCGCGAGGCAAGAGGCGAGAATCGTTTCGGCGTGCTGAGTACCCCCGGGCAGCACGTCAGACTGGAGAAGGAACGAGGTGCCAGCGGAAACCGTTGGACCGCCACAGAGAACAATGACCGAATCGCTGGTCCTACTAGCAACCTTGTACTCAAAGCCATCGATTGTAATAGTGGCATCCCCAGCCCAACTCGGCCACGTTCCATTTGCAATGGTGCAATTCTGGTTGGCAAGAACAGTGATCGTCCCCGTGTCATACCCATCCTGCTGAATCGCGGAGTAGTTGTACTTCAGCGTGTAGACAGCATCCGGGGTGGGCCAGAGGTCCATACTCCAAGAGTACGGAGTGCTCGGAGTGATATCGGATCCAGTAACAGGACGAACAGTCGCGTAAGCAGGACGACCCTTCCGGGTGGGGTTGCTTGTCTTGACCTCGTCAAACCTCTGCGAGTTCAATACTTGGACCGCAGTCTTGCCCTGCTCGGTGCTGAACTCAAGATCACCGATCAAACTTCCCGTAGTAGCAGGCAGCGTATAAGCCACTTGGTCGGCCACCGTCGCAATGGTTGCGGCTGGACGAAGGAAGTGCCACTCATGAGACTTCACAGACCCGGGTAGCGGTGGCGGGGAATAGAACTGACGAAGGCCCCGCCTGATCCAAGCATTGACATCATCTTTCTCGGACGTGTTGTACAGGAAATAATCCCTGCCATATCCAAGAAAACGACCAACCTCTTCACGCAGTTCGGTTCTTGTCAATCCGAGTTGCATTGTCATGGCCGCTGCCTTTCCAAAGCGTCAACCCGCCGACGCAGTTCATTTAGGATCTCGCGATATTGTACATCATTGGACGTGGTTGTCACCTGAGCCTTGAGCAGATCACTGGCCACATCTCTCAGTTCACGGATGTCAGTCGAGTTTGCCTCGATCTGGGACTTGACTCCACCCACTCCCATGAACATCGCGGCAATCGTGATCATGATGGCGAGTGTCTGAGCCATTCCAGAAACCTTGTCCCAATCAGAGCCCTCTTTGCAGATCATGTCCATTCCTCAAGAAGAACCCTTAGGTCTTTAGAATCAACGACGCCATCCGCGTCAATGTCTGCGGAGCCATGGTTGCCCCACTGCTCAAGCAGGATATTCAGATCGCTGCCATTGACAAGTCCGTCACCGTCAATGTCAGCGGGGCTGCCCGTGCAGCAGGCCCCAACAATAATGATGACAATCATTTAGCCCCCCCATCTCTTTTGATCATTCCACCCACGAACGACCATATGCGGGCACGATACCCAACGAACGCTATGACACAGACCATGGCCGCCAACGCGATATATTTGACATTCTCAACAGAGCCCATGAAAAAATCACCCCACCACGCTGTCACATCATCGGCACTGTCGTTGACATCGGCCGTCGCCATGTGGACCCGGTGAACCCTTTCAACGATCTCGTCCTGATTCCCCCGGATCTGGGTGGCCATGAAAACGACCTCGTCCTGATCCGAAACCTCAATAATTTGTCTAGCCAAATCACCGCTTTCGCGGGATAGATTGGCAATAGCCCCAGCCTCACGGATGATCTGCTTTTTGCCGCAGCCAGCAAGGCAAATCCATGCAACAAGAATAGGCACGATCACCCGCATCCTAGTCATTCAACGGATCGGGGGCTTGAATAATGCGAATTCTGGCAAAGGATGGGTCATCTGGGTTCGAGTAATACTTCACCGCGTGAACGTCGAAGAAGATCGAATCGTCACCCACCACAGAAGCCATCTGGAGGGCGTCTTGCGTGGACTTGACCAGATTGTCAGTATCTGGGCGACAGGTGTGCGGGATGTCTACATCGGCCTTCCTGAGCCTCTTGGGACGAGGCATCCGAAACTCAATCTCAAGAATGAGAGGCCCCGACAATGGGGTGGGGGCTTCTTTCATCGCATCCTTAGCCGCCATGCCGACGTGCATTTTCCAGAAATCGGCATTCTTGGGATTGTAAGTGTGCCCCCTCTTGGTCATCCGGGGTCGGGGCTGGGGCTTGGGGGTTGAGTTGACAATGAACTCCCAGCGATCAAGCCCATTTCTTCTGCCTTTGCCCATACCAGCCCCCTTGCTGTGTCAGTCCATTCCCCAACCGGACCCCTGACTCCCGCGATGATACCCGAAAGACACCCGATGGACCCTATCTCGGCCTTCACCCGAGCAAGCACGTCATCGGGCATCAACTCCAAGTCCAGCAAAATCCTCGCCCTAGACTTCCCAACCTCCCTCGCATCCGCCTCCTCGTCGAACTGCGGAGTGTCTTGCTTGACACCGCTGGAGCGATTCAGGTCCGTGTGAAGTCGGCTGTACTCCTTGAGGATCCCCCCCAAATTTGGCTGCTGGTACTTGTGATAGGTACGAAAATCCTCAATGGCAGTCTGCATGAGGTCTGCACGCCGAGACTTGAACGCTTTCCGATACAGCCTTGCTTCATATTCGTTCGCATCCCACTTTGGAAAAAGCCCCCGAAGCATTGCCCAGTTGCTCTCATCTGATGCGTTCACGACCACCCCCGGTCATGGAAGGCCGACGAAAACGATGGAGAGAGTGGTTCCATTCAGTAAAAACAGAATCATCACCAAGTGAAGCCACCGCCAGTTCATGCACCTCCTGATGCCAAACCGCTGGCAACCAATCGGCACGCGAATTTATTGCCGCCTCAGCCATCATTAACCATCCGTGCCTGACTCTCCATGGCATCCCCTTCCATCCCTCAAAGAGAAGGTGGACCGTGCTGTGAGCCACGTCAAGGTCAGCAAAGTCAGCGATCTCTTTGAGGCAGACCTCCGGGCAGTTCTCCCTGAAGATACCCACCCAAACCCTCTTCATGTGAGTCTCTATCTTGCTCTTCCCCAACTCCCTCGGAGTGTTGCCAACAACCTTGGTCGCGGCTGCGGCCCACTGCCTCTTCGTCTTCTTATTGACGGTCACCTTCGTTTTGGTCTGCGACATTTCCAATAGTCCTAAATTGCTCAGTCTTGATGTGAGCGACAGGCTCTATATCCCGCCTGTCACGAGTCTTTGACGTACGACCCCCGTACTCAACTCGGTAATCAAGGTCCGACCTGTGTAGATCGATTGCCCTGATTTCCCCGGTCATATCCTCAACTACGAAGAACGACCGAACTCGTATATCTCGCGTAGCAACCAACTTGGCAAACTTCGTGACAGAGAGCATCACAGTGGGGTATTCACCCCAAGTGAAACTTCTTTTCTTGTACTCGACGTAGGCGACAACTTTTGCCATCTGGTCAGTTACAACGAAGTCTGCAAAATGATTGTCGGGAAGTTTCCGAGCCACCCCGTGAAGAGCGGACTCAATCACGGGGATGGCTCGGATCTCATTACTCCTGTCACTCTGGGTCTCGTACTGCGGTCTCGGCATCGCAGCCCCCTCCCGAACCATTGCTGGTTCGCATGATTGTGAGTGCTGTGTCCAACTCCGACTCGGGGAGTCGATAGGTTGGCCGCTCCTTACCCGGAGAGATGTTGAAAACCTTGAGCCCGCCGGTCTTCACAAGACCCTCAACCGTGTGCCTCGAAAGGCACAGCCGGTTTGCAAACTCGGTGATCGAAAGCCAATCAGACTTACTACTCATCTTTTGTTCCTTTCTCAGAACGGAATGTCGTCGCTGGCCGGTGCCGGGGGCTTCGGCTGATCGCGAGGAGGCTGCGGATCACTGATCGCCAAAGAAAGGAAGTTGCCACCAGCCTTGGTTTGCTTGATCCAGCCAGCGATACGCTTCATTTTCCCGTCGATCATCGCCTTGCCGGTGTAATCCGGCGAACGCTCATTCTTCTTCTCCGTCTCACGGAAAAGACTTCCACTGTTGTCCTTCTGTTCGTATGCCATCAGACTTGTTCTCCAAAGATGTCCTTGGTCTCACCGGGCGTTGCTTCCCGATAGTTCACGTCGTGAGCATCAAGCACTTGCTTGATGTACTCGTCCGGAAGTTCGTCAGCAGAGTTGAACACCCTGTCGTACTTCTTGCATGCGTGGCCAAGAAGTGCCCCCTCGTATTCCGCCGCGTTATCCTTCATGCCAAACACGATAGCAAGGCCAGCCTGAAGTGCCCCATCATCTACAGCGGACTTGGTCGCAGCCTTAGGTGCTGGCTTGGGTGCTGGCTTGGGTGCCGCCTTAGGGGCTGGCATCGTGTCAATCTCAGGCTGGTCGTTTTCGCACCGCGGAATCATCAGCATGTCACGCAGGGTGTAGTTCAGACCCGTCGTAAGTGCCGCAAGAACAGCCTTGTCAAGTTGCTTCTGGTTCGGGGGAACGATCATCTCGTTCACCATCTCGATCTGCTCGCCAGACTCAGCATGAGTCAGAACGTACTTGGAGAATACGGTGAGCCCAATCTCACTGTTCCTCATCTCCCAATTGGTTCTGGCGAAAGAAAGGCCAGACTTATGCAATGCCTTTCTGCAAGAAATGATCATCGCCTCTGCGGAAACGTAATCGTAGTTAGCGAAGGAATTCTTGGCGTCCTTCCCCACGTTGCTCACTGACTTCTGGGCGTTGAGCAGGGCCTGCTGGAGTTCTTTCATTGGTCTACCCCATTAGTGGTCATGAACCAGTCTGGAATCTCTACATCCTGAATGTCCCAATACGAGGGCCATCTTCCAGACTGCATACAACTTTGATAAGTATCAAGCCATCGAGAAACTACCCGATCCGCCTTGGCCAGCGTCTCCTCACCAAAGCGATAGAGACCAACCGCATACGGCGGGGACTTGCCAACAGCAATTACAATCGCAGTCCTCGGGTTGTATCGACCCTCAGAAGCAACAGCCTCACGGTAGTAACTCATCTGGGTTGCATAGGAATACTTGAAGATGGATCGCCTGAATGAATCAGGAGAAGCATCAATCGTGGTCTTGAGATCGACGATGATCGATTCGTCCCTAGAAATGCAGAGCCCATCGACCTTGGCTTTTCTGGAGATACCCCTGTGGTCATCCCAGAAATACTCCGCCTCGGCAGTGCCATGGGCTTCAACACACTCCACCATTTCCGCGGCAACAGGATGACGCATGACGGCATTGGTCATTTCCGTCGCGGTCTCCCATTCAGCCGGAGTCAGCAGTACATGAGTTGGATTGTCAGCGATCCACTGGGCGTGATCAGCCTTGCCTTGCTTCGTGCGACGATCAAACTTCGGCATCTCGGCAAACCTTGAGCCAACCGTATGCGGCTCAAGGACCATCGCATGAACCAGACTTCCAAGGTTCATCGCGTCAGTAGAAGGCGTCTCATTGTCTATCGACCACCGGAAGTGCCCGGGAGATTTGCGAATCTCCTTCAGCCTTGAATGGCTGAGTGCAGCATTCGAGTAGTAATCAAGGTCTTGGTCATGCGTGGTCATGGGGAATCATCATACCCCATGTCGGCATGTCGTCAAGAGTCTTTATGGATTTTTCCTAAATCACTTCGATACGGTGGGATCATAAGCGATCGACTTCAGGGCAGTCGCCTCGACCACCATCGCGTTAGCGGTAGCCACGAGCGCATCGATCAATTCCTTGTCAAGATCAGTGATCGCCGCCGTTTCCTTGAAGTCGTGCTCAAGGCCAGAGATACGAGACTTCATCTGGTTGATAGAGGTGAGGAGAGAAGCGTAGTGCGGGAGCGTGTTCATGATTTTCTCTAAGGAGTAAAAAGTTCGATGGTTACGCCCATGTCGGCGTCCCACCCGAGATTGTGGCCAAAGCCGTTCGTGGTATCAACGGTAGGGGTGCCACCAGTGAACGCATTTTGGAAAAACGACATTGAAAGATTTCTGAGGTTGTTGGGGTTGTTGTCTTTGGTGGGGTCGGCACCAGTGTTGGTGCCACCGTACGCCGCCTCCAAGGCAGCCAGTGTGTCAGAAGTGGCGACGTACGTTGAGCCGCCCTTCACAATAGTCACCCTCAACTTTATTCCAGTTCCCAGTTCACTGATCATGTTGTCACGATCAGTATTGTTTCCGAACCGGATATCTATCAGAACAAGAGCATCGCTACCGAAAGTCCCCGGACGAATCCTCGGATAATTAGAGTTCGTCGAAGCAGGAGAGTAAGTCACCGATTCCACGAGGGAATATGAAGAGTTCGCCCGCCACCACCCCTGCCCACTAACCACAACCAATGGCGTAGCCGAATCCTCAGCCTTCGTGTAAGTCACATGCGTTGTGGACGAAGACTGCGTAGGGAAAAACAGCCACCTGCTCGGGGGAGTCATTCGGTGTACTCCACCGCAAAGATCACGTCCAAGGCAGACGAGTTTCCGGTTGTCACGATCGTTATCGCACTGTTCACCGAAACCGAGGTGTTGGCGATAAGGGCCTGATCACCACTAGAATCAGTAACTGATGCCGCCTTGACAGTGGCAGAAGCATTCTTGAGCGTAGCGGTCACCGTACCACTCGCTGATCTGATGTAGAAACCAGTGATCGTTCGGGCGGTGGCCGCACTGGGATCGATCGTGTAGGTCTTGTCCGCTACGGTCTCGATCTGGCCGGTGTAACTACCGACGTTGGTGATACCGAGGGTGGTTCGCTGGGCAGCGGCATCCGCATCATCAAGCAAGGCTTTGCCAGCAGCCGTCAGGTCGTAAACCCCAGCGGTGCCAGACCCGGTGAACTGAATGCCTTTGTTAGCCGCAGATGTTAAGCCAGCAATCGCAGTCAGATCAGCGTCTAGCGGCTGGGCACCAATGTTGGTGCGAGCGGTCCCGGCATTGGTCACATCACTCAGGTTGTTGGCCTTAAGCAATGCACTCGAAACATCGCCAGCAGCACCCTGTGGTCCCTGCGGTCCCGCGGGCCCCGGGGTCGTAACTTCTACCCGGTTGACAACTTGATTCACAGCAACAATGTTCTCGTTACTCATGGCGTCACCGGGTCCAGAATCTTGTAAGTGCCGCCGAGGACATAGTCAACGACGGAACCACTGGTCTTCTCCAACTTCAAGTCCCAAACACCCGACCCGACAGTCAAACCATCGGTGTAGGCAGAGGGCAGAAGTATATGAATGTTCGGGGAACCCTTTGACAGGGTGATGATTCGACCACTCTGATCAACATTGGTGACATCCCAAACCACAGAATCGGTTGGCGTCAGGCGACCATCAATCTTGGCGGTGTACCCACTACTCAAATCCAAGGCACAGCCAGTGCTGTCCTTGTAGGTGATCGAGAGTTCAAAGGTCTCGCCGTGGTGAAACTCAATTGCGTAGGTTGGCAAAGCCATTTCGACCCCCTATGAAAACGGGTGCCCAGCCCCCCCGAAGGGGGGCCGAGAACCCGAGTGTGGCGAACTCAATCAGGAGCGGACGGTGCAGGCAGCACCAGCCCAATCCATGTAGAGGAGCGCAGTTTCGGCAGCCTGATGACCACCGAAAGCCATGGCTTCCGCGGCAGAGAAAACACCGGCGGAAGTGGTCTTGCGAACCTCAACCCCGTCGATGTAGAACCTAGCCGTGGTGGTGGTTCCGTCGTAAGAAACGTGGGCACCGAAGATGTGGTAAGCCTCACTGTCAAACCCTGAGGGGTTGGTCAGCGTGACCTCAGACTCGGTAGTCCCATCATCGAACGAACAGACGATCGCATCAGCAGCGGCGGCAGCACCCTGAGTCACCTTGAAGGAGACGTTGGCAGCCTGCGTCGGGAGATGAGCCCCGAAAGCCGAAGCGAGACCAAAAGAGGCGATATCTCCGTTGTTCCGGGCACTGAACTTGGCCCGGACAGCAAAGGAGAAGTCCTTGCCAGCGGAATCCGCATAGGCAAAGATCGCACTGTTGAACGAAGACACATCACTTCCGTCAGTGTTTCCGTAGACACCGCCAGCACCAGTGACCAGACCGAAGTCAGTCGAAGCAAAGCCGGGGTCAGTAAGGAAGTCCGTCGAGAACGAAGCGACTCCGTTGAAGTCGCCCGCAGACGACTGGTAGAACGGGGCATCCTGACCACCCCGGTTCAGCGTAACAATGGTAGACATTTCGTCTTACCTCCTAAAAAGGGCTTGATCAGGCGACCGCGCCGGTGCAGAGAAGAGCGTTGCGACGACGATCGACGCACTGCATGTTCATGGTGCAGTCAACGTGAGTGGTGAAGACGGTGTGCTGACTCGGAGCCGTATCCGGACCAGTTTCCTTCATGTACTCACCCGAAAGCAGAACGCTCCGGAAGGCACCCCACTGGAGCATGTAGATCGGGTTTCCGGTCTTCGAGTCCAACTTGGGAACGTAGGTGATCGGGACACCGCGGAAGTTGATTCCGCCGTTGGCATCCTGAGCAACGTCACGGGCAATCACCTTGTCGTTCAGGCGAGCCTGAATAACTTCAAGAGCAGACATCACGTCGTACGAGGTGTAGATGCCCCACTTGTCAGGCGTTCCGTTGTAAGACGGGTAGGGAGCCGCTTCAATCGGCTTGAAGTCGCACTTGACATAGGCTTCCTTCATGACCTGAAGAACGCCAACCGCGTTCGGAATACCCGAAGTGTTGGTTGGGTTCGCGATCAGGTTAGCAATACCGCCATCATTCAGATCGGCAGCACTGTACTGACCGAGGCCGTTCTGCCATCGGGGAACCGTGGTCGGATCAAGGCTGGCGACGGTCGTAAATCCGACCGGAAGCCCACCCTTGAATCCAAACTCACCATCACTGAGGCCATCGGTAGTCATTCCGCTGGCGTCCGAGATCCAGTATTCGACACCGTTCATGTCGAGGCTGGCATCGTTGGCGGGCTTACCCCAGAACTGACCTTCGAGGTGATCAGTCAGGCTGATCATCGCGTCATTACGACGCACCTTGACAAGATCAACGATCTTGCGGGGGTCTCGGTTCATCGCGATTTCGCGACGTTCGATGGCGTAGTTGACGGTGGTGTGCTTCCAGCCAATGTCGGCGGTCGCCATCACGTCAGCGACGTTCAGGTTGTCAACCGCAAACAGGCCGGTCTGCTTGGCAGCACCGCTGTTGGAAGTCATCAGATTCCACTGAATGCTGGGACCAGCCTCGTAGGAAACCTGCGACTCTTGGAAGAGACGGGAGAGAGCAGTGTAGAACTGCACGTCGGTAGAAAGATCGGTGTAACGAAGTTCGCCGAGTTCCTTCTGGGTCGTGGTGATCAGGTCACCAAGATCAGATGCGCTGATAGCCATAGCAGGCTACCTCCTTGTTTTCATCGAATGCCACGGTCGGCCATCATTCGAGCAACCGCTCGGGCCGCCCTGTCCTCCGGACGTTCGGTTGCTTGAGCACCCGAGTTTGCACGGCTGACAAATTGTGACTGTCTCTGTGACACTCGTTCAGTAATTTCCTTTTCGCGTGCCTCGACCATCGAGGCACCGAACTCACTTGTGACGGCCTTTGTAAAAAGATCCGCCGGTGCCGGAAGAGCCGACCCTGCCGTCTTGTAGCCCGCTTCGAGAATCTTGAATGAATCCTCGACACGGGAACGTGCGGATGGGTCTGCCAGTACATCGGCAAACTTCCCTGACTCTGAATCCCAGAGGGCAGAGAATTTGTCGGCTGTCTGAACAGCCCGGCTCACTTCCTTGGCCTTCCGACGCTCCTGCTGGAGTGCCGACTCAAGAGAGTTCACCTTTTCCACCAACGTCTTGACGTTGGCTGCGAGGTCTTCATCGATGTAATCGGTGAGAGCCTCTTTCATCTCGACGGCAATAGACGGTACGGTTTCATCGTCTTCCGCCGAGGCAGTTGATTCGTTGTCAGCCGGAGCCGTCGCCTTTACAGGTTCCGGCTCAGGCTCTGAGGGAGGAGTCTCGGCTGGGGCTGGAGTCTCGTCAATCAGCGGGGTCTCATAAGGATCCTGATGGTTGAACGTAGCCCGAGGCTCTTCATTGCTTTCTTTATCATTCATATCCATTTGCATCCGCTTTGCCCATGGCCTTGAGGATCTTCCTCCGCTGGGCATTGTTGTCGAGAATCATCCCGCCGTCCTTGTGGAAGGATACATCACCGCACCCCTTCTTGGCCAGTTCGTCCTTGAGGCGGGAAACATCGCTGGGGTGGGTTCCGAGGGCGTTGGAGTACATGGGCCAGCCTTTAGAGGTTGACACACGGGTCTTGCCTTCGGCCCCGTAATCACGAGACCACTGCTCGCCATCAATCGTTATCTCATCAGTATCGCCCTGACGATCCATCATCTCACTGATGGTCATGATGATACTAGTAGTTTCCTTGGTCTTCTTATTGATGTATCTGTATTTTGGCATGGTTTATCCCAGTGGTCCCTGCATTGGAAGGTTCATAGATTCGGCTCCGGGGCCCGGTCTCCCACCCATCAACATCTGACTCATCTGATTGTCACGAGACTCTCGCGTTCCACCCGTGGGAACATTACGTCGAATGTACTCACGGCGGGTCACGGGGGGCTTGTTTTCTCCCGGGGGAGACGTGTTGGCCCTACCCATGACGTTCGACGGATCCGGGGCCACACCGACAGGACTGATGAGATCAGTAATCTCCTTGACTCCAGTCAGGTCAGCCATATGGCCAACATAGGCAGAGATATCGATCTGCAAGCCCTGCTCCTGCATCATCGGAGCCATGGGAACCAAGGTCTGGTTCATAAAGGCACTCATCGTCGATGCACGCTCGCTGGCACTGCTTTCCTGAAGACTACCCGGCTGGACAGAGAAGTTGAGATCAAAGAACTCAGACTCACTCCTATCCTTGGCCTTGAGTTCAATCTCAACCGAGATACCCGTGTCGCCAAGGTCTTCGGTCAACACATAAGTACGAGCGGGGTCATACCAAGCCCAGAGACCGATTGACTTGACAACCTTGCGGGTGAAGTCAGTGACCCGAGCCTGCATGTCCTGAACTTTCTGGCTCGAAGAAGCCTTGATCAACTCTTCCTGACCAAGGGTGTTAGCGACGGAACTCAGGCCACCAATGGTGTCAAGGTTGCCACCTGTGTAGTTGAACAGGTCGCGAAGTTGCAGTGCGAATGCAAGAGTGCCCTGATCAACCCCGCCGAACTTCAGTTCACGAGTCGCCTCGGGTCGGTCACTCCGGATCATGTCGCCGTCACTGGCGGCGATGATCCTTTCGCCATCATCTTCCGCACCAGCAGCGACCACGCCAACCGTTTTCGACCGATCGTTCTGGCGAACCAACTTACGCATCGTTCGGTTCATCGCCTCACTCAGATCGACGAGTCCGTTGGCTGGGGCAATTGGCATCACCTGACCCGGAACGTCTCCAAGCGAGAGCATGTGGAATGGCCCATTCTCCGGCCCCTCCCATTCAACTTCACGAACAGGATCGGAGAAGTTGGGAACCCCCTGCTGATTGCACTCGAACGTGACAACCCGGCCCTCGAATGGCATGTATATCTCCCACATCTCGATAACGGGAGACATTCGGCCATTGTCATAAACCATGCTTGTAGATCGAGACAAGGTCTCCATCTTCTGGTCGCCATACTCGTTGTATGGAGACTGGAGGGCCTCGGTAGGCTCCTTGCCATGGAAGTCATAGAGGCCAGATTCCATCGCCATATCTCGATTGACGATGAACCTGTTGCCAATGAACTGGACCGTCTCCATGGTTCGGGCACGCATGTCGATGACAAAGTCATCCAGATCAATCACATCTGCAAAGGGAAGGCCGGAATCATGGATGATTCCCTGTAGATGCTTTGCCTTGGAAGTGGTCAATCCAACCTTCAGGATTCCCACTGAGAACAAAGCATCCATCACTGCGGCAGAAAGAGAAGTCTCGAAGTCCATCTCCTCAAGCACCGAGTTCAACATCATCTCGGCCTTCTTTGCGGTGACAGCCAGATCCTGACGAATCGGGTTGATATCAACCTTGGGACGCCTTGCTGCAAGATTCCGGCGATAGATATTGATCGCCATCTCAAGCAAGTTGACAGGATGGGCCCTGTCGTTCGTGCCGTCACCATAGTTGCCGCCCGTGTAGGCACGAACAGATTGAAGCCTGCGTTGCCGAAACGGGGTCAATTTGTCACGGGAGAACTCGAATGCGTTCTGAAGACGCTGGTAGTTGTTCATGTCCATCGGATGTTCCTAGATGCAAGCCGCCTTCTAGCGTCTTCTTTTCTACGCCACGCAATGGAGCCCGGTAACACCGTGGCCTTGGGCACTTGGATGTGGCGATTCCCCCCTAGTGCCAAACAGGCGAGAGCGTCTGCAATGACGCGGTCGCCGTGGTTTGATTTCGCTCCGCTCTTGTCTGTTGCACTGATTGACAGTGCATGCTGTACGCCGCCAGTCGAATCGTAGATGAACTCGCGGCATTCGTCGATCGCTTCACGAGAGTGATTGACAAACTCTTCGTTGAACAGGGATTTCCTGTATCGACCAAGCAAAGCCTGCTTGCTGTCGCGGGTGGGCATCCACCCCATGGAACGACTGGGCGTTCGATCGATTGTGTTTTCCGATGTCCTGTACCAGATTTCCCTGTGCCCAAGTTCAACAACGGCATCAGCAAAGATCCGGCCCGGGCCCTGACTTTCCCAAATCAACAGTGCGGGGCGATCGTTCTCATCTCGAAGCCAGTTGGCTAGAGCAACCGCGTACTTGGCCAGTTTGTCTGGTCGCATGTCAGGCGATGCAAACTCGCCGACCTTCTCGTTGGTCTTGCTCTCAGCAATTGACATACAGGAGTTCGAGGCACCAGTTCCAGCGGCGATGTCGAGGCCAATCACATACCGGCGGTCCCTTGGCAGGCTCCCACCCTTGTTGCAATCAGCCCAAAGATGAAGTCTCCCCCGGATGGTCTTATCAAACTCGACATCCTTGCAGTCAGGGGAGAACACGAGTTCACCCTTAGACATGGCCGGACGCACATGCTTCTTGGCAATCATGTCAAGTCGCTCATGGTCAAAGAAGGCCCCGGTGGAACCAGCGAAGTCGATATCGAGTTCTTGGGCGGCCTCGATCGGACTTGAGCACCGGGTGACCTCCTTGTCGTACCAAGGTGATCTCCATCTCCCCTTCAGGTCTTTCCTTCGATCCTTGCCCTTGATCGGGTGATCGGCCCAGTGAAGCCTTACTTGCCGAACCGACGTGTTCTTCGCGACCGTCGCAAAGGCATTCGATGCACCGCACGGCGTCGATAGGAAGATTCTGGACGGCGTAACATCTCGTGTGGAAGACAACGCCCTGAAGTCATCTCCCGCCGCGAAAGCGGCGAACTCATCAAGAAGTACAACTGTCCGTCGATCACCACGAGCAACATCTCCGGTGGTCGATTCTCCATCAATAATGCTCCCGTTGTCCTGATTCTTGAGACTCAGTTTCTTGCGGTCGTATCTCGGCAGCATCCAGACCGGAAGATGGCCGAGCATTGCGTCGAGTTTCCAGAACAGCGACTTCGGATTACCACGGCCATCGACGTAAGACTCGTTTCGAGATACGAGCAGGATCGCTTGATCAGGTCGAAACACCCAGCGGTGCAATAGAGCAGCGAGGCACAACCAAGAAGCACCCACGTCGCGACTCTTTGCGATACACAAATCTTCTCCATCATTGACCGACTCCTCAATCTGTTGGCAGGCCATCTTTTGAAAATCGTACAGGGCGAATGGTGTCATTGGACACTTGAGTCTTGGGTCGTACGTCATGGCGAACGTACTGATCCAGAATGACACATCGTTCCGGCACAGTTCTTTCAGACAAGACTGAAACTTCGGGTCGCCCTTCGCCTCGGCAAGAAGTGCGCGTCGATACTTAGCATTCGCCGCCGGTTCACTTGGCGGGATGTGGCGGAGTTCAGGCAACCGCCGCCTCCGCAATCTCTATGACACGCTTGAGGACATCATCAAGATGATCGAACGCCTCTGTTTCGTCAGCAGCATCTTCGAGTTCTTTCTTGCTTGGGACGCACACGCCCTGATAAATCCTGAGAAGCGTGTCGGGAGACTTCCGCCCGGCGCAGAGTAGAGTCCACGCTGTGCCGGACGGAGCGTCTCCGCGATCAACTGTGTCATTCCCCAGATACTCAACCGCCCAGAGTATGTCCCGAGGATTACCCACCACCCCCACGTCCCCCGGGGGCGGTAGTTCACCCCCGGGGGACGTTTCACTCGCGGACGCTGAGACCATGGCAGCATCAACACGAGGCCCATTGCTGGGCGTGTCTCCTTTGCTTTCTTCGGCCTTCTTGGCCCTTCTCTTTTTCTTGGCGGCGAGAGATGCCTTGGCCGAGAACTCAGCCCGCAACTCCTCAACTCGCTTATAGAACTCAGGGTCATCCTTGATCGTGGTCATCGCATCAACGATGTCGCATATCTGAGTTCGGGTCAGACGCTCAGATTTGGGCAGTGCCCTCTGCTCAAGCGTGACCTCTGATTCTTTCTTCTGGCAGTCATACCACAGCCCGCGGTTCTCCTCACGGAGAGTCGCGTACCACTCGTTCCGGGCTTTATTCCGAGCAGGCTCCATCAAGAGAATCCCGGGCAGTTACCAGAACCAACCTTATGTCACAACGTCCATCTTGGCAAGTTATTGGGTTACAAGGCCACCAAGAAGCCACCCCCCGTCAGGGGGTGGCGTTTGGGTGGCCGTTGGACATTGCTTTGTCTATCTGAGCAACCTTAATCCTGTAAAGGTTATCGACCAACCCAGAAGCCTCGGTTGTACTTAGGACACCCGAAGCAAGGTCGATGTACACCCGATGAGCCTTCTGTCTCACCCAGTTGTCTCCAGCCTTTTCAAGCCTACGACGTAACTCAGGAGTGGCTGTCTTAGAGCCCCACTGTTCCATGATCTGTCTTGAGAAACCCATTGATCCTCCAAGGGGGGGCGGCTTTTTGAAGCCAGACCATCCCCACCGAACGATGAATCGCTCAAGGGGGATTTAAGGCATCCCTTCTAACCGCCGCATGATCTGTCCTGTGAGGTGGGCACACCCTGATATGACCCTCCGGGGGCTACGCACAGGTCAGTTGTGAGGGGGAATTCGTACCACACGAACGATGGCCGTGCAAGTCGATTGCCACATCAGACGAAAAGAAAACGGCCTGCACTGGGGGGAGTACAAGCCGTCTTCGGAGGAGGGGTCAGGATGGGAGATGGATGGATTATTACAGTGACCAAATCAAAAGTCAATCTGGATTGAAGAGATATGATGATTGATCAGGGCGGCCCGGGGGTTGCGGCTCAAGATTGGCCCCGGCCCCCCCGCTCAATCGGCAGCGGTTGACCCCACCCCCCACCTGCCTTCGCGTGCCCGCGTACACGCACGCCCGCACCCGCCCGCACGCCCGCGTACACGCACCCGCGCCCGCACGCGTCACGCGCCCGCACGCCCGCGCACGCGAGGCCCGGCGAGGAGCCCCGCGAGCCACCGGCGTGCTTGCCCCGGATCGTCCCGGGCCGCCGCCACCAGCCCGGTCTCGATCGCCCGGACACCCCGCTCCCCCAGCCGCAGGTCGAGGGCGTCGTCGATCGCATGCAGCACCTCATGGATGATCGTCGATGCGAGCACCTCCGGAGCCATCCCCGTACCCACTCGGATCACCCTGCCAACGGGATCGAATTCGCCGAATGATTCGAGCGAGGGATCCACCAGCACCGGAAGATCCAGCCCCCCGATCCGAACCGACCCGATGCTTTTCAGATCCGGCTGATCGTCGTTTCTGGGCTCAGAATCGGGGCAGGTGCGCCCTGTCTGCACGTTTCGGCTCATCGATCAGCCTCGGCTGCGAGGTCGTCGAAGTCCCCCGGGCGAACGATGACTGGAGCCGCTCCGATGTCACCACCGGCGACAGCCTCGGCGAGCCCAGCCTCCGCCGCTTCGATCACCTGCTCGGCCTCCTCCCATGAGAGCCCATGCTCGGATTCCATGCGGACAATCGCCCGATCAGCATCGTAGACGGCCACCTTGACGCCATCGACGTATGTCCATCCCACCAGCCCGCCTAGACCGTCGATCAAGATCATGATCCCCCCCGTTTCACGGTGTCAACGCATGGAATTCTACCCGAATTCGACCCTTGCCAAAAGTTTTTTGACAGGGCCGCAAGTCTATGCCACGTCTACACTTGTGAGCCAATATCTACCCACGATCACCCATAAAACGAGGCAATGTGTCAAGATTGGGCTTGAATGTGCCGAAGTACCTGTCACAATGCCCCTGTCGAAATGACGACCGGCGGATGCGACCCCCGGCCCCGTTCTCTGAAAATTCAGCCGCCCCGAACCGGCATCACCCGGGATCGGAACCTGCGGACGGAACACTGCGACTCGGAGTAGCATCCACTGCCCGGGTCTGGAAGCCACGGGAGTCATGCGGAAACGCACCCGGACGACCTTACGACGCAGATTGTTGCAGGGCGAATCCTGCCAGCCACCACGGGGCTG
>CESX01030601.1_pt1 | contig 17040 bp, 24 predicted proteins | sample 326941 | NCBI WGS metagenome assembly CESX01 (sample SAMEA2622357, study PRJEB7988) | marine metagenome | isolation source: saline water (ENVO:00002010), including
CTTCTACTACGGCATCTCTTCCTGCGAACGTTAAAGGATCTAACAACCGAAAGCGCACGGTGCTCTGTACTCCATCATCGTTAAAGTGTAAATCAGCGACAATGTAATGACCGACTTCTGCTGTTGTAGTTGTTGAGCCGTCATTTACAGCGCAAGTAATTTTTACTATCTTTTCAAACCATGCAAAATTTTGATATGTTCCGCCTCCTCCGGGAGTTAAAGAATTATCACTATTATTCATAGTTAAGGTGCCATCAAACGTAGTCATTTGTCCTATAGCTACATTTTGATTAATTTGAAAGCTAAGTACTTTAGAAGTGAAATCAGTTGAGCCTGAAGCGTCAACAAAATTAAAAGCCCACGTAGTTGTAACAGTCATCGTCTTGTTAATGTGCTAGTTGCTACTGGAGCTGAACCGTTTTCTCTAACATATTTTTCTATCGCATTTACGACTGCTATTGGGTCCGCATCATTTACAGTGATATTAATTATCGAATTGCCTACTCCTGTTGAACCTAATCGGTCTAATGGAATAATTGCTTCAGGTCCAGCTTCGCCGACTAAACCCAGCACTGGTTGCCTCACGATGCCGCCCTCAGCAAATGAACCAAAGCCAGCTATTGAACCAAACAATCCAGCAGTAGCATTTAATAATTCTGGTGTCGGTGTTGCCCCTCCCATCAATTGCATGAGTTCTGGTGGAAAACCACTGAAGTTAACTCCGACATCTATCATTGCATCAATGTTGTTTAGAACATCAACTTGCTTTTCTAATTCAAATAAAACATCAACAAGCCTTCTAAACTCTTCTTCGGGCATAACTTGTTTTAATTCATCAAGACGTTCTTTGTTAGTTTCAAGAAACTCATTAACTGCTGGGTCGGTTAAATCATCAAATGTTTGTACGGTATCAGCGATTGCTTTTGCTACATCTTGAGATGCTTTAACTAAATCAGTTTGACGTTCTAATTGCGTTTTTTCTTCATCGTTTAATCCCGCAACAGCTTCAGCTAAATCGACAAAAGTTTTTTCAACCTCTAACATCGCAAGGTCTAAATCAAAAGCATCAGAAACAACCTCATCTAACCGGGAGATTAGTTTGTCAAATTCGTTGCGAACTTCAGCTATTTCATCTGCGGTCATTTCACTTGTCTTGCGAAAGTCCTCCATTGGTTTCTGTACATCTTCAAGCGAGATGGATGCTTCTTCTGTTACTCCTGTAAGCGTTTCAATATTTGAATTAATTAAATCCATTTCTTTAGATTGCGCCATAGTGAAGAACATTCGCTGTAATGCCGCAACTTGGTCGTCAGCTTCCCTAGTTGTTTCTAACATGCGAGCGCCAAGATCACCGAAACCTTTTTCAAAGAACCCAAGTGCTTCCTCGCCTTCTAAAAACTCTTTAGTTTGCTTCTTAGTTGCGTTCGTTGCGTCATCAAAAGCGTCAGCGGTGTCGTCTAACGAAATATGAATTGCTCTTGCCTGCTCTGCTGTGAGTTTCCCTGCGACTATTGCATCTGCTAACGCACTTGTAAATGGGAGTATCTCATCTTCAGCATTTCGTAATGATTCAACGAACTTATCTACATTTCTGTCATTTGCAAGTCTTTTAGTTTCATCTCCGAACTCATGGAATAAATCAGTGCCTGTCGAAAGTAACGGCATGAGATCTTCCATATTTATACCGAGGGCTTCAAACTCGTTGTTCAAACCTTTCTTTAATAGGTCAGCAGTTAGGGTTGCTTCTCCTGCAAAACTCTTAATATCAGGAACGGTCCCTTCAGCTTCCTCTGTTACTTTGCCTATAGATTCAGCTAGTTCTTTGAAATCATTTGTAAGGTTTACAGTCGGGTCACCAGAGTCGATTAACTCTTGTTGCAAATTTTCCATGCGTTCCCGTGCTTCTCTCGCTCGGTCACGGAACCCTTTTAATATGAAACCAGTCGCTACTGTTGCCGCACCCATCGCTATAAAAGCCTTGGGGTGTTTCTTTACGACAGACAACAAACCACTTAAAGCACCACGCCCACCTTTTCCTGTAAGTTTGCCGACACCCATTAGAACTGGTCCAGTAGCGGCGGCTAATGTTCCCATAGCAACAGCAGTATTTTTTATTGGTCCCGGTAAGTTACCGAAGCCAGTGGCTAATGTTTTAATAATCCCTGAAAGGTTTTCAAGAATCGGAACAACTATAGGAATTAGAACATTGCCGATGTCGATTAAGGCTTGTTGCAAATTAGCTAACGACTGTTGCAACTTAAATGATGCGGTGCTTGATGTTGCTTCAAATGCTTTATCAAGCGCACCTGTAGTATCGGTCATGTTTTCAAATATCTGAGCTGTAGTATCGGCGTTTGCTCCCATGAGGTCCATAACACCCGACAAGGCTCTAATATTTCCGAAAACTTGTGCCGCCGCTTCTTCATTTCCAGCAAATTCTTCAGACAGAGTTTTTAGTGTGGCTAAAAGCCCTTCCTCCCGGAGTTGCTTCCGTAAGTTCGCAGATGAAAGCCCCATGCCTGATAATGCTTTTTCAGCTTGTACCGATGGGCGTAGTAGCGATGATAGTATTCCACGAACCTGTGTTGCCGCTTCTGCCGCATTAGTTCCCGTTCTCGAAAGAGCCGCAAACGCCGCACCGACTTCATCAAACTGAACACCCATAGCTGAAGCAATAGGCAGGACACGCCCCATACTCCCGGCAAGTTCATCTGCGTTTAATTTACCCTCACGAACAGCGGCAACCATAACATCGGTTGCTTGAGTAGCCGATAAATTCTCAGCGCCGTATGCGTTTAATGCGGATGTAGCTAGATCTGCTACTACAGCTGTTTCACCTAATCCGACTGCGGATGCTTTAGCGGCGGCTTCTAACGTTTCTGTTGCATCAGCACCTCTCAAACCTGCCGATGTAATAAAGAACATTGCGTCAGCTAATTCTTTTGGTGACTGTGCCGTAGTTCCTGATAAACGGCGAACGTCTTGCTCAAATCCTTTAACGGCTTCAGATGATAAACCAACTAATGATTCAATTTTCGTCATGCTTGCTTCAAAATCTGAAGCTGTTTTAATCGACATTCCCCCAACTGCGACTAAGGGCAACGTAACGTTTTTAGTTAGCGCCTTTCCAGTCTTAGTTGCTTTTGCTGAAAATTTATCTAATGAACTCCCAGCGGCTTTTAACTGGGTTTTCATTTGCGTAGCGTCAGCCGTGATAAGGGCTTTCAATACGGTGGTCATTGCCGCCATTTATTTTCTACCCCTATTTCTGTTCCTAGCCATTTCGTTCGCTCTATTTCTTTCGTCAGCTTCTATTTGGTATAAAGCCCTCCAGTGAGTCATTTCATCACTTGACATTCGTTCCAATAGTTCGCCGACAGTCATTCCTAACTCTCTCGCTAAGTGGAAATAGAACCTTAATTCAGGATTACCCCCATCAAAGCCTAAGAGTCTTTTCCCACCGTATCAACACTGTCGCTTGCTAACCCGGAGACTTTCAAACATTCCTGAGCTAGCTTGTCGACAGATTGTGCTGATTTTTCAGCGAATAGCCAATCTAAATCTTCTTCTGTAAATACTGCATCTCCAGTATCAGGTTCATAGCAACAGTGAAGTAAAACGTTTTTATATAATTTGATTGCCGCACCATCTTCATCAGCGCTCCAGTCGTTTTGCATATTTGCTCGCTGTAACGCCGTCATTGATTTCACGCCAACTTTTACATCCCATTCTGGGATATCAACGATTGTTATGAATCTGTCATCAGATTGTCTTATTTTGTCTGCTAATCTTGCCACCTTAATCTCCTTTGCAAACTTAGTAGGTGCCCCTTGTAACCGCACCAGTTACTTGTAGGTCCATTGAAAATGTGACTACGTCACCGACAGGGTTAGAAACACTATAGTTGGTCATAATAGCTTCACCCGTATATTTAACGTTTCCACCAGTTGAGCCTGCTGGACCGTAAATAAACGAACGGCTTGCTGGTTCTGTTCCGCTGATGTAACCATCAAGTGTCGCATCCCAGATTCCGCTAACGCTAATTGTTGTATCTTTCAAACCTACGATGTAGGACTTATTTGTTGAACCGAACGCTGTTGTTTCGGCTGTATCTATTGTTTGAGGAAAGCTAACGTCAGTAAGCGTATCAGATATGTTACGGCTTGAACCGCCAGTATCGTCTATCGCAAAGTCTGTCGACTTTCCGTGTGCAAATGTTGGCATTTGATTCCTCCTAGAATCTTGCGAAGGCAACCATAAAGGTTATGGAGCCACTTGATCCAGCGGTGCTTGCCGACACCCGAAGGTACCGATTCACAGTGCCAGATACTGCTTTAATTTCCGAAGTCTTGGCTGTTGAGCCGACTACGGTGAATGAAATAAGATCAGCCCAAGTCGAATTATTCGCCGAGTGCTGAATCTTGATTGTTGTGTTTCCATTAACGGTGTTAGTGGGAACGTGTAGAGTGCCTGCGCCACCATTAGCTGATGAAGCGCCATTGTCTACAGAACTTAGAGCGCCGAGTGAGCCATGAGCAATGCTGGCACCTGCGGTGAGTTGAACACCACCTGCTAAAGCAAACGTTAAATTTGAAACCTGATTAGGTGTACATTCAAAATCCGCTGTGATTGTCGAAACGTCTGCTACAGGACTCGTTATAGCGTAATTAGTTTCATTTGCTTGCGCTATAACAGCTCCGCCACCAATAGCGGCGGCTCCTTGTCTCAAAGTAATTATAGGAGTAGTTGCATTTCCTAATAACGCAACAAGCTCCTCATCTGAACCATCTGTGTCTGAAGCCCACATGCCGTTTAGGGATATTGTGCCTGATCTAATCCCGTTAATGTATGTTTTATTAGTGTCGCCGAAAGCTGTAGTTTCTGCGATTTCGTTTTCTTGCGAAATGTTTGCGTCATTAAAATATGACGTTAGGTCAAACTCATCAATATAAACGGCTGTTGATTTTCCATGAATAAATGACGGCATTATTTATCTCCCTTTTTTGGTTTTACAGCTTTTACATATCCTGCTTTTATTAACCAATCATTAGGTTTTAGTTCTATCGAATCTCCGGGAGCATAAGTTTTTCCATTTACTTCTACGTTTGCTTCTCCAGTTTCTCCACCAGTGACGATATATTTTGGCATTTTGATAACTCCGTGTAGGCGTGACCGAAACACGAAGTCTGGTCACTGGGACACTTGCTTAACTAGTAAGACTATGACGTTTTTAGATTAGCACTTTCAAAAAAGTTTGTCAGGTGCTTTCGGTATTATGCACCTGCTTTTTAGTAAATACAGCTGTATTACGGGATATTGCGGTGCTTTTTTGTGCCTTCCCTATATTGCAGATGCCTTCCCGGTATTACAGGTGCCTAACCGATAAGGCAGGTGTCTTAATGAGAAAGCAAATGCCTTTTTTTGCTTTCCGAATAATACAGCTGCATTTGTCGAAAAGCAGATGCCTAAACGTTTACGGAGAAACCCGAATCAAACATGAATCGGAAAGGGTCGGCATCTGTGCCTGTACCCATATAGTTAGGCGGTTGGCTAAGTTTAGGAACCGGGAGAATAAAACATCTACAGTTAGGGTGCGCTGGTGGGTTTTGTCCGCTACCACCTCGCCAAGTAAAATTTTCTCTAATGCCGACCCTTGTTCCTCCCATCGGCACGCAAATATCGCAAACATCAGTCGGACCTGTTAGCCATTGTTTCTGAGCTGTAGCGCCTAGTACTCCATCGCTATTCGCTTTTATTAAGGTGTCTAACATTCCCCGATTCTGCGCCATAGCTATTTCAGTTCTAGCAATCATTCTAGCCCTTGATCTTCGGAGTTTGTTTCCGTATCGTTCTCCGTGTTTTTTTGTTCTTTCCAGCACTTCATCATCTGACACTCCGACTTCTTTCAAATTATTTGCATATTGGTTCATGCTGTTTTCGACAGCTTTAGCCCATCTGGGAAATAAACCATTTGTATATGGTGCAACAAATTCGGCGTACTGAGATGGATTAGCTACACTGACGTTTTGCAAAAGTGCGTATATTCGTTTAGCTGTCTGTTCGGGAGTTAAACCTGTTGCTGTTCTCCCGGTAGCAAAAGTTTGTTGCGCTGTGAAACCTTCTTCAATTAATACACCTATGTTTGCTTGAACGTCATCGGTAACGCTACTAATTATTTCAGATGCCCTAAATCTCGCATATACTTTCCCAGTCATATCATCAGGCTGTTGGTCAAATAATGATAGCGGAGGTATTTCTGGAGATGTCCATACTTCTGGCTCATACATTCCCCTAATAGTTACTTTGCTTATTTCGTTTGCTCCGACTAAACGCAGATCAGAACGTAGCCGTTTTAGTTCTTCATTTATTTGCTCCCGGAGTCGAAAAGCCATATCTCTTGCACCTATTACGTATCCTTCAAAAATTGCTTTTGCTATCGCTTCTATTTCGGGTTGTAGTAAACCGATTAGGTCATCTTGGATTGTTTCAAAATCCATTAGGTTTCTAATTAGTCGCCTATAGGTATCTTCAGGTATTGCTTCTATAGCATCTAACGTTGCCTTATATATGCGCCGTTCAGTCTTATCTAGCTTGTCGCTATCTACTGGTCTAAATTTAGGTTCGTGATTATCGCCACGTTGTTTTTGAACCCATTTAACTGTTACTGGGTTATTAGACTTCTTCAGCTTCATCTGTCGGTAACCCTGCTAAATCTCTGAGGTAATCGGAAAGACCATCGTCAGGTAGCATAGCGCCTGAAGCTGTTAGTTTAGAAACATAGTCACCTAGTATTCCTATATCTGGATCTCTAGGAGCGCTGTAATTTAATTTAGGTGATAGCTGTTCTTCTACTCCGTTAATTCTCATTAGACGAGGGATAGCAAAATTATTAAAAACATCAGCTATTCCTGATAGCCATGCTTCTATCGAATCTAAAAAGAGTTCAATTTTAGAAACAGATAGAGCTTGAGTTCCCACTTTTTCGTGTCCAAGTAAAATAAAATCGGCTAAGACGCTCATGGCGATGCGAGCATCGTACCGTGACACGATCAAGTTAGTATCAAATTGCCTACGACCGCCACTCGTCAGTAGCTGAATGTCGTAGGCTTTCTGCTTCGTTTCAGGGTCATATGCAAGAGGGAACACTAACCCTTCTTGTTCGTCTCTGCGAATGTTACGCACGATGCGCTTGATCTCTGTCAGTGCGGCTGATTCTTGAGAGGTCGCATTATCCGAAAGCAGTTGCGGAGGTACGAACGCTACGGGCAGTCCCGCAAGGTCACGTTCTACACCTATCGCTTCAATAGTCTGTATGCGTTTTTGATAATAGTAAGAGGTATAAGCAGAACGAAGAATTGATCTGCCCCTTGGATTATTTAACTTAGTTGTTGTTCTAAATAGTAATGCTTTTTCTATAGGTATGAAAACTGGTCCAGTTCCTGCGATTGGGTTCATTTGAGTTAGACCCTCTATCCCTCCAGTTTTGTCGAATTTCCATTCATAAACTGTGTCCTGTGATCGCATAGGTAATTTGCGCCAGCCGATGCGTCCATCGTTATACGCTGATGATGTTCCGTCTTCTTGTTTTCCTTCTCTGCGTTTGTAAACAATTTCGTGGTATGAAAAACCATACACAAGCATCGACAAAATGTTGTTAACGGTATCTTGCCATGAGATAGACATATCGTTCAAACATTGCGAAACAAACTCAGCTTCGTCTACTGCCCTTTGATCATCTGAGTCTGACGGCATTACAGTCCAATCGACAGATCTGAAAAGCATTTCTATCGCTGAAAGTATCCCACCTATCACTGGGTGGTTTTCAGACATCTCCCGGTAAATCGCATAGCCACGTTTACCTTGTAGTTGCCTTAAGAAATCTTCTTCTACCCTTCCGCCGTATTGCACCAACCCAGATGAACCTATCTCCATAAAATCTGTTGATGTTGGGCGTTCTTTTATGACGTCACTCATTTAATCTCCCAAGGGCTAACTTGTGTAGAACCAAACGGAATTACCGCTGGTGGTAGTTTAGCACCTACAAGTAGCTCCGTCACAGCCCATACTAAAGCATCTAGTCTGTCGGGTGATTGACTATCCGTTGTCCACGAACACATTTGATCTTCTAACTGGGGAAAAGCACCTACATGTTTAACTTTATTTTGTTCATATAATGCGGCTACTGGTTCAGCTCTGGTTCTTTTTCCCCTAGTTGCATGAACGGTTTTGATAGGTATATTCGACTCAACTGTTTGTAGCGTATGCCTAACCATGTCCCCACCTTGATTTGCTTCTACTACGATTCGGTCAGCAGATGCACGATGGTATAAAGCTATAGCTGCGTTTGCCCATTCTATGGGGCTTCCTTTTACGCTTTTATCATCTAAAACGTAAGCTATACCATTAGCGTCACACCCTACTGCTACTATGCCTGTTTCGGCTGAACTTTCTCCGCTACTAATAGCTGGGTCTATCCCTACTACTATCCGTGAAAGTTCAGGGTAGTTATTTACTCTGCTGTTTTCTATTAGTTGTCGATTCCATAAAGCACCATCTACATCATCAAGAATTTCGGCATGTAACTCTTGCCTACCTAACCTTGTTCCCTCATACCGGGAGAGCACCTCAGCTATAAAAGTCGGTGCTAAATTAATTTTGTTTTCATAAGTACTTCCCGTAGTTACATGGCAGTCTTTTCTATCTACTAATGATTTTATTAAGCGAGTAGGGCGAGGTGTTGTAGTTGCGACAAGACGTGGGTTTGTTCCTATGCGTAATCCGAAAACTAATTGATCCCAAGCGTCGGGGTAACGCCAAGCGGCTATTTCGTCACACCAAGCCGCATCGTGGTTAGGACCTCTAAGCCTATCGGGTTCGTCTGCTGAGAACGCTGTTGCTATCGCACCATTTGAAAACGTTACTCTGCGTTTAGAAGGTTCATAGCGTGGTCGTTCTTCTTCTGGGAATATGCGAAGTAAACCAGATTCGCCTTCTATCATGGTATCCCTAACATCTGCGGCTGTAGCCCCAACTAAAGCAATTCTGCCAGCTCCTCCGTTTTCGACTTTCTGCCGTACCCATTCTGCTCCGCTTCTCGTTTTGCCGAAACCACGCCCAGCTAGTATGAGCCAGATTCGCCAGTCTCCGGGAGGAGTTAGTTGCTTCGGTCTAGCCCACAAACTCCAATCCCACATTGCTTGTATCTTTTCATCGTCTGTTAAAGATTCATACCAGTCGGGTTCTAATTCCATTAAACGTTGTATAACAGAACGTTCGTCTTGCGTTTCATCCAAAGTCGATATTGTCGATTCGTTAAACATTTTCTATTTGAGGTGTTTTGCTATTTGCTTCTAACGCAGACAGTTTTGCCCTTAACATTTCACCGACATCTGTTTTTATCGCTTCGCCATCTAATCCTGATATTTCATGTTTGCGTGCTGGGTCTAATCCGTTTAACGCAGCTCTGCGTTTTGAAATGTTAACAGCCGTATTTACTAACTGGCTTATCTCTCCGGGAGACACTTCTGTTTCCCTAACCGTTTGTTCTATTTGCGCTACTACCGTTCTTAATAAATAATCTAAACGTTCGTTTTCAACTATTCGCAGTTCTTCGACAGCTTCGCCACCCCATAAACGAACAGCTTGCGTATATGCTTCTCTGGCTCCTGACCTCCCTGAGTAACCTAATCTGTCCGCTATTGCTTGAAAACTTAAACCTAATGCCCGTAGCCGTATTACTTCCTCGTATTTAGCGAGTACTTCAGGTGTTCGGTTTGTTTGTACTTTCGGCATGTACAGAGCCTAGTGGACAGAGTTATCTGTCGCAATGGTAGAGCGGTGTGCAGGGATTGCACCTGCCCCTTCGTCAAGGATTGACGACGTATCGCTCATTGATACTTCCACCGCATGGGGTTTGTTTGGGTCATATTGCTCTTCTAATATCTTTTTTCGTAACTTCCTATTAAAAGGGTATAGGTAACGGTGCTTAGGTGGTGGCATTCTTGTCCTATTTGTGTCTTTTGCCCATTGGTAAAAGTCTGGGCGTAGGCTTCCGTTTTTCATTTTTGATGCAACCGTTCGATTATGTGTCCATTTCCCGTTTATGTAATACATTAGGCTGGTCCCGGTAACTCCCGCATATATCCAATTGCCTGCTTGGTAAACTCCGCCGTGGTGTCCTTGATCTGGGTCAGCAAATGAGAAAACGAGTTGTATGTTTCTATTTTTTTCTTTCAGCATTTTTAATGCTCGTGCTACTACATAGGTGACTGGTACTTTGTGATCGTGGCGCATCGCTATTCGTGTTAATTCGCAAAGCTGGTTTTGTTCAAGGTTGTATGGTGTCCCTAGCCAAGGGCTTGCTCCTCTGCTGAAAATAATGCACCCTATGAACTCTTTTGGGTTACCTTCCCAGATTCCTACCTTTGTTAATTTGCCAGATGGTAGCCCTTCAGAATAATGCCAGTTTTCGACAGCGTAGGTAGCGGCTTCTAAACTGCACCCGGCTACTTCTACATCGGAAAAGTTTTTGCTCATTTCTTTTTTTGAAACTCATGCCCACATTCGGGGCATTTTATATTCGTGTATTCATCTAATCGTGGTTCGGTATCAAAGTCGGTTGGGTTGAAGCTGGTGGGGTCTACTAAGTCTGCTATTAGGGCATCTACGTCATCTCCGTCATAACCCGTTCCTAATAAATCTTCGTTTGCCGCTATTTCGCTTAGCAAAGTCGACAGGATGTGTTCATCGTAGGATGCTAAATCGCTGGTCCTATTATCAGCTAAAACTATTTTTTGGGCTTCTTCATCGTTTACATCTACCCAGTAAACTGGGACCTCGTTCATGTTGAGATGAATAGCGGCTTGTAATCTATGGTTTCCTGCTAAAACGTTTTTGCTGCTTTTCTGGGCGACAATAGTTCCGTACCACCCATTTTGTTCTATTGATGTTGCGATAGCCCCTACATCCCCTAAACGTGGATTATTAGGGTGAATGTTTAGCGTTGTAGGGTCTACGAGTTCAACCGAATCTGTTTTCTTATTCCCACCTAATAACGCCACATAAAGAATGTAATCTATCTATGGTGGGTTTACAAGTGTTTTTGGGCATAAAAAAAAGCCCCTTTTAATAAAGAGGCTTTTTTTTTATAGTTCTGTAACGAGTCTGTGGTTTGCGATCATTACTCTATGGAAAGTGTCGTCTATGTCGTATCCGTCAGCGTGAATAAAGTTTTTGTTTTTATCTGCCCAGTGGTAACCGACTTTTACGATGTTAAGCATTATGCCTTTTATTTCGTAAATGCCTCCTACTTCCATCTGATCTGCTCTGATTTGTTGTTCTGTCATTTGGTTTCCTTTATTTGTTGTTAACTCCATGTATTCAAAATACGGGTTTTTTTAGGTTTTGTAAACATAATTTAGATATAAATAGGGTTTACATTAGTATTTTTTTTTGTTATGTTTTCCGTATGGAGTTAACTAATAAACCAAAAAGAAAACAGGCATCTCAGCTTCGTGTCGGAATGAAAACGGAATACGGAACTATTACAAAGGTTTTTCCAAACCGTCATGGTGTACTTATCGAAACTAACAGGATGGGCTTTTTTTATCAATTACCAAACAAAGAAATGGTGGTGATATATCAATGACGAGATACTAATTAACTCTTTGCGCATCTCCCGGTAGGTGCGCAAATAGGTGGTTAGTACCATCAGAAAGGAGTTACCAAATGGGTGACAGAAACACAATAGTGATCCACGAACCTAATGCGTATAGCGTAGAGACAAATCCGCTTTATCTATACAGCCATTGGATGGGTCAGCATCTTGATCAAGTTGTTTGTGATGCGTTGCGAAAAGGTAGGACTAATGATCCAGCTTATTTCACCAGAATCGTTTTTAGCGAAATGGTAAAAGACGACATTCACGGCACAACAAGTTTCGGGATAGCGCAAACACCGCAAGACCACGATAGCTATAATCACATGATTCATGTGAAATGGCATGGTGAATACGGTAGTGAAGTTTATTTAGTCAGAGATGGTAAAACTTATTCTAAGGAAGGGTTTTTGCTGGCTTTCGACAAAACACCGAAAGAAGAAACGGCGAATCTATGAAAGTTTGTCCTACCTGTCAACGAGGTTGGGAGAAGCTGAACAATCATCAGCGGATACGAACCAACGTTGAAAAAGCGAGCGGTATGGAATTTGCCGCTATTAAAAAATTAGGTGATACTACCGGGAGTTGTAGAACGGTGTATGAGTATTTAATGGAGAAAGATCATCGGTGGGTTAGTGGTGATGAACTACGCACCCTAGTAAACGGTGACGGTCCGAGAAGGGCTAGACAGCTCCGTGATGAATACGGCGTACCCGTTGCAACTAAAATGATGCGCCCTCCCGGAGAACGCCGACAGGCTTATTATCGCATTGTCGACAACGGCTTGTTGGATTTTCACCTGTAAACATTACAATCACATAAACCAATTAAACCAAGAAAGGAGGGGCATGAGAGAAAATGTTTCCTCATATAACAAGGCTAGGTTTTCAGTATTCCCAGCTGGTAAAACACCAATGGTGAAAGTTGAAGCACACACCGATAGTTCTACTGATACTTTTTCAATCATCGTAGAAAATATAGGTGATGGGAATACTTCACATAGTTGGCAGGAAGTCAGTTTTGTTTGTCATAACGAAGATCTACCTGTCGGGCATTTCATAAAAGCAATCGCAGAAGCTATAGAGGCTTTTGTTAAACCATTAAAAACTAAGGAGGGTTAATGGCAGAAGAAATAGAACTGCCGCAAAACATGGCTTTGGTGCGACCTACCGGGAGCACCAAAGACCTTGTTAGCGCAATGGCAGAATATCAAGACCTTTGTGTTTCATTATTAAATGAAGCAGACTGGCAAGAAATAAAAGGTAGGCGTTTTCCAAAACGATCAGCATGGCGAAAATTAGCTGTTGCCTATGGTGTTTCATTCACCATTGTCGATAGACAAATTTTTTGGGATGATAACGGTGACCTAAAAGCTGCAGAGTTTGTAATTAGGGCAACAGCTCCTAACGGCAGACACGCTGACGGATGGGGCGCTTGTTCAGTTTCTGAACGAAACGCTGGGCGTAAGGCAACTCACGACATTCCAGCTACCGCAGAAACCAGAGCGAAAAACAGAGCCGCCGCTGATTTGTTCGGGATGGGTGAAGTATCGGCAGAAGAAATTGACCGAAACGCAATGTACATATCCGATGACCAACAACTTAAATTAAGGGAACGGATAAGCGTTTTACACCTAAATCAAAGAACCATATTTAGGGGCTTATGGAAAGATGCAAACTTACCTAAATTGGAATACCTAAACGATGACCAATTAGAACAAGTACATACGTTTTTAGATAATGTTGAATCTTTTGAAGAAAGTTCTCCCGGAGAAGATGAACCACCTGTAGATTCTTTCTAAAAGGGGAACAATGAAAAAACAAAGATGGCGTGCAAAGGATTACGTTGTGATCCCTCGCTCTATATTAACTCAAAAAATTAGCCCATCTGCTTTACGGTTGTGGATAGCACTGGCATCGTTTTGTTATGACGATGATAAGTGTTATCCATCTAACCGTGCTGTGTTAGAACGTTTCCCTCCCGGTACCGCATTAAATACTGTTAAAGCGGCTAAACGTGAATTAGAGGAAGCTGGTTTAATAAGTCGACAACGGCGTTTCAAAGATGGTCGTGAAACATCATCTATATATTTTCTATTAGCTCCGCAAGGAACTCAACTTATTAAATCTGAGGGTAACGAAACGATTACCCATGTAGGTAACCAAATAATTACTCACGAGGGTAATGGTGAGGTTACTCCATTAAGAGAACAACAAGGAAATAAAACTAATGATGGTTTAGTTTTGAAAACTGTAGATGGTTTTGTATTTGATAAGGAGTTAGGACAATGGGTAGAACCCGAAAAAGAATAGTTGCGTTAGTAGTAGGTATTTTTATTTTTAGTTCTCCCGGTAATGCTTTTGCGTATTTGCAACCCGATGTCGATTGGGAAGCCGTAGAAAATTTTATGTATGAATACGAATACGAAATGTTTGAAAATTCAGAAATGGTTAATTTTTTACAATACTGGTTAGGAATAGAACAAGATAGCGTCTACGGTCCTAATACAAATCGGGCGCATCGACAACGTGCAATGGAACGAGGAATCATCGTACCCATACATGAATATATTGTGCCAGATCAAAATTTCGGTCCAGCAGTAGAACAATGGCGTAATGAAGTTATTACTGCTATTGCCCGATATGGCGGACCTACGACCGATGTTGCAAAATTTCTTAGGGTAATGCGTTGTGAAAGCGGTGGTGATCCAAACGCATACAACGAGGCAAGCGGAGCATCAGGTTTAATGCAACACCTATCAAACTATTTTCCGTGGAGGGCAAAAATGGCTGGGTACGAAGGCGCAAGCCCTTTTGATCCAATAGCAAATATAAATACCAGCGCATGGTTAATCTATGAACATACAGCAGGAGGGTGGCAACATTGGGTTTGTCAATAGCAATGGTAGAAACAAAACCATTAATAGAGTTTCTAAATAAAACGATGCCTAGGGATAATCTGCAAAGAGCGTTTGCTTTAGAGTGTTCTCTTGAAATGTATCGCAAATTGTTATACCGGGAGAAAATAAGCTTGTATAAAGCAGACGAATACGCAACAGCTTTAGGTAGGCATCCTATTGATATATGGAATGATTGGTATGAAATAACAGACAGAGATGCTTGCGCATGAAACTCGGATACGCAGACCCTCCCTATGTCGGACAATCAAAACTATATAAAGACCATCCAGACTATGACGGCGAAGTAGACCATGAAGAACTATTAGCCCGTTTAGTTAATGATTATGATGGTTTTATTTTGCATACATCTGCGCCAGCTTTAGGACACATCATTGACTGTTGTCGAAAAGCAAAATTAAAAGATAACGATTACCGAATCATGGCATGGGTAAAACCGTTTGCTGCTTTCAAAAAAAATGTTCCAGTGGCTTACGCATGGGAACCTATTATTGTGAAATGTTTACGAAAGCCGATAGTAACTGAGCGATGCGTTATGAGGGACTTCATATCAGAACCGATAACGATGCGAAAAGGTTTAGTAGGAGCAAAACCACCTCGCCTGATTAAATGGTTATTTGAAGTTGCAGGATGTTCTACTGACGATGAGTTAGACGATATATTTCCCGGCACAGGAATAGTTGGGACTACATGGAAAAACTGGAAAGGTGAAACTTACTTAGGAGATATGCAAGGAACTTTATGGACAACATAAGTAGGGTTATAGTAAAGTAAAACAATATGGAGTTATATAAACCATGAAAGTAGGAGCGCTATGCGCAGGGTACGGCGGACTAGAACTAGGTTTGTCGCAACTTACTGAAACTGAACTGGTTTGGTTCAGCGAAATAAATCAAACAGCGGATTTAGTAATGCGTACCCGTTTCGACAGCTGTAAAAATTATGGCGATGTTAAAAACATTACGTCACCGGGAGAAGTAGATATAGTAACCGCAGGTTTTCCATGTCAACCTTTTTCAGTAGCTGGGAAAATGAAAGGAATGAAAGATGAAGAAAAATGGCTCATTGACGACATTTGCCGTATTGCGTCTGAAGCGAATGCAAAATGGCTCATTCTTGAAAACGTCAAAGGAATCATTACCGCTAACAACGGACACGCTATTGCCCGAACCGTTGAAGCGATGGCACTATCAGGTTTCACACGATGGGAGTGGGGAACTATCCCAGCATCAGCCGTTGGAGCACCCCATAAAAGAGAACGATGGTTTTGCGTTGCTACCAACACCGACAAGATCGCAGGGGAGAAGTTTAACTTCAGGGATGGCGAAAGGTGTAGGAAGGAAAGCTGGCAGTACAGGGGAGCTAAAAACGAACCTTCACGATTTAGTTTTTCTAGATCGTCTTTTGAAAAATATCAACCAGCAATCGACAGATGGGAAAAAATTATCGGTAGACGAGCTCCAGAGCCATATCAAGACTACAGGCTCAATAAAAGATTTGTTGAATGGATGATGGGACTCCCGGAGGACTGGGTATGCGGAGATGATTTAGCGATACCTAAAACGTATGCTTTTCAGGTGATGGGTAATGGAGTTGTGCCGCAACAAGCCGCATACGCAATAAAAACATTAATAGGCAGGTTACAAAATGGTGAGTGATTTTACTAAATGGTTGAATAAAGGAATTAAAAAAGGTTGGATAACACCACCGTATTGCAATGCGCATGAAACGTGCCACCCTAATGATCTTGAAGAATTCACAGAACTTTATGATGATTATGGTGGCATAGATTTCTGTTGGCGAGTAGTGAGGATCTACGATTAATGTTGCCGTTTTATTCAGATAACGATTGCATCATTTACGAAGGTGATTGCATGTCGATAATCCCTTTGCTACCTACAGGTGGTTTTGAATCTTTTGATTTACTTTTTTTAGATCCACCTTTTCAGATATATAAAGACTTAGAAAAAGAATTGTTCCCGGTAACAAAAACAGTAGTAGCGTTTTCTAATGCAGCTAACGTTCATTATTTATATGAGATGTTCGGCAAACCACGCTTTGAACTTATATGGAAAATGGGCAACGGAAATGCTCGTTGGACAACGCATTACGGTCCGCTAACAGTACATGAAAATATTTTAGTATGGGGCGAAACAGGTGAAGCCTATGTCGGAGAATACAACACTGATTTCACGCCCCGCAAACTCCGTAGCAATATAGGTAGCGGAGATGATCGTTTAGACGGTTTCAAAATATATACGCCGAGAGAAAGAAAACTAATTTACTCGGTTCTCGACTTTCCGCAAGACGGCGGTAATGCTTCAAACGGGATGGGCAGAATGGGAAAACCATTGAAACTAATGGAACTATTACTTGAATGGATAAACCCAGAAACTATTCTTGATCCGTTCATGGGTTCAGGAACTACCTTAGAAGCTGGCAGGAATCTAAAAATGCACACTATAGC
>CESX01117755.1_pt1 | contig 16779 bp, 4 predicted proteins | sample 326941 | NCBI WGS metagenome assembly CESX01 (sample SAMEA2622357, study PRJEB7988) | marine metagenome | isolation source: saline water (ENVO:00002010), including
ACCCCCCTTCGTTGGAGGGTTGGCCCGTCGTGGCTGCCCGCGACTGGTGCGGCAAATGGGAAGACGTATCGAGCGGCCTGGACGATTAGCGGCCGGCTAGCAAGCCTCGGAGGAGTTCGCTGAAATCGTCATCGGCGTCGACTTGCTCAAGATACTTTACGCGCTTGCCGAACGCTTCAATAGGCACGTGCAGCACCGCGCCGAGTGCGCCGAGTGCGTCGTAGATGTCCGAAGTTTTGATCTCGCCGTCTGTCAAAGTCGACGGAGTCTTGGCTAGTCTCTCGATCAAGCGGGCGTAGGGCGGCGTCGGCATGCGGTTGTTCCAAGTGTGATCGTCGTAGAACGCCGCCGTAAGTTTGCCGACATCGCCAAAGATAGGCATTGCCCCGGTGTAGAGGTCGATGTGAGACCGCAGCAGTAGAGACAGCGACTCGTCTAGGTAGCCGTCTTCGTCTTCGTCTTCAAACTCGCCTCGCAGCCCTTCGGCCATCAGTGTAGCTATCGCACCCGGCACAAGGATACTCGTTGCGTAAGTCCCAAGCAGCGCGGCTACGCGCTCCGTTCCTTCCTTGTTCATGTCGGCACGAAGCCGCTGGCCCTGGTAGTTAAACCAGTTAATGAACCAGCTTTTGAACGGCATGATCGCACGCCACAAACCCCCCTGCGCTTCCACGGAAGAAACATCTTCGGGAGCGCCCGCCATCTGTGTGCGCCGGATTAAAGAGTCGGCTTCGCGAATTGCGGTTTGTTCAGCAACCTCAACGTCTACGTCAGCGGCAAGTTGTTCTGCATAGACTTGGTCGTGGTGAGCCCACCAGCCAATGACGTCGACCGTGTGCTGCGTTGCGGTCTGCAAAACGTAAGTGTTTCGGTTGACGAACTGCGAGCCTCGCCGAACACGGGTCGACACACCGTCGCCGATCAAGATGTTGTTCGACTCTTGGACAAGGTCGAACACTTGCTTCTCCATGCGCTCCGCCATTTCGTCGCTAACTTCCGCCGCAGCGCGACCCATCTTCTTGCCCTCACGCAAGTATCTAAGAGCAGCGCGACCGACGTAGCCGCCTTTCGTTTCTCGCAAGATTGGCCCGAGCCCCGTGAAGTTCTGAAGCGCGTTTACGACGTTCAAGAACATGATGCCCATTTGCGCCCCACGAGCTAACCACGTCACCGCCTTCTCGGCCGCTGTCGCTGGCGGGGGTCCGATGGTCTGTTCAGCGGAACGTTTTAACCAAGGCTTGATGATTGTCTGCACAGTGCGAGCCCCAAGGTCGCGGTTCATCTGCGCTTGCACGTTTGCGTCACCTAAGACCATCGACACGTCGCGCACCGCCGGGTGCATGTGGATGAAGTTAAGCACTTGCTCGATGTGGATGATCTGGTTTCCGATGTCGAAGTCGAGCAACATCGCAACGTTGGCCGACCTCTCCATCGCAAACCCGCGCTCGTAGACGGGCCAAGTGCCATAGGCTTCGGCCAGCGCGTCCTGTTCAAAGTCGACGACGCGATCGACTTTCTTCGGGTCGGGTCGCGCCGGCACGTAACCACCGGGCAACTCACCGAAAGGCGTCTGCTGCTTCTCAGTCTTCACCAGCTTCATGTAGAAGCCGTAGGCTTTGTAGTGCGCTTTCTGGACTTGATCGACGTAAGACGCGTTGCGGTCGTAAACGCTTTGTATCCACTCAAAGTCGGCAGCCGTAAGAACGTCTTCCTTGACCATGCGGCGGACGAACTTCTCGACCGCCTCTTCGGTCCACGCAAACCCCTTCAACAACTTGTCGCGGTTACTCACGCCGTGGGTGTCGGACCCGTGGCTGTAGTAGTGCGTAAGCATCCCGAGGATCTCGGCTTTTGCCGTAGTGCGCTTGCCAAACGTGTAGCCAATCTCAGGGGCTTCGATTTTTTCGCGCCCCTTCAAGTCTAGCTTCGCGAAATCGTTGCGGATGTCGTTAGCAGCTTTCCGTAGCTCCTTGCGTTTCTTGTTGCCGGCTTCCTTTACGCGGGTAAACAGCTTCGGGAATATCCCGCCCAATCGACGGAACAAGTGTTCGACTCGAACAAGACCGGCGAAGTAATCGCCAACCTTGCCTTGCACGTCTTCCGAAGCCGTAATGGCCCCTGTCAGCCCTCGGGTATCTTTCTCGGGCAACGCCGCGGCCAAGTCTTGCTTGGCTTGCTCAACCGCTTTTTCGCGAAGCATGCGGCGACCTTCAAACGTCACCTCGCGAACGCGGCGGCTTTGGTTCCAGAGCAAAGTCGCAAGCTGTGCGAACTCACGGAACTCGTCGACGGTGAGAGACTCAAACCGAGGCCGATTGTCTTGGCGAGTTTGTAGACCCTTGTCCGTCAGCAATTGCCGAACGCGATTCAATCGCGGCGTCAACTCTTCAACAAGTTGCGGGGCGTATTGTGCTACTAGCTCAAGGTAGCCGTCTGGGTCTGTTTGTTTGCGACCTGCGTCAAGCGTCGCCAACAACGAGCGCAAAATGTGCACGACATTGATGTCTCGCGTTTTTTGTAGCTTCTTGTCGGCGCGGAACGCTTTCGTGAACAGCTTAAGCGCTTTCGCTTTCTCTTTGTTAAAGTCAGCGATTGCCGCAATCATTGACTCCGACATCAGCTCGCGCCTCTTAGCAGCCCGCGCCTCTGCCAAATCACCTTTGCGAATGGCTGCCGTGGCATCGCGGCGGGCTCGCCGCGCTGCGAGAGCAAACCGAGACGGCGACGCCGCGTCGACCGTTAGTTCGCGCACCCGTTCAGTCGCTACGTTCTTGGCGGCTTTTTGCAGCAAACGCACCGGGCGCTCGTCACGGGTAAGAAGCCGCAGTTCTGACGCAACAACTTGCCGGCGAACCTTGTTGTGTGTTGCCTCGGCAACTTGTTCGCGGATTAGCTTAGGGTCGACTAGCTCCGGGTTTTCCAACCGAATGCGTCGGTCGATCTCTGCGTTAACCGCGTCGCCGAACTCGGGTTCGTCGGTCAACGCTTCAAGCAACTCGTCGCCGCTGTTGTAGCCAAACATGTCGGCGACCTGATCCGGGTTGGCCCCGGTGTCCGACAACGCTTTGGCTTTTCTCAGCCGTTGCAACTGTCGGGCGTCGACGCGTTGGCGAACTTCCCCCGTGTTTAGTTTGTGCGCGGTAATTCGACCCAACGGCGACACAATCTCACCGTCTTCGTCCAAGTGCTCGCCGTTTCGAATCCACGACCGCAACCGTTCAATTGGCGACAAACGCAACGCTGGCTCGATCTCGGCCCGCAACTCTCGCCGGCGGGCGTTGTGCTTGCGCTGCATCTTTGCCAGTTGGCCGTGAACAGCACCGCTGGCAAGTTCCATTTGCCTAAGCCGCTTTCGCGTTAGCTCGTCAATAGCCTCTTCCTCGACGGCCTTGTGCTTCTCAATTAGCTTGGCGTAGTCCTCCGCGGTGCCGCCGGCCTCGATGTATTCTTGCTCAGACTGAAACAGAACTTCAAACTCGCCTGCGTCAAACATGGCGCGAACTTCAGCTTCGGTCGCAACCATCCGCCCGAACACCGCTTTAACTTCAGGCGTTAACGCCGGCAGATCCTCTTGGAACTGCTTACGGTAAGCCCTGTTAATCTTGGTCACGATGTCGGTGTAGACCGCAGCAAACCACGCACGAAGCCGTGAGAAAGCGCCGCGCATGTCTTCCGATGGCGCCTTGCCTTCGTAAAGCCACTGCTCAAAGTTCAAAGCGAAGGCTTCGTGGATCGGCCTCCGTTGGTCCATGTCCATCTGCGACCACTCGTCAAGCGACAAGTTCTTCCACTTCAAAATAGTCCGAAGGTCTTGTTGCGCCGCGGAATTAGACGGCGACTTGATGGCGATGTGAGTCAGTTCTTCGAGGTAAAAGTGCGCCATCTCGTGGAACAGCGTCGAACTGTCTGCGCCGCCTTCTTCGGGAGGAGCTTGGTTTAACAAGATCTCACGCAATTCCGGCGAGTAGCCGCCACGGGGTAGTCCGTGTTCTTCGTCCGTCTGACCAAACAGCGGCAACCCGCCGCGCACCTTGTCCTTCAGTTCTTGGCGGGCGGCCAAGTTCTTCGGGAACATGACGCCCATTTGCTTCGAAGCAGGTTTCGGCGTGGCGGGGTCGGTGCGGTCTAGGCTGAACACGTAGTTGCTCCGCGCCAAGTCTTGAACGGTTTCGGTGATCATCTCCCGGTCAAGAGTTTTTGGCGGGTCCAGTCTGTCGATCGGGCGAAGGTCGTCTTCGTATTCCGTGTCGCGGGTGCGGAACACTTCAATGCCCCGCTTTTCAACCCGCTCGATTGCTTTAGCCCACACGGCTTTGTCGCGAGTGCCCGTGTTGTTCACGACTTCCTGGTCCAGAATACCTGTAGCGCCGACGCTCTGAAGGCTTTCGATGTATTGGTTAACCTTTGCCAGCGCTAGGTGCCGCGGGACGCTTTCGCCGACGCGGCGGTAGCCTGCGTCGTCGTCGCCAAATATGTCTTGATCTAAGTCTGCTTCTCTTACGGCTATAACCGACTGGCCTTCCAAGACAGCTTCGATGGCTTCTTCGGGCGTAAAGTTCGGCGTCTCTTCGAAGTAGTCGTCCATGCCAGACGTCACCGGCACGAACTCAGGCTTCAAACCCAGCGGCTTCAGGATCTCGCGGAACTCCTTGCCGAGCATCTTTTCGTAGATGCGCCGGTAGCCTTCGTAGCCAAACGTCAACTGTTCCATACCTTCGTAGGTCTTAGTCGACTCGACGGCCATGATGTCGTCGGCAAACTCTTTGCCGACGGACTCTTTCAAATGCACTTGGTATCGTTTGTCGTGCGCTTTGATGACCATTCCGTCGCGGTCAACAACCCAATCATAACTACGTAAACCTCCGCCTTTCGGGAACAGACGCACAGTTCGGAGCCCGTCGCCTTCGTCCGCGTGCACCTCTACTTCCAGCTTATCGAGCCGGCTTCCGACGCTATACATGTCGGACACTTGCTCGCCGTTAACAAAAGTCAGCCCGTCGTAGCCCTCGTTGATTGCAAGAAGCAACAGTTGCTTCGCGCCTAATCGGAGGATGGGGCGCCTTGCCGACGTAGGGTCTGCCTCTTCAACGCGGTCGCCGAACTTCTCGACGCGGCCGTAGTCGACCGCAGCTTGAATTATCGTCCTGGTCTCTTGCGGCTCCTTCGGAGACTTCAACGCGTCCTTCACGGCTTTCATCGACTTGAAGCGGCGCGTCTGCCCCTGCTTAGTCTTCAGCACCGAACCGTCGTCCAACTTTACGATCAACGTGTCGGCCAACCTTTGCGCTTCGTCGCGTGAACTAAACCGAATCCTCTTGTCGTCTTCGTCCGTAAGGGCGACGCCCCGTTCGTCGACGATTTGAAACTTGCCGACTTGCGATACGAATGGCGCTGTGGGCACTTCGTTCCCTTTAAAGTTCGACATGCCGAGCAGATTTTGCTGCGCCGTTAGCGCTTGAATCCGCAAATGCATGTTGTCGATCCGACCTTTGAGTCGGACCTGTTCAGGGTTTTGCGCCGCCTCCTGTTCGACTTGGTCGAGGTAGTCACGAAGGTTTTTCTTCGCATCTCTTGCGGCATAACGCAGCAAATACCCCCACTGATGTTTGATACGGCTAATCGAGTCTTCTTTCTCGGTTTGAGTTTCGCCGAGGTAAGGGGAGAGCCCCTTGCTATCCATAAACTCTAAAAGTTCTCGCTCCCAATCGCGGTTAGTTTCCGGCTGTTGGCGTGCCCAATTTATGTCCATAAGCCGCGGGCCGGTCTCGCCCCGTGCGGCACGGCGAAACATTGCTGTGTTGGACTGCTTAACCGTGTAGTCCCACATGTGTTCGTAGATTTCATCTGTGAACAGTTTGTCGTTATACACCCGCCTACCGTGGTGGGGGAGGTTTACGATTTTGTCCAGGTCTACGCCTTGATACTTAAACAACTCGGCTTTGACTTCGCGGAACATCGTCCTAGCGGTGTCGAACACGAGGTCGTCCGTCATGTTGTTTCTAAGGTAAAGCTTCCTCAACTCCTCAAGGTTTGGAACTGCGCTTGCCGATTCGCCGAGAGCTTCTTCTCCGCCCAAAACACGCGCTGTTTGTCGCACCTGCTCGTCGACAAAAGCTTCCTCCATGACGCCAACCGTCTTGGTCAAGTCATCAGCCTTGTCTTTAATCCGATAGCTCTCTTCCGTTGCAGCCTCGACAACTTGTCGCGTTAGCAGCGGGTTTACCCATTCTTCGTCCTTCGTGTATTGCGCGTAGTCGCTTTGGATCTCTTCCCCCTGCAAAACCCGACGCCCGTCTGCTGTGTCGCGGTCTGTCGTCCGCATGTGAAACAGCATGTTTTCGTTAAGACTTTCGCCGCCTGCTGTCTTGCCGAACTCGTGCCTCGTCACCGTGTAGAATTGCGGGCCGTTCAACGCTACGGTCACCTCACGGTAATTCGCATCCTCTTCTGCTCCGTATCCCCCTGCTGTGTATGACGCAAACTCTGAAGCGTCCGGCGCGTTGTTGGCGACGTAGTCTTCGTTGTATTGCTCGACTAAGTCTTCCGCTTCTTGTTCGTCGAAGTCGTAAATCGTCCCTTCGACGACTCGATAGTTCTCGTCCCTATACCGGTCGACCATCGTAAACCGGACCTCGCTCGCGTATTCGTCAGCCGAAGATTCGTCTTCAAAAAACTCGTAGTCCGGACCGTCTTCCGTGAAATGAGCGCCGTCTACAAGAACCCGGTAACCGTCCTCGTCTGGGTCGTTAGGGTTCTCCGTTTTCTCGACGGTGACCTGCGCATGATTCTCCATCGCTTGGTCGTTAATAAACTCGTCGGCTGCGCCCTGGTCGCCGTAAAACCTCTCGATGATTACTGTGTCGAAACCTTGAGCGCCGTCTTCGTCGGTGACGAAAAACTCTTGCTCCATGCCGTCGGTGATGTCGCCGATATCGTCTAGGCTGTATGGCCCCTGAACGTCTTCCATGTTGCGTTCTTTAAGGCGCACCGTAGGGAGCGAACTGCGGAGCCAGGACAAGACAAGGTTCGCGTGAATCTTGCCGGGAGGCTGTAGGTCCAACCATTCGTCGATTGCCGACCAGTAAAGTTCGTCCTGGTCAACGACGCCTTTTGCCTGAAGTCTTGTAAACAAGTCGCGCCAGCCCGACGCTTTCATCTTCTTAGCGGCCCCGAGTTTTGCGACTTCGTCGTAGAACGCAGACCTAAAAGTAAAAGCGCCCGTTTGCTCAGTTTCGGCCGGCGACCGGCTGTAGAATTGCCCGCCCGTCTGAAGGCTCGACGGGCTCATGCCGGTGAATTGCAGCGCTCCGCGAATGCGGTCACGCACCTGCCCCTCCGGCGCAAGATCGGTGAGCTTCCCCATAACAACCCCGAACTGGTCTCGGAGCGTTGGCAAGATGTTGCGCACGGCTGTTCGAAACACGCGTTCAAGATCGTCTTCGACCAGCATCAGATCCGCCTCGTCGTCTAACACTTCCTGCGGAAGCGCTAAGTTAGTCACCTGGGGCGGAACTACGATCTTGACGATCTCAGCACCGGGGCGGCCGGCGGCGCGGGTTGGCTCGAAGACAACCGTAATCGGAATGTCTATGGAATCGCCGTTAGGGAGACTGATCGAGTTTTCAGATTGCGCCGCAAACTTTTTGCCCCCGATCGCTTTTACTTCAATGATCGGCTCGTTCCTAATGATACTGCTCGGGTCTTTCTTGGCACTTCCGAACAGTTGCCCCGAGCGGTCAATGGGGTTTCGAGTCCTAGGCGGGTAGTAGGCTGTGAAAGGAACCGCTTCTGCCGGGACGTCTTTGAACGACATCTCGCCGTCCATAACCGCTTGCGAAACGTCTTCCTTTGGACCCGGGGCCGTTTCAATCCACTTCCCCATTTGCTCACGAAACTGCTCAAAGGTTGGCGCCGCTTTTAACGCTGCGTCGCCTACCGCCGTGACGCGAGGGAGGGGCCGCTTGGCTCTGTATTCCTCAAGCGTCACTCCTTCCTTCCGAGCTAGCTGCGCAACCACGTTTCGCATCATCGACGCAAACACCCTGGACTCGTCAACAGGCCGGCCGGCTGCAACAGCCTGCTCGTAGTAGCTGTCGTAGATCTCAGTAAGCTGCTCGCGGTAAGCTTCGTCCTCTGCCGCTTGCTTCGCCGCCTCGTCCGCCATCCCAGAAAAGTCGCCCTCTAACGGGTTCAACTCTTCACGCTCCGACTCGGTGTCTGCGTCTTGGTGATAAACCGTGTGCGGCATCAACTGCCGCCCGAAATCACTGCGGGCTAGTTTAGAAGACCACTGGCCAATAGGCATGGTCAAATCAACACCGTCGTCTCGGGCTTTTTCTGCGCGGGCGATGATTCCAGGGAACGACGTTTCTAGTTCTTCGAGAATGTCGGACCCTTGCGGCGTCTGCTTGTAAGCGTCGACAACGTCGAGGAACTTTTCGGGGCGAATGTATACCGTTTTGATCGAGTCGGGCGCTGCGTCGTTTACAAAGTTAGCGCGGTCTTCCGGCGACCGTGTGCTGAGCTTTGATTGCGCCTCAAGCGTTTCGACTTCTTGGTGAGTCTTTGCCGCCTGTTTTGCGTTAGCCGATTGCCGGATAGAGTTACCTATCCGAGCACTTAACGGAACTGCGCCGACTAAGACCATGCCGCGGGCCGAGTGCACCAGGGTGTCCCACAACTCCGCCGACACGTTGATGTCGTAGTCCCCCGTGCGGTAATCCGCGTGCGCTTCGTAGCGGGCTGCGATGACGGCTGCTTGTTGCAACACTTCGGTAGCCGTCTCGACGCCGAGGTCGACGGCGTAATCTTTGACCGCTGCGACAAACAACTCTTTCGTGGTGTCTTGCGAAACACCCCGTCGAAGTAACTTCGGGAGCAGTTTTTTGCCGATGCCTTTACCAAACGTCGTCGCCACCTTGCCCGCGCCGACTGCATCCAGTGAACCGATGACCAACCCCCACTTCTTCGACAGCGAAGACGCTTCGGCCGGCGTGTAGCCTTCGTCGATTAGCGTGTTGTAGACCTCACCGGTGCCTAGCGCGATGCTTGCAGAAGCGGCGCCCGCGATTGCACCCGGGGGGCCACCGACCGCAAAACCGGCTACACCGCCGGCGGCCGTGACCCCCAACGACGTCAAGAAGTTAACCGCGTCAGTGCCCCAATTGTCGCCATCTCGTTGCGCCATAACCTGTTGGTTTTCGCGCATTACTTGACGAGTAGCGGCGGTCACCGTTGGCTTAGGTAACCCCGTGAACTCAGACAGCCCCGACTGAAACGACAGCGACAGGTTGTCAACGCTAGAGTCAAACGCTCGGCCGAACCACCCGAGCGTAGTTTCGGTTGATTTCAGGTTGCCGAGGTCGTCTCGGGCCATCGTTAAGAACTCGAAGTCGCCGTCGAGACGCGCCGCCAACGCGGGGAAGTTACGGTCGAACGATGGGTCAATCGTTTCGTTTTGAGCGGCTACGGTTCGGGCTTGTTCTACATCTGCAAGAACACGGGCGACGGGTCTACCCAAACGCTCGGCAAGTCTGCGGGCTTCTCCAAGAGCGTCCGCGGATTTTTGTTCAGTCATCGCGGCGGCAACGCGAGCCGCCCGGTCTAAGCGCATCGAACGGAGACGTTCGTCAAACGAATTGTCGAAAGGGTTGCCGTCTAGGCTGGTCACTTCTGCACTCCGTATTCAGCCGGTTCCGATTTGCTGCGCTCTAGGTAAGCGTTAATTATGTAGCTGCGGGCAACCCGCACCGGGTCGTAGTTCGGTTGCCGTTTAGCTTCCGCAAAAAGTTCTGGTTGGCTGCTTTGAATCTTCTGTAAAGAATAAACGCCCGAGCGAAGATCGAACGCGTTCCTTGGTGACGCAAGCCCGTCGATTAAACCCAAGACGTGTTTAAGTTCGTTGCGCACTCTTTCTGGCGAATCGTAAAACAACGCGTCGACAACAGACGTTTCAAAGATTGCCGAAGAGCCAAAGAACCCCGGCTTTAGGTTGCCCGGGAATGACTCTTTTAGCTGGTCGCCGTAGCTGTCTCTAAAATCTAGGAAGTAGTGCAAGAACGCTTCGTCGTCTCGTTCGATTTCGCGGTCGTCTGCTTCTAGTGTTGGGCCGGCCCACGCTTTCCAAAGCTGCCGGATCTGCTCGCCCGCCGCGTTGCGTTGGGCTTGCTGCGGGCCGGCATAAGCTTTTTGCTCTTCCGTTAGCGGAGCGCGGGAGTCTAGGGCCGAGTCGATTTCAGCCGACATGTTCTCGGCCTTCATCTCTTCGCGAGCCAGAGCTTCGTAGACGTCACTCGGTGCGACAAGTCCGTCGGCGAGCCGCATAGCTGCCCGTTCTTGCGGGCTCGTCGGGTCATTCTCAGACGGCAGCCCGGACGCCAAAACAGCCGCCCGCTCCGGGTTAATTTCAACGCCGAGGTTCCCGCCCGTAACCATAATGGCGCGAGCTAGCAGACGCTTTCGCGTGTTTACGTATTGCGCTTTTGCGGAAGGCTCAGCTTCGTAGCCGGGGAGTCCCCGGCGAGCTACGTTTATGCGCCGCTTGACGGTGCCCTCGTCCGTTCGGAACTCAAACTCTAGCTCGGCGTCGGCTAGCTCTTCCGGCGACATCCCCATTGCAACCCGCCCGCCTGACGTCCTGACTTTCAAGACGTCCTTCGTGGCTTGCATGATGATTTCGTTTGTTGGCTTCGTGCCTAGCGCACGCGTAAGCGCGTTTACGCGGAGGTTAATCGCGTTACGGATTCTTCGGAACTTCCGCGTGTCTGCCAGCGACATTTTTGCGAAGTCGACGCCGCTCCAACCGGGATACATGTCCCCGAGTTGCTGCTTAACCCACTCGTCTTGATCTAGCGTCGCTTTGTCTTCGGCGGTTGACGAAGCATACGTCGAAGTCTTCCCCCTTGACGTGCCGCTCTCTTGAGCTACCGATAGCTCTTTCGCCATCTCTTCACTCAAGACGCTCTCCCACCGGGCCATTAACTTGCCCATGTCGCTAATAGAGAGGTGCGTAGCGAAGGTTGCGTAGAGGGACTGCGCTGTTTCAAACCGGTTTAGCTGCTCGTTTGTGATTGTTTCTAGGAAATACTCGCCGACCTCGGTCGTAGTGTTTCGCCTCGAAAACTTTGCCCGCTCTAGCAGCCCGGCTTGTTCAAGCCTAGATTCAAAGCCGGCGTCCCATGGTTTATTAGCTAATGCTCTCTCTTTGACCTCCCCTAACAACTCCGTGTCGCGGTGTGCTTCTTCAGCGCGATCTTCGGCGGCGTATTGACGAGCGCGTTGCAGTAATTCGTCTTTAACCTGTTGCGACTCGTCTAACCCGCGAATGTAGCGCCTTTGCTGGAGAAGGCTTCCTTGCCCGCGAACGTCAGTCAGTAAATCGTCAGCGCGTTTTTTAACGCCGGCGTTCTCCACCCGCTTCTGCAACGCGCTGCGCTTTACCGGGTCTTGGATCTCGTCCTTGTGCTGCTCGAACATCGTCTCCGCACGAGCGACTGCGTTCTGGTCAAGCAGCGCTTCCACAATGCCGATTTGAACCTCCGACTCAGCGTTTTCGCTCGCTAGTTTGATCGCCTCTTCAGGAAGCTGCGCCAGCTTGCCCAAGCGGTCCATTTCGTTTTTCATCGTTAACGAATGGCGAACGTAATCTAAAACGTTCCCTTCGACGGCTGCTTGGACTCGGCCGGTTCTCGCCTGTTGCACCGAGGCGGTAGTCGCGGCGATGTTGTAGTCGCGAAGCTTAGTTGCGCGAGCATCAGACATCTGAGCCAAACCGATGTTTAGCCGGGTGTTCGCCGCTACACCGAACGCTTGCCGTTGTTTACTAGACGTCAGGAACTTCTCTAACTCGCCGCGGGCTTGCTCTAGCTCCCGCTTTTTAGCGTCGAACACCGTTGCCGCGTCGGCCCCGCCGACCTGCTTGTATTCCAGCTTTGCTTTTTCAATCCGCTCGGCTAACCGAGAGATAGCCATTTGCGTGTTGGCTTGGTCTAGGTCTTCTTGCATCCGTTCCGACAAGCGAAACCCTTGGACGCCCGCGGTAAGCATGGCCTCGCCAAGTTGCCCCGTGGTGTCCGGGGCTTGGAACGGGGTAACGCGCTGAGCGCTTACGGACGGGGTGCTGCCCGGCGTCAATACCTGTCGAGGGGTTACCATTTAGGCAATCCCCCCGAAGCGTTCGTAATACATACCCGCAACTCTCCCCGCAGACCCGACAGCCGTTGACATAAACGCGCTCCCGGGCGACATAGATTTGGCGGTTTTCGCCACGTTTCCCGCTGAGACTTGGTTCAACAAAGAGTTAGCGCGTTGATCTGCGGCCCCTATTTCTAGGCTAGCCATCTGGCCGGCGGCGTTGACTCTGATTCGCATGGCGTCAATTTCTTTCATCAAGCGCAGCGCCCGTTGCTTTTCCGCAGCAGACCCTTGGTTAACTTTGACATTTCGACCAGCAGCCGAGAGGCGGGCGTTAGCGATGTCCTCGGCGTAACGCATGTTGCTAAGACCGATCTGCGTTTCAGAGGCTTCCCGCACTTTGGCGATCTGCTGTTCTGTCAAGTTCGCGTTTAGCTCCGCGGTTTGGCCGGCAAACTTCAGCGATAACGCTTGCGACTTCAGTTGATTTTGCGCGTTAACGACGCCGTAGTAAGCGCCGATTGCAGACGTAAGCCCGCCGCCAATCGTCATCGCCATGCTAAAGTCGCCGACTTTATTTATAAAAGCCTGCTGATTTGCTGCATCAATGTAGGGCGCAGCGACTTTGCCCATTACGTCAAAACCGTATCCGAGTAACCCGGTCACTCTTAACCTCCAAGATTCACGTGAAGCGTCACACCGGCAACAGTAGCCGGCAACGCTTTGTTTTGAACGAACGATACTTGGCCGTCAGATGACCAAGTCGACTCGACCGACTCGGTGTCGATTTTAGACTGCAAAGTAAAATCTCCGGGGGTTAGGTCTGACTGCGTTTCAGCGTCAGGCCCAACCGACAACCCGGCAGTTTCAAACAGTTGAACGTCGACCCTGTCGACAGATTTAAGTCTTCCGACACCCGCAGCCTCAATTTGCAACGCCGCAGGCATCGTCCTTAACTCGTTGTCATACTTGTTGCCCAAGTGAAATGCGCGGCAAGGTTCAGGCAAGGCGGCTATGCCGTTAACTACGGACACCGTTGTTTCCTTAAAAGTGCCGTCTGCGCGTTCAAGCAACGCGTCTACCGTGCCCGTTAAATGGCTAACGCGAGCCGTGGATTTAGTGATACCCCAAACCGTCGCGGTTGCCGGGCTTGCGGCGGTAAAAGTGCCGGGGTCAATTACGAGGCACACTAACTCGGTTTTTGACGATCGAGTTTTAACCCGAGCCCTAAAGCCTAAACCGGGAACAAACAGTTCCTCGCCTGCGACGTTGCTGTCAAAGGCCGGCGTCGCAGCCGAAACGTGAACCTCCGCCCCGGGCTGCGCGTTGCCTGTGATTGTAATTTGCGGAGAGGGGTTGTCGGTCTGAACTTCGCGCACGGCGTTGTCGAGGTGCACGGAGTCCATCACGCTTCGGAGGTTAACAAGACCCCACCGGTGAAGTTCGTAGCCTCCCGTCTTGTTTTGGACGGTAACGTAAAGCCGGTCCTCGCTACCCTCCGTCGCAACAGCAACAGACACAACCTTAGCCCCGTCAGCTAACTCGTGCTGATGCCACCCCGAAACTTGTTCCTCCTGCGAGTAGGTTAGCCCCAACAGCTTGCCATCGCTGTTGACGAACCAAGCAACAGGAAGGCGAGACGTTTGCGCGGCTGAATCGACGAGGTCAAAGTCGTCGAACAGGTGGCCTGCTTTTGTTGAAAGGTCTAGCCCGCCAAAACTGTTTTGACCCGCTTGGAAGTTGAAGCGGTGCACGTGGTTGCCTTTAGAACAGAACAACACCGTGTTGTTAAGGACTTGCGGGCGGACGAAGTTAGACCCGACCGTGGCTTGCATCCGCATGGTCGCACTGGTCGGGGTTAACGTGTCCGTGTTCCGGGTCGTTAGCGCCCACTCGCATGTGTCGGTAAACACCAACAACTCAGACAGCGGGACGATGTGCCGGATGGATTGCCCTTCCCGGCTCGCAATCTCTAGCGAAATGCGGTCTTCGTCTAGCGGGTTGTTTCGGGTTACTAGGTCACCGGTTCGGCCGAGAGACGACAGAATTAAAAGTTGCGGTCTTTTTTGAGTTCCACCAAAGACCCCACGTTGGTCGTAAAACGCCACTGAAGCGGGGGGAGTTTCCGCTAACGTCGTGTCGATTTCTGGGGCTAGCCGGCCGAGATCGGCGGAGATGTTTCGGTCTTTAAAAGAGGTCGTCCCTGTCTCGGCGATAAAACCAAACAACTCCACCCCGTCAAGTTCTTTGTAGATGCGGTAGTTGACGGCGTTTGGCTGCGCGTCCCACGAAATGGTGTTAAAAGCCTCGGCGTTTTGCAACAGGTTGAACACCGAGGCGGTTGCCGAACTAAGCGCGAACTCCGACCCGGCGGCGTCTACCGCGGAAACAAGGTATCGTTGGTTCGCGTCCGACGTCGAGTCGGTGACGATTATTGTTCCGGACGAAGCACCAGAAGAGACGGGGGCAACGGGGGTGCCTGCTAAGTCGACCAACTCTCGGATGTTCTTAACGTTTACGGCGCCAACGACATAAAAGTCGTTAGACAGACCCGACACGTTTTGTATGTAGACGAGGTCGCCGGCAGAAAGGCCGGATTCAATATCGGTGACGATTAAGTTGCCCGAGGTATTTGTGCTGGCAACTCCAATCTGAGCCCCGCGATTTGCCGTGACCGTAGCGACGAACGAAGGCGCCGCCGTAAACACGTCGCTAACTGTCCAAACACCGTCGTCCCCGCGGTTTAGTTCGATAGTCGGGTAATTTTTGTGGGCGAATCGAATCTTGTTTTCGGTTTGCGCAAACGTCACCTCAAACAGATCGGACTCGGCGTAACTGTTTGACAGCGTCAGCCACGGGGCGCCGCTGGAACGCAAAGCCCAACCGTCGGCGGTCAACGGGCCAGACGGAGACTGATAAACGTCTTCTGTCGCGACGATGTAGTCGTTTGCAGAAAAGTCCCCGAGGTTTGACCTAAGGTAAAGAACCGTCCCTTTGGGGTATAGCTTGGCTGCAAGGATCGGGGAAGTGAACGGGAGATTTGTGTAAGGGGTTACAGACAGCGACGGGATTGACCCTTCGAAATACGGGCCTCTATTCGACGAAACGACGTTCGTGTTTGGGATGACAAGCTTGCACTCCAGGTCGTTAGCTGTGCTTGCGGTGGACGTGCCTGCGTAGTTAGAAGTTGCGGCAAAGGTGGTGGCGGTAACCTCAAAAAGTTCGTCGTTGTAGGCGGCGGGGCCGGACGTGAAAAACGGTTGCATAACCGGGGCCACGCCACCCCCTGTTGTAATCCATTTAAACCGGTCGCCGACTTTAAACTGGTGCGGGTTTGCTAGACGAACCCGGTCGGGTTGACGGTCTGCGGCAAGCACGGGGTTGACTAAAGCGTGCGGCAAGTCGTAGGAGGCGGGCAGCTTCTCTTTCCGCCACAAATACATCGTTCCCGTGTTGCGGCTAGTGATAGGCACCGGGTCAATGGCCGGCGAGACTAGTTTAAGCTGCAACCCTAGCGGACCCTGCGGTCGGACTTGGTAGTCGAATATGCTGGCGATACCGCCCGGCAACGTGCCCGTCGACTCAGGAACGACGTCTTCGAAATCAGAGAAGTCGTGCTTTCGCTTCGTGAAGAACTCGTTGTTCCCTAAGTCGAGCGCGTTCGGGTCTTGTTGGTCGCCTATCTCAAAAACGTCGTTGACGCCGCCGGATAAAGACACCGGTAGCCCGTTTTGGAAGAACCTGAACTCGCCGGCCCGCATAGCAATAACAAGGTCGTCGCCGTCGACCTTGAAGGGGATAGCGCGGGTTTTGCCCTCTAAACTTTCGACGTATTCAAAGCCCGGACGGAGTTGCGCGGCGCCACTAGGTTTGGCCACCCAATTGCGCATTTTTGCTGCGCCAAACTTGTGTAGTTGCAGGTCGGGGCGCGAAAACAGTTCAGGGCTGATCTCGCCCGAGTTGAACGACGTTTGCAGCTTCGCGTTCGCCATTAGAATCTATTGTCAAACGGGTGAGAGCGTGCGTTGTTGTCGGCGTTGCGTTCGCGCAGAGCCGAAAACTGTTGCGCTTGCCCCACGAAGTAAAGTGCTCGCTGCTCCATCTGCCCGGCCATCTGCACCCCGGTGTCTCCCTGCATCAGCCCCGGCGCGATCTCTGCGGCGAGCTTGGCGGCTAGTCCGTTCGTGAAGTGCTGCGAATACTTCGTTGGGTCGGGCGCTTTGACTGTGTATCGCAACACAATGTCGGCTTGATTGCAGTAGAGCACCGAGCCCTCAATATCGAAATCAGCCTCCCCGATGACGTTAGCCCCGGCTACGTCTGGCCCAATCGTCACTACCGACAAGAAGTTGGCCGGCAGCGTGTAGGCATACTGCCAGTCGATGTCCTCCCGATCGTTGGTTTCGTTTGCCGTCAACTTTTTGGTTTCCGTCGCAAACGGCCACGGGAACGCTTCTAACATCGACTGAAGCGCGACGTCGTAATAACGGTTGCAAAGGCGGGCTGCGGCCGTGTCTTCAGTTAGCGACACGATCGTTTTAGTCTCCCCCAAGTTCTTCAACGCTTGGTTACTAATGTCGACCCTGGTGCGCGTGCCTTCACCGGCCGCGAGAGCGAGCCAGTCCGTAAACGCGTGCTCGCCTAGCG
>CESX01017756.1_pt1 | contig 16754 bp, 15 predicted proteins | sample 326941 | NCBI WGS metagenome assembly CESX01 (sample SAMEA2622357, study PRJEB7988) | marine metagenome | isolation source: saline water (ENVO:00002010), including
GTTGTGGGTTAGAGATCAACGGTGTAAGTCAACCCCCTATTTGTACACCGTTACAGGAACAGCCGGTCGTTGTCCGGATGAAACCGGTCCGGCGGCAAGGTGGCTTGTGATTTTGAAGACCATCAGTTATCATCAACAATGGCACGGCAAGGAGATGTCAATGAATGAAACACATTTGATGCCGGAGGCATCTGAAACCAAGAGCATGGAATGGAGCACCGCCATACAGGTAATCGAGTGGTGCGTCGATGAGATGTTAGACAAAATCGCCGAGTATCCGGACGACTATGGTCCGGGCAGGGCCGAAGAAGTCATGGAGGCATTCGACAGGATTCTGAGGGGTTGAGTTGGTGGTAGCGTTTCTTGTTGTCGTAAACTTTTGTGTGCAAGTTATGGGGCCACCCAGATGCGGGCACATCGAAGACAACAGGGGGCCGTATGCAACAGAGGCTCGATGCATGGCGCGCATACAAGAAATGTTCGCGTACATGAATTATAGATTCCCACCGGGTTCGGTGGTAGCGCACGGTGTATGCGTGAAGGTCGAGGGAGAAAGACTTTGAAACAACGTGATCCAAACTGGCGCGACATCCGTCGCCACCATGTAGTGCCGGACAAACGTCCGGCACTACTGCAAAAAATTCATCAACAAGAAATGGCTAACGCCTGTCCTCGGTGTGGCACACTGCTTGCTTCTGTTGTAGAAGTTCACGGCCACCGTCAATGTTCTGTCTGTGGTAGTGTGATCGATGACTGCTGCCAAGGAGAGTGCGCCTATGAATGACGACAACATTATTTATTTCTCGAAGGAACAACCCAACATCGACAAGATCGACGCCTCGGCGGTCGAGGTCTTGTGCGACATTGCAGGAAGAAACTTGGATGACGTTGTCATTCTAGGATCGGACAAGGAAACAGGTGCTATCAAGATGATGACGACACAAGAGGATGTCGCTGACATTCTGTTCTATCTGGAGGTAGCCAAGAAGGCTATCCTAGATCAAGGCGTCAACGATGGCCCCTGACTTTAACTACCGCACGGAGCCTTACGCCCACCAGCGTGAGGCTCTGGAGCGCTCATACGACAAGCGCAACTACGCCTACTTTATGGAGATGGGATGTGGCAAGTCGAAGGTTCTTATTGACAACGTGGTCTGGCTCTACGAGCAGGGCCGCATTGACACAGCGGTTATTGTTGCGCCGAAAGGTGTTTACCGCAACTGGGAAACGTCGGAGATTCCCACCCACTTCCCGACCAACATTCCGCACGAGATTTATGTATGGAATCCGAGTCCCAACAAAGCGCAAGCCGAACGTCTCCAGTCTGGCGTTCAAGAGCGTGGCGTCCTCCGCATACTACTGGCAAATGTGGAAGGGTTCGCGTCTAAAAAGCTGCCCGCATTTGTGGGCGCGTTCACACAGGGCAGCAGTTTCCTACTTGCTGTTGATGAGTCCACTACAATCAAGAATCCCAAAGCCAAACGCACTAAGACGCTGGTCCTCTTCGGTGCAAAAGCTGCATACAAAAGGATCCTCACCGGCTCCCCTGTTACGAAGTCACCCATGGACCTTTACGCGCAGTGCGGATTCATGGACAAGAGACTTCTCGGCTTTGACTCGTACTACTCGTTTCAAGGACGTTACGCGGTCACTAAAACGCAGCGCATGGGCGCACATAACTTCCTTCAAATCGTGGGCTATCGGAACCTTGAAGAACTATCGACGAAACTTGACACGTTTTCCTACCGGGTCACCAAGGAAGAAGCACTAGACCTGCCCGACAAGGTGTACACCACCCGAGAGGTGAGCGTCACCGACGAGCAGCGTCAGCACTACCTGACATTGAAGAAGCAGGCCATCGCCATGTTCGACAACGGTGATCTGGTGACGGCGCCGGCTGTGATCACACAACTGCTGCGCTTGCAGCAGGTACTGTGCGGGCATATCAAAACCGATGACGGCGACTTGATCGAGTTCCCCACAAAGCGGCTCGATGCGCTGAAAGAAACTATCGAGGAGATGACCGGCAAGGTGATCGTCTGGTCACGCTTCCGCTACGACATCAAGAAGATTGCGGACGAACTGCAACGAATCCATGGACCGGGGTCCGTGGTCACATATTTTGGGGACACGAGCGATGAACAGCGCCAGCAGGCGATTCATGACTTTCAGTTCGGTGACGCCAGGTTCTTTGTGGCAAACCCGCAAACCGCAGGCTTCGGGTTGACGCTGACGGCTGCAACAAACGTGATCTACTACGCCAACGACTTCGACTTGGCGACTCGGATGCAGTCCGAGGATCGGTGTCACCGGATCGGGCAGCACAACAGGGTCACCTATGTCGACCTAATCACTCCGGGTTCGATTGATCAGAGGATTGTTCGTGCTCTTCGGGACAAGATTGATCTGTCGGCGAAGGCTCTTGGCGAAGAAGCTCGGAAATGGTTAGAGCTTTCTTCCCCTTGAAGTGTCGGTTCTGTGCTTTCTCTGTGGACAAGGGGTTGTTGCTAAGTTGATGAGTGTACAAACCCACGGCACCAGTCTCAAGATTCACATACAGCAGGCGCACACCCAGTTTGCGTTGAATGTCTGTCAGCTTGCGGGCGATTGATGTCCCGGATGCACGAAACGCATGAGTCTTTACGTCGAACAGGTGTGTTTTTCCATTCGGCGATATGGCAACGAGGTCAACCGGCCCCTGCGCCATCACTGGCTGGTAAACATAGCAGTCTTGGGACAACAACCACTCTGCTGCTAGCAGTTCTGATCGCTGACCATCTCGATTTTTGTTGTGTGGTCGCATAATATTGTTGACTTCCCCGTTGTATAGATTATTGTGAGCGACCGTAACAGACATGCACCGAGGAGTAAACAGGTGAATTTGAGTAAGTGGAAAACCGTTGCCGTCTCGGCGCCCATGTATGCCATGCTCAAGCAAATGGCCGACGAAAATGACAGGAGTGTGAGCAAACAAGTCGCGCACATACTCAAGAAGTTTTTTGAATCGGAGGGCAAAAATATCGATTGATCGTGGTCCGTGGATCCTGTATCACCCTCCAGCGGCAGCGGACTGGGCTTAGAAGTCCGTCAAACTGCTAAGTATACCAAGGATTTTACGACTGTCCTCTGGTCTGCTGCCGCACGACAGCCGAAGGGCTTAAACTTTAACGTAAGGAGAAGAAGCATGAGCGATGTGTTTTCGCTTTTTGACGAGGAAGTCGATGCCCAAAAGTTCGACAATGTGGATGAGACGAAAGGTTCCCGCCTTTCCAATCTCATCCGCGCATCCCTGAAGATCGACGAGGAAATCGCGGAAGCGGAAAAATACCTCAAGGATCTTAAATTCAAGAAACGCAAGGTGAATGAAGAGGACATCCCCGCTCTGATGCAGGAGATGGGTATGGAATCTGTCACGGTTGAAGGGCACAAGATTGCGCTTCGACAGTTCGTGCATGCCCGCATCCCAGATGACAGGCGTGACGAAGCATTTGCGTGGCTTCGTTCCATCGGCGAAGGCGACATCATCAAGCACGATGTCACCGTGTCATTCAACACAGGGCAGGACAACATGGCCGGCTCCGTGGTTGAAGACTTGCGCCAACAGTATGGTCTGGACCCCGCGCAAAAAACCCATGTCCATCCGCAGACGCTGAAGGCATGGGTCCGTAACCGCATTGAGTCGGGTCAGGATATCGACTTCGACCAGTTCGGTGTGTTTGTAGGAACTGAAGCTAAAATTACGAGGACGTAGAACGATGGCTGAAAAGCAAGCTGTAGCGAAAAAAGCGGAGTCGCTACCCGCAAATCTCATGGACGATCTGTTCGCAGGGGCAGGTCAGGGGATGGAGAATATTACTGCCGAGGATATGCAGATCCCATTCATGCGTATCCTCCAGCCGCTTTCTCCGCAACTGATTAAGACGGACTCGAAGTTCATCAAGGGTGCGTCTGCCGGTGACATCTTCAACACTGTGACCGGGCAGTATTGGGAAGGCGACGAGGGCGTGACGATCATACCGTGCGCCTACGAGATGAAGTTCCTGGAGTTCCAACTGCGTGAGTCTGGTGGTGGCTTCCTTGGTGAGATCGATCCGAACAACCCTGACATCCGTCAGGCGAATCGGGTGGGTGCCAATGAAATGCTGCCGTCGGGTAACGAGTTGGTTCGTGCTGCCCAGTTCTTGGTCGTGGCTATCGGCGAAAACGGTGCAACCCAGCAGATGATTCTCGATATGAAGAAGACCCAGATGAAGGTTGCCAAGCAGTGGAACACTCGCCGTGCGGGGATGAAGCTGATGCATCCGGAGAAGGGTCTGTTCACTCCGCCCATGTGGGCAACTGTGTGGAACCTGAAGACCGTGCAGGAGAGCAACGACAAGGGTTCGTGGTTCAACTACTCGATCTCTCAGCTTGACATTCAAAGTGTGCCGGCAGCAGCGGTGCAGGAGTGTAAGGGTCTGTACGAAATGTTCCGGAAGGGCGAAATCAAAACGTCCGCAGGGACCGCCGAAGAGATGAACTCGGCGTCGTCGTCTCAGCAAGAGGCAGATGAAATCCCGTTCTAACGTAAGCCGGTTAGACCGCGCCTGACAGGGGGAGGCGGACAAAAGGGCACACTCAAGGCTACGGATACTGACACAGTTTTGCGACATGGCGGCTCACATAGAGCCTTGCAGTACCAGAACGGGTGTGTGCCCACCCCCTGCCCTAACCCAACAAAGGGGACAGCTATGAACTTGGACGAAAAGTTCATGGCCGTGTTTGAAGGATTCAAATCGGCACATGGACAGACAATTATTTCAGAAGAACGGCGGGCCGGTAAACAGAAGGCACAGTCCCGAACAGTTCGAACACCGATTACTCTCGAACTTATCCGTGCACATCTCAGTGGTGTGAAGGGTGTGGGTTCGATACCTATCAACGAGGACAACCAGTGCAAGTTTGGTGTCCTCGACATTGACGAATACCCACTGGACCTAGCTGCCATTGATCGGCGGCTGCGTGACCTCGAGATCCCAGCCGTGGTCTGCCGCTCGAAGTCTGGTGGGGCACACATATACTTCTTCTTCACGGAGTTCATGAGCGCAGGGGAGTTCCGTGACAAGGCTTCGGAGATCGCCGCCTATGTTGGGTATGGCCGGTGTGAAATATTTCCGAAGCAGGAGCAGGTTCTGCACGAGCGCGGTGACGTTGGTAACTTTATCAACTTACCATACTTCGATGCAGAACAAACCCTGCGCCATGCAATCCTCGAGGATGGTTCTGCTGCATCTCTCGAGGAGTTTCTTGATCTCGCCGACAGTCGTGCCGTTACCCCGGAGGCGTTCATCTCGCTTACCTTCGGGGTTGTCGAAGACGAGTTCAAGGAATGGGCGCCCTGCCTGAACTGTATGTTCGGGCAGGGCATTCCCGAGGGCACCCGCAACACGGTAATGTTTGCCGCTGCGGTTGGGTGCAAGAAGGAGCAGCCCGAGACATGGAAACAACGACTCGAAGAGATCAATCAGCGGTTTGCCAACCCGCCACTGCCGGCGTCCGAGATCGTCACGATCCAGAATCAGCACGAAAAAAAGGACTACGGATTCCCGTGCGATCAGGAGCCACTGAGGAGCTTCTGCAACAAGACGCTGTGTAAGACCAAGAAGTTTGGTATCGGCGTCACAAGCATGTCTCTGGACGTTACAGGGCTATGTGTTGTGAAGTCCGAGCCACCGGTCTGGTTCTGCGACGTGGGTGGTCGGCGTGTTGAGTTGACCACCGACGACTTGCAAACACCGCAGCGTTTTCAGAAGGCATGCATGGAACAGATTCATGTCATGCCTCCTATGATGAAGATGCAAGACTGGCAGACCATCGTCACCATGCTCATGGACGATATGAACCACATCGATGTGCCGCACGAACTGACATACAAGGGTCAGTTTAACGAGCTTGTCGAGGCGTATTGTGATGGCCGGGTGCAGGCACAGTCGGCGGAAGAGATCGCTCTTGGCAAGCCGTACACCGACGAGGACGAGGGGCTGACGTACTTCAAGCTCGAAGCGTTGATGAAGTTCCTGCGTAACCAGAAGTTCGACAGCTATAGCCGGGGTCAGATACAGGAGCGCCTGAAAGAGTTGAACAACGGCGGGCAGGCGAACGGGCACAAACGGTTTAAGACCACGACGGGGGAGCAGAAGCAGCTTCGTGTGTGGTGGGTTCCGGCCACTCATCAAGAAGTCGATGTGCCGGGGATCGATGTAGTTGGAGAGGAGATTCCGTTCTGATGCAGACCACAATTTTTGGACCCCCGGGCACGGGCAAGACCACACGACTGATCAACATCGTCCAGCAGGAACTGGACCGTGGAACGCCGCCCGACAAGATTGCTTTCGTGTCCTTCAGCAAGAAGGCTGCACAGGAAGCGCGGGATCGTGCTGCGGAGAAGCTGGGCATCAACGAGCAGCAGATGAGTTGGTTCCGTACGCTGCACTCCTTCGCGTTCCAGAACCTTGGTCTTAGCGGTCAGAAGGTAATGAAGGGGGCAGACTACAACAAGATTGGCGAGTTGGTTGGCCTGCCTATGGTGTCCTCCGCATCGGTTCGCATGGACGACGGCATACTGTTTTCGGCAGGTCAGTCAAAGGGTGATCAATACCACAGCCTGCTCCAGCTTGCTCGGGTGACCGGCAAGTCGATTGAAGAAATTTTCAACGAAAAGAATACGGACTATCGACTGCACTTTCAGCAGTTAAAAATCATGGAACAAGTGATTGATGACTACAAGAAGATGACCGACAAGGTTGACTTCGTGGACATGATCGAACAGTTCGTGACGCAGGGCAACTGTCCGCTGCTCGATGTGCTGATTGTGGATGAAGCTCAAGACTTGGTGCCTCTCCAGTGGCGTATGGTGCATGAAGTGATGAAGCCGTGCGCCAAGCGCATCTACTTTGCCGGCGACGATGACCAGTGCATCTACTCGTGGATGGGCGTGGACGTTCGAGACTTCCTAAACGCATCGGACGACCACGTAGTTTTAGGAACGTCATATCGTCTTCCGTCAGAAGTGCATTCGCTAGCTAATGATGTCGTAAAGCAGTTGGCATTTCGGCAAGAAAAAGTTTGGCATCCGGCTCGAGAAGGTGGCGCCGTGGTATGGCATCATGATATTCTCGATGTGGACTTGCGAACTGGCGAATGGTTGATTCTTGCCCGCACTAACAACATTGCAAACAAGGTCGCGAACACCCTCAAGGAACAGGGATACCTGTTCTGGCGCGAGGGGCCAGGCTGGTCCATCTCCCCAAATGTTCTGAACGGCATCGAGGTGTGGTTGCGGCTATGCAAAAATCAGTTTGTTTCTCCCACGGAGTTGAAGACTTTTTCGAAGATCATCCAGTCATCGGTCATCACCAAGTCAGGCAGACGCAAACTTACAAACCTAGACCCCGAAGCCACTTACAACCTCACCGATTTACAGAACCTGTGCGAGTTGAACGTGACTGCCGAGACACCGTGGTACGATGTGATTCGGGTGTCCGAACAGGAGACGATCTACATTACTTCTGTGCGGCGGATGGGCGAGTCTATCTTGTCGGGCAAGCCGAGGATACGGATCTCGACGATCCACAAGGCGAAAGGTGGGGAGGCAGACAACGTCCTCCTCCTGCTTGAATCCAGCCCTGTCATAACAAGAGCCGAGGACACCGAAGGTGAGATTCGCACCTTCTATGTGGGCATGACTCGTGCCCGCAAAGAGTTACATCTTGTCGAGTCACACTCCAATCACAGGTTCGAAATATGAAAAACCGAGAATACTTTTTGAAGCAGGCGGAAGAATTGATCAATGGACCGAGGGCCGAAGACTACGGACCGGCGGTCCTGAACCATGAACGCATCGCTACAATCTGGAACGTGTTGCTTCGCAAGAAACTACTGGACAAGATTACGCCGACTGAAGTGACGGCGATGATGATTGGCTTGAAGCTAGCGCGTCTTGCCCAAGACATGCACAAGGATGATTCGTGGACCGATATCATTGGCTACGCCGCATTGGGCGGGGAGATTTCGAACGATGAAAGCTGATCTGTTTGACCTCGAAGAAGAGTGGTATCCGCCGTCATCCCTGCCGGACCTGACAAACTGTGAACGAATCGCGATTGATCTCGAAACATGTGACCCGAATCTAACAACCTTGGGTCCGGGTTGGTGTCGCAATGATGGCTATGTGATTGGCTTCGCTGTCGCTGCGGGAGACTTCGTTGGTTACTTTCCTATCCGCCATCAAGGCGGCGGCAACATGCCAGAGAAAACTGTAATCAACTGGCTGAAGAAACAGTTAGCCACTCCTAACATTGATAAGATTATGCACAACGCCATGTATGATCTGGGCTGGCTACGCTGGGCCGGCATCGAGGTGCAGGGTCGCGTGATCGATACGATGGTTGCGGCTCCGTTGCTGAACGAGAACCGCCGCTGGTACAACCTGAACAGTCTGGCCGGTGAGTATCTCGGTGAGTGGAAGAACGAGAAGATGCTGAAGGCGGCGGCGTCTATGTACGGCGTCGATCCAAAGGGGGAGATGTGGAAGCTACACGCCTCGTTCGTGGGTAAGTACGCGGAGCAGGACGCTGCTGTCACACTGCGTCTGTGGGACCGGCTGCGGGCAGACATCGACAAGGATGAAGTCAACAGCATCTTCGATCTCGAGACATCGCTGATTCCGCTGCTGCTCGACATGAAGTCAAAAGGTGTGCGCGTTGATGTAGACAAGGCACACGATGTGCAGAAGGAACTGAAGAACCGCGAGGACGTTTTACTTAAAGAAGTAAAGGAAGAGACCGGCGTCCTTGTGGAGCCGTGGGCCGCCGCATCCATAGCAAAGGCGTTCGACGCCCTCGGGTTGCACTACAACAGGACAGAGAAATCGAATGCGCCAGCCTTTACAAAAGCATTTCTTGCGAATCACCCACACCCGGTGGCGCAGAAGATTGTACGCCTTCGCGAGTTTAATAAAGCCAACACGACATTTATTGAAACCATTCTTGAGCATTCGCATAACGGTCGTATTCATTGTGATTTTCACCCTCTTCGTTCAGATGAAGGGGGCACAGTTACCGGACGATTTTCTTCGTCCAACCCGAACCTCCAACAGATCCCGGCCCGCGACCCCGAAATAAAAAAGATGATTCGTGGTTTGTTCATCCCGGAGGATGGGGAGAAGTGGGGCAGCTTCGATTATGCTTCACAAGAACCACGGTGGCTGGCACACTATTGCGCCACGCTGACCGGCGCCCGGCGGGATCCACAGATCGATGACGTAGTCCGAATGTACCACGAAGGCGGTGCTGATTTCCACCAAATGGTAGCGGACATGGCAGGTGTGTCACGCAAAGAAGCCAAGACTGTGAACCTTGGCATTATGTATGGCATGGGCCGGAAGAAGTTGGCTGGCACTCTCGACATCACCAAGGAGGACGCCGAGGGGCTGTTGCACAAGTATCACCAAAAGGTGCCCTTCGTGAAGGGCATGGCCGATCTGGCGATGAACCAAGCGATGGACAAGGGCGTGATCCGCACATGGCTTGGCCGCAAGTGCCGGTTCGATACGTGGGAGCCAAAAGCATTTGGCTACAACCGTGCGCTGCCACTTGAAGAAGCCGTCAAAGAATATGGCGGCAAGGGTATGATCCGCCGCGCGTTTACCTACAAGGCACTGAACCGACTGATCCAAGGGTCAAGTGCGGACCAGACCAAGAAAGCAATGGTGACGTGTTATGAAGAAGGACTGGTGCCAATGCTGACAGTTCACGACGAGTTGTGTTTTAGCGTGAACTCTCGTGAACAATCTGACAAAATTGTAGATATCATGAAGAATTGTGTACCAGACTTGAAGGTGCCGTTCGACGTGGACGCCGAGCTTGGCGACAATTGGGGAGAGGTAGGATGAACCTGAAATGTTTTGCCTGCGGCGGTGACGTGATCTGGGGTGGTGACCACGACACCGAGGGCATGGAGGACTACTTCATCGTCTCGAACCTACACTGCAAGGACTGCGATGTGTTCTATCTTATGTATCACCCAACGCCTGAATCCGATGAGCCAAACGCATCGCCCGATTCGGGGTCTGTTTAGCCCACCTCGAATCTAACATCTGGCGGCTGGCCTCGGCCCAGTCTCGGTTGTCCACCGCTTTTTTCATCTTTATAAACTTTGTTAGACGCGGACGCCCGAGTTGGAAGCACATGTTCGCAATGCACAATTGTGCCTCTTCAGGCAAGTCGTTGAAATCGTTGTACAATATTTCGCAATCTCGTACAGTTCGTTCGATGTCTTCGTAGAATAGCTCGTCGACGTGCTCCTGAGAGACCGTAGTGCCCACTTCGAACCCGTATAGCTCGTCATCTTCGGTAATTAGGTGACCGATACCCACGGTTTTGTATCCGAGATGGTCCAAATAAATTTCGAGCTTGCATCCTTCATCGATGGCAAGTTCGTGTTGAAGCTGTTCTAGGTTCATGAGTTCCCCCTACATGCAAAGATCGTCGTACTTGGCACTGTGCACCCGGTGTCGACTCATGTCCCCGGTATGCTGTGTACGTAACAAGTCTAGCAGCCAACGAAACATTATCAACCTACTCCCCGCAGACGGTCGAATAACTCTTGCGTCTTTGGATCCTGGATCGTGGACCGTGCTGCGGTCACCGTTGTGGGTTGTACGGGAGCCGCCAGAGGGAGATTAGTAGCGGCTCCCGTGTCCACTGGCGCTGGTGGAGGATCCATCGCCGTGGGTTGATTTGATTCTTCTACGTCTTGCTGTGGAGGATTGACACGGAAAGACATTCGCCGCTGATTCTGGAAAAACTCATCGGCGCCCTCCGCCGTCAGCGGTCGTAGCTTATACTCTCGTTCGATGCCCTGCAACTCGAGCAAAAGATCGCGTCGATTAAATTCAGAAGAACGACCGACGCTCTCGTAGAATTGTTCGATGTCGTTGAGTATACCTCGGTCGATGTTCAGTGGTTCAAACCTGCCTTGCACGATATCTTTGAACCCAGAGAAACCTTCCTCTTTGGCGGCACTGCGGATTTCGGCTTCGCTCATTCCGAGCGCTTTCATGTTTTGGATCAGCCGAAAAGCGCGGTTGTAGATCTTAAACTTGCGTTCATTCTCTTGACGGTAGTTTTCAATTATCTGTTGTGGATCTTCAATGGTCCTAGAAAACACTCGAAGCTGCTGGTTAAAGTTCTGCTGGGGTTCCCTTGCATCTTTGTTGTGTTCACGGGTCCGATAGGACAATGCCAGCTTCGGTGTAACTTTAACTTCACCCACACCAGTTAGCTGACGCAAAACTTCTTCGGAAAGCTGCCGCACGTTTCCGCGTGAGTCCAACCCTTCTTCAGAAAACAGGGCGGCCCCCAACCGTCCGGGCACAATAAACTCCACATCGCCCGATGCAGGACTTACTTGCATAAGACTGACAACGTCGGACGTAATTGTAGGCTGGAATGCGTCGAATACGTGGGCGAAAGACTTGAAGGCAACTTCCCCCGGTGAATCCTGGTTCTTGTAAACCTTGGAGCCGGTGCGCGTTACGCCACCTCGAGTAGTGATGTCTTGAAGGCGCTCAAAGATAATTGATTCTTCGGCAAACGGAGAGGCGACCTCCGTTAGAAACCCGCTCACAGCATCATACATGACATTGCTAGTGTCGAGATCAAGCTCTTTTCCGCGTTCTATCGCGTTGTGAATCGCTGCTACCGGGCGGCGCAGGTAGTCGTACGGGTTAATGTAACTGAAGTCTACGTAACCCGTGATCTTGCCATCTTTATCCACCGATGTTGGGATCAACGTGCTGTTCTTACTCCATGGCGGGGCAATCTCTCGTAACGCATCAATGCTGTCACGGGTAAGATCATTTGCCAAAAGTGCCGCTTCCTGCACCGCTGGGCCAACGACCATGGTTGTGGCAGCAAACCCTGTTAGTCGACGCTTACCGATGTCCCGTAGTTTACGACCGGCTCGTTGCTGCGCGGCGGCCTGCGCCAATTGTTCTTGTACCTCTGGGGCTGCGCGGTCTAACTGCTGAAGCCGGCGCATCTCGGAGCCAGCCTCGTCCATCATGCGCCTGCCCTGTTGAACTTCGTCAAGAGACCGGTTCAATGTATTGAAAGACGTGCGGATAATTTCTGCGGGAAACGCGATGAAGTTACCAATAGGCAGCCGGCGCAGTCCTTCAATAAACTGCGGTACACGTTCGTAGTTCGGCACTGTATTTTTCACTATGTCGGCAGCATATGCGTTAAGGCTGTCGGCACCTTGCGACCTAGCAAAGTCTTCCGCCCGAGCAACATCACCACCAAACGCGTTGATTAACTTGCTGCGTTCGAAGTCAAAGTTATAAATCTTCCAGATGTCGTCGCCACCTTGGTACAAATCACGTGCGCGCTTGTCGAGGGAAGACAAAAACTGTAGCCCCTTGCCCCGTGCTTTTGACTGCCCGAGGAACACACCAAACTCATCGACCTCGCGATTTGACATACGGGCCAAGCCGTCATCTATTGTGCGCTCAAGCTCTCGAAGTTGCGCCTGTGTCCCGACCACGCCAAGTTCTTGCAACTCTTGGAAGAAGGCTGCCCGGTCTTCCGGCGAAGACTTACGGATATTTTCCAACACCAAGCTGAGAGACTCGTATACGTTTGCGCCACGCCCGATGTTACCCTGCGCTGCGGCGAACAGCGCGGCAGAAGTGACGTTGCGAAGTTGTGTCGTCAAGCTGTAAACGGTTTTTACTTTTTGTGTAAAACCTTTGCCCACCAAAAAAGGTGCGATGATTAGGTTAAGTCCTTCGAACTGACGTGTCGTACGTGTCAGGTCGTTGAACACAGGCTTGCTTGTGTACAGGCGTAACTCTGCCGGCGAGACTATACCGTCTTTATCTACCGACGGGGCAGAACGCAGAGAACCGAACCCGCCACCTGTTTCTGTGGGATCCATAATTTGATAACGGTTCTTGTCCGCGATGCTTAACCGGTCATAGACAGTGCCGTCTATCACATCATCACCGCCGATTCGAGTGCCGTCCTCAAGGATTCGTCCACGATTTTTTCGCATGAATCCGTAAAAATTATCGACAGCGATAGTTTCTGCTAGTTCCCCGACGGTTCTGGTGAACACTTCGGACGGACTGTCGGTAATCTCCCCCAACAGTTTACGTAACTGTTCTTCTTCCAGCTTACGCGGACGGAACATCATTGTGCTCATCCGCTGTTGAACCGTGCGGTTGAGGTTTGGAGCTTTGCGGAGGAAACCTTCGCTGTTGCGGTACTTGTTAACAAACGTATCGATCAACTCGTTGATCGCTCGATTAGTTACCTGTCCACCAGCTTCAATCGGAGTGCCTAACTCGCCCGCTTCTGCAACAACTTTGTTGTAAAGTTCACGAGCAGTGTTCTCGTTCTCGCGTAAAAATTGGGCAACTTCTCTTCGGTTTTTCTTGTACTCGTTGGACTTAAAATAAGAATCCGGGTCGTCGAACACCCGATACTTCCGCCGCATATACTTACCGAGGTTGCCCAGGATTTCGTCACGAACAGCGTCTCCGACATTCTGTGTGCCATAGTCACTGTTAAGAATCTTAATCGACAGGTCGTCGATCTGCTGTCGCATCTTTAACGCCGGGGCACGAGCAAATTCTGGCAGTGCTTCAAGCAGGTGTTCTGTGTTGTTCGGGTCAAACGCACCACCGCCTCGAGCGGCGCGACGAGCAGCGGCTTGTCGAACTGCCGAGCTAGTCAAGAAGCCTTCGTCTTTTGTAAGAAACCCGTATATCGCGTTCATCGCTTCGACACGGGTCAAAGGGCCGTAGTCCTTCAGGTTTACAGAGTCCGCCCCCTTAAAGATTTTGTTCACGGCAGTCTCAAGTTCCTTGATTGTGTAGGCCGCCGCGTTTGCTTGCCTGTCGATAAAACCCTGGATCGCGGACCGGCGTTCCGCAGCCTCCTGTGATAAGTTCCCGCGAAAACGAAGACGTGCCTTGACGCCTTCATACGCGTCACCCACCGTAGTGTCTGCGTCAGCCCGTACCATCGCTGTGATTGGACGTGGGATTTTTATGGCCGCAAGACTCTGCGCCATTTCACTGTTGCCCGTGGCTTCAGAAATTCTTTGCAAGGCACTGCGAGTATTTGTTGCTATCGGGGCTAGTACCTCGCCAGTAGCAAAAATAAATGGCTTGGCAGCAAGTGCCGTGGTGCTCAACAAGTACGGAAACGCCATCGCCAACGCGCCGGCCTCTCCACCAAGACGAGCCTTGTTGCGGGCACGGCGAAAGACTTCTTCACGCCCGCTAAGACCGATATCTTCCTCGGTCATGGTAAGGCCACCCTCGACAAAATCACCGATGGTGGTCGTGCCATCGTGAGCAACCATGGCATCAACAACTGCGGCAGCGCCAGCTTGTTGCGCTCGAAGCCCTGTCTTTTGTGCGGTGGTAAGTTTTGCGGGCATTGGCCCAGCAGCAGACGGACGGCCCCGACCGGCGGAGCGAATCGCTTTATCCAGCTTGCCGAGCTTAGTGACTTTTGACACGACTCCCGCCGCCCCCAGACCCGGGACAACAAACTGGCCTATAACATCACCGGCAGTGCCAGCCACTCCTACGGGGTCAAGACCGGCTGCCTTGCGAAAGTCTTCGCCTGCTTCGCTAACAGTTCGGACCGTGTTCGTATCAAACACAAAGTCAATGCCCATGGCTCCAAGCTCGGCTACACCCTGCACGGCTTTGGTCGCACCAGATCCTAAACCCTCCACAAACTCTTGAAGGGCGCCTTCGGATTCCGTGGCGGGATCAATAATCCGCTCCGGAGCTACGAGCTTTTCGTCGTCAGTCTTTTCGGGGAACCGCCGGTCAAACTCAGCAAGCGCTTCTTCTTGAGTAAACTCGGCGTCATCATAGACAACATATTTGCCTCTATGAAGAACTCTTTGCTCTGCCACGGCATGACTCCCTAGCGAGTGATTCTCACTTGTTCACCAAAGTCAGCATCCAAATTCAACAATGCTTTGTCCGCCGCAGTCAACTGGCCGCCACCTTCGAGAATACTGTTGGCAATTTGTTTTGCCAACGCTGGGTTGTCCTGTAGCGCTTCGAGAGTAGTGCCCGGGGCAGCAGCCAAAACATTCGCCAAGCCATCGCTCATGCCCATCGACTTAAAGCCGTTGAAGCGCTCCATGTACACAGATGGTTTCTGACCTTTGAAGACGTATCCGATTGCATCTTCTTCCGAAACACCAAGATCCATAAGTCCACGAATCTGGTTCATCTTGGTGTCCTTGCTGAGTTCTTTCAGAAGGTCGCCCGATATGTCGTACTTTTTCAGAAGCACAGCCTGCGCGGATGCCTCGGCGCGTGTCTGATCCGCGAGTCCCATCTGAATGCCAGCCAGTGCAAGATCTTGTTCCGCCTTCTCGACTTCACGGCGGTCTTGCGCGAAACCTTTGACTGCGGTTTTTGCCGCAGCGGTCACGTTGTCAAGCGCGTACGGGCTGTCACCAGCGGCCATCTCAAGGAAAAACTCTACAATACGGTCTTTTTTACGTGCGTCTAAATCTGGCTTTTCAATTCCATACTTCTTCAACAAGTCCATCGCGTCATCTATATACTGGTCGCTTGTCTTTTTCGCACCGTTTTTGCCACCAAGCTGTTGGAATATTTGGTCCAACCGTTGGGTGTACTCTGATACAGCATCACCATCGCCCTGCTTTGGAGCATTTTTCGCAGCGTCTTCGGCGGCTTGCCGACGTTCTTCTGTGCGTGGATCCGGTGTTTTAAGCCTGCCGGTTGTGGGGTTAATGGCACCGGGCTGCGGGTATGGTGCTCCTCCGACTGGAGCAGGAATAATTTCTGAGAAGTTTACGTCCCCGGCCTGATCGGAATCTATGTTCGGATCGGGAAGACCGGAGCCATCGACACTGGGAGCAGGGTTTTGTCCTGTGTTGGGTGTCGTGGTGTCGCCCTCGTCACGAAGCCCGGGAAAAATAATACCTGGCAGGTCACGAATAAACTGGGGAGTGTTCGGACCAAAGAGGTAAGTGTCCGCAAAACCCCCGTTAGACATGCGAACGGGTTCCTGTTGCATCGCAGCCTGCATGATCCGTGGACCGGAGGCCAAGATCCCTTGTGGCATGCGCGCCATGTTACGGCGCTGTTGCGGGCTAACGAACATCCGACGATCAAGAGGTCTTCGCATCATGGGGTTGCTCCTCCGCCCGGGGTATACCCACCACCGGAGTTAAAGAAGCCACCGGTCAAGCCTGCGCCAAGCAGCCCGATGCCCTGAGACAACAAGCTCGGCGGTGGGGTGTACTGTTGAGATATTTGCTGTTGCAACGCCGGGACACCACGGAAGATGTCGCCCAGGAAGCCAAGCTGCTGGAACGGAAGCTGCTGCTGCCCCAGTGCGTTTGCCTGTGCGACATTCAAAGCCTGTTGCGCTTGATTCTGCTGTAAACCACCAACACCAAGCAATGTGTTGATATCCTGTGCGCCCATTTGCTGACCAAGCTGACCAAGACCCGCAATACCTTGAGCCTGTGCCAGTTTTTGCCCCGCTGCTTGCTGCGCCAACTGACTCGCCTGCGTAAAACCCGCGCTGCGGAGACGTTCACCTGTTTTGGCCTGCTGCTCTAACGTGTTTCTTCCAATCTCTCCTTGAAGAACCGCCGACCTGGACCCACCAAAGGCTCCTTGATTGACGGCGGCGGCGTCTGCA
>CESX01030646.1_pt1 | contig 16486 bp, 11 predicted proteins | sample 326941 | NCBI WGS metagenome assembly CESX01 (sample SAMEA2622357, study PRJEB7988) | marine metagenome | isolation source: saline water (ENVO:00002010), including
CTCAAGGCTATTGGTGGTACATTCCTTCCGTCTATGCAAAATGCACACAAGCAAGACAGGTACGGCTGGGTAGAGTTTACTCCTGAATCTTGTGATGATGTTTCCTTGACCGCTGTAAATAATGCAGCAGTTTCTTCTATTCCCAAATACGGTTGGCTAAGAACTAGTAATGGTAGCGTGTCTGCATTCGTACCTTACTTTAATGTCACTTCTAAAGCAAGAATATCCGCCGCAGCGCACGGAAGCGCCCACGGATTAACAGAAAAGCAGAAGATTACTATTCAGGCCGCTGATGGCACGAGCAAGGTGTATGTAACTACAGACACTAACGCTGGTGGAGTCGCTACTGGTACCGTGCTAACCTCAAGTTCAGACACTGGTGCTGGTACAGCAGGTGTATCTTTGAGTGGTGGTATTGCTGTAGGAATTAACTTTACTAGTGCCACTCAAAATGATTATGTGGTTCAACTAAAAGCAGCAATCGAGCATGCAAACGGTCACAATGGGAAAATTACAGTCTCTTCTGTATCTGCTGGAGCGATGACGCTTACGCAAGCAGTTGCTGGTAAAACTGGTGCGACTGCAATCACAGAAGACTTGGCTACTATAACTGCTAACGGATTTGATGGGGCTGCTGCAGGTTCGCATGGTGCCGAGTTCACATTTGGAAAAGGCCCTGTACAGAGTACGCCTACTGGGGCAATGGTAAAGGTTGCCGGAGGCTCAGGCTACACTGGTTTGGCGGGTTCGACTGTGCCTGCAGGAGGAGGTACAGGTGTAGGTGCGACTGTCACAATTAACACCGTAGGTGCTGGTGGGGATGTAACTGCTGCTACAATAGCAAGCGGTGGTCTAGGAGGATATAGTGTTGGAGATGAATTACGCTTAGAAGCGGGTGGTGGAGACGCTAGGTTCAGAATAGGAGGATTTACTACTACCACAGGCTTTGTCGACCCGAAATCCTTGACACAGATAACGCCTGATGCCACTTTCAAAGTATATGTTTGGACTAAATCAGGTACGCACAGGCACAATAACGACAGTTCTGTAACTTCTCGTGACCACATGTGCCAAGTGCATTACAATGGTCTAATTGACGCAATAGATAGGACCAAGCCAGTCGGTGCTGTAGGTTGGGCAGGGGAAGCCTATTCCTATCTCAATTCTTACACAGGTACTCAGATAGGTTCAGGAGTCTACCCTGCCGGACTTGGTGCTTGGCATCCGTTCCTTGGGTTCAATCCGTATGGTGCTGCTGAAACTTGTTTAGCGTCGTCTGCTCCTATAGGTAACAGTGACAGCCCTACTGCAATTTTCTCTGATTACTGCGTAAATGGACTTTCTTCAAGACACCTGATAGCCGTTACGCACGAAAGCGAGTTGCCTCTGATTGCCAAGACTGACAGAGACGGCATTGTCTGCACAGGTGATTGGTTGATGGCAAAGGAAAATGGTAACATTTTGCATGCTGGTACTGTGCAGTGGGACACTGATAAAGTTCACAACAGGGCGAGGTATGTAGGACCTGCAACTGGTGGCCCTCGTGTAGAAGCGCAAATGCATACTGGCTTCACTAGGCCATTTGACAACTCCGATTATCCAGCGACCAATGCTGCTCCGACAGATGGAGAATGGCATCGAACTATACAATCAGGCGATATGGTACAAATGGATGCCTGCTTACATCCTACAGGCGATTTGTTTTGGGACGAAAGTGTAGTCAAAGGCTCCAACTTCCATGAAAACTTCGGTACACACGGAGTAGAATGCATAGGTAATAGTGCTAGGAATGACTACCTAAATCCTGCAGCAGCGACTACTGCTATGCCTCACCCCGGATTGTTTGGTTATTATCAAAAGCGAAGCGCTGCTCGTAACTTCTCGGCTGAGCATGTAGTTTGGAAGCGCATGGATGGTGGTAGTTTAACTATGCCTGCGGCTAACGCAAGAGGACTGGGCGCCGTACCTTGGGTAGTGAGAAAAAGCGGTGGACAGTATTACACTGTAGGAGAGAGAATGCTAGGTAATGTTAGATTTAGTTTTGAGTCTACTAATTCCGCCATGTTCCCTATAATCCAAGCACAAGAACTGTCACACCCTCAGTTGGCAGAACAGCACCCTATGGAAATAAGGAACGCACTGATGTTACCTAATGAGGAGTTGCAATTCCAAAGTATGATGGTAACAGATGATACAGGCCAAGAGCACCGCTTAGAAGGTGGTTCGCCATTGGGTACAGTCATTATGGACTTCAGACATGTAAGTGATAGAGAAATCGAGGGATTAGCGCCAGCGTTAGCAGGTACAGGTGTTTCACCTAACATGAAAATTAGATTACCAAATGCTGATGAAATACCCGGCAACATAATTGTCAGGCCCGGATTTGACCGAATACAAGCCTACCAAAATGAGACAATTGGCTCAGGAGGTTTGCAACATCCCGGTCAAGGTACGCAAAATACGCAATTAGAGGCTACATTTGACAATACATATCCCGGTCCAAGACTATGGCCTACTTGGGAAAACAATGGCTGGGAGCATTTGAGCCAAGATGGAGACGACATATCGCTCAGCAAGAGCGAAAGTAGACTGAAGTTCCCTGCATCTACTTCAGAAGGTTGGAAGGATTACACAGGTAGCGCTCCTTTGAAAACTTCCTATGAGCCTCACGACAGAAGTTTGTATTTCCATGTTACTCGCATGGGTGTATCTTCTACTAACAGAGACGACATCGAATTACTTGAGTTCACAAGTCGTAGTGGAACTGAAATAAATGTGACCGCTACTCCTAGTGCAAGTGTTTGGACTGACTCTGCTGAGTTAAGTGGCGGTAGATATTTCTTGAAAGTAATGCACGAAGAAACAGGAGAAGGAGTACTGGCTTCCTACACTGGTGTAAGCACTAACAAGTTCACAGGTGTGGTCTATTCTCCTGACTTTGAGAAGTTCATTACAGACAATACTGGTCGCCTATCAGTAGTACCTTCTTACTATTTACCAGCAGGTAGCACTCGATTCTTTGGTGCGAGAAGATTGCGTGACCATAGCGAATACAGCGGAGCCAGCCCTGATATGAAGATAATCGATTGGCATGCCCTATATTCTGCACTACCTGCTAACTTAGGCGCTACTACTAACCCGTCTATACCGCATGGTCATATTACTACACCAAAGATGACACCTATGCCTATCCCTAGAATGGGTCACCATTACATTAGTCCAACAATGGCTCTCATGCCCGGACACTACGCTCATCCAGCCTACCAAAGACTGTACGAACTGAATCAAAGTTGCAGGACTTCTAACAACCCTCCGGCTATCAACGAATTAGTTGGTACAAACGAAGCAACTAGAACCAGTGGCACTGCAACTACGACTACGCACGAGCCGGGCCGTGACCCTTACATTTACTTCTCAGGACCAACTGCTGCGTTCTCTCCGTCCGACATACACGGTGGAGGATTCACACTGTTGACTGAAACTAAAGTCAAGTACGAAGGTTACGGTATTGCGGCATCAGTAGGCGCTGCGGGCACGAAGAACGCTGCTGGTGGACACGAGTTAGTATTAGAGGCGGCTGGAACATATACTCTTAACAACCATTTCCCTGACCCTATGGAAGTAGGTGCTTACCAAATCGTAATACAGCCTAACCTGTTCAAACAGCAACTGAAAGGTTTCCATGCGAATGGACCTGCTACGGATGTTCCTGATGGGTCAGTCGTAGAACTGACAGGTCAACAGGTGAATACAGTAATTGCAATAGAGCAGGACATCAGTACAAATGGCTCGCATACTCTGATATTAGCAGATGCTATCATGGCAGATGTAAGAGGTTGCGAAGTTATAGTTAACGAAGTGATACTCGACATAGAGCCTGATTCAGGTAGTCATTTCACTAACTTACCTTCTTTGGCTCTTTACAATCCACTAGGATTACAGGAAACCGCTTCGCCTTCATTCACTCGTAGAAGCCTACCTTACAGACCGGGAATGTTTAGTAGCGCTACTCCGGGTAGAACTGTCAACATACCTTGGTGGGGAATACTGCACAAAGACGGTGCAGGTGCTAGTGGTGCTGAAAAGTTCAGGCATTTAGAGTGGCACAAGCCTGACAATTACTATGAGTTGTGCAGAGCCTCGTATGGGTGCATAGGTGCACAGATTACATTAGGTGGTTATCCTACTTCCTTCTTGGACATATACGAAGTACACAGGCGCAATAGAAGCATGAATCCTAATTGCGTAGTTATATCAAATAACGGCTCTTCTACAATTACTGTAGATGACAACTCTCTGTTCCCAGTAGTACCTTACTATGGTGAAAACCTAGAATACACCAAAGACGGCATAACTTACACTGCTACATACAGCAACAGAACAGGTACACTTACTCACGCCACATTAGGTGCTTCTACGACCTTTTCAGGAGTTAGTGGAAGCGCAGAGTTTTGGGCGAATATAGCAGCGGGAACTATCATCAAGTTAACTAGGCCTTACGGAACCCAAGGCTCTGACAAGGTATTCACAGATTCATTGACCAGCATCGTTACGAGGAACTTGCCTCAGATAGCAAACGGTAGCAGAGATACGAATAGTCTACACTTGCCTGATGCTTACTTGTGCATGTGGCATCCTAACTTGGGTCGTCCGTTTACTTGGTACAGTGACACTGCTACAGGTGGTACTCGTAACTTCTATGACAAGACTGGAGTAGCAGATACACCTGTAGATAAGAAGCCGTACAACATGTTACCTGAGCACTTTGAAACAGTACACTATCAAGACTTCAACTATGTTGCCAGCAAAGGTCCGTTTGGACTTGCAATGAAATGGATTAGTCCTCCGGGCAGTGCTGGTTTATCCGATGATGGTACGATTTATACCGCCGCTCAAATAGATTCTGACGGTAATCTGTCTCACCAAGGTGGTACAGATGGCTCAGACAAATACAACTTCGCTGGCCTTTGGCCGGGCGGCTCTCATGGTGGAGGAGCAGTCAGTAGACTAGAGTCTTATGCCGATTCCCTGATAGGCTGGGGCGGTGAAACGCATGGAATGGAATGTGGTGGATTTGATGACAATACTGGAGTTAGGACTAGAACATATGCAGAGATGACATCAGCATCAGCATACGCTCGTAATTATTGCTTTGGTTATAGATTCGGAGTTAGACAGGCTTACAATAGACCTAGATGGGGTAACTATGTCCGTGGTTGGCTAGAGGTTGCTAACTCAAATGCTTTGCTTGGCTACTACCATGGGCCTCTTATCCAGCAAGATTCTAAGACAAATGGCTGGGACTATGTAGGTAGCGACAGTGCTCAGTCTGACCAAACATACAATGCACATTACTTGGGCATTTTAGAGAGATTGACTCAAGTGAGTTCATTGCTAAACCAAGACCAAATCGGTAGACAGGTCAGATACAGTGATGGTCGCAGAATGACATCTTCATTCGGCTGCGCTGTTAGGACTATACGAAATGCATCTACTGTCAGGAGGCAATATCCGGGTGATAGCGCTGGTAAAGGAATAGCAGAGTTAGCCGACGCACACAGATACTACATGGTAGATTGGTGGGGTAACACTCGTGGTGAAGATGTCAGGCGTTTCCCTGTAAGAGGATTTGGTATAAGGCCAGCATGGGACCCTGAGGACGCATATGCAGACACAAATGTTACTCATCGACCTGCTGCTCACAACTTGTTTGGTGGGGACGGTACTGACCAGTATAGTGGCAACGCTAACACTGCTAATAACGATGCAAGTAATATGGGCACTGCGGATTGGTTCAATCCAGCGAGCGCTATGCGTGTCGGTGACAGAGGTGACGGAAGAGGAGTCCGCTGGCCTACTGTGTTCAATGAAAGCATGCTTATGGATGTCAGCGAAACGCATGAGGCTACTGGATTAGTTCTGTCTCACAGCACTGCTGAGCCAGCATTCGGACAGGGCTTAGTAAGACCTAGTGATTTGACTTTACAAACAGGCGAAATAGAAAGAGGCATTAGTGCTAGGTTAGATTTGGCTGACGAAACAGGGCTGCTAAAGCCAAGCGCTTCGGTAAGTGAAGCATTAGAAACAGTAACCGCCGACACTATGCTGACAGAGCCAGTTGGCAGAGACGATGTAAGAATCGGTTTGGATGTAGACACTATTGGTGAAATAAATGACGGAGTAAGTCGTGAATATGTCATTATGTCTACAGAAGCAGCGAGTTTACATACAGACAGAGAAGTAGGACAGAGGACTAACCTGAGAGGGGCCATGACTGGTGGCAGTCGCACTCTTGGAAACTTTGACTTAACTGCACTGAACTTTGCTAGTAACCCTGTGGCAGGCGTAACTAAGTTCTCTAATGCACATGCGTACTGGCCGCTGGGTGGAACTTATATCATGGAATGGAGCAGGTACTCAGGTATATTAGATGTGAAAGGATGGGGGCAGACAGGTGTGTCTACTTCATCTAACCCGTACCAAGATGCTAACCACGACCCTATTATACAGAATACTAACTTTACAGATTCTGTAATAGACTTCTTGTACAGGCCTGTACAAGTACTTGATAGCAAGCATGTGCAATTCTTCAGACCTGCCCCTGTAATGAAGAGTAGTGCTGTCCAAGTCGCTTCCAATTTCTACAGGGCCACTGCTGGTGGTAAATACGGACTGTTCACAAGTGATGCTCCGGGTGCCCTGACAGGTACTCCAAGTAGCCCGCCGTATGCACCTGTCTATTCAATTACGCCCGGCTCTAGCCTGACTGTGCCAACCAGCCAAGGGCCCAAGATTCAGGGTGTGGATGTGACAGGATATAACAAGACTGACATCCGTTCCCCTGTAGCAAGATTAGTAATGTCTGAGAATACACTTGAGCATTTCAGAGCAGATGCAAGTCGCAAATCATCTGATGACGAAGAAGGTGACTTCGGCGTACAACCGAGGCACAGCCAAACCTTACATCCAAAGGGTAGTGATGGGGATGCAAGTTATAATACAGGCGACCATAGTGGGGAGTGAGCATGGCAGTAGGTAAGAATCTCGCAACTGGCCGTGCTGATGCAGCACAGGCTCCGATTATGAAAAGAATACGCAAGCCTAAGTTTGTAGACAACGGTATTCGCCACGGTGAATATGTCAAGCAACAGGGAGGGTTTACAGTCAGTTCCCCTACTAAAGAGGACTTCGTACCTACCCATGACCGTAGATATTCTCTAATCGAAGAAGAAGATACAGTCAGATTGGTTCACAAAGTTACAGACGGGCACCGCTACCAAGGTAGTGTATTCTTTGATGATGCAAGGGTACAGGCCGACGAGTTTGATGATGATGTTTCTATAATTTATCCACCTCCACTTTTGATTGGTGCAAATGACCCTAGTCAGTCCTTAGTTCTATCAGAAATAGTCGACCCAGCAATTGCTGCAATTGATGGGAGGACCAATATACTTGGTAGTACATTTAGGTTAGATAACATGAAAGGCAAAGAACTCAAAGAGATAGGGTTCACTGACAAAGATGTTCGGATAGGGCAGAAAATAAATGTGGGCTTGAGAACTACAGACTTGGTATCAAGGGTCGCTAAAGCAAGTACCAATTCACTCAACGGCCTTACAATCAACAACCCTAGTGCTACATTTGTAGCGAGAGATTTGTACGGAATTGATGCTGTTACAGCAATGAGATTTTTGTCAAAACATGATGGCTATAATGTCAGTAATGACCAGTTTGGTAATTTGCACTATTCTCATCAAATGAAGCACAATCGTGAACATTATGTAACACAGGCTATGGTGACAGAAGGCTCTGTCGAAAACTCAAGTGAAAGTGTACCTAATAGGGTAGTAGTCAGGGGTAAGCCGAGGGCGAACAATGACAAAAATGTGATACAAATAGATGATTTCGGACCTCAGGGTAGTGGAGTAAATGAAGTACCCGGAGGCATCTATTCACCTACCGCTGTCACAAAAACCAGTGCCAAAGCGATTGGCCGTAGATTTTTGTCTATGGCAAAAAGAGCAACTGGTGGGGAGAAACTAATGGGAGTCGTTAACTCAACTAATGTGCAACCCGGCGATGTAATATCCTATGATGAAATCACAGGTGAGCAAAGAAAAATAGCCTTGTCAACAAAGCACGATTTGATAAACGGTAAGTCTGAGATTGAGATAAACGCAGTAAGTGGTTCATTGGAAGACATACTTCAGCGCTTCCAAGAAGTAGACATCAGTTCCTCTGAGGCTGACAACGAAGATAGAAACCGTCAATATAGCAGAGAGGAGTTTTTCACATCTCTCGGCTTCAAAATCAAAGTCTCTTGGAGGGTGCAGGAAAGAGCGGTCATCAATAAAACCAAAGGTATGGCAATAGGCATACCTAACAAGTCGACCATTACTGGTGGCAGGCATCTAAAAGTCACTGGTATTCTGATTAACCAAGCCTCTGCACCTACTGGCTACGCAATAGGAACCACTACATTTGCAACTGATGGTGTCAATGCGGACTCAATATACACATCGGGTATAATCAGCGCAGGCAAAGCAGATGCATTTGTCTACAAGGCCAATGGTAACCTACTGGGTAAGGTTCAATCCGCTACTGCTAATCAGATTGTACTTACTAAAAAGTCACCTTATGCGGTTGAAGATAACGAAGAACTATTCCTAATATCGGTAGATACATTGCCGGAATCTTACAATACTCACTTGACAATAGGCTTGAATAAGGGAACTATGAGCAGCAGAAGGAGAGGATGATATGCCACTATTGAATCAGGGAACTAGATACATGGTAGACACGCTCAAAGGTCGGATAAACGAGGTGGTGTTTGGATTCGGAGGAACGCTGGCTAACCAAGACGACACAGCGGCCTCTCAAGCAGCGATAGCAGTCACACCTATCGTCAGAGTGATAGATGACCATAGTCTGTCGATAGAAGCAAAGTTAGCACTAGATACCTCCTTTACTAGACCACTTAGAGAAGTGGTTGTACAGTATAGAAATCCCACTGACTCTACAGACACTACTGCATTACTTAGGTACACATACGATTCGATTACGAAAACGACCAATAACGAAATTGTTTTCTCAGCAATTATTGAGGTGAGCACATGACCAACCCAAAGGCAGGACATACATCAGCAACTGGCATGAGTACCAGTTCAGAAGGACTAAGAGACGGAGACGGGTTATCTTCTCCAAGTTTGACTAACATTTACGAAGGTATGCACGGTAACGGTATACTGAGAATGGAGGACACCGCTGTAGGTGCCACCCTTAGGAATAGCGTAATAGCAAGTACGCCCGGATTCATAGAAGTAGGGGCATCAGGTGCACTGACTATACATGGTGGGTTCTGCGTACTAGACGGCGTACTGTACAAGTTTGCAGGCGGGCCCGGAGCCACTCAGAGCATCGCTGTAGGTGATTCAGGCACTGCTAATTTTAACGGGGAACTACCGGCAGTACCGACAGCGACAAGTGATGTGTTCGTGGTAGTGTACATATCTTCCCACGCCACTCCTTCTAATCGAATTAGATACGAAATAGGTACGCCTGTCGCACCATCTGCGGGTACGCCTCTAATACCTTCAGGATTCTTGTCAGACCCTTCAATTAACGACACACGCCTAAATCACCAAACAATCGTATTGGGTGTTTTGAGATATACTCTCGACCATACTGCCGGTAACTTAGTCGATGCTCTTAACGATTCGCCTGTGCTTCACGACAGGCGTGTGTATGTAAGAAATAGCCCGATGTATTTACAGCATGTGACTAAAGGAGGAACTACTACAGGTACGAGTTTCCATACTGCCGCTAATGCAGTCAGGTTACACACAGACCTTGCTGCACTTTACAGCGGTGAAAGCGGAGACTTGACTAACAGCAGAATAGGTGCTATTTGGCAAAGCCATTCCCCCGGCACATTTGGCTCAGATGCTACCAAGACAGACTCTGTACTATACTATGCCTGCTCTCGCACTCTTGGTGCTAGTGGAGGTAGCAGTCCAGTCATGGACACTCATAGATTAGGACCTGACGCATTGGTGGTCAAGACTTTGTCAGGTGACATTACCTTCAAGTTCGATGACCCTAATATCTACATCATCACCACTGACGCTGCTCGTAAAATTAACCCAACAGGTACATTCCCAGCAGGGCACACTGTTGAGATTTACCACAAAGCAGGTGCACACACATTGCACTTTGATTCTACTAGTGGTGGTCACAGCACTAACACCAAGATTAACCAAGACATCGCTAACGGCGAGTATGGTAAGTTCGTGTATGACGGTGACGATTGGCACAAATTGAATCTAAACACGGTGAGTAGTTGATGGGCAGGCTCATTGACATGCTCAAGCACAAGTGCGAGAATTGCAATAGAGTCGCACTTCCTCGTACAATATCAGGCAAGTATGTTAGTGGAGAAACAGCAATACTGCACGAATGCTCATTCTGCGGCTACATTAGGTTCCACGGTCAACTTGGCTTCAAAGGCAAGAGGAAGCGCAAAGCCGAGCCTATCTCACGAAGAGCGGGCGGGCGCTTCTCTACATATCTCAGGAAAATGGCTGAGAAAATGTGAAGGTCACTCGGTCTTTTTACCGATGATGTCATCGATGCGAAGAATGCTAATAGTGACTTCACTTGCGGACTGAATAGCCTGCCTGACTAAGGACAGAGGTTCGTACACATCTAAGTCGAGCATGTTACAAACGCCGCCATTTTCAATATCAGGTCCAGCAGACTTGTTACCAGCAATGTGCTCATTCCTCAAAGTTAGAATAGTGTCTAATGGGTCATGTCCAGCGTTCTCTGCGATAGTAGCAGGTATGGACTCTAATGCATCAGCGAATGCATCGATAGCCATTTGCTCACGACCACCTGCTTCTGCTGCACGAGAGCGTAGATACAATGCTGCATTCAAGTAAGAGGAGCCGCCTCCAGCAACAACCTTGTCACTGTTGTAAGCAAGGCAGACTACGCCAAGGGCGTCCTCAAAGCCACGCTCGGTTTCATCAAGTGTCTGTTGAGTAGCCCCTCTCAATACAAGAGTGGTAACTTCACCGTCTCCCTTGACTACTACATACTTCATATCACCAATTGTCTTGCATTCTACATCACAATCTACAGGGTCTACTAAATCTTCAGCCCCATGCGCTACGCTAGTATTGAGTAGTTTAGATAGTGCGGTCATATCGCTTTCAGGAATGCGTTGTACGACTGATATGCCCTGTCTAGCAAGAGTAGCAGCAGCAACTTCGTTAACACTATCTCTGACAAATAGAACTCCACCATCAGGCAGTAGTTCAATTACAGATTGTGCCTTTTCTACCCAGTTATCTCTGCTGGATTGACGCTTGTATTGCTGGTATTCTGCAGCAGAGCCTAAGTTCAACTGTACATTGTCATCGGTTTTGTTATCACTGAGCCCAGTGTTAATCAGAAGCGCCTTCCCTGTAGGTACGAGTGGCATTGCTGGTAACATAAACTCCTTGTGAAGAATTACTCCGTTGAAGCAAGAAGAGTCATCCAGCGAATCTCCGGGCTGACAAAGTACACGGATTCTGTCGTAGTCTCCGTCTGAATTGACTACTGCGTCTACACATAATTCACTGACATGCTCTATGCTAGATTCTAGCGCTTTGCCTGTAATCGATGTCTTGGCTACCTCTGCAAGTTTTTGCTTGGCAGGGTGGCTTAGATTAGCAATGTGCTCTGTAGCCCAGCGGGATGCTTTTCTGTAGCCTCTACAAATGATGTTAGCATGTAGGCCCTTGTTAAATAGCAATTCACTGTTCCCAAGAAGTTCGCCTGCCAGTACCACTGTGCTAGTGGTACCGTCATAGCACATGTTCTCTTGGGTATTCGCCGCCTCTACTACCATTTTGGCCGCTGGATGGGTGATGTCAAGTTGTTGTAGAATAGTCGCACCGTCATTTGTTACAATGACATTGCCACCACCGTCAACCATCATCTTGTCCATACCCATAGGACCGAGTGTTGTCTTCACCGTAGACACGGCTCTCTTTGCTGCTCTTATGTTGTGCACTACTGCACTTGTGTTACTCTCGTTTTCGTTCATATTTTTCCCTCTCTTCCATTGTGAATCTCACCAATCCACTTCGTATTCTTTGACGATACCGGAATGTCTGCAACGGGCTTTCACCACGCCTTCATCTACCCCGTAACGCCATAGTTCATAAACCAATTCCGCATCTTTGAGGCAGTACTCAGCAACTTTGCTGTAATTGCCCTTTCTCCACTCTATTGGCGCATCGTGGCTATTCATAAGTTTGCCCTTTGCCAATGTATGATAACAAGCGTCTGATAGCGGGACTGCATGCCCTACTATACTTTTGAGTAAAGCAGATGTATCGAACACCTGCTCGTCTGACTTAGCCATTATATCACCTGCAGTCCAGCAATCTAATGCGTCTCTAATTATTGGTAAATCGAAGTTTTTCAAATTGTGACCTAATACCATTCCGCCGTCATTAACATGTTTAGCCAAATCTTCTCCTATAATTTTAGGGTGAAGCGACTTGATAACAGTACCCTTTGGTAGATATTTTTCAACGGACTCGTTAGCATAGACAGTACCAGTATCTCCATCCCATGTGGCGACTACTGTTGGTTCAAACAAGTGGTTTTGACCCCAGCCCCCTATCTCGTGAGAGAAGTTAGCGGTTTCTATGTCTAGTGCTAACATCTTTTTCATCTTCTATCCTCCAAGCACATTTTACACCAGTCGCATATCACTACAGGGTTCTTCCAATGCATGCCCAAGTAATACCCGCCTATGTCTCTGCCTACCATTGACTGGCATATCACACATTCGGCACATTCGGGTTCAGATTGTTCAATCGGCTTTAGTAATAGCAGTTCACTATAGTCTTGCTTTGGACTATCAGGCTGCATATACCCTACAGATGTATACTCTCCGAGCATACAATCAAGCCCCCTTGCTGTGCTCAGGTCTTAATTTGATGAATACTCTCACGCCCTCACGAGTGTCCTTGAACAGTTGAGGGCCGTACATATTGTACTTGGTATTGATTGAATTGTGACTGTTTAGATTGGCGATTTTACCAAACTCGTCCATGACTGCTTTCTTCTTGGCCCAACCTTGACCACGCATGTCATCAAAGTCAAACATTTCGCATCTACTGAATGCTTGCTTCCAAGCAGACTCCATCTTCTTCTTTTCACTACCACCTGAACCAATCTTGACTTCGGACTCAAGCCACTGTATTAGGTTTTGATATAGGTCGAACAGTATTTCCTTAGCCATATCTACATGGTCGCCTCTCACTACCCAAGTGCCTTCAATCATAGCCATGTGATGAGCAAGTATGTTAGTGTAATTCTGCAGACCCATGATGAAAGAAGAGCATATGTTTTGTTTTTCAGGCCCCATGATTTCTACGATGCTGTAGTATTCGTCTATGGCCGCTATTAGTGCAGGTCTGTAAGAATCATCCACAGTGAAGGTATGATTCATCACTGACATTACTGCCGCTTCTTGGTCGTCAGGGTCCATTTCGTCCCATTCTAATGGAGCGATGCCGCTTAGTTCCAATATGCGCCTTTTGAGTACCTTTCGTAAATCAGTGAAGAACTCTATGACTTCATCAAATGATACTTGGAACTCAGGCTTGTTGTGTACGGATTCTGCTAGTATATGGTTGACTTCTCTTTTCATTTCAAGAGTCCAGTGCCTCCAGTAAGTTAGTACTCTTTGGAATATGCCTTTGTCAAGTACATGTTCTTTGATACCCTTAGGTGGGTAAGTGGTAATCCACAGTGACACTTCTGACTTTACACTGAATGTGTCTCTAGCCATGTGCTTTGTCAAAATGTTTCTACCAGTACCTGCTGAGTTTAGAGCGGACTGTAGGAAAAGAGTTGTGTTCTCATTGTGCTGCCCGCTCTTGAGTATAACGCTACCCTCATCGAAATTGAGTCCCTTTCTACCACCCAGTATACCCTCTCTGACAATCATGTCAGGGTTTTGTCTATTTTCTGATTCAGGGTCAGGCACTAGCGTACCTACTAATGCAGCATCGTTACCTGAGTTGTAATCAGTGCTCTCCATTCCTGCGCTTTTCAGCACTTTCTCTATGATTTGGTAAGCCGCAGACTTACCTGTCCTTGTGTCCTGAATCCAAAAGATACTGGTCCTTGGGTCTAAGTTACTACCTCCGACTGGTATTCTTACATAGGGTACTGCTGCCTGACCCATTATGAAAAAGAATGACAATAGTCCCGGTATTTCGTTGTTGATACTGACTTGCTTGAAGTGCTCAAGGTACCCCTTCAAAATAGGATATTTCTGTACACACTCATAGTTATCTGCCCTGTGCTCCATCATTTTGTTTCCCTCTCTTATTGTATGTCTTTTGGACTCTGACTGGTTCCTCTGAGGTTAAGACATCTAACAGTCTCTGCCTCAGAGTGGGGCCCATACCCCTAACTTGTTTGAGTGACTCAGGAAATAGCATCTCTTCTATAGAGCCACACTTCTCCAAAGTTTTCTCAACCAACTCAGGACCGAAGCCGGGGACTGCTATTAACATGTCTGCCCTAACATCATTGGTACTGACCCTTGTAACTGCCCTTGCGCCGTGGCGACTTGCAGGCTTGTGTAATTTGGAATGTAATTTAGCAATGAACATTGCTGCCTCTGAGTAGTCTTTGGCTCGATAAATGTGACAATCAAAGTCAGCCATTATTCGTGCAAAGGTACCAAGCAATTCGTTCATAACTTTGGAATAGGATATATTGCGACCTTGCTTCTTTGATATGGCGACATATTTCGCAATGTCACCATGCACTACAAGGAATACTCTTTCGCAATTAGCATCTAAGTTTTCTATCTGTCTCATCAGATGACCGCTGTGACTGGATTGGAACAGGTCAGACAGGCTTTTGCATTCTATGTGAGCGTCGCCTGCCTTGTAGTCACCCATACCCTGCAAGTGTTCCTTCCTTATTGGGAATCCCTGCCTTTCACCGGCCCGTATTATAGCGTCGTGAAGAGGCCCCCTCTCGTTTGTATCTACGATAAGCGGAGGGGTACTCATGTTGTCACCTTCTGTGTTATCCAATGTATAGGGTATAGTATCAGCAAAATAGGAGTCAGCAATATGATTAGCGCTATGGCTTGTAACATACTCATAGTCCTATTTTCATCCATGTAATCAACCCTCCCTTAGGCCCCATAGATTTACTTCATACAGGTAATTACCGCTGGTTATTGAAGCATGTACACCAGTACCGCATTTAACGAATGTTCTGTAACTGCACAGTATATTGTTTAGTTCAGACATACTAGGTTGTCTTCGATAACGGTTACCATTCTTTTGCTTTTGGTCGAATAACTTCCCTTTGATTTCACGAGAAGTCAAGGGTGATTCTTCTTTCAACACTTTCTCTATTCTATCTCTGAATATCTGATGCTTTGTGTCAGGGTTTCTGTTAGGCTTTTTCATTTACTCTTCCTCCTCCATTGCTCCTGTTTTGTCCCAGTACTTGCACTTACCCAAGCACATACCCTTCTTGTATAGCATGGAGCATGTCTGTGGATATTCAGTACCTACAATGGTACCGACTTGATAACGAGTTGTACTCTCATCGAAGTCGGCCCATTGAAGTGAGCGAATGTAATCTACAATTGTTTCGGTGTGTTCCTCTATTAGTTTAGGAGATATTCTCTCAACTGTAATGAAGTTTCTCAGGCGTTTAGATAAGTATTTCACAAGTTGCACTCTTGCATCGTGACTGGGGTTACTGCCCACTCTACACGCTGCTGAGTTTAGACAAGGCAGTATGATGACCCCATCCATAGACACAGTAGGTAGGTCAATGGGGACAGCGTTCTTGTTAAACACTTGGGCCCTGTTATTCGTTTTCTTGACATCTAACTTTAGCCCCTCTGTGCCGTAAGGAATCATACCATACTTAGGCTCTAACGCTCTCTCCATGATATGCTCAAGCCCCCTCTCCAAATCGGTGGAACTAATCGGCACTGACCATAATCCTCTCTTAGCATTGTAAGAGTTAGGAATGCGAATCATGCCGCTGGTATCGAAAGGTACTGCTGGGTCTGAGCAGAACAACTCTAAATCTCTGACCCATTCATTCACTACTTGCATACCGGCGTCTTTGATTGCAGAGAGGTGGTTCCCGCTACTTGGCATGTAGGGCTTGTCTAACATGACCCATACATGAAAACCCCCGCCACTGTACCACATGCTGTGAGCAATACTTTGCTCAACCAAGTAGTAGTGCAGTCTCATAGTTTGCTCTAATGCTACCTGAGGGTCTACATCAGGTCGGTTCCTTTGCTTGAAGTTCTTCGGGTCGAAGTCCATAACGAAATGCCTGACAACTGGTGTAAACAAATCCACACGCTTGTTGTAAGGAGGCTGAGTAGCCCTGTAACCGTACACAGTCATAAATGCGTTTGACACTC
>CESX01017281.1_pt1 | contig 16407 bp, 10 predicted proteins | sample 326941 | NCBI WGS metagenome assembly CESX01 (sample SAMEA2622357, study PRJEB7988) | marine metagenome | isolation source: saline water (ENVO:00002010), including
AAATGCAGCAGGGGCTTATGGGCGAGTACCGCCAACAAGCTGCCAGAGAAATGGGCGTAGGCCCAAGCGAAATGGACACTGTAAATCGCGCACGACAAGGTATGCCTCAAGGTATGCCACAGGGCGCTCCACAACAGATGCCACAGCAGCCACAAGGTGTTATGAGCCAAGCACGCCCAGTGCAGTTAGCTGGCGGCGGTATTGTTGCGTTCGCTAATGGGTCAGAAAATGAAGGGCCGGTAGAAGTCACAGAAGACCAAATACAAGCATTGCAACAAAGGCTCGGCAGGACTATAGATCGGAATAGAGCTATAGAGATGATTCGTAGCAACCCAGAGGGCAAGAGCGCCATTGAACGTCTTTTCTCAGCCCTTGGCCCCGAAGGTTTTACGCCGGAAAGAATCAAAAGAAGGCAAAGAAGCGAGATAGGTGAAGAGCCTAGCGCAGAGATAGATGACGGTGCAGAAGCAGGACTAGCGAGCACAGCGCAGCCAAACTTGTACCCACCAAAAGATGATTCTTTTGCTCCTACGAATGAAGAAGTAGCGGCACGTCGCGCAAAAGAAAAAGAAGCTATTATTGCTAGAGCGGTAGAAGAAAAACAAAGCGCAGAAGAAGCGCCACTTTCTGGGTTAGCTGCTATAACAAAAGCGCAGACCGACCTATTTACTAAAGATATGCCTGAGTTTAAGCCGCCAGCGCCTAGCGAGAAGCTACGCGGTGCTATAGACGAAGGTATAATGTCCCTTGATGACGCTCGTGCTGAAAGTACGAAACGAGAAGAACGTGCATTAGAGCTTATGGGTATGGGGCCAGATGGCCAGTCTCGTAAAGACTTTGAAGAACAGCTAGCTGGTTTAGCTGCACTACGAGACAAAAATGCAGAGACACAAAGACGTAGAGATCTCATTGAGTTCTTAGGCGCAGGTTTTAGTCAAGGCGCAGAAAAGTACGTAGAACAAGAAGATGCTCGCCGTGCCCGTGATGCGAAGTACCTTACTGACCGCAAAGCCATACAGAATACACGTATGGAACTACAGAAAGTTGCTGGACAAGAAGCAGTGGACTCATACGATAACGCCCTACAGTCCTACCTGACCACACGCAGTAACGCTGTAAGAGATCTATCTAACCTAGAAGGCCAAGATAGAGAAGACTACAGAGCGTCGTACAACGCGGGCATGAACAATAGACAGATGCAAGCGGACATACTTGCTTCTTTATCTGCTAACGAACAGAACGCGCTATCTAGGATCATATCGGGGCGTAACGCTGATGCAAACATACTTCAGGTGGCATTTGCCGGACTTGATAAACAACAAGCTGCTATAGAAAGTGCGAAGCTGACTGAGATACAACGAATAGTGGGGCCAGAAATAGCACAAACAGTAGCACTCAACGGTACCTTGACCGACGAAGAGAATGCCGCATACGCTGCGGCACAGGTGAAAGTACAGCAGCAATTTGCTGAAAGAGAAGCCGCGATAGCAACCCTACGTGAAGACGCACTAAAAAAAGTTAGCCAGTCAGTAACAGGAGAAGAAGTACGCGGTTCTTCTGATTTTGACAAGTATCAAGATTAATAATGCCCACACTACAGCAAGCGCGTAGAGCTATAGCAAATGCAGAAGCGGCGGGGGATTTCGCAGCGGCTAACCGTATGCGCCAAGCTATTAAGGCGGCTGAAGCACCCACTGACTCCTATGACCAACGTGTAGCTCGCCGTGCTGAAGAGATAAGGCGACGAGCAAGGGATATACCTGTACCCGTATCTACACCCGAAGAAACCGGCATATTTGAGGACATCACCTCTGGATTCGGTGCAGGTGTTGTTGGTGTAGGTGAAATGGCTGCACTTGGTCTTGCTGCTCCCCTAGAAGAAGAAAGTGAGCTTGCTGCACGGGATAAGATACAGTCTATTGCCGAGTCTTTTCGTCCTGAAGGCGGTGATCCCGATTCTATCTCCTACAAACTAAGTTCTGCGCTTGGTTCTATTGCTGGCCTTGCTGCTGTTCCCGCTGCCGCAGCATTTACCCCTGTAGGCACTGCTGGTGCTTTGGGTCTGGGTGCGTTAGCCGCTGGCGCTGCCGGTACTGGTGAAGCAAGTGAGCGTGCCCGCGCTGCTGGTGCCACTGAAGAAGAACGTGGAGATGCGGCACTCCGTGGTACCTTTATTGGTCTACTTGACGTAGTGCCTATTGCACGGATATTACCTACCAGCAAGCTACCTGAACTTGCAAAACTTCTTGAGAAGATACCGCCAGAAAAGGTAGAGACTTTTGGCGAACGTATCGCAAGCGCAGGCATAACAGGCACCGCAGAAGGCGTGCAAGAAGCTGCATCCGCTTTCTTACAAAACCTCAACGAGCGCGAATATAACGCCGCTGCCGAAGTGTTTGGTGCTTCAGACTTAGAGGAAGGTGCATTAGGTGCCGGTGCTGGTGCTATCTTGCAAGGCTTTGTTGATTTGTTTGCCCCACGTCGTGCGAAAGGGCCAGACCCTGTAACTCCGGTTCCTACTGAAAAAACGCCTGTAACAGAAGCAGATGTAGATGCAGAAGCAGAAGCTGCGGCTGAAGAGGTTACAGATGAGACGCTCGACGCTGATGCAACTTTAGACGACGCTCCAAGAACCCTCGCTGAAATACGCACTGAATTAGGGGAAGGACTACCTGTAGACGCGGACGGAGTATTAGATACCGACAATTTCACAGATGAACAAATAGCTACGTACGTGGCACGGGTTAAAAAACTCAGCCCAGAAGAGCTTGCCGTACTACGAGGTGACGAGACAACGGCGGTAACAGAAGACACTGGCGAAGCAGAACTCACCGAAGAACAAGTTGCCGCTAGAATAGAAGCTGGCGAAGAGCAGGGTGCGGTAACTACTGTAACTAAGGGTGGTGAGACAACTACAACAGTACAGCCCATAGAACAACTTAGAGGGAAGGTAGATGAACAAGGTGATACAGATACCGATGCCGAAGGAGAATCTGTCGCAGCAGGAGGTGGAACAGGCTTTGCAGTTGATCCATCAGGCTTGGATGACGCTACAGGAGGTAAAGATCCCGTGGCAGTTGCGGGCGCTGACGGAAGAACAGTGGACGATGTTGGAAGAGACACTGGAAGAGCTGATGTCGGAGAAAGAGGACAGCTTGTTGCATTAGAAGAACTGGACACGCGACTTACGGAAGCAAAAGAAGGACTAAAGAAGGCAACAGACCAGACTCCTTCTAAGGCCAACATACGTTATGCGTTGAAGTTCGCAAACGATATAAGACCTGAAAATGAACGGGCCAGCAACGCTGAGTTAAAGGTAGAAACAGATGCAGAATTCAAGGCGCAGAATACACAATACAAAGCTAACGTAGCTGCTGCACAAGCGGAAGTAGATAGGCTCCAAGAAGAAAGGAGAAACATACTTACAGAGTTCGACTCTCCCGTACAAAAAGCAGAATCTAGTCTTATAGAAGCTAGAGGCACAGAGGCAGAACCAGAAGCAGTAGAAGGGTTTAACCGTGCGTACGAAGAAGTCTACGGTACCCCTGAAGAAGTTAGTAAGCGAGAGTTCATAGGCAGAAGCAACCAGACAAAGGCTGTGCCACTACCTGAACAAGACCAACAAGCCATACAGCAGTTCCTTACGCAGTACGATGCGCTATCTAAAACAGCTCAGCGTGATGCACCAACAGAAGTTAAGGCTGTAGCTGACTACTTGAAGCTAGGCGAAGCAACGGGTGACCCCGCCAAAGGACTTACGTTTGCCGCTTACGATGTATCTACTGGTGCAGATAAAGTACGGCAAGTCTCACGAAAAGACGCTAGAGAAGCTCCAGATACACCAATACCACTTGATGAAGCTGCTTTAACTGCGGGTATGGGGCGTAAAAAAGGGCAAGCGGTGCTTGATTGGGCTAACGCTAACCTATCACCTACCGCACAGGCCCGTATTGAAGAGACTGCACAAGAAGCGCAAACAGCAGAGTTTGAGTTAGGTGTAGGGCAGCGAAGGAGAGAGGCCGCAAAGGATAGGGAACTGCTTGAGCGTGCACAGCGTAAAAAAGCAGCGAGTAAGCCGCTAACGAAAGAAGAGACGGCTAGACTTAAAAAGTTCAGGGCGTCTATAGCAACACCAAGCCCTCGCAAAGAAGTATTAGGTACAGCCAAAGGTGCGAAAGCAGAAGAGAAAGCTGCAACACTACTACCCGACATTAGGAAACGTGCGCGGGAGGGTGATGTAGCCGCCCAACAGGAGTTAGCGGCAAGAAAAGCTGATGAAGAAAAAGCACGCGAAGCCGAAACCTATTTGAAGATGGTGCTGCCCAAGAACGCTGCCCTGTCTACCACCCTGCCTATGCCTGATACCGCTACTGCGGCACTACGCAACGGCGATTTGAAGGGTGCACTGGAGGCTATCGCAGCAGATGCGCCTAACCCTGCGGTCAAGCGGTTCGCTAAGAAGTTAGCCGAGAACGTGGGTACCACCAAGGTATCGCTGGTAGAAGACCTACAGAACGAGGGTGGTGACTTCGCCTATGGCTTGTTTGACCCCAAGACCAACGCGATTAGCTTAGATGCAGTAGACGGTCTGAACGTGCATACATTAGTGCATGAGATGGGCCACGCTGGGGTTTCTGCAACACTGGCAGATGCCAAGAACCCACTAACTATTCAGCTACAGAAAGTCTTTGATAACGTGAAAGACAAGCTGAAGTCGCATTACGGGTCACAGGACATACAGGAGTTTGCTTCTGAATACATGAGCAACCCTGAGTTCCGCTCTGAACTTGCCCTGCTGTCTACCCCCAAGGCACCGTCGGTGTTACGTAAAGTGTCTGACATCATCAACAAGATAGTCAGAAAGATTCTGGGCGTGCCACCCAAGAAGGGCAAAGAAGACAGCCTTAACGCCATAGACGAGCTGATCGAAACGATCATTGCACCTGCACCCGAGTCTCGCAATGCCGGTCAGCTACTGATGGCATCCAAAGAAGGTAAGTTAGGTAAGTCAATTGATGCTTCCGCAAGAGCTGCTTCTCGTGCTGGCAGTAAGGTACCAAAACAAGACTTCGTAGAGGCTGTAGATTTTATCAGCACGCTGCGAGACCAAGGCACGCGAGGTGTGCAGGGTATAGGTCTTGGGTTCCTTAATAACAGCGCATTCAACGACGTAGCGGATGTCATAAACATACCGTCGATAAAGAACTTTACGCGGGCGATTGAGGCATCAAACGGTGCAGTAGATACAGTAAACAAGAGACTAAACTCCACCACTGCGGATATAGAACGTAAGCTACAAGCGGCTAGGAAACAATTCCCAGACAGGGACATACCGACCATATTTAATGAGTTGACCACAGATTCCACTATGGATCGTGTAGACCCATCCAAACCTGAATCAGACTACAAAGGCAAGAAGAAAGCAGCGTGGAAAAGGCTAAACGCTGAGTACCAAAAACTTGGCCCCGATGGTCAGGCTGCTTACGTGCAGCTACGAGATACGTACAAAGATATACTAGAAGATCTGAAGAAGAGCTTAGAAGCTCGTATAGACAGCGTTGTTACAGATAAGGCAGAAGCCACAAAGCTGAAAGATACGATAGTCAAACGGCTTTTAGATAAGAACATGGTAGATCCGTATTTTCCCTTGGCGCGGGAAGGTGACTACTGGCTTAAATGGTTTGTTGTGCCAACTAATCCAGACGGCACAAAGGGACAGCCAGAAGAAGTCATAGAGGCGTACACCAGCCCTAGAGCTAGAGACAGAGCGCAAGCATCCTTGCTGGCTATAGCAAACGGGGAAGCCGATCCCATAGAGGTGGAAGGCGCTACGTTTACTGTATCTGGTATAGAGCCATTCAACGGCAACAAGAACATGAAGTTTGAAGGTGGTGCGCCCCCCACTGCTTTTGCCACTCAGATGGTAAACACGTTGAAGAACGCTAAGGTAGATTCAGATACTATCAACAGTGTCGTGCAAGAGTTTGTATCTGCACTACCTGAATCTTCTTTCTTAAAAGCGTTCAAACAACGTGAAAACAAGTTTGGTGCTAAGGATGACGCGCTGTATGCCCTAAAAACAAAGGGCTATGGTATGGCTAGACGTGCGGCAAACATGAGGTCTGCGGAAAACATACGTAGTAGCTTAGAGCAAGTATATGTTGACATAGATAAAGCGCCCACAAGCCAAGTATCGAGCAACTTCAAAGACGCAATAACGTCTGAACTGGACGCTCGTAAAGAACTTACGATCAACCCGCCGGATGATTTCTTCAACAACGCTGCCAAAGAACTTAACCGTATAGCATTCTTCGGCACGATGGGCTTTAACGCTGCGTCTACCATAGCAAACGGATTTCAGTTACCTGCTGTGGTAATGCCACACCTACAAGGTAAAACAGACTTCAAGACAGCCGCTAGGTCTATGAACGCCGCACGTAGGATGTTCACCAGTAGTGCTATAGAACATAAAGTCATGCCGTACGGCGGCAGTGATGTGGTCACTAGCGATAAGAACCTTATAAATTCGTACACGCCATCCATTGATAACTACTACCTGCTTAACAGAGACGGGGAGTTGCAGTTACGAGATGACCTGCCGGATCTGGACACGCCAAACTACTACCAAAACAAAACAAAAAGGCAGTTCCTAGAAGAACTTATGCCTGTCGTACAGGAAGCAGAGAACCGGGGCTTTTTGACTCGCTCTCTATGGGCTGACCAGATGGGCGCAGATATGGCAAGTACGCCGCAAGGTAGCCTGCCTCGTAGGTTTTATGAAAACCTTACTAAGTGGAGCGCGTTGCCTTTTCACACAGTGGAGCGAGGCAATAGGCAGATGACGGTAGTTGCCTCCTACCTAACCGAGATGTCGCGGTTAGAAAAGAACCCAGATAAAGCGAAAGGTGAAGACAAGCTATCCGATGCCGAGAAGAGGAAGCTAGCCACACAAGTTGCTATGCAAGATACGTCACAGTTGAACGGTGGCTCGGCACTTAATACAGCACCTAGATTCGCACAGGGTACGCCTGTGGGCCGTCTGGCTATGATGTTTAAGACCTACGGCTTCACCATGTACTACAACCAGTTCAAGATGATGGCTTCTGCGTTAAAACAAGCGCGAGAGTATGGGCTGTCAGAAGAACAGGGTCGTATAGCCATGAAGCAGTTTGTAGCAAGTAACGGCACCATAGCAGCCATAGCTGGCGTACAGGGCATACCACTGGTGGGTATATTCCAAGGTCTTGCAGACTTGTTCTTGGAAGATGACGAGGAAGACGCTGATCTGCTATCTCGTAGGTACTTAGGCGATCCACTGTACCGTGGTGGTGTGCAGTACCTCACTAACTTCGCAGGGGCTGAAGTTGATATTGCAGCACGTATCGGTCTGTCTAACCTGATCCTCGGTAACAACCGGTATGACTTCAATAAGTCCGCTAAAGAAGAGTTCATAGACTTTATTGGTGGCCCCGCTCTAGGCTACGCATCAAGTATAGGTCGCGGTTATATTGACGTGATCAATGGCGAAACTAGACGTGGGGTAGAGTCCATGCTGCCGTCAGCGTTCCGAAATATGCTTCAAGCAGAACGGTTTGCTACTGAAGGTGCTCAGACACGTCGTGGCGACCCGATCACAGATGACTTCAACGCGGGTGAGGTAGCAACTAAGTTCTTCGGTTTTGCCCCTGCAAGCTACACCAACGCGCAAGAACGTAACCAAGACACCAAGAAGATTCAAAAAGCTGTATCTAGGCAGAAGAGCAGGCTGCTGAAACAATACTACATAGCGTTGCGTCAAGGTGACGATGTTTCTGAAATAGTAGACGAGATAATAGAACACAACAGAAAACATGCCCGTAAAGGTAAAGCGGCGGTTATAACCCCCGATACGATCAAACGATCAATGAAACAACACGCTAGAACTTCTTTGACCATGCACAACGGTGTGACGCTGTCCCCAACCATGCGTTTGTACGCACAAGATATGCAGAATGAGCTGGAATATCAGCCGTGGTATATGAACGACTAAAGAACCCACTCCCCTAACTAGCAAGGGGTAAGCAGCTAGAAGAGTGGGGTGGCTATGGAGAACCGAGTAAATTTTATCATAGCGTTCTCCACATACGCACGCCTAATTTACCGTCTTCAACACGCACCAAAACGTGCGACTCCCACCCCTTATCCTTAGATATACGCCTAAGTTCTTTGGTAGCTCCGTCTGTATTGATACACGGGACAAAAATAGAAGCGCCGACTACCATATTGTCCCAGCGCACTACCACCCTTACACCGTCGGGGTTGAGGTCGTACTCTTTGACCACACCCCTGCTGACCGTGCCTTTAGCCATAAATACCTTGGTATAGCTTGACTACTTTACCTTTCTTTATGTCATACCTGCGTATGGTGTTGTGTACGGTAGACGGGTTTAGCCCCATGTTCTTGGCTATAACAGTGCCTTTCACTTTCTGCTTGTTCAACGTAAGAATCTTTAACCGCTGTGCGTCTGACAGTGGGCCTGATGGTCGCCTAACATTGTCATCCGATAAGGCTCTAGGGCGGTTATTGCCTAGTGCTTTGGCTACTTCCTGCGCTCGTATCGCTGCCAAAAATGTCTTACTCATCCGTACTCTCTACCTCTGTATCTTCGTTGCTGTCATCTACATCAAACTCTAGTTCCAACACACTCTGCTGCGATAGCTTCATGTGGGTACCTTTACTGAGTCGTTTCTGTACCCGTTTTGCACCCATCTTGGTCTTCAGGTCTTCCAAGAATGACGCATAGTTTATCTGCTGCTTACCGCACCATGCCTTCAAGGACTTAGGCACAAGGTACAGCTTCTTGAGATCCGTCTCGTATCGTGCGACTAGCCCGCTTCTGGGTGTAGCATCAGGTATAACCAGCTCATCTAACCCTGTATCGGCCTTGCCACGGCGGTCTTCTGTGCTACGTATCCATAGTATGTTGTTCCAGTTCTCGTGCACGTAGTCATTAAGCGTCTGCTCTACTGATTCGTGCATGTCGTGCACTGTGTTCTTGTTCAGTTTCAACACGCGGATGATCCACCGAAGCACCGGCTTAGGGCTGTATGATAGTAATCCTATCTGCTCACACAAAATCAAAGATGTTATGGCGCACGCTGCACCTGCCGACCAGAATCGGTTTTCAGATGTAAGCCCAGCTTCCCTGTCAATACGCTGCTGTATCGACCTCAGTAGGTCTGTGACTGTATCCAGATTCGCCATCACGTACTTAACAAAAATCGCACCTGCCTGCCCATAATTGTTGTGCACTTCCCGTGTCCACTCGTCAGTTAGCAGCTTGCTAGCAGCATCTTTGAACAGTCGGTCTACCTTGAACTCAAGAATACGTTGGGCTTCAGCCTTCGGTGCGTCCTTATACAGCGCTATCTTCTCAATCAGGCTGACGTTACCGGTAGATATGGACGTAAAGCTCCACGGAGATCCGTTAGCACGTTCTTGGTTGGCGCTGCTGGTAAGTCTTCGACGCTGACGCCCACTCACATACTGGTACGCAAGGTCACTAAGTTCTTTAGGGGCTAAGTTGGTAAGCTCATCCAAAAACAGCGGTAGGCTGTGGTAGACCTCACCCCTGTTCATTTTAGTGTTGTACGTATCTTCTTTGTACAGAAGCAGTTCTTTAGGGTCGCCCCATACGGTAAGCGCTGCCTCTAATGCAGTGGTCTTGCCTAATCCTGAGTCCTTGCTGTGTATGTGCAATGCAGAGCACGCTACGGGCATAAGCTCCATCAGCGCAGATCCAAAAGACGCGCCCATCACATATTGATATGGCTCTTGCCCTTCTTTGTTTAAGAACTCAGCCATTGCCTTCCAATCATCTAAGGAACCTTTGGGTTCAAACGCGGGGAACATCGCCATAGTGGTAGAGGCAGGTGGGTTAAACTCCACACGGTCTTTGTATATCTTCTGGTTGCCTAATATGAATGCTTCCATATTGTCGCCAGCCCAACCAAATTGCCGGTGAGCCTCATCTGCGGTCTCCCTTGCCTGTAACTCGTTAACCCAAGTCGTTGTGTATTGCATAATCTCGTCCATCTGCCGTATTGCCACGCCCCGCATAGACATGCTCTTACGGAACTCTTCCCGTGACGTAACGGCGGTAAGTGGTATGGTGAACTCGCTAACGCCATCTTTCGGTAGGTGTAAACGCATAACGACAGCTTCACCTATCTCTGCGTCACGCACCCGTTTCACTACGTAGATGTCGTTGTGGTATATGACCTTCTCATCTATGTCCCCATCTGCACCTGCCGAGCGCATATATACGCCACCATTAGCGCCCCTGAAGTATGGTCTGGGATATGTCGGTATTGTGTATGTCTGCACATCGGCGCTGGCTAACGTGGCTGACGGTGCCTCTACGACGTTGTCTTCTTCCGTAGCCTCAACGATCACATTGCCAAGCGTGATTGGTGACTTGATCTTCTTCCAATGCTTACATTTCTTGCATATCTTGGGGTTAAACTCGTCAAACTTGTTGCATAAGTACGGCCCTTTGATGAGGTTAACCTTCTCAACGGTTTCTGCGATTGAGTAGTTAGGGTGCCTTTCGGATAACTTGTGTATGGCCTTGTCACTATCGGAGCAGAACTTAGCGATAGACAACCCAGCCCTCCACATAGGTTCTGTGCACTCTTCTTGTTCTGCGTATATCAGCCGTAGCTGCTCACATCCGTTTCCGTTGTATGTCTTTTCTAGTATCTGCCTGAAGGAAGATTCCGTGTTACCCATCAGCGACTGCATCATTGCGTTCGGTGCTGCTGGCATGTACTTCTTAGGCGGAAACACAAGGTCTTTGCCACCAAGCAGTTCGTAGAATTCATCAAAATCTACGAGAGTGGGGGGAGCTGGTATCAATCCAGCAACTCTTGTTGGCGGATTAGTCTTGTGGTTGTGCGTACCAATAGGGCGTAACACCCTAGCAGCATCAGCGGTGACGGCAGGGTCTGCTGCGAATCCATGTTCAGTACAGAGACTCTTCAGCCGTTCAGCCGCAGGAATCCAATCTTCTTTGCCTACAGGCTCAGTGAGAAACCAATAGGCGTGTACACCGCGACCTGAATCGACTAGGTACGGCTTTGGTAGTTTTGTTGTTTTACAGAATGCCTTTAATTCATCAAGGGCATCCGATTGCGTGGGGAAGTCTTTGCTAGGCCCACAGTCGAGATCTAAAAAGAACGAACTAAGTTGTTTGACGTTGTCTACTTTTCGGGTGTCATTTTCGCCTAGAACACCTAACGCGAAATACACATCGTACCCCTTTGCGTCTAGTTCATAGGCTGCTTGTTGTAGATCATCTAAGGATTCATAGAAATTCTGAACCCTATCGTTCTTATCTCCACTGTTCGCAGCGAATATGCAGTATCGGCCCTCTCCACGTAACGCCTTCTGCAAGAATGCTTTTGTGTCCATAATGCTTACTCAAAACCGAGAGACACCGTGGCAGGGGCATCGGCACGCCCTTTTCGGAAATCCTAGCCACGGAAATTAGTTAGCGTTTAGTCGTCAAACCATTCGTCTAGAACAGAGGCTAACTTTTCGTCCTTCTCAGCTTTGGCGGGGGCAGACTTTTTGACCACCTTCTTCTTGGGTTCCGCTACAACTTCTTCGTCGTCATCCCCAAAGGCATCGGCCTTAGCACTTTTCTTGGGTGCTTCTGTAGCAGGAGCTTCTACAACAGCGGGTTCTTCTCCGAAAGAATCATCAGATACTGCTGTGAACGCACTACCGCCAACATCTTCCATAGTGAAGCCGTCTTCGACTACATCGAATGCTGCACGTACAGGCTCTGGCTTGTACTGTAGCACTTGCACCTGACGGACACGTAACTTAACGCCGGAGTTACCGTCCCTAGACCAAGGATGCAGGCTCACTTGCACGTTGATGGTGCTACCCGTAGTTAGTCTAAAGTCTTTAGGCAACTCGTTGTTCTTTGAGTCAAACTGTTTTGGCGGCTTAGTTTCTTCACCCTGATAAGCTGCTTCCAACGTAGCCTTGTGTAGCCAAGTCTTGTCTTCCTGCTTCTTGAACGGGATTTCACCGTCGTTTAAGGATTTAGGCCAGCCATCTTTTTTATCTTCTTCGTACGCCACTTCCATAGCTGCCATAAGCCGTTTGGCTTCGCCACCAGACATGACCCACTGTAGATCGTACGCCGCCCCATTTTCTTTGTATGAGCAGGGCATCGTCCTATTTTGCGCGTCACTCCACTTGTATGGCTGATCCAAGTGTGGGTAGTGCGCGGTCACATTTTTAATAATGTGCATCGTTAGTTCTCCTAATTGTTGTTAGCTGCGTCATAAACAAACCCGTCTACCGGCTCGAACATTGACGTTGGTGCGTTGCCCTCATCAGGCTTGACCATAGTCAAAGCACGTTCGGTATCTGGGTGGCTGCTCATTTCCACAGCGACTTCTAGCTCTTCAGGTTTCAACACCCGTACAGGGCGAAACCGAAGTTTTGGTATATAACCGTCATTCTCGAAACAGATCCGAGTAATAATGGTTATCACCGAGGTATCGTGCTTATGCAGGTGCTTTGCGTAGTTCTGCATAGACATCCAACCCCGTTGTGCGTCACCAAACAAAGCATTTGCTGGTAACTGCAATTGGTATATTTCTTCTGGGTTATCCTCCAAAGTGACAGCTAAACGCTGTGAGTATTTACACGCACGGGAATTGCCATGCCCTGAACCTTTTATGTTCTGTGGGCAATCCATGCAGCGTGTGGCTTGCTTAGTATCGGCAGGCACATCTGGGTCAGGCATCTTAGTGGTCGATGACCAGCATATAGGAGCTGACTTCTTACCCGCATCATAGGCATCGCCATAAAACATGCGGCCTCTGGGTGCAGCATTGAGTATGACTACGTCTATGGTGTCAGAGTCGATAAGCGTCTCTTTACCACCTACGGCAGTGCGAAACTTCCCGTCTCTGATACTTACGCGCCTAAAGGTGCCGTCCGACACTACAGATCCTCGTCTAAATCAGCAACAACTTCGCCTACAGATTCGTCAAAACCTATCTCAGATTGCCTATCCAAGTCTGTTCCAGAAATCCCCAATGCTGTTGCAGAATTTAATCGGGCTACAGATTTATCCACTTCAGACAGCTTGAACCGATATGTCTTACCAATCTTGATAAAACAACCGTCTCTGGGTATCTGTCCGTTCCTAATCCACGTTCTAATGGTAGATACAGACACTTTGAAGTGTTCCGCAACCTGCTCTATTTCAACGTATGCCTCTTCTGACACTATTTTTTCCTCACGGTTATGGTGTATTCGGTAGTGGTGTTAAGACCCATCGGCAACTTGTCAGGGTTATCTTCCAAGTATTGCTTCATGTTGCCCTGCGCTACCCGCTTCTCCAGAAGTTCCGGTGCGTTCTCTTCCACAACGAATTTATGAAAACTTTCCCAGTCATCAGTCCAGTATTTCGTCTTGGTGGTACGTATAAACATACCTTCCTCGCTGCTGAAGTTAGTGGCACCCTCGTTTTCTGGCTGCTTGAAGTATTCCAACATCCGCTCTTTCAGGAGGTTCATGTTCTCTTCAAACACTTTATCTTGGGCTTCAAATTCAGACTTCAGTTCTGAACGCTTCTCGCGGAGCTTCATGTACGCCCGTATGAGTTTAGCGTTAAGTCCTTTATCATCTTCTGCCATATCGGTTCTCCATGTACCTAGATATGTAATGTAATGCCAAACGCTATGTTAATCAAGTATCTCGTTGTATAAATCAATCATTTTTGTGTGTACGTCTATTCTACTATCTAGTAGCGCATACACTCTCTTCTCTACAAACGAGCCTTGTAGCTGTACCACCGTACACTTGTGGTCTTGCCCCTGTCTGTGCACTCGTGCGTTAGCCTGTGCGTATGTTTCCAAAGAGCTGGTTGGCCCCCACCACACCACGGTGTTCGCAGCGGTGAGTGTTACGCCGTGTGCTGCTGCTTGTGGCTGAATGACCAGCACCTGTGGAGTATCGGTCTGTTGGAACTGTTTGAAGATTTCGGTACGTTTCGCGCCCGAAACATCACCACGAATTATGCTAGTGGGTATGCCATCGGCGGTGAGCTTGTCCGCCAGAATATCTATGACGTGCTTGAATGGCACAAATACAAGTACCTTCTTGCTAGATTCGTCTATGACTTCGCGCAGTACCTTATATCGGTGCTTGATGTCGAACTCTAGGGACTCACCGTCATCTGTGTAGACAGCACCGGCAGATATTTGCAGCAGCTTATTCATACCTACGGCTGCGTTAACTGCGGTTATTTGCTCGCCGGACGCTTGCATAACCATCTTACTTTTAAGTTCTTTGTAGTATTTGATCTGTTGGCGGGTCAGTTCTACTTCACGTTTGACGTAAACCATGTCAGGTAGGTCTAGGCATTCGTCTTTGGTAAACCGTATCGCTGGCTGCAATGCGTTGAACACGGTGTCTGTCGCTGTGTCCTTGGGCACCCACTTGAAGTTAGTCACCTTGACCATGACCTGATCGCGGAACGAGCTGAAGAATCTAGGCACGGCTGACGGGTTAACAAGTTTAGCCAGACCGTACGCATCCAATGGACTTTGTGCTGCTGGTGTACCTGTCATCATCCACAACCACGTCTCAGGGTTCAGTAGTTTGTTCAGGGTCTTCCAGCGTTTTGTCTGCGGGTTCTTATAGTGTGTAGCTTCGTCTACGATAATCAGATCAAACCCGCCATTTGCGATAGCGTCTGCCACTATCTCTACACCGTCGTAGTTAATAATGACGAAATCAGAGCCGTTCTCTATGATTTGCTTTCGTTTCTTGGGTGGCCCATAGGCCACATCTACCGTACGGTGCATAGCGAAGGTAAACAGATCGTCTGCCCACGCAGAGTGCATGATAGATAGAGGGCATATAACTAGAGCGCGGCTCACATACCCCTTGTTCATTAGGTAATCCGCTGCCCAGATAGCACTAGCAGTCTTGCCCGTACCCTGCTCGTTGAAGCAGAACCCCCGCTTGTTTATGGTGAAGAACTCAGAAGTAGTCTTCTGGTGCCTCATTGGTGAGAACTTGCCCGCCCATTCGTATTGTGTGCTGATAGGTGAGGGTGCATCTATACCTAAGTTCTTTAGCACACGGGTTTCTTCGACACCCCAGTTAACTACCACTCTGTTATCCGATAGCTCTTTGCTCTTCGGTATAATCGTTGTAATACGTTGCGGGTCACGTAGGCGCAGTAGCAGCGCCTTGTTATCTATCACTTGCATCAGTTCTCCCATGCAAAAAAGCGCGAAGTGGGTGTCCACCACACGCGGTTAAAAAGCCCGCCATGCGACCACACCGGACGGGAACGGTGCCAACAGGCAGGAAGGCCGCCTTGGTCTAAGCTGTTATTACCAAAGTAAGGATTAAAGACAGTACGTTGATCGCTACAATAATACCGATACCGACCAATATGCCCGTCTTTACGTCGTTCTTACTCACTGTCTACGTCGGGGTCTATGCCCCGCTTTCTTGGGCTTCTGCCCGTTACGGCTGCGATTAGCACTCTTGCTCTCTATACGCACGCCGTCTTTATTGCTGCCACCCTTACTCAACATCTTGTTGTGGCTGACATCTTTGCCTTCACGCTTGTCTGCTTTGCCATTCTTGTTGGCATCGCGTCCCACCTTGTCCATAGCACGTCTAGCACGTTGCCTTTCCATTCGGGCTTCGTGTGCAGGGCTACCCACTGGTGGGTTCTTCTGCTTTTTACGGTCTGCTTTGTTCTTATACGGCATCAGTTCTTCCCGTTATGTGGGCATTCCAACACAGGGCACCATGCTTTGCACAGCCCACTGGGTTTTGGGTTCCACACGTCTTTCTCAAAGGCTGCTTCCATATCCCTATGGTTACTAAGCCATTTCTTCCACAACCGTTCTTCGTCTTTCAACGTGTACCGGTCTTTTATTAAGTCGTTACTAACAACGAATACTAGGCCAGCTCGTACAGTTTCCACTTCAGGGTAATGCTTGAAGGTCGCCAACGCCATAAGCTCTAGCTGCCCTTTATCCGCATACCTTGCCGACTTGCCGGTCTTGTAGTCAATTACCCACGCTACCTTGCCTTCTCTGTCTAAGATGATTAAGTCAGCGATACCGCGAAACCAAACATCTTTATCATAGAATCCACATGGCTTTAGGTTTCTAGTCAACCCCATCTGGATCTCACACAGCTTTTCACCTTTCTTGGCGTCCAGCACATCCAACATGTCTTTAGCGTAATCGAACCGTGGGTCTAGCTCACCACCGTCGCGGATGTATTCTTCCGCAGCTTCATGGAAAGCCGTACCGTAAAGCGTGGCCTCAGACTCCTTGAACGGGTACTGCTTGAGCACCTTCTCATGG